>Ga0116204_1000518_pt1 | contig 22066 bp, 18 predicted proteins | sample LakKivwa52mmetaG_FD_94481 | JGI IMG/M metagenome (GOLD analysis project Ga0116204, IMG submission 94481) | Anoxic lake water microbial communities from Lake Kivu, Rwanda to study Microbial Dark Matter (Phase II) - Lake Kivu water 52m metaG | ecosystem: Environmental > Aquatic > Freshwater > Lake... | reverse complement strand
TGAGCAGCGAGTCGATAGCGCTGGCATGATCCGGCTGCGCTTCTCCCGCAGCGTCGACGTGCTTCGGCTTTCGGCCGCCCGCTGCCAGTGTCGGGTCAAAGTCAATTTCCTTTCCAAATTCAGTTCCGCCAAAGGGCGCCAGTTTTTCGACGTACATGCCGACTCCGCAGCCGTTTTCCAAAATTTTGCCGTTGATGCGCTCCCCGGCGGCTTTTTTTATCATTTCGAGGCGGCGCTGCTGCCCGGCGCGCCAGACGTAAGACGGTTCGCCGCGCAGGGCGGCTTTTTCGAGATTGCGTTCGGTCATGGGCGCTATTATACCGATAAGATGATGTAAAATAGGGGTATTCAAGTTACCCAAGCAGGAGATGACGCCGATGAAAGTCACCGTACTTCAAGAGAACCTGGCGCGCGGCCTGAGCACTGTCTCACGCGCAGTATCACCCCGCAGCACCCTGCCGGTGCTGGCGAATGTGTTGATTGCTACCGACGAAGGCCGCTTGCGTCTTTCGGCCACCAACCTGGAAATGGGTATCACCTGTTGGATTGGGGCCAAGATTGAGGAAGAAGGCTCGACCACTGTGCCTTCACGCACGCTGGCCGACCTGGTTGGCACGATGCCCGACCCGCAGGTCAGTTTGACGCTTGAGCCACGCACCCAGACCTTGAATGTGCGCTCTGGGTCATCGACCAACGATATCAAAGGCATCGACGCGCAGGAATTCCCGCCCCTGCCCGTGCCGGATTTTAGCGACGCTATCAATATCAATGTCGCCGATTTCAAGGAGATGATTCACCAGGTGGCGTTCGCGGCTTCGACCGACGAGGCCCGCCCGGTGCTGATGGGCGTGCTGCTGAAAGTGGAAAAGGATTCGGTCATTATGGCTGCCGCCGACGGTTTCCGGCTTTCGGTGCGGACAGCGACTCTCTCCAGCCTGGCGGCGCAGCCAGTTAGCGCCATCATCCCGGCCCGGGCGCTTTCGGAACTGGCGCGGATTGCCAGCGACGGTGAGCAGATGATCCAGATGGTCATCCCGAAGGGGCGCGGGCAGGTCGTGTTCCGCGTGAAGGATGCCGAATTGGTCTCGCAGCTCATCGATGGCACTTTCCCCGATTACCAGCAGATTATCCCGCGCTCATATAAGTCGCGCACCCTGGTTTCGACGGCTTCGCTGCTCAAGGCCTGCAAACAAGCCGAGATTTTCGCGCGCGAAGGCTCGAACGTGGTGCGGATGAATATCAAAAATAGCGGCGAATTGCAGCCGGGCGAGGTGGAAATCTCGGCCCACAGCGAGGAGACCGGCTCGAACGAGACCATCGTGGAAGCGACGGTGGACGGCATCCCGCTGTTGATTGCGTTCAATGTCAAATTCCTGCGCGAGGTGCTGGAAGTTATCAAGACGCCGAATGTGGCGGTCGAGACCTCCGCGCCGAACGCGCCGGGCGTGGTGAAGCCGGTCGGCGAAGACGGTTTCATCCATGTGATTATGCCGATGCACCTGGGGTAGCGCCAGTTATCAGTGACCTTAACCAGTTTCCAGTCATATCGCCGGGTTTTTGCCCGGCGCTTTTTGTTATGGGGTTTTTGTTATAGAATAGGGCTACTCACTCGTCCGCAGTTCAACTGCGGACGAAACGAGGCGTAACTGATTACTGAACACTGATTACTGTCTCACTGGTAACTGAAAATGACCCTCCCCAGCCCCTCCACCGACCGTGTCTTGAATATTTACCTGGCGCTGACCCAGTACCCTGTCCTGGCTTCGCGTATCCGCGCCAAAATGCGCGAGATGCTCCTGACTCGCGGCATCATTCACGATGAAGAATTCGAGGCTGAAGTCCGAAAAAAGGCCATCGAATCGCAAGTCCGGGAAGGACTGCACGACCCCTACAGCGAAGAATCCTTCGAACTGTGGGAATTGCGCATGGAACGGGTGCGCGACGCGCTAACCGATTTCTACTTTGCCTATAACCTGCTCTACGAGGATTTCGAGTCGCTGGTGCGGCAGACGGTAGGGGAGCGCGGCGAAGTTCCCAACATGATTTACTTTAATCCCGAACTCGCGCCGCAGGATATGCTTTTCGAGCAGGCAGAAATGATTGAGCGTATGCCGCCCGACAAGCGCAAAATGCTCGATGCGCGGCTCAAGGAAATTAAAGTGGTGCTGATTCGCACCATGATTAGTGACCAACTGGCCTATATCAAAATCGCGCGGCGCTGGTTCACCATTGCTGACCTGGATGAAATTCGCAAGCGCAAAATCGGCTATGGAAAAATCGGCGGTAAATCGGCGGGAATGCTGCTGGCTTATCGCATCTTGCGCGAGGCCGCCTCGCCGGGCCTGCGCGAGTCGGTTCGCCTGCCGGTTTCGTATTTCCTGGCTTCCGACGTGTTTTACTCCTTCCTGGCGGCCAACGGCCTGGTGCATTGGTCCGACCAGAAGTACAAGCCCGAAGCGCAAATGCGCGCCGAATTTCCCATCATCCAGCATGAATTCAAGCAAGGCCGTTTTCCCGAAGACATCGCCGAACGTTTGCGCGCGATTATTCGTGAAGCCGAAGGCCGCCCCTTAATTGTGCGCTCCTCTAGCCTGCTTGAGGACAACTTTGGCACCTCGTTCGCCGGGAAATATGACAGTTTCTTCTGCCCCAACCAGGGCACCGAAAAAGAAAACCTGCGCGACCTGACTCGCGCCATCACCCAAATTTACGCCAGCGGCCTGAACCCCAATGCCCTGCTCTACCGTCACCACAAGGGATTGGTGGATTACGATGAGCGCCTGGCAGTGCTGATTCAATTTGTGGAAGGCGAAAAAGCGGGGAAATACTTCCTGCCGCAGGGCGCGGGCGTCGGTTTCAGCCGCAACCTGTATCGATGGTCGCCGCAGATTCGGCGCGAAGACGGCTTCCTGCGCCTGGTGTGGGGACTCGGCACCCGCGCGGTGGATGCCGTCGCCGACGACCACCCGCGCCTGGTGGCGCTCAGCCATCCCCTGCTGCACCCGGCCTCATCGGTGGAACTCATCAACCGCTACTCGCAAAAATACGTGGACTTGCTCGACCTGGAAGAGAATGCCCTCAAAACCATTCCGCTCCAGGATGTGTTGAATCCACGTTACCCGCCGCTTCGATATATCGCCCAACTCGATGAGGGCGGCTACCTGGCCGCCATCCGCACCAGCACCGCCGAAACCAGCCAGATGGTCGTCACTTTCGATGAGATGCTGCGCCGTACGCCCTTCGCCGCGCACATGCGCGAAATGCTCAAACTGCTCGAAACCCATTACGAGGCCCCGGTCGACACCGAATTCACCGTCCGCGTGCCGGACCCGCACAGCATCCAGCCGGACATTGAAATCACCCTCCTGCAATGCCGCCCCCAAAGCCACATCGACGCGGGCGAACAGACCCGTATTCCGGAAGAACTATTGGAGCGCGATATCGTTTTCTCGACCCGGCGCATGGTTCCGCACGGGCTGATTGAGGGCGTTCGCTATATCTTGTTCGTCACCCCGGAGGGTTATTTCCACCTGCCCTCAACCGCCGACCGGGTACGCCTGGAACGCGCCATTGGGCAGTTGAACCAGGCGCTCAAAGGACATATCTTTATCTGTGTGGGGCCGGGGCGTTGGGGCACATCCACGCCCGATTTGGGCGTGCATGTCGCTTATGGGGATATTTACAACACCCGGGCATTGGTTGAACTCTCCGGGCGGGAAATCGGAACATCCCCGGAACCTTCCTTCGGCACCCATTTCTTCCAGGACCTGATGGAGGCCCATATTTACCCGCTGGCAATTTATACCGACGACTCGGATGTCGTCTTCAACCGCGAGTTTTTCTACTCCACCCCCAACCGGCTGGCCGAGTGGTGCCAAAACGTGGACGAAATCCTGTCGAACACCCTGCGCCTGGTCGATGTGCGAGATTTTCGCCCCGGCTCCCTGCTCGAAATCATCATGGACGATGAAGAAGGCCGGGCGGTCGGCTACCTGAAGCGCGTGTAATTTTCTTATGAAACGGTCATATTCTTCTCTTCACAAATTACGGTGAATGGTGATATGATTCTTCCAAGAATCCCCAGTCCCGGTCACGAATAAACGAATTTTCTCCATTGAGGAAAGCCAAATAATGTGGCAATTGGTGGTAACTTCGCCGGACAAAGAACCCAAACTGGTTGAGTTGAAACCGGGTAAATTTTCGATCGGGCGCGCATCGGATAGTGATATTGTTATCCAGGATGTTTCTGCTTCGCGCAATCACGCGGATATATTCCTGGATGGCCCAACCAACACCGTCACCCTGACCGACCTCGGAAGCACCAACGGCACATACGTCAACCGCCAACGCATTATTGGCTCCTGCCACCTGCATCCCGATGACCTGATTCGCATCGGCATGATTGTCATTCACGTCTCGCACCAGACCGGAAAAATCAGGCATGTTTCCAACATCAGTGGGACACACCACTTTACCCGTGAACTGGTGCTGGAATCTGTCGAAGAACATTCCTTGCTGATGTCTGAAATCGCTCAAAAACTGAATACCGTCTTGAACGCTGCTACTGCGATCAAGGAAGTCACCCGGATGATAAAGCGCTCGATGGGAGTCGATTACTGCGAAATCATGCTGAGGCGGGAGTTGAAATTCCTGGAAACGTCTGACCTGACAGACCCATTGGCCAAGCATGCCCTGCGCAATAAAGCGGCTGAAGTGGCACCCACCACCATGTTCATCCCCATCATGATTAACGAACAGGTGATTGGGTTGATTGCCATGCACAAATCGCGCCCCGACGCCATTCCCTTCGACCGGCGCGACCTGCAACTGGCGGTTGCCATCAGCCACCAGGCGGCGCTCACCATCCAACGAATGGAACTACTCGACAAGGTGCGCCAGGAAGAACATGTTCGCCAGCTGTTATTGCGTTTCGTTTCCCCAACCGAAGCTGAATTCGTCCTCAAAGATTACCTGACCACGGGCCAACTCCCCGCCCTGACCGAACAAAAAGTGACGGTCTTGTTCGCTGACATCGAAGATTCAACCCGCATCGCTGAAACCCTGGGACCGAAACACTTTGCGAATATCCTTAACAATTTCTACCAGGAAGCCTCCGAAATCGTCTTTCGCCATCGCGGCATGATTAAGTACCTGGGCGATGGCATTTTGGGAATCTTCGTCGAGCGTGACAATGAAATGAGTTCCGAGAAGAAGGCTGTTCAGGCCGGGCGTGAACTCATCCAGAATCTCAACCGCACTGGTTCCCTCGATGTCAACCGACGCCTGGTCTTTGGGGTTTCCATTAACACCGGCAAGGCAATGGTTGGCTATGTTGGCACCAAAGACCGGGTTGAATTTAATGCGCTTGGTGACGTAGTCAATGTTGCCTATCGAATGCAGGAATACGCTCGCCCTTATAAAATTATTGTTGGTCCGGCTACGGTAGCGGCAATTGCAGATAACCATCGTTTCAACCGGGTCGGCGCTTTGGTCTTGCGTGGGAGGGAAAGCACGATTCAGGTCTACGAGGTCTTGTTGTAGCTTTTTTTCTTTGTAATGTGACAAATTAGCCCAGATTCACAGAAGGATGTCATTTGACAGCCATCCCCAAGATAAGTATAAGAACATAAGCAATTACACTACTCAAGGAGAAAATACCATGGCTCTGAAAATTCAAGATGACTGCATTGCCTGCGGCGCCTGCCTGCCGGAATGCCCCACCAACTCCATCAGCGAAGGCGACATTTATGTCATCGACGCTGAAACCTGCGTGGAATGTGTCGGTCACTTCGATGCTCCCCAGTGCGTGGCCGTCTGTCCGGTAGACTGCATCGTCAAGGCGTAACCAACCATCCCGCAAAAAACGCGGGACTTTGGGGCGCAGGCAGGAAACCTCCCTCCCTGCCTGCGCCCTGTCCGATTACTGGAAATATCGTTATAATCCTGACAATTGAATAATCAAACCTTCGGGGCAGGGTGACATTTATGTTGCGCCAGTTGCAATGTGAGTGAATTCCCGATCGGTGGTAAAGCCCACGAGTGCTGAGCGAAGTCGAAGCATGAGCGAAGTCGAAGCATGAGCGAAGTCGAAGCACATGACCCGGTGACACCTGAAACGCGCCAACAAATACGGCGTGGGTGAATTCCGGGGCCGACGGTAAAGTCCGGATAAAAGAAGGCCAAGGCCCATTCACGGGTCTGTTTTGCCGCCAATGTCCCGAAAACGTCCGCGTTTTCGGGGTTTTGTTTGGGCAAGGCATCTTTGCGCCCCGCTGGTTCACTGTCGGGGCGCTTTTATTTGTCCCAAGCGTAATGCGGAATGAATTCCGCAATCTAAAAGAGCGTAGATACCGTTTGCGCAGGCAATACAAAAAAGTCACAGTAATTCTAGAGAGATATGACGATGGATTTGAACCTTGCCCGGAAACTGGAGTTTGCATCCAGCCCAAAAACCGAAAAAATGCCCAACCTTATTCCAGTTTTGGTGCTGGTTTCTGCGATTGCAGGCTGGGAGTTGACCGTGCGCCTGACCGGGCTGCCGGCCTTCATCCTGCCCTCGCCGCTGATGGTGGCCGAGCGTTTCCTGCGCGCCCTGGGCGATGGCAGTTTGCTGCGCCATACTGCCATTACATTGCTCGAAGTTTTGCTGGGATTGTTTTCGGGCGCATCCGCGGCCTTGTTGTTCGGCTATGCCATTGCCAAAAGCCGCCTGTTCGAGCGGCTGGTCTCGCCGTTCCTGGTTGCCAGCCAGGCCATTCCCATCGTTGCCATCGCGCCGCTGCTGATTATTTGGTTTGGGCCGGGCATGTTCTCAAAGGTCTTGATTTGCGCGTTGATTGTGTTCTTCCCGGTGCTGGTCAACACGGTGGTGGGGTTGCGCGCCGTGCCGCGCTCGCTCTATGAGTTGATGCGTTCCTTGCGCGCCAGCCGCGCCCAAATGCTCAGATTGCTCGAAATTCCCGCCGCGCTGCCGGTCTTCCTGGGTGGGCTGCGCATCGGGGCGACGCTCTCGGTCATTGGGGCGGTCGTCGGGGAACTGGTTGGGGCAGACCGGGGATTGGGCTTTCTCATCAACGTCGGGCGCGGGCAGTATGACACCGCGTTGGTGTTCGTTGCCATCATCACGCTAGTCGCGCTGGCGCTGGTTTTGTACGGGATAGTTATCCTGCTCGAAAGCCGTTTGTTGGCCTGGCAGAATCAGTGAGCAGTGACCAGTCATCAGTAAGTAGAGGAGAAATCATGTTGAAGAGAATCATATTTTTGGCCGTCATACTTGCAGTGGCGTTGAGCGCCTGTTCACCGGGAGCGGTTTCCAGCCCGGAAAAGGCGAAAGCGGCCCCGGTGCAGATTAAACTCCCAATGGGGTATATCCCCAATGTCCAGTATGCGCCGTTATATGTCGCTGTCGGTAAAGGTTATTTCGCAGAAGAGGGCATCGAACTCGAATTCGATTATTCCTTCGAGACAGATGGGGTGGCCCTGGTTGGCGCGAACAAACTCCAGTTCTCGCTGGTTTCGGGCGAGCAGGTTTTGCTGGCGCGCGCCCAGGGATTGCCGGTCGTGTATGTCTTGGGTTGGTTCCAGCAGTATCCCATCTCAGTTGTTTCACACGTCGATGAAAATATCGTTGTGCCTGCCGACCTGGCCGGCAAGAAAATCGGCCTGCCGGGGCTGTTTGGGGCCAATTATGTCGGCCTGCGCGCCTTGCTTTATGCAGCCGGGCTGAAGGAAAGCGATGTCACGCTCGATTCGATTGGCTTCAACCAGGTGGAAGCGTTGGCTGCCCGCCAGGAGCAGGCGGTTGTCGGCTACACGGCCAATGAACCGGTCGTGCTGCGTGTCAAAGGATACGATGTCAACGAAATTCGCGTATCCGATTATGTGCAGTTGGCCTCCAATGGCATCCTGACCAACGAAACTGTCCTGAAGGAAAACCCCGAGTTGGTGCGCGCGTTCAACCGCGCCTTCCTGCGCGGGCTGAAGGACACCATCGCCAATCCCGATGAAGCCTACGAGCTTTGCAAAAAATTCGTCGAAAACCTGGCCCAGGCCGACGAAACTGTGCAAAAACGAGTGCTGGCGGCTTCGATTGCGATGTGGGTAACGCCCAATCCGGGCTATTCTGACCCCGTTGCGTGGGAAAATATGCAAGCCCTGCTGCTGGAGATGGGGATGTACCCCAACCCGGTGGATGTTTCCAAAGCCTTTAGCAACGATTACTTGCCGTAAGATGACCCGCAAACCAACCCACACGGCGGTGTCTGTGCGCGATTTGAGTGTGCTTTTCCCTGATGGGAATGGCGGCTTGCACGCGCTCGGCGCGGTCACTTTTTCAGTCTATCCGCGCGAGTTCGTGTGCGTGCTGGGGCCTTCGGGTAGCGGCAAAAGCACCCTGCTGCGCACCCTGGCCGGGTTGCTGGCGCCCACAACGGGCGAAATCGCCTTCCAGAGGGGAGAGCGTCCCCGCATCGGATTCGTGTTCCAGCAGGCCAACCTGATGCCCTGGCGCTCGGTGCTGGAGAATATCACCCTGCCGCTCGAGGTGGATAACGTCCCGGCGGAGACAGCCCGCCAGCGCGCCGCCGAAATGGTGGAACTGGTGGGGCTGGAAGGGTTCGAGGCCAGCCTGCCGCGCGACCTTTCGGGCGGTATGGCGCAGCGTGTGGCCCTGGCGCGCGCCCTGATTCATGACCCCGACATCTTGTTGCTCGATGAACCCTTCGGCTCGCTCGACGCCCTGACCCGCGAGCGGATGTGGACGGAACTCTCGCGCATCTGGCAGGCGCGCCAGAAGACCGTCATCATGGTCACGCACTCCATCAGCGAAGCCCTCTTCCTGGCGGATCGGGTGCTGGTGCTGACCGCCCGCCCCGGTAAGGTTAAACTGGATTTGAAGGTGGATTTGCCTCGCCCGCGCGAAGATGAAATGCGCTACACCCTGCACTTTGGCCGCCTGGCGCGCCGGTTGAAAGAGGCAATTGAGTAGGTTATCCCTTTTTGGTACAATCGCGCTATGCCGCGAACATCATTTTATCGTAATGAATTTGCCGTCCTGGTGCTGACGCTGGCGCTCGTCACCGGGGCGGTTGTCCGTTTCTTCCCGACCGTGATGGCCGGATTCCCTATCAACGACGGCGGCATGTTCGCCGTGATGGTGGATGACCTGCGCGAGAGCGGCTACGCCCTGCCGGTCTTTACCTCCTATAACCTGGATACCCTGCCTTACGCTTACCCGCCGCTCGGCTTTTACCTGGGGCGGATTCTGGCCGACCTGACCGGCTGGACATCGCTGGAGGTGGCGCGCTGGCTGCCGGCCTTTTTCTCGACCCTGGCGGTGGGCGCGTTCTACCTGCTGGCGCTGCGCCTGTTACCCTCCCGCCTGCACGCTGCCCTGGCGACTCTCTTTTTCGCGCTCACGCCGCGCGCTTTTTCGTGGTTCGTCGAAGGCGGTGGCATCACCCGCAGCCCGGCGCAATTCTTCATGCTGCTGACCTTTGCCAGCGTGGTGGAACTCTACCGGCGCGGCAGGCGGCGGGATGTTTTTTGGAGCGGCCTGTGGGGCGCGCTGGCCGTGCTTTCGCACCCTGAAGCCGCTGTCCATGCGGCTTTTTCCTGCCTTTTGCTGTGGTTCATGCTGGGCCGCACCTGGCAGTCTTTCCTGCAATCGGTGGGAGTCGCGGCGTTGGTGGCGCTGCTCTCCGCGCCCTGGTGGGTGACGGTGTTGGCGCGGCACGGGCTGGAGACGATTCTGGCCGCTGCTTCTACAGGCCAAAAATGGCTGGCGCTTTTACACCTGCTATTTTTCTACTTCACCGAGGAGCCTTACGCCACCCTGGTCGCTGTACTGGGACTGATTGGCCTGGCCCGCCAGGTCAGCCGCCGCGAATGGCTGCTGCCGCTCTGGTTGGTGCTGCCCTTCGTTGTGGAAGGACGCAGCGCGCACCTGCCCGCCGTCATCCCGCTCTCGCTGCTGGCTGCAATTGCCGTCCTGGATGTCATTTTCGCCGCGCTGCGGCCTGCCCAAACCGGGGAAGTCGTTACGCGTGCCGAGCGGGGGATTTTTTCCTACCTGTTCCTGTATCTCTTGTTCTCGGCGGTGTTTTTTGGCGGACAGATTTCCACCGTCCGCGTGTATGAGGGCGACCAGGCTGCCATCGGCTGGATTCGGGAGAATACGCCCCCCGAGGCGCGTTTCCTGGTTCTGACCGGCTCCCGCTCTGTCTCGTATGACCCGCTGCCGGAATGGTTCCCGGCCCTGACGGGACGCCATAGCGTGTACACTGTCCAGGGTCTGGAGTGGGTGGCAGGTGGGAGTTTTTCTGTTGCGGTGCAGAATGCGGCCCTGGCCCAGGAATGTCTCTCGGTCAGCGCGGCGTGCGTGATGGAGTCCATCGAAAATGCGGATGTTGGTTACATCTACATCTCACGTTTCCTGCGCACCGAAAATTTCGAGCCGCTCGACCCGCCGCGCGCCTTTCCCTTTGTGGAGGCGGGCTTGCGGCAGGAGGAACGGCTGCGGTTGGTTCATGAAAGCGAAGATGCGCTGGTGTTCGAGGTGGTGGGGCGTTAATCAGCGGGTAAAAATGACCGCCGTCTCATCCCGGTAGGCTTCGCGCCAGCCTTCGGTTAGGAGTGCTTTTGCCAGCGGCCAGTCGGGGGGGATGATGACCCATTGCACGGCGTACTGTTCCAGCGTGGCTTGCCAGCCGTCTGCCAGGGTGATGACTTTTTCGTACTCCCTGGTCACATCGCCGCGCACATCGGTTTGACTGTCAATGAAGGCCAGGTGCGCGGGCCACAGGCGCAGGAGCAGGTAGCCGCCCCAGTCGAAGGCGTTGAACATGTTTCCCGTTTGGGGATTGTTTTCCAGCCAGTCCACCGCATGTACCGGGAACATTTTTGGCGAGAAGCGGTTATCCACGCCCAGCGCGCCAGACAGTACCAGGTTGCTAATCAGTAGTACCGTGATGATTGGCCAGGCCAGCCCGCGCAGGTTGTCTTCGACATGGGCGAAGAGGTTCTCAAACTTTTCGATGATGTGGGGCATTTGCCTGTCTGCAAGAGCGCCTGCCAGCAGGAGCGGTGCGGCCACGCCGTACAGGTGGACATTGCGGGCAGAGAGCAGGCTCATCATGCTGAAGCCGGCCAGCGCGAAGGCTTGCCCGGTGTTTAATTTGTCCTTTTGGGTTGCTAGCAGGAAAATCGAAAAGCCCAGCAGGATGAGTAGTACCTGGAACTGCGGCTGCGAAAAGTCGGGCGGGTTGGTTTCGTTGATGCGCGACATCAGGTAACGGTTGTTGACGTAGCCGAAGACCGTTTCCCAGGTGTGCAAGCCGACCGGGTTGATGAATGTGACCAGCAGCGAGGAGAAAAATGCCAGGGCGAGGTGTTTGCCTGTTTCGATGGATGGTTTGACGGTTGAGAAAATATAGTCCCAAATCCAACCTGCGCCATACGCGCCCAGCACAAGCAGACCGGCGATAAACTCGCCGTGCATGTTGCCCCAGAATAACATTGCTAACGGGAAAAGCCAAACGCGCTTCATTTCACCGCGTTGGAGACTGTTGGCCCAAACCAGGTAGAGCGCGAAGAAAAGCATGGTGAACAGGTGTGGGCGGGTTATCCAGTGCAAGGAGGTGATGGCTGCGCCCCAGGCGGTCAGCGCAAGCGCGGCGAGTCGCACTCGGCTGCCTGTCCTGATCGCAGGCGAAGGATGGCGTAGGGTTTCTTCGTACACGAGCAGGAACGTCGCGGCGAGCAAGACCGCCGCCAGCAGCACGACCCCATCCAGCCCCAGAAGCGCATAGGTGATGTAGAACACAATCCCGGCCAGCCATTCGTGCGGGACGAGCGGCGCGCCCTCGTACACATGGGAGAAACTATCGGTTGCGGGGATGGCGCGCGTTTCCAGTATAATTTTCCCCATCAGCAGGTGACGAGGCAGGTCGCCGTCGATGTTCAACATGCGCGGCCCAAGCATTACGGCGGCGATGAACACGGCCAGGAACAGGATATCACGCAAGCGGGGGAGCAGGTAGGTTTTCATAATGTTTGAGTCAACTGGCTTGCCATTCTATGCTTATGATTTTAACAAAAATCCCGGCAAAAAAGGCCGGGATTTTTTTGTTGTCTATTCCACCGGCTTGCCGGTGGACTCCATGTTACTCGCCCAAATAATCGCGCAATTTGCGGCGGACGGAGGGGTGGCGCAGGCGGCTGAGGGCCTGGGCTTCGATTTGGCGCACGCGCTCGCGGGTGACGCCCATTTTGCGGCCCACTTCTTCGAGGGTGTAGGCTTGTCCGTCGAGCAGGCCGTAGCGCAGTTGCAGGATGCGCACCTCGCGCGGCGGCAGGCCGTTCAGCACCTCGCCCAGGTGTTCGCGCAGCAGGTTGTAGGTGGCGGTGTCATCGGGCGGGGCGGCTTCGTCGTCTTCGATGAAATCTCCCAGCACCGAATCTTCTTCGTCGTCGGTGGGCGTTTCGAGCGAGAGTGGGCGGCGCGCCACCTGAATCATGTTTTCGACCTTCTTGGGTGGCACTTCGAGGGCGTTGGCAAGTTCTTCTACGGATGGGTCGCGCCCCAGGCGTTGGGTCAGTTGATGCTGGACGCGCAGCAGTTTGTTAATCTGGTCGCCCATGTGGACGGGGACGCGGATGGTGCGGCCCTGGTCGGCGATGGCGCGGGTAACGGCCTGCCGAATCCACCAGGTGGCGTAGGTCGAGAATTTATGTCCGCGCCTGTAGTCGAATTTCTTGGTGGCGCGAATCAGGCCGATGTTGCCTTCCTGGATCAGGTCGAGGAACGGCACGCCGCGCCCCATGTATTTCTTGGCAACCGAAATGACGAGGCGGCTGTTGGCGGTGATGAGGTGCTCACGGGCGGCCCAGCCGTCTTCGATGAGCGCGCGCAGTTCCATGCGGCGGCGTGGACTGGCGTTGCCCTTGGCGAGTTCCTCGCGGGCGATGCGTCCGTTTTCGATGCGCTGCGCCAGTTGCACTTCCTCGTCGGCGGTTAGCAGGGGCACGCGGCTGACTTCTTTCAGGTACAGGCCAATCGTGTCGTCGGTGTCGATATTGGCGAGGTAATCGTCCATATCGATTCCCGGCTCGGCTTCGACGATTCCTTCGGGGGTGGCAAGTTCGTCTTCGGTGGGTTCGACGATAGTGGCATCTTCCATGAAGGGGATGCCCGCGCTTAAGAGCGCCGCAAAGGCTTCTTCGAGCTGTTCCACATCCTGCTCGGCTTCCGGGAAGAAGTGCAGGATGTCATCGATGGTGACATAAGATTTTTGCCGTCCCAGTTCAATCAGACGGGCAATGGGGGAATATTCTTCTTCCTCTTCCACAATCAGTAGAGGTTCATCCATTCGCTTTTTTCCTATTCATTCGTAAAATCAAAATCAGGATACTCTTTTTCGAGGCTTAATTCAATACCTGAAATCGTTTTGTTATCGTCAATTTCGCAAGGCGACATCAGGGTGTTGGTGACGGTTCCGGTGTCGCACTTGGAACTGGCGTTTCGGTCGCCGGGAGCGGGGAGGGCGTGGGTGTTTGCAAATACGGTGGGAGCAGCGCCAGCATTACCAGCGAATCGATACCATAAGAGGCTACTACATATACGTTTCCATCGGCAGTTTGGACGTAATAGCCGCTCTGGGTGACGGTTTTCGCGCCGACGTTGAAATTCACCTGGCTGCCGTCGGCCATCAGCGTAGAAAACCGGTAGGCGGGCGGGGCCAGCGAGACGGAGGCCAGTTCGGGCGCGGGGTCGAGCCTGCTCAAAATCCGCAGTTCGGAGAGGCCCGATGCGGCGAAATCGACTGTTTCCGGGTCCGCCGGGACGCTGCCTTCGGCGGTCATCAGCATCCAGATGCCTGCGCTCCGGTCGAGGTTGACAGATTCCCCGCTGAAGCGTTCGATGGAGATACGTATCGCCTGGCCTTTTTCGGCGCCGATGATAGTTCCCAGGCTGGTCGTCGTTACCGTTGGCGTGGGCTGGATGGCGCGCTCGATGATGTTTTCTGGCTGCTGCATGTACCAGTACAGCCCGGCCAGGATTGCCAGGAGGACGAGCATTACAACGGTGGAGCGGCGCATTGATTTAGCCCCTCCGGCGGCGCGAGACCCAGGCCCATGCCCCGCCGCCAATCACCAGCAGCGGGATAAAGCACAGCGAAGTCAGGATGATGCCGATGAAGCCGAGGGTGCCGGGCGCGCTGAAGTTGCGCGGCATGGTTGGTTTGGGGGTCAGGTTGATGATGTCTTCCTGCTCGGCAGCCCAGTCGATAGTGTTGATGAGGATGTCTCCGTTGCCGCGTGAGTAGAGCGTATCGGCGGCAAATTCCGAATCGCCAAACACGACCAGGCGCCCGCCGGTTGCCGCGTTTTCAGCGGCGGCGACCAGCGTCAGCGGGCCGGGGTTGTCTTCACCCTCGGCAAACTGCACCTGGTTTTGGTCGATGGAGGAGAAATCGGTCTCACCCCAGGCGTTGAAACCGGTCACGACCAGGGGTGTCAGGCGTGTGTTGCCAACTTCGAAGTTCAGGGTTAAGGAGCGGGCGGTGGGATAGACGGAATTGAGCCCCATCAGTTTTTCAGTAATGGGATGCTGGGCATAGGCCGTCGCATCGGAAACGGCGAAGGAGGCCGGGTTGATGTTGGGATCGATAATGAAATCGTTGTTAAGGGTGATGCCCCAGTTTGCCAACAAGCCGGTCAGCGGATCGGGTGCGTCTCCAAAGCGAGTCAGCGGCAGGGGTTCGTACATCACAACCAATGAGCCGCCATTGTTCAAGTATGTTTCCAGTGCCTGTACTTCCGAGTCTATCAGCGGCACGAGCGGCCCGGCCACTACAACCACTTTTGCGTCATCCGGCACTCTGCCTGCGCCTTGCAAGTTTAACGGGTTGACGGTGTAATTTTTGTTGAGCAGGCTGTTGGCTGCCTGGGTCAAGGAGGTATCGGATGGCTGTTCGATGGAGAGTTCCCCATGCCCGGTCAGGAAATAGACGACACGGGTCTCCGGGTTCATCAACCGCAGCAGGGCGGCATCCAGTTCCTGTTCGGTGGCAAACGTGACCTGTTCCTTTTGTTCGCCCATGACCAGGACAATAGTTCCATCGCGTTCCACCCCGTCGGCCTGGGCGGCAATCGGGCTGATTTCGGGGTCAGGGAATTCGTAACTAAACTTCCCGTTTGCGTTTTCTGCAAAGCGTTCGAGAAGTTTGCGGGCTTCTTCATGGTTGGTGCGCGCAGTGTAGTAAGCGCGTGCCACAACCGGCTGGGGGAGCGAACCCAGGATCTCGATTGTTTCGGGGGCCAGCGTGTTGCTCTTGTCCTCGGTCAGGTCCCACGATTGGGGGTTCTGGTAGGCCAGCACGTTGACGAAGATGAGAATTCCGGTGAAGGCCAGGAAAGTGATGACGGAATTGCTTCCGTATTGGGCGTGGCGTCCCACCAGGAAGCGGCGCGTGCCTTCGGGGTTAAGAATGGCTGTCACGGCCAGGCCGAGGATGATGCCCAGGCCGGAAAAGAGCAGTCCATTTTTGACAATATCCGGGTCAACGGTTGCCAGCCCTGCCGCGGTCAATCCACGCACCAGCAGGAATCCGATGAAGGTCAGGACAGCCAACAGGGACAGGACGAGTCCCAGGAAGGCGAATCGGCGCGGGTCAGTTTTCATTAGCGCCACCTCCGAATTTCGACGGCTGTGGCGCCAATGGCAATCCCCAGTCCGGTCAGGCTGAGCAGGTAGACGATGTTGTAGATGTTGATGCTACCGGTTGCGAAGTTATCCTGAATGTGGCTGCCTACGCTCAAGTAGCGGAAAATTTCTCCGCCCGAAGTCATAACGAATGATAGAAATCCAACCAACCACCACAGGGAGAGCAGCGCCAGCAAGGTCACAAATGCCGCCGCAAACTGATTGTCGAAGATGGCCGAAATGCCCACCCCGATGGCGAGGAAGGCGGCTGCCATGAGAACCAGGCCCAGGTAGCCTGAAAGCATCAACACCTGGTCGATTCCTGGCGTCACCAACTGGTCGAGCATGAAAGGGAATACCAGTGTGATGGCAATCAGGGTTAGGACAAACAGGAATGCCCCCAGCCACTTGCCGACCACGAGTTCATAATCCCGCAGGGGCGCGGTCAGCAGCAGTTCCATGGTTCCCATGCGCACTTCGTCGGCCAGCAGGCGCATGGTCAGGAAGGGTATCGAGAACAGCAGGAGGGTGGAGAGTAAACCTCCCGTGACCTGCCAGGCATTTGGAGCGTCCATCATGAAGCCGCTTGATGATGACATGAAAGTGAGAACATAGGCAAAGTACCCGCCCAGGAACATCAAAACGAAGAATGCAATTGCGTAGGCAATGGAACTGTTGAAATAGTTTTTGTATTCACGCTTGGCAATCGTCCAAATGTTGCGCATAATGTTACTCCTCGTTCAAAGCGACTGGCGCAGATATGCCGCTGGTCAGTTGCAGGAAGATTTCTTCGAGACTGAGACTGACCGAACGCATTTCCAGCAGGTCATATTTCGACTGGACCACCAGGCGCGCTACTTCGGGGCGCAGGTCCTTGCCGGGCGCAAATTGGAACTCAAGGACGCCCTCGCCTTGCGCCTGGACATCCTGGATGCCCTTCATCTGGCCGATTTTTTCGATCAGTTCCTCGGCCTCGCCGCGCACGCGCAACTGCACCCGCTCCGCGCCGGTCAGCCGGGCTTGCAGGTTTTCGGGCGTGTCTTCAGCGACGATTTTGCCCTTGTTGATGATGAGGATACGGTCGCAAAGTTGCTGGGCTTCCGAAAGGATGTGCGTGGAGAGCATGACGGTGCGCTCCTTGCCCACCTCGCGGATGACGTTACGCACCTCGATGATTTGGGCCGGGTCGAGGCCGATGGTTGGCTCGTCGAGGATCAATACTTCGGGACGGTGCAGCAGCGCCTGGGCCAGGCCGAGGCGCTGACGCATGCCCTTCGACAGGTTGCCGATGTAGCCTTCGGCGCGGTCGAGCAGGCCGACCATTTCGAGGGTTTCTTCCACCCGCTCCTCCGCTTTGGGCAGGTGGCGCAAGTCTGACATGAATTTCAGATAGTCGAACACCGTCATGTCGGTGTAGAGCGGCACGGTTTCGGGCAGGTAGCCGACCCGTTTGCGCACTTCTAGCGAATCGGCGACCACGTCATACCCGGCGATGGTGGCCTCGCCGCTGGAGGGCGGCATGTAGCCGGTCAGGATGCGCATGGTGGTGGTTTTCCCGGCCCCGTTAGGCCCCAGGAACCCCAGGATTTCTCCCTGGCGGGCTTCGAAGGAGATATTATCGACAGCCTTGCGTAGCCCAAAATTTTTGGATAATTCGTTAACTCTGATCATGCAATCTCCCGGTTGTTGGAAATTGACGAAACAAAAGGCACAGCAGCCAAAGGCGGCGGTGCCGAAGCCCCGCATTTTTTGCGGGAGTGATGGACAGTGAACCGGTTTTTACTATACAATAATTTGGAGGAGGAAGTCAAGCACCTTCGGAAACTCTAATAAAATGCTAATATTTGTGACAGGTGGAACACACGGTAATGCGGAATTGCCACATCGTCCCGAAGGGTTTGCGGGGTGGTTTTCGCCTCTCTCCAACGCCCTTCGGGACGTTACTCCTCGACCACCCGCGTCATATTATTGATCCACTTCTTCGAAAAATAGCGCCACAGCCCTGCTATAAGTTTGGTGATTTCCTCGCTCAGGGCCAGCAGGTAAACAAATTCAAGCGGCAAGCCAAAGACAAACGCGCCCAGCGCGGCCAGCGGCACGCCCACCAACCAGATGACCAGGCCATCCAGGATGAGCGAAAAGACCGTATCGCCGCCGGAGCGCAGCGCGCCGATGATGATAATCATGTTACTGGCGCGAATCCAAATGGCGAACGCGGCGAAGGTCATCAGGCGGTAGGCGTTTTCGATGACGACTGGCGAAACGTTGTATAACCCCAGTACCGGTGTTCGGATGAGCAGCAGCACGACCCCAATCAGCCAGCCAAAGGCAATCGCCAACCCAATCGAGCGACCAGCGTAGGTGTGGGCCAGTTTTTCTTCGCCCGCGCCGATTTTGTTGCCGACCAGCACCGCCGTGGCGTTGCCCAGCCCAATCAACAGCGCGAAGGCGATATTATCGACTGTGCTGTAAATGTTGACGGCGGCGATGGTTTCGGTTCCCATGCGGGCGTAGATGATGTTGTAGGTGGTGATGCCAAACGACCAAAGGATCTCATTCAAGGCCACCGGGATGACCGGTTTCATAATTTTCCAGGTAAAGGCCAGGTCGAAATAACGCAATTCGGCCAGGGTTGCGGCGGCGGGGGAATTGGCCTGGCGGTAGGTCATTACCAGCAGCGCCAGCATCTCCAGCCCGCGCGCGATATTAATCGCCATCGCCGCGCCAAGCACGCCCAACGTCGGCAGGCCAAACGCCCCGAACACCAGTCCGTAGGTCAGAGCCGCCGCGATTGCCAGCGAGCCAATTGAAACGGCCACTGGCAGGCGCACATTGCCGGTACTGCGCAGGGTGAATGCATACGTAAATGTCACCGCAAAGAAGATGAAAGACCAACTGAACACCCGCAGGTAATCGGCCCCGGCCTCGATGACGCGCGCATCGGTGGAGTAGATGCCAATCAGTTGGGTTGGAAGCAACTGCGCCAGCCCAAAAAATAAGAGCGCCGCGCCGACCTGTAACTTAAGCGCCAACCCCAACACCTTGCGGATATTCGGGATATCGCGTTTGCCCCACAGCTGCGCCGTAAAAATGGCCGTCCCGCTGCCAATGCCGAACAAGACCAGGTTGAGCAGGAAAAAAATCTGGTTCGCCAGGCCGACCGCCGCCACCGCCACTTCGCCCTTTTGGCCGATGATGACCACGCTCGCCATGTTTAGCGAGGACATCACTAGCTGCTGGGTCGCAATCGGCACGGCAATCTGCAAAACCTGCCGGAAATATTCCGGGTCGCGGTAAAACGCGATGATTTTTTGGAAAAAGTTGGGGGTTTGTGACATAAGGGCATCCTGGAAGCGTTTGATTATACTGTGGAGTTCAGTGCTTGCGCCTGACCAGTTGACCAGGTTTGGGTTGCCGCTGCTGTTATCTTTTCCTTGAATCACTGCCCCTTATTCCAACCCGTGCTTTGATTAGCAAATCGACTTGATAATGTGCCTGATTTTGCATAAAATATGAACTAAAGGTTCATATTTTATGCTTCCAGAATGGACTCAAATTCACGCCATCATCCTCGAACTGGAACGGGACGGGGTTGTCACGCGCACCTTTCGCCGCCTCGACCCGCAGCGCCAGCAGGTCATCGTCCAGGCCATCCTGGATGAAGCGCTGGAAAAAGGCCCGGCCTCTATAAATATCAAAAAAGTGGCCGAACGGGCCGGGGTGGCGCTGGGTTCGCTCTACCAATATTTCGGCAACCGCGATGGATTGCTCGAATTTTCCACCCGGCTATGCGTCCACCTGCTGACTTCCGCTTTCGACCAGTTCCGTCCCATGCTGGCGGCGCTGCCGCTGCGCGAAGCGCTGACTTACTACCTGACCGGCGGCCTGGAGTGGAGCCAGACCATGCTCGGCCTCATCCAATTCTTTGGGCGCGCCGCTTACCAGGGCGACCCGGTTCTGGCAGAAAAAGTTGTCCGCCCGGTGGCGGACGCCATGCGCCTGACGATGTTTGAGATTTTGCAGGCTGCCCAGGAGCGCGGCGAAATCCGCGCCGACCTCGACCTCGATGTCACCGCCCGCGCCATCCACGCCTGGACAATTGCCCTGGGCGACAGCCAACTGCTGCCGTATCTCAACAACTATTTCCAGGTCACGACCGAGACCATCCCCTTCGAGCGCGCCCTCTCCAACGCCATCGACCTCCTCGTCCGCGGACTGTGTCTCGACACGGCTCAACAACCTACTGACCACTGATTACTGATCCACTGGAGTTCCTCATGCCCCCACTCATGCGCCGCATCTTCTGGTTCCTCAACAAATTTTTCATGACGCCCCTCTTCCGGCTCGGACTTGGGCCGCTGTTCGCCAACCCGTTCAGCGGCTACATCATGGTCATGAAAGTTATCGGGCGCAAGAGCGGAAAAATCCGCTTCGCGCCAGTCAACTACGCCATTTACAAAGGCGACATCTACTGCATTTCCGGCGGGCGTAAGACCTCCGACTGGTACAAAAACCTGCTGGCAACCCCGGAGGTCGAACTGATTTTGCCCGGCGGGGCGGTCTTTGCCCATGTCGAAGAGATTGCCGACCCCGCAACGCGCCGTGTCGTCATCCGTCAGATTCTCAAAAATGCCGGGTTCGCCGGGTTTTTCGAGGGCTACAACCCCTTCACCATCACCGATGCCGAATTGATGACAAAAAGCGCCGACCTGCCGCTGCTGCGCTTCCACCCGCTCGGACTGGGCAACGGCGCATCCGACGCGGACGGTTGGGCCTGGGTTTGGGTTTGGATATTCACCGTGCTTGCTCTCTGGTGGCTGTTGAAAGGCTAACAACCGTCCCGAAGGTTGGTTGGAATCGCTTGCATTTTCCTTGTCTGGCCTTCAGGATGTTTTCAGGTTGGTAAAACATGATTGCCCTCGAAACCCGTCACCTGACCAAACGCTTCGGCGCGCTGACCGCCGTCGATGACCTGTCGCTGGAAATCCGGGCCGGGGAGATTTTCGGTTTCCTTGGCCCAAACGGAGCCGGGAAAACGACCTCCATCCAGATGATGTGCGGGCTCTTACGCCCTGATTCCGGCGAGGTGTTCCTCAGCGGGAAACCGCTCTCGAACGGCGACCCGGCCTTGCGCGCGCGCATCGGCGTCTGCCCGCAGGAGAACATCCTGTGGGACAAATTGACCTGCCTCGAGCAGTTGGAATTCATCGGCGCGGCCTATCGCGTCCGCAGGCTGGAGTCCCGCCAGCGCGGGCTGGTTTTGCTGGAATCGCTGGGGTTGGCGCATAAAGCCAACGAAACGGCGGGCAGGTTATCCGGCGGGATGAAGCGTCGCCTGAACCTGGCCCTGGCCCTGATTCATAATCCGGAGGTCATCATCCTCGACGAGCCGGAAGCCGGTCTCGACCCCCAAAGCCGGGTCCTGGTGCGCGACTATATCCGTTCCCTGGCGCAGGTCAAAACCGTCATCCTGACCACCCACAACATGGACGAGGCCGAGCGCCTGGCCGAGCGGGTCGCCATCATCGACTATGGCAAACTGCTGGTCTGCGACACGCCCGAAGCGCTCAAACGCGCGCTCGGCGCGGGCGATGTGCTGGAGATGGAAACGGACGCGGGCGCGCTGCCCCTGGCGCGCGAGGTGTTCGAGTCGGTTTCGATGACCGGCCACACCCTGACCGCGCGCGGATACGGATTGATTGAAAAATTGCCCGCCTTGCTCGAAAAACTGCGCGTAGCCAATGTAGGCCAATCCGAAATCCGGCTGCGCAGCAACACCCTGGAAGATGTCTTCCTCAACCTGACCGGCAGGCGGCTGAGGGAGTGATGTTATGAACCTTCTCCCCGTTTTCCTGAAATCGGCGCGCGAGCAGCGCCGCGACCTGTGGGTGATTGGCCTGAGCCTGGCCTTTGCCCCGCTGTTTGTATTCATCTACTGGCTGATGACCGGCGCAACCGGCTCCACCGCGTATGGCGTGCTGGTCATCAACCAGGATGCGCCAGCCGGGGGGCTGTCTGCCGGGGCCGGGGTCGTGCAGGGACTGCGCGAGATGGCCTACCAGGACGGTTCGCCGATCTTGAAAGTGAGCGAGAGCGGCGACCGCGCCGAAGCCGAGACGCGCCTGCGCAACCGCGAGGCCGCCGCGCTGGTGCTTATCCCGCCCGATTTTTCGGCGCAGTTGGCCGCGTTCCGGGCCGGGGACTTGTCCGCCGCGACCACCCTGACCTTCAGCGGCGACCTGACCAACCCGACCTACACCGTCGCCGCCGTGCTGGCGATGACCGCCGCCGACGGCTATCTCCAGGGCCTGACGGACGCCCCGCGCCCGGTCGAATGGGTCGAGATTCCGCTCGGCGCTTCGG
>Ga0116204_1000516_pt1 | contig 22085 bp, 18 predicted proteins | sample LakKivwa52mmetaG_FD_94481 | JGI IMG/M metagenome (GOLD analysis project Ga0116204, IMG submission 94481) | Anoxic lake water microbial communities from Lake Kivu, Rwanda to study Microbial Dark Matter (Phase II) - Lake Kivu water 52m metaG | ecosystem: Environmental > Aquatic > Freshwater > Lake... | reverse complement strand
GGGCTTGTCGAGCGGTTCGGTGTAGAGGATGCCCGGCAGGCCGCTGTAGAAGCGGACGCGCGCGCCCATCAACATTTGCGGGTAGACGCCGCCGACAGTGGTGAAGCGGATGAAGCCATTGTCGTCGATGTGGCTGGCGATCAGGCCAATTTCATCCATGTGGGCGGCGACCATGATTTTCTTGGCTTGTCCTGAGCCTGTCGAAGGGGCGTTTTTCGACCCTTTGGCCGGGTTTTTCTTGGCGATGAGATTGCCGAGGGCATCGATGCGGATTTCATCGGCCAGGGGTTCGACTTCGGCGCGAATTACCTCGCGGATGGCGGCTTCGTAGCCCGAGGGGGAGAAGGTTTCGGTCAGTTTTTGGAGGAGTTGTTTCATGGGATGTCCTTATGAAAAGTACGTATTACGTACTATGGCCTGTCTTCCTTGAGTAAATCCGGCGTAATCCGCCTGATGGCCGCCGAAATCAGGGCCAGCGTGTTTTTCCAGTCATCGACGCGCGCCAGGCTGATAGCGGTATGCGTGTAACGATGGGGAACCGAGACCGAGACGGTCGGCACCCCGGAGCGGGAGCGGTGGATGGCCCCGGCATCGGTCCCGCCGCCGCCGGGCTGCCGGAACTGGTAGGGGATTTTGGCTTCGTCGCCGGTTCGGGCCAGGAAGCGAACCAGGCGCGGGTCATTGAGCGTCCCGGCGTCGAAGGTGTAGATGGCGGGACCGCCGCCGAGTTTGGTGTTGTAGAAGGTGTTTTCGCCGCCGTCGTGAACCGGTAGGTCGTTGGCGGGGGTCGAGTCGATGGCGATTGCCATATCGGGGGCAAAATGGAAGGCCGCCACTTTCGCGCCGCGCAGGCCAATTTCCTCCTGCACCGAGAAGGACAGGCACAAATCGATATTGGTGGGCGCGGTTTTGAGTAGATCGATTAGGATGACGCAGCCGATACGGTTATCGATGGATTTTGCCATGATCGATGGCCCGACGCGTTTGAACTGGGTGGCGAAGGTCGCCCGGTCTCCAATATTGGCCTTGCCCGCCGGGCCGATGTCGATGCGTAGTTGATCGAGCGGGATTTTCCGCGATCTCTCCTCGGCAGTGGTCAGGTGGATGGGACGCGCGCCAATCACGCCGGGAATCTTGTCCTTGCCGACCAGCACCTGCTTGCCTGGCAGTTGGCGGACATCAATGCCGCCGACCAGCTCGAAGCGATAGAGTCCGTCTCCGTCGTCAGCAACCAGCATAAACCCGATTTCATCCATGTGGCAGTCGAGCATCACTCTGACTTTGTTCTCGCCGGAACCGTTTTTTGTTACGAGGACATTCCCCAGCGCATCGACTTTGACTGTATCGGCGTATGGTTTGACTTCCTCGAGGATGATTTTGCGCACTTCGCCTTCATCGCCCGAAACGGCGCAGGCGTTGCAGAGTTTTTCGAGCAACTTGAACTGTTTTTCGGTCATATCTCAGTCTTCCCACACAATCTTTTCGACAAAATCCGGCTCGAGGCTGGAGATAAATTCCGCCAACAGCCGCCCGGCGCGTTGGATGTCTTTGAGCGAGACAATTTCGACCGGGGTGTGCATGTAGCGCAGCGGGATGCCGATGACCATGGTCGGGATGCCCTCGGCGGTAATCTGGGTGGCGTAAGCGTCGGTCCCCGACATGCGCGGCGTGACTTCGGGCTGGAAGGGGATCTCCAGTTTTTCGGCCAGTTCTTTCAGCGACTTATAGAGATAGGGGTGCATATTCGGCCCCATCGTCAGGGTCGGGCCTTTGCCGAGCGGCATGGTCTGCCAGTCGTTGGCACCGGGGCCTTTGGCAAAGGTTACGTCGATGGCAATGGCCACTTGCGGGCGCAATCCAAAGGCCGATGTAAACGCACCCAACAGGCCGACTTCTTCCTGTACGGTAGCGACCGCCCAGACATCCCAGGCATGCGATTTTTTCTGGAGTTCTTCGAGCGTCACCGTCAGCACGGCGACCGAGGCGCGATTATCGAGGGTGTGGCCGGAAATGACATCACCAGCCAGCTCTTTGGGTTCGGTGGCAAAAGAAACCGGGTCGCCGATGCGCACTTTGGCGGCGACTTCCTTAGGGAGCAGGCCCATATCGATCAGTAAATGCTCCAAACCGATGACGCCATCCCGGACTGAATCGGGTAACGCGCGCGCTGGAGGCATGACGACGATGCCGGGCAGTTCCTCGCCGCTGGCCGATGCGTGGACAATGACCGGCGTGCCAGGCAGGATACGTGGGTCGATGCCGCCGACTTGCGTAAAATGCAGGAAGCCCTCGGCGATGGAAGTGACCATCATGCCAATGGCGTCCACGTGGGTGGCAATCATGATGGATGGGCGAGAGGTACTGAGCGCAGTCGAAGTACCTTTTTTGAGCGCTTCGAGCGAACCGAGGCGGCTCAGGCGGGCTTCATCCACGAGTGGGCGCCACTTTTCATCAACCAACTTGGTGGCGGGAGTCTCGTAAGATGAAATCCCGGCGGCAGACAGGAGGGACTTCAGGAAAGGGGTGATTTCAGGCATGTCAGGAAGGGTTAGGGGGTTGGAGTGACCGTTTGGGTTGGTGTTTCGGTTGGGGTTGGGGTAAATGTGGAGCTTGGCGGAATGTTGGTAATCGTCAATGTTGGCGACGGTGGAATGGGCGTGGACGATGGGGTGTTCGTGGGAGGAACCGGCGTGACTGAGGGTGTAAATGTAAACGTCGGCGGCAGGAAGGGAGTCACCGTTGTTGTGGGGGTAACGGTGGCTGTGCCGGTGGGGGTTGGGGTTTCGGTGGGCGTAAACGTCAGGGTGGCAGTCAAAATGCCAGGGGTGGGGCTTGGCCCAAAGGTGGGGAATTCTGTCGCGGTTGGGATGAAAATGACCAGCGTGTTGGTGGCCGCCACCGTCACTGTCGGCGTGGGGGTTGGCGTGGGCGGCTCGGGACGGAATCGCAACGTCACCCAGCCCAGGCAGTAACACGGAATGGTGGCCAGGATGATGGCAATCAAGGTTGCGCGGCGGCGGCTGGTGGTTTCATCTGAAGCAAACACGTTGCTATGATAACAGAAGTGACCAAGCCGGGCAAGCGTTGGGGTAAAATCATGCCATGATCCCCATGCGACTAAAACTTTCCGGCTTCCTTTCTTACCGCGACCCTGTGGACGTTGATTTCACCACTTTCGAACTGGCCTGCATCTCCGGGCATAACGGCGCGGGCAAATCATCCCTGCTCGATGCCTTCACCTGGGCCTTGTTCGGCGAGGCGCGCAAACGCGGCGAAGAACTCATCCACACCGCCAGCAACACTGCCGAAGTAGCCCTGACCTTCGCCTACGAAGAAAACATCTATCGCATCCGACGCATTTTGGGCAGGGGCAAAAGCACCGTGTTGGAGTTCCAAATCGCAGACCATCGTCCATCGTCCACCATCAATGGTCAGTTCTCCTGGCGTCCGCTCACCGAAGCCACCTCCCGCGCCACCCAGGCCCGCATCGAAAGCATCCTGCGCCTCGATTACGACACCTTCGTCAACGCCTCGTTCTTTTTACAGGGCAAAGCCGACCAGTTTACCCAGCAAAAAGCCAGCGAGCGCAAGCGCATTCTCGGCAGCATTCTCGGCCTGGAGATGTGGGAAACCTACAAAACCCGTGCCGCCGAACGCCGCAAACTGGTCGAGGCCGACCTGAACACCCTGGATGGCCGGCTGGCCGAAATCAACGCCGAACTCAACGAGGAAGGCCCGCGCAAGGCACGCCTGAAAGAACTCGAAGGAGGGCTAAAACAACTCGAAACGGCGCGCGCCGCCCAGGAAGCGATATTAAAACAAGCCGAAAAAATGCGGATTTTACTGGAAAACCAGCGCAGCCAGGTCGAGACGCTTGGTTCCGCGCTCGAACGTTCCCGCCGCGAACTCAACCTGCTCACCAGCCGCCTCGCCGCGCGAGAAACAGAATCCGCAGCCCAGGCGGGTCTCGTTAACCGCGCCGCTGACATTGAAGCTCGTTACCGCGCCTGGGAGGCCGCCCGCGCCGCCCTCGCCCAATGGGAAACCGTCGCTGGGCAGTTCCGCCAGGCCGAAAAGCGTCGCCAACCCTTTTTGGATGCCATTAACGCCGAAAAAGCCCGCCTGGAACAGGAAAAGCAGTTGTTGAGTGACCAGTTATCAGTCATCAGTGACCAGTTTTCCACTGTAGAGAGTTTGCAAGCCCAAAAAACTCAATTTGAAACCGCTTTAGCGGCATCTGAACTGAAACTGAAACAACGCTCGGAGGTGGAGCGTCAACAAAGCATCGTTGCCCGCTTTCGCGAACAGGCCAAATTGCGCCAGGGGCCGTTAGACGAAATCAACGCCGAGCGCGCCAGGTTGGAGCAAGAGATTAAGACCCTGAAGAAACAGCGCGAAGTTGCTGAAAGCCAGCGTTTGGCGATTCAAACCTTGCAAAATGAACAGAACGAGTTGAACGAAAAACTGGCCGAAATTGAAACCTTGCTTTCCCAACGATTTGAACTGGATGAATCGCTACAGTTAAAAAGACACAGGCAAATTGAATTGCGCAGTGAAAACGAACGTCTCAAAGTGGAAATGGAACAACTGGACGAGCGCATTAAAAAACTTGAAACCACAGAAGGCGCAGTTTGTCCGCTGTGCGGCCAGCCCTTAAACCAGGAGGAGCGCATTTGGTTAACAGCGGACCTGAAATTTGAAGGAAAAAGCAAAGGCGACCAATACCGCTCAAACAAATCTGAAATCGATTCCATCGTTCCCGAAATCGCCCGTTTGGAAAAAGAGATTATGGGTTTTAGCCGTGTGGAAAAGGACAAATTGTTTCATGTCACTGCCCTGGCCAAAGCCAGCGAACGAGTACAAGCAAATCAGCAAACTGTGAATGAATGGGAAACCCAGGGTGATGTTCGCTTGACAGAAATAACCCACTTACTTGAAAATGCGCTTTTTTCTCCACAATCTCGTGAGGCCCTTGCGCTGATTGATCAGGAATTGTGGGAGATTGGAAAATCCCTGGGGCTGAAACCGGCCTTACGCTCCCTGGCCGGGCCTGAACAGGGCAAAACAGTGTTCGACCTGGTGGAAGAGAAAGTTGCAGAAATCGAAACCCAACTGAGCGAATTGAGCAAATCTGAAAACGAGCGGGTTGAAAACACAGCTAAGTTGGCGCAAATCACCGAGAAAATAAACGCAATCCAACAAGAAATTGCAGCCTGGCAATCCAAAGGCCAGCCGCGCATTCCAGAAATTATATCCATCCTGGATGGCGAGAAATACGCCCTGGAACCGCGCCAATTCCTTGCAGCGGTTGATGCAGAGTTGAAAACGCTGAACTACGACCCAATCGCCCACGAATCCGCGCGCCTGGCCGAGCAAGAAGGGCGCGCAGCCGAAAGCGAGTTCCGCGCATTGGAGGCCGCCCGCGCCGCCCTGGCTCCGCTCGAACGCGAAACGGCTGAATTGCGCGCTGAAATCCAAAATCGTCAATCCGAAATCGAAAATCAAGAAGATGCTTACGCCAAGTCGGTGGCCGCTTTGCAAGAGGCCGAATCGCAATCGCCAAATTGGGCCGAAACTGAGCGCGAATTTTTCAGGCTGAAAGAGGATGAAAACGTGCTCAACCAGCAAGTGAGCATGGCGCGCCAGATGGTGGTGGTGCTGGACAGCCGCCGGGCGCAGAAAAAGCAGGTCGAGGCCGAGCGCGAAGCCTGCGCCCTTGAAATTGGGCATTATAAAATGCTCGAACGCGCCTTTGGCAAAGATGGCGTACCGGCGCTGCTTATTGAGCAGGCCCTCCCGCAAATCGAGGAAAAGGCCAACGAACTGCTCGACCGGCTTTCGAACGGGTCGATGAGCGTGCGCTTTGTGACCCAGGCCGGGTATAAGGACAAAAAACGCGACGACTTGAAGGAAACCCTCGACATCCAGATTAGCGATGGAGCCGGGACGCGCGATTACGAGATGTTCTCGGGCGGCGAGGCTTTCCGGGTCAATTTCGCCATCCGGCTGGCGCTTTCGGAAGTGCTGGCGCGGCGTACCGGGGCGCGGCTGCAAACCCTGGTCATCGACGAAGGCTTCGGCTCGCAGGACGCGCTCGGACGCCAGCGCCTGGTGGAGGCAATTAACACTGTCCGCCGCGATTTTGCCAAAATCCTGATCATTACCCACCTGGACGAGCTGAAAGACGCCTTCCCGAACCGGATCGAGGTCGAGAAGACGCCGCGCGGGAGTAGTGTGAGGGTGGTGTAAACGATTGCTTGTCGTAGAGTTGCCCCATGCAATACCAACTTCCCATTTTTGAGAATCTCTGCCCTGGCTGGGGGGCAATTTTACACCTGGGCATCCGCCGCGCTTTTCCCAAGGGGAGCGAAATTATCAGTCTGGAAACGCTGGTTGATGGGGTGTATTTTGTCCAGGCTGGCTCGGTCGAAGTGCCCCTGTATACTTCGCACGGGCCAGAGAAGGTGCTGTTCCAGGTTGGGCCGGGCTGTATCTTTGGCGAGATTTCCTGTTTCGCCGAGGCCGACCTGAACGAAGCCAGCGTGCGGGCGCGCAGCGCGTGTGTGACTTATTTTTTCAGCCGGAGCCTGATTGAAGGGACAATAGCCAGCCAATACCCACACTTGTTGCTCGAACTGTTGCGCGTCCTGGCCTATAAAACACGCATGTACACTGTCTTGCTGCAAGACAGCCTGGCGGGAGACAACTTCCTGCGGGTCTGCAAAATGCTGGTGTACCTGGTGCGTTATAAAGGGCTGGAACTGGCACCGGGAGAGAAACAGGTCAGCTTCCAACCGGGTTTGACCCAGCAGGAGATGGCGCGCCTGATGGGTGTTCATCGTGTAACTGTGACAAAAGCTCTCAGTCGTTTAAAAAGACTTGGGATTTTGCGCTGTTTTTCGAAGCGGCGACTCGAACTGCTTGATTTCCCGGCCCTGCTGCGGTTAATTGAAACCGATTAGGATCGGGTAGCGAGAGGAAAAAAGTCACTACTCGGGGGGCGAAAAGTAATATTCCTGAAAATTGTAGCATCGGCTACTTTTTTTACCGCCCATTTTCGCTATGCTCAAATTGTCAGGATTTTATCAATTCCCAGGAGAGCATCCGATGAAAAATACCGTCAGAGAATTGTGTGAAGCCCCCACCGGGCAGGCCGAGGTCTTGCAAGGCAACATGGCGTTTGCCAGCGGCTGTGTGCGCGGCGGAATCCACGCCGCCGATGGCTACCCCGGCACGCCCAGCTCCGAAGTGATCGATAAAGGCCTGTCGCAGGTGCAGGACCTGATCAAGGTCGGTTGGTCGGTCAACGAGGCGGTTGCGGCGGCGGTTGGGCATGGTCACACCATGGCCGGGCGCGACTGCGTGGTGACGATGAAAATCCCTGGCGTATTCCAGGCGGGCGATATCTTTACCAGTGGGGCGCTGTTCGTGCAGCAGCGCGGCGCGCTGGTCTATTACATCGCCAGCGATTTCACGCCCAGCTCAACCCAGCATACCATCGATCCGCGCTATTTTTTCAAAAGCAGTTTTGTGCCGGTTTACGAGCCGCGCAACCACCAGGAATTGCATGAATCGGCAGCGCTGGCGGTGGAACTTTCGCGCAAATATCGGACGCAGGTTGTAATTATGCCGAATGGCAACCTGTGTCATAGCGAAGGGTTGGTGCGCCTGATGCCCCAGCAGCGGCGCGAGCCGGTTGAGATGCCCGAAAGCCTGAAATCTTTCAATGTGCTGCCTTCGGTGGCCCGCAAAAACTACGATGTCGTTATGCGCGAGCGGATGCCCGCCCTGGTCGAGATGGTCGAACAGAGTCCGCTCAATAAATGGGAAAAAAGCTCCGGCCGGGTGGGTGTGATCACCTACGGGGTCGGGGATATGTACCTGCGCGAGGTCAAGGAAACGCTCGGGGCCGATATCGACATCCTTTCCCTGGCCTTTACCTACCCCTTGCCGATGAAGCTGATCCGCGAGTTTTGCCAGTCGATTCAGGGCCAGATTTACGTGATCGAGGATGGCTACCGATATTTGCAGGAAGTCATCGAAAACATGGGTTTCAATGTCACCGGGAAAGAACCCTTCAGCACGCTGACCGAGTGGTCCCCGGCCCTGATAGCCCGCAAGTTGGGGCTGACCGTGCCGGAGCAACGATCTGCTGCCGCGCCGGTCGTTCGCCCGCCGGTGATTTGCCCCGGTTGCCCTTACCGCCTGTTTGCCGGGGAAGTGGCCTTGTTGAAAAAGAAAAAGCAGCTCGATGTGGTTTTTGGCGACATCGGCTGCAATACCCTGCTCTATTTCATGAACGCGCTTGATACCGGCCTGGCGATGGGCGCCTGCGAAGCCGAGCGGATAGGTTATGTTTTCTCGCGCCCCGAGCAGGCCGGGCGGGTAATTAGCCTGATTGGCGATGGCACCGAATGTCACAGCGGCATGGATGCCACCCGCAATGCCACCTATCGCAACATGCCAGGCGTCAAGGTCATCCTGGATAACTCGTGGACTGGGATGACCGGTGGGCAGCCTTCGCCGACCTCGCCCGCCAACCTGGCTGGGGAGCAGATGAGCTTCAACCTGGTCGAATCGCTCAAGGCGCATGGCGCGAAAACTGTGGCGGTGGGCGCTTACGATAAAAAAGCCGTGCGGATGGCACTGCGCGCGGCGCTGGGCGAAGCCGAAAAGGGTGTTTTCACCACACTGGTGGTCACTGAGGGCGCCTGTGTCCAGATGGTGACGCCCAGTACCCAGCGCGTGGCGGTTGATCCGGAAGTCTGCAAAAAGTGCGATGCCTGCCTGATCTGCCAGGGCATTGAACTGGATGAAAACGGCATCCCGCACGTCAACAACCTGTGTACCGGCTGCGGTGGATCGGCCCCGGCTTGCGCCCAGAGCTGCCCGACCAATGTGCTGAAGGTGGTTGACCTGAAAGATTTACACTTGCCTGCCGCGCCGAAATTTGCCGCGCCGCCCGAGACGATTGCCATCCCAACCTTCGACAAGACCAGCCTGCCCAAACGGCTCTCGCTTGCCATCCGCGGCGTGGGCGGGCAGGGCAACCTGTTTTTCGGGAGTGTGCTCTCGAAACTGGCCTCGCTGGCCGGGTACGATCAGCAAAACATTATCAAAGGCGAAACCCACGGTATGGCCCAGATGGGCGGCCCTGTGATCAGCACCTTTGCCTGCGGCGCGGTCAACAGTCCGGTGTTGCTCCCCGGCACTGCCGACTGCCTGATCGTGATGGAAAAGAGCGAAGTGCTGCGACCCGACTTCCTGGAGATGCTCAAACCCGGTGGCACGGTCATCCTGGCGCTGACCAAAATCGTCCCGCCCGGTCTGCCCTCCGAGCAGTACCCGACCGATGAACAAATCCATGCCAGCCTGGATGGCTATCATGTGCTTGAAGTGGATGTGCTCGGCAAAGCCCTCGAGCTGGGCGACCGGAGCGGACGCAGCGCCAATGTGGTGATGATGGGCATCCTGAGCACCCTGCCGCCCTTTGACGGCTTCCCGGTCGAATTGTGGCTGGCGGCGCTCAAAAAGGCCAATTCCAAACCAACGGTCTGGGCGGCCAACTACGCGGCTTTCCACACCGGGCGCGAACTGGCTGATCGAATTCTACCCATTGATGAAGGTGGCGTGAGAGTAATGTAACGCCTGACGCGCCAAAGACTTTTATGGGTACACATCCGAAATTCAGGAAGGATATTCATTGGTGTACCCATAACCAGACCGCCCCGCCCCAGCAGACATGGATACTCCACCGTAGGGGTCGTATGTCCTTGGCCAGCGTAATTCGGCCCTGGGCATCGGTCAACTGGCGCACGCTTCCCAACGCGTCGCCCAGGAAGTAATCAGTCATCAGTGATTCAGCACCCAGTTCAGACATGGGTATTCGTCAGAAGCGCAAAGGATAACGCGGTCAACCGGTCATTGCGCCAATCCGCTTCTCCGGCTTGCCCTGCGCTTTTCAGCGGGGTTCGTCGGTTGTCGATTCCGTTTCCTGGCATGAGATTTGCCGGGAGGCTGTCACTCTCTCACCAATCTGTGACGGTATAAATCTCTGGGTTATAGAAGTATTCTTCAATCACTTTCTCCATCTCCAGAACATCTTTTTCCGACAGGGGCAAGTCAATTTTACCCAGGTAATCGCGCAGTTTCGGTAAATCAATCCGCGGGCTCAGCTTGCCTACCGCTCGGATGATCGAATCAATATCTTTATATTGGGTCAATTCTTTTCTGAAACGATTATCATCGTCGCTTCTCATCATTATCTCAGCAACTTGATGAAGTTCGAGTTCGGATAAGTGGCCAAAGTTAAAAGATGACAACTTCTCTCTGAGAGAGGAATTGTCAAAGTGTATATGTTCTTTTCTCGCCAGTTCCAGCACTTCTTCGAGTGTTGTTGCAAAAGACACCTTCGAGACCAAATAGTCTTCAAAGCCCCCTTGATAGTAACCATGCATGGCACGATAATGACCGCATTTACAAAGAAAACTTTCTTCGTAATAAGGATCTCTAAGCCAAAATTCCTTTACTGTGCCACATCTTTGACATTTTAGAAGAACTAAGTCCATATTTGCAGTTCCTTATCATCAAGGTGTAAAAAACCTGAGAAAATAAAGATTCTCAATCTGTGATGCATCACCAGTGCGATTATAGTGCAACCAAGCGCTCTGATACTTATCAAACCAATAGCTTTTAATGGGTATATGTGTTGCTTCAAAATCTGCCCGAGTAATTAACTGCAGAACAGGATTTCCGCGATCATCAAATCTGATAGCTGGAGGATCCTTCATCGGATCAAAAACATCATGAGATTCTTTGTGGACAAGAGGAAAAAGCCCAACCGCATTTGGTTCGTTTATCAAAATGTGAGGAGAGACGATGTTCCCAGTCTTATCGATACGAACAATCGAGGGATCCGCAGCATTGACCCAAATTTCAACGTTAGCAAATTTACCAAATCCGCCCCAGTACCCAAAGTTCCACCCATGTGTTTCCAAAATCTTTTTCACTTGTGTTAGCGATTTACCTCCGAGATGAGGAAGTTGTTGAACCTTGAGTTTTGGTAAAGGTGGCACCGGCATTGTGCCAGTCCGTTTCTCTGTTCCGCCGTTGTCGTTTCGGTATCTGGCTTGAGCTTTGTCGGGAGGCTATCGCTTATAAAATCTGTGAGTTATTTTGCTTCCACCGCTTATGATTCACACTTTGCCAATTTAGGAAATCAACGTGCTACAATGTTTTTGATGGAAAGTTGCCACTTTCTGTGCAAGCCTTGTGCTTAGCCAGTTTCCAAGTCTTTGATTTGTGTAGGGTGCCTTTTGCCCGGCATTTATAAAGATGTAGGGTCAATATGGCTCTTTCAGGCGGTTTTCACCCTACATTCTTAGGTAGTCCGGGTACTTTGGCCCCGTCCTTTTGAGCAACTTTCCATCTCTTCTTTTCCCTGTTTGGTTCCGGCTTGTCCGGGTTAGGTAACTATCATCACCAAGCCAGCGGGTTTCATATCAAAAACCGGGAGCGTTGGCGACTCCCGGTTTGGTTGCCCATTTCTTTCAACAAATTTGCCCATTCCTTCACAAAATCTTTACATTCGCGCAGTATCCTATGGGCAAGATAACCGGAAAAGGTTGTCTCAACAAAACTCACAAGGAGAAAACCATGAAAAAAGCATTACTCGTAGTTGCGGTGCTGGCCCTGGCTGTCGTCATTTTCGGCGCGGGCTTTGCCTTTGCCCAGTTCCAGCCTGTTTCGGCGCAGTCGCTCCCGTCCTACATGATGGGGCGCGGCGGCGGGATGCACGGTCACGGCGGCTATGGCCCGCTGCGCGATTATGTCGAGCAGGCCCTGGCCGAAAAACTCGGCCTGACCGAGGCCCAAATCGAAGAACAACGCGCTGCTGGCAAGTCGATGTACCAGATTGTGCTGGACGCCGGGACTGCCGAAGCCGATGTTCCCGCTTTGCTTGAAACTGTTCACAAAGCCGCTTTCGATAAGGCTGTCGCTGACGGTGCGCTGACCCAGGAACAGGCCGATGCCATGCTTGCGCGGATGCAAGAGCGCGGCTGGGGCGCCGGCTGCCCCAACGACGGCGTCCGCCCGATGGATGGGAGCGGTTTCCAGCGCGGTCACGGCATGAAAGGCGGCGGACGCTGGGGCAACCAGCAGCCATCCCAGCCCAATCCGTAATTTCAACGTCCCGACACCATCTGTCTTCGACGAAACCTTCGGGACGGTTTCAGCCCAACTGCCGGATGACTCCATGTCATCCGGCAGTTTTTATCTATGATAGGATGTGTCAAAATCAGGACGTTTATCTATTATAAATAAGAGCAAATCTGGCTAAAATCATATTAATACGATTTATCATATCAGTCCGTTAACCAGAAAGGATTGCAATGACTGAGGCAGTAACTGCTCCCACGCAAGCCCCAACCCGCAAAGGCCCGCGCGGCCAGGTGACGATTCACGCTACCTGGTGCAAGGGCTGTACGATTTGTGTCGAGTTTTGCCCCACCAACGTCCTGGCCATGCACCCCAGCGGGCGCCATCCGATCGTGGTGGCCCAAGAAAAATGCACCGCCTGCCACTTTTGCGACACCCACTGCCCCGATCTGGCAATTGTCGTGCGAAAATTGGCGTAGGGCAGGGCCCTGACCCTGTGCCTTTTTTGTTGCGGAATAAATTCCGCATTACGAAATCAAGGAGGTTTCTTTGTCTGTGAAACTCATGCAAGGCAACGAAGCGATTGCCCTGGGCGCAATTGCCGCCGGCTGCCGCTTTTATGCTGGTTACCCAATCACTCCATCCACTGAAGTGGCCGAGGTGATGTCGCGTGAACTGCCCAAGGTGGGCGGAAAATTCATCCAGATGGAAGACGAAATCGCCAGCATGGCGGCCATCATAGGCGGACGGGTCGGCGGACTCAAATCGATGACCGCCACCAGCGGCCCGGGCTTTTCGCTGATGCAGGAAAACCTGGGCTACGCGGCCATGGCTGAAATCCCGTGCGTGGTCGTCAACGTCCAGCGGCTCGGCCCCTCCACCGGCCAGCCGACCGCCGCCTCACAGGGCGATGTGATGCAGGCCCGTTGGGGTACGCACGGCGACCATCCCATCATCGCCCTCAGCCCGATTTCGGTGGCGCAATCTTTCGACCTGACCGTGAAAGCCTTTAATTTATCGGAAAAATACCGCACACCGGTCATCCTGCTGACCGATGAAATTATCGGCCACATGCGCGAGCCGATTCAGCTGCCCGATTTCAACAGCATCGAAAAATTCGAGCATGTTGTGACAGAATCGCCCGACACCTACAAACCCTACAGCAACCAGGGCGATGTGCCGCCGATGGCCGCCTTTGGGCGCGGATACCGCTACCACATCACCGGCCTGTTCCATGACGAGGTTGGTTTCCCCACCCAACGCCTGGACGAGGTCGATCCCTGGCTGGAGCGAGTTAACGGCAAGTTCGAGCGCAACGCCGATGACATCCTGCTTTATGAAACGGATTACCAGCCTGGCGCGCGAACGGCGGTGCTTAGCTACGGCGCATCCGCCCGCACTGCCCGCCATGCCGTCAAATTGATGCGCGCCAGGGGTGAAAGGGTCAGCCTGTTCACTGCTTACACCATTTGGCCCTTCCCTGAAGCAGCGGTGGAGCAATTGGCCGATTCGGTCGAGCGGATTATCGTCCCTGAAATGAATCTCGGCCAGTTGGCCCTGGAAGTGGAGCGGGTGGCCGGACGCCGCAAGGTGAAGCGCGTCACGCGCGCCAATGGTGAAATGGTCACGCCTGATATGATTTTAGCGGCAGTGGAGGCATAAAATGGCTGAGCAGCACATTCTCGATGCACATTATTTGACGAAACAGGAAGCGCAAATCCCGCGCGAAGACTGGTTCGAGGCCAGCGAAACCTTACAGCACCTGCGCAAAAACAAGAAATTCCCCACCATCTGGTGTTCTGGCTGCGGCCTGGGCGTCATCATGGGTGCGCTGATTCGCGCCATTGACCACCTTGGCCTGGAAAAAGACCAGGTGGCCCTGGTGGCCGGCATCGGCTGCACGGCGCGCATGCCAGTCTATATGGATTTCAATACCCTGCACACCACGCATGGCCGCGCCCTGGCCTTTGCCACCGGCCTGAAAATTGCCCGCCCCGATATGAAGGTCATCACCATCATGGGCGACGGCGATGCGCTGGCGATTGGCGGCAATCATTTCATCCACGCCGCCCGCCGCAACATCGGCATCACCGCGCTAGTGGTCAATAACTCCATCTATGGCATGACTGGCGGCCAATATAGCCCAACCACCCCGGTCGGGATGCGCGCCACCACCGCCCCGTACGGCAACGTCGAGCCGCCCTTCCCGATTTGCGACCTGGCGATGGCTGCCGGGGCCTCGTATGTGGCTCGCAGCACGGCTTTTCATGCCCTTGAACTGGATAAATACCTTTCGGAAGCGATTGCCAACGACGGTTTCAGTCTGGTCGAAGCGGTCAGTTACTGCCACACCACTTATGGCCGCATCAACAAACTTGGCACTGCCGCCGAAATGATGCGCTCGCTCAAAGACAACAGCATCCCGAAAGCCTCGTTCGACAAACTCAGCCCGGAAGAACAGCAGGCCAACACAAGAATCGTGCGCGGCATTTTGCAGAAGAAAAACCGGCCTGAGTACACCCAAATCTATGATTTGCTGGTGCAACAGCAGACTCACCAGGAAGAAATCCGCCCGCGCAACGTGGGGAGGCACTAAATGGACAAACGCACAGAAATACGACTGGCCGGCGAGGGCGGACAGGGCATGATTCTCGCGGGAATTATCCTGGCCGAAGCCGCCGCCATTTACGACGGCAAACAGGCCACCCAAACCCAGAGCTATGGCCCCGAAGCGCGCGGCGGCGCAAGTCGCGCCGAAGTCGTCATCTCGGATGGCGAAATCGACCACCCCGAAGTGCTTTCCGCCGATGTGGTTGTGGCGCTCAGTCAGGAGGCCTACAAAAAGTTCGCCAAAACAATTCACGCTGGCGGATTGCTGATTGTGGACGAAGACCGCGTGACGGTCGAACCGGGGGTGGAGGTGGTCAAAATCCCGGTCACGCGCCTGGCGCATGAAACGACTGGCAAGAACATCACCGCTAACACGGTCGCGCTGGGGGCCCTGGTTGGGCTGACAAACGTGGTCTCGCGGCAGGCGATTGAACAGGCTGTTTTGGCCCGCGCCCCCAAAGGCACTGAGGAGATGAATCGCAGGGCGCTGGAGGCTGGTTTTGCGGCAGTGGAGGGCATCGGAGTAATTCGTAATTCGTAATTTGTGGCTTGGGTTGCGCGAAAACGTCCCGAAGGCTCGATAGAACCTTCGGGACGGTCTTTTTGAGGCCTGTTTTGTAGCCTGTGTCGTGCAAGTATGGTGAGCGCGATTGGTATCAAAGTGGGATATAGCCGCCGCCAGTAACGCGGCGGAATACCACCGTAGACTACAACGAGAACACCAGTTAGCTATGAAATACCACACCAGTCTTTCCACTGACAAGAAATATATTTACACTAGAGTCACCGGTCTGGTAGATGCGGCTTCCATGTTGGAGTGCGTCCTGGCCGCCCATCAACTGGCCCGGCAGGCAGGCGTTACCCGCCACCTGCTGGACCTGACTGAGGCTCGCAATCATTTATCCACGCTGGATAATTATCATTTTGCCTATAACGACATGAATCAGCCGGATATCAACCGCCTGGCGCACGTCGCCATGCTGGTCAGCCCCGGTGACCATTCGCACGATTTCCTCGAAACCCTTTTGCGTAACAGCGGGCGCGATGTCACCTTGTTTACCAGCCGCGAAGCCGCAGAACATCATTTGGGGGAGTGAGCGGGGCATTTTCAACCGTTTCCTCAGGCCGCAGGGCAATTGCCAACAGTTCGAACATCTCTTTTTTTTGCGCCTGGGGCTTGCCCAGCAGGTTAGAGTCCAGGTTTTCGTAGATTTGGCGCGCCAGTTTCGTGATTTGTGGAGGCTGGCGTTCAAATAATGTTTCGGGGTTTTCTTCCACCTTTGTCCGAAGCAGCCGAATCCGCCGCCACAAGCCCCGCGCTTGCGACCGGGTGGCCTCGAACAGGTAGGAAAATGTCTCCCGTCCCCAGGTGGTCAGGATGATGAAGTTTTCTTTGTTGAGTACCAGGTAGGAGCGGAAAATTTCCATTACCAGGTCTTTATTGGCGTTCTTTTTGATGTAGTGGATGGCCTGGTGAATCATGCCGAACCGTTCACGTTGATACCAGCCGTTTTGCATGACTTCATTGAGCAGGATTCCGGTGTAATAGGTATGGGTGGCCGTCTCTAGGCTTTTTTTGACTTCCAGAACCCGGATGAGCTGCCGGACGATCTTGAATGGGTATTTCAGGACGTTGAGCAGACCCGGCCAGCACCCATCTCCCGAATCCAGGCCGGAGAGCAGGCGAACTTCCTCCGGGGAAATCTCAACACCGTTATATTTTGCCAACACCCTGACCAGGTTTTGCCTGACGATTGAAACGATAAAATCATCTACAAAAGGGATGGGGATAAGGATTGCCGCGCCGGAGAGCATGGCATGGGTGATGATGAGAATGTCGGGTATAGACTCTGGAAGGTTTGGTTGGCTGCCAGGCATGGTCACTCTTTTGGTTTAAGAATTACAGGAACATCAACAGGCTGAGGGCCATGACTGCCATCCCGCCGGTCACGCCATAAATCGAGACGTGGCCGGTATCGTACTCGCGCGCGGTCGGGATGAGTTCATCGAGCGAGATAAAGACCATAATCCCGGCCACTGCCGCGAACAGGATGCCGAATGTGGCGGGCGAAAAGAATTGTATCAGCAGAGTATACCCCACGAGCGCGCCGATGGGTTCGGCCAAGCCGGAAAGGAACGAGTGCAGCAAGGCCTTCTTGCGGCTGCCGGTTGCGGCATGGATCGGCACTGCAACGGCAATCCCTTCAGGGATGTTATGGATGGCAATCGCAATTGCAATTGAGATGCCTATAGCGGGGTCATAGAGCGCGGCGGCGAAGGTTGCCAGGCCTTCAGGGAAGTTGTGAATGGCGATAGCCAGCGCGGTGAGCAGCCCCATGCGCATCAGTTTGCGCTCATGGCGTTTTTCTTTCCCCTCGAAGGTTTCATCCATCTCTTCTACCAGGTGCGGTTCGTGCGGGTTTTCTGCCGAGGGGATGAGGCGGTCGATAACCAGGATGAGCATGATTCCGCCAAAGAAGGCCAGGGCTGTTACCCAGGCGCCGTTGTTTTCGCCGAGGGCTTCGCTCAGTGAAGTGTTGGCTTTTTGCAGGATTTCAGCAAAGGAGACGTAAATCATCACACCGCCTGAAAATCCGAGGGAGGCAGAAAGGAATTTCTTGGAGGTGTGTTTGGTCATGATGGCCAGCAATCCCCCAATGCCGGTGGATAGCCCGGCAAAAAGCGTCAGGCCGAATGCGAATAAGACGTTTTCTTCCATGTTCTTGGTAGCCTTTCAAATTAAGTTGACAAAAATACTACGGTTGCTACAACCAGCCCCAGGATGAGGCTGAAAACTGTGCCAATCAGGAATCCCTGGAAATGGAATGCATAATCCTTGTAGGCCGGGTGACCCTCCGAACCGGGAATGACGAACATTTTGGGCGTGATTGTGCAAAAAATGAGCCAATCCAGCACCAGCCAATCCCAGACATTGAAGGCCCAGACGATGCCGAATGCGTGCAGGAAAAGCGACAGGAAGGAGGTTCCTTCCAGGCGAGAAACGAAGAAGAAAGGCAGGATAAGCAGCGCCAGCAGGAAAGGCAATCCCAGCAGGGTGCTTTGCCGTTTTTCGGTCTCTGTTTTGGGCGGGACGATGGCCTTGATGGCGGGTGGGTAATCCTGGAGCATCAGGCGCGGATTGTATCGCACCAAACCAAGCAGGAGAATGGTGGCGAGGGCGATGTATATCGCCGAGTCAATCAAGAGCTGTGATACGTTAATCATTTTTCACCTGTTGCGCGAAATTAAGTTCGCGCAATTACATAAATCTGACTACTGATTGCAATTCCGACGATGTGGCGCAAATTGCCAATTTGCGCTACCTCGATGGTCAAATTCTGGTCGAATGGCGAATACGCCACGACTTCCACCTCCGCGCCGGGGACGAGGCCGAGGCTGTCGATGTGCCTTAACATCGCCGGGTCGTTCGCCCGCACCCGCACAATCTGCGCTTTTAGGGGAGGCCGCAGCGCTGAAAGCGGCAATGATTCATCGGCGGGCATTTCCAGCGCTTCGTTGGGGATTGGTTCGCCGTGCGGGTCATGAGTCGGGTTGCCGAGCGCCGCCGCGATTTTGGACTCGAACTCCTCGCTGATGACGTGTTCGAGCCGGCAGGCTTCCTCATGAACGGCATCCCACGAATAGCCGAGCATGGTCACCAGGTAGGTTTCGAGCAGCCGGTGATGGCGAATCACCTCCAGCGCGGCTTTTTCACCCTCCGGGGTGAGCGTTACGCCTTGGTGTTTGCGATAAATCACCAGCGCGGGCGCGCAACCTGAAAGCCGCTGCACCATTCCGGTCACGGAAGCAGGCGCAATGCCCAACCGCGCTGCCAGGTCGTTGGTGGAGGCCGCTCCGCCGTGTTCCGTCAGGGCGTAGATGTGCTTCAAGTAATCCTGGATATTTTGGGTAAGAAGCTCTTTCATGGCTAAAAATAAATTTAGTCTAACCTAAATTATGATAACAAAAAAAGGGAGCCGAGTCAAGGGGCAGCCCGGCTCGGTCATGGAGTCCGAAGTCGGGAGACTTCGGACTCCATGACCAAGCGATTATTCATACCTGCACCAGCCATTATTATCGCAGACCGGTTCGGGCAGTGGGCAGTGAAGCGGCGTTTCGGGCTGGCGGATGGAAACTGCGCCGAATTCTGGCAGGATGACTGCCCAGGCATCCAGGAATCCATACTCCTGGCAGCCCAGGACGATGACATCAGCTGCTTGTGGGAAGGAGGGCCATTCGTCACCAGTGGGCAGGATAACCGGCCCGTGACCATGGCTGCCAATGAGGGTAAAGGTCATTCTTGAGTAAAGCGTTGCCTGCATTAGGTGCCCCGGAATTTGGGGGTTGATGCTGCGCCAGATGTAACGCGGGTAGAGCGCGCGCCCCTCGACTGCGAATGCCTGGTTTTGCTCAAGGAAGGTTTGCATTTCCCTTGCGTCAATTCCAAGTTGGCCGAGCTGCTCCGCATCGATTTTTGCCACAATCTGGAATTTGTCCAGTGGTTGATAGCGCTGTGGGTGCAGGGAGCCAGCCAGCGGGATGCCGCTTCCAATCCCGGCCAGGAGCGCCAGCACAACCAATCCCTGAAGAATGGGTTTTATGCTGCCGGTATGCGCGCCTGCCCCGCTGAATTTCGCGGGGTCGGCATGGGCTGGAATAATCTTGTACCCAAACCAGGCGCATGCAATCTCGAACAGGGCTGCCAAGCCAAGCACATAATATAGAATCATCACCCAGTCGGCTGGCACGAGGTAGCGTCCGCCTGAAGTCCGCACGAGACTGTTGATGATGTAGTAAACGAGCATCCCAAAGAGTGGGAACAGCCCGATGAAGCGGGCGCGTTTCCAGGCCAGGCCAATTCCCAGGGCGATGAGAGCCAGGTTGATTGGCAGCAGGATGCGCGCCGAAGGGCTGAGTGCTCCATCCCAATATGGTTGCCAGAAGGTTTCGGATTGTTTGATGATGGTGGTCAGGTCGAGATTGCGCAGGGTGGCGGGCAGGGCCAGCGGGGAGAGCGCCAGGTTGTTGAGGAGATGGTCAAGGGCAAAGTCTTGTAGGGGTTTTGGGGGCGGCGTGGTGGGCGGCATGACCAGGCTTGCCACCGGGCGAGGCAGGGATGAATCGCCTGGCGCGGGCCAGTGAAATCGCTCGTTTATGATGGCTTGCGCCCGCCATAAGTACATGCTGACCAGCGACATACCGCTGCCGTTGAATTGCATCCAGGGTAGGACAACCGCCAGGTATGCCAGCACCATCCATCCTGCCAGGGCGGCCCCAACCCGCTTTTTGCGAAAGTAGAGCATGAACGCCAGCGCAAGAGCGACCGGTAGCAGGAAAATGATGTGCGGGCGCACGAATCCCCACAGGCCAATGCAGCCGCCCACCCAGCCCGCCAGTTGCCAGCCTCGCTGCGGCTGCTGCGCCCAGAGAATCGCCAACAGCAGGATGAGCGCCAGGCCAATCGCGGTCGGGAAGTCGGTCAGGAACATCTTTTGGGTAGAATTTTCCAGGATTCCGCCTGTTTCCAGCCCGTTTTGCCCACGCAGGGTCAGCAGGATTGCCACTGCCACGCCCGCTCCCCGGCTGTGGATGATTTTCACAATCAGGTATACGATGGCCGGCAGCACCCCATAGATAGCGGCCTGGAGATTGAGAAGCAGCATGAAATCTTGCCCGGCCAGCAGGTGCAAATAGAACAGGAAGGCCGAATAGAGCGGGCGCTCGAAATACACCCGCATCTGGCCGCCGTTGAACAACCCCTGCCCAATCAGCGCGTACTGGCTGGCGAGGTCGTAATTCTCGCCATCGGCGGCGGGATAATACTCGAAATTGGGCGGGTAGGGCTGTGAAAGCATAAAGTTGGACGCGATGGGAGCCTGCGCCCACAGGAATCCTGCCGCTGCCCAGAGAGTGACGAATACGAGAGCATCCACTGGAACGCGCCGGGCTGAATCCTTCCTTCCGTTACGGATGAGTTTTTTCTCGCCCCAGGCCGCGCCCAGGCCGACCAGAATTGCCGTTAAAACCTGCCATGCCAGCACCGGGGTGCCCGCCCCGTACCAGAAATCTTCCTCTTCCGGGTTCATTCCCACAACCCGCTGGGATGCCAGCCAGGCAGTCAACGCCATCACTGCGAGCATGACCGTGCTCATGATGAAGACTGCGCGGTTTCGACGGAGATACTCCCACACGGTCCCCGCATCCATTCCCCGCTGCGCGGCCAACAGGAACAGCGCGAGCGTTCCACAGGCAAAAGCCAGCCAACCCGCCAGTGGAATCAAGCGCAGGGCGTAGTAGTAATAACTTTGGAAATATTCTGCCGGGGTCCAGGCCAGCAGCCAGCCAGCCAGCGCGAAAACCGTTAGCAGGCCCATGCTCCAGGCCGGGTACACGAGCAGGGCGTTGATCAACTTATCGGCAGTGAGTTTTCCTCGCAGTGTGAGTAGTCCGGCGGCGGACAGGCCAAGCGCCGCCAGCAGGGTCAGCCCGACCAGCAGCAGGCTTTGCGCCGAAAGCCCGAACAGCAGGGCGCGCCCGCTGTCGCCCGATACGCGGAAAATGACCAGCGCAGCCCAGGCCAGCCCGGTGGCGTCGAGCAGCAGGAGAATTCCCAACCAGGAACGTGAAGGAATAATCGTTTTCATAGTTCAATGGTCAAAGCGCACTTCGGAATATGTTGACGAAGGCCCATCCAGCAGGGGAGTGGGCTTTTCTTTCAGGGCCAGGTCAAAAAAGGCCAGGGTGAAATCTATCAGGATTTTCTGGACCTGCGCGCCGGGGATGGGGCCTTTCAGGCCAAGTTGGGGCGCAAGTGGGGAGAGGGCGGGCAGGTCGGTGAAATCGAAATGGTCCGCGCCCAGGATGGTGATGACGCGGTTGGAGGGCGAGACGTGATTGTAGTAACCATCGAACAGGAAGGTGTTTCGCTCAGAGGGCCACAATTCGCTGAACAGGTACAGGAAGGGTTGGGGCGTGCCGTTTTCCAGCACCTCGATGCTAACCGGACGCATGAAGGCGTCATAGGTCAGCCCGGCCTTGCAGCGGGAATCGGTGCCGCAGAATTGGATGGTGGCTCCGCCGCCGGTGGAGTGGCCGAAAATGCCGATTTTATCGAGGTTGAGCAGGCCGTTGAGCGGTTCGGCGGTGTCGGTGTTTATTTTTTCGAGCGTACTTAGCGTGTAGCCAATATCGGCTGACCACTGGGCCACCAGGATACGGATGGTGGCTTCATACTCGTCCTGGGGCAGGCTGCTCGAGGGCGGCAGGGCGGCAGGGTTGTTGGGAGCAACGCTTCCATCGGGGAATACGACCATCCG
>Ga0116204_1000515_pt1 | contig 22124 bp, 17 predicted proteins | sample LakKivwa52mmetaG_FD_94481 | JGI IMG/M metagenome (GOLD analysis project Ga0116204, IMG submission 94481) | Anoxic lake water microbial communities from Lake Kivu, Rwanda to study Microbial Dark Matter (Phase II) - Lake Kivu water 52m metaG | ecosystem: Environmental > Aquatic > Freshwater > Lake... | reverse complement strand
TTCTTGATAAGAGTTAAGCACTTTAAGTATGTCGCTCAAAATCGATGGATTTATTTTTATTGTTCGTTTGATATTTGTTTCTTCATCGTGAATTATCTGTAAAATACGAATATATTGGTTGCCACTGTAGTGCTTAACTAAGTCAATTATAAATGTACTTTTGTCAAATTCAAGTAAAGTGGTTTTTAAGATTTCTTCCATTTTTTATAATTGATATTTAACTTCATTGTTTCAGAATATTTCAAATTAGCACTTTCGACAAAGAGTTGCACACAAATTAACAGTCTTTTATTCAACGTTTTCAAGACAAAAATACATAAAGCATTTGGTTTTTGTCATAAAATTTGCAGAAATTATGTTTGCTTTACCTGGGTGGCTGCCCGGGCAAATTTTTCGCCAAAAACATGTTATATCGAAATTAATTCCACTTTCAATGAACGTATTCACCAAAAGTTATGTTTTTCCGTGAATATTTCCATTGTGCCTGTGCTCCGTTCTGCTATATGAAACTCAGCGCAGAGGAGTGTAGTTGCGTGGTCAGCTCTCATTGAACAAAATTTGGTATTCAAGAGCGTTTTATTGTTATTTAAGTTTTTTGTCAATATCTTAAATAAGGACGATGCTTATTTAAATTTTTTTCAGTCTGTTGAAATAAGTTGTGTTTAATTTACGGTTTATCAAAAAGCATTGTTTTCTATTTTCTGTGAACATTTGCAGATTAAATCAACGGATGAATTTATACCATCACTGCAAATTCTCTCCAACTTTCAGATAGTAATCAGCCAGCACTATCGCAGCCACAGCTTCCATAATTACAGGTATCCTCAGTGCGATGCAAACATCGTGTCGTCCTTCAATGCTGACTTCGGCAGGTTGATTTGAGTGCAGGTCAATGCTCTTCTGCGATTTGGCAATGCTGGATGCAGGCTTGACTGCAACCCTGAACACAAGTTCATTTCCGTTGGTGATGCCTCCGTTAATGCCGCCTGCATGGTTGGTGGCTGTTTTGCCATCAGGCAGAATGGGGTCATTGTGTTCAGTGCCTTGCATGGAGGATGACTTAAAGCCTGTTCCAAACTCAATGCCCTTTATTGCAGGTACGGAAAACACCAGATGACTGATGAGCGATTCGGCTGAATCGAAAAACGGTTCGCCCAGACCGACAGGTAATCCTGAAACGGTACATTCGACAATACCACCGATGGAATCATTTACTTTTACAGCTTCATCAACGGCTTTTTCAATGTCGGAAGACCCACCGGCACTGATGAGCTTTGCATTGAACTGTACACCCTGCAAGAGTTTTTTTGCAATAACTCCGGCTGCCACAAGACAAACAGTGAGACGCCCCGAAAAATGTCCGCCGCCACGGGGATCATTGAATCCTTTGTATTTTTTATGTGCAGTGAAATCGGCATGTCCCGGTCGTGGAATGTTTGTTATGTTGGTGTAGTCAGAAGATCTGGCATCCATGTTTGCAAAACTGATGTGGATGGGTGCGCCGGTGGTTTTACCCAGATAGACGCCAGATGTAATTATTGGAATATCATCTTCATTTCTGGAAGTAGTTCCTTTCGCGCCGCTTTTTCGTCTGGAGAGATCTTCGGCAAAATGGTTATGTTCAATGGCAATTCCGGGAAGGCAGCCGTCAATGATGATGCCCACAGCAGGTCCGTGGGATTCGCCGTAGATTGTTATTCTGAATATTTGTCCGAAGGTGTTCATGATGTGGTGGTGAATGGCAAAAGTATGAAAAACCAGTGGATTTTGTCACAAAAATTTATATCTACTTAGCAATTGCAACCAATGAATTGCCCACTTCGACACGGTGGATGGATAAGAGTTAGTATTTCCTTTTTTTCAGAAAAAACATGTAAATTTCTCTAATCAATAAAACACCAAAGAACTCCATTAATGGATCAGCGCGAAATTGTAGAAAAATTAACCAGATACAAAAAGCTTATTGCTTTGCATTTTGATATTGAAATGCTCATCCTTTTCGGTTCACATGCTAAAGGAACTGCAAATGAAGATAGTGATATTGATGTTGCGGTTGTTGTAAAAAAAATGAACAGCGATTTTGGGGATTATGCTCCTCTGCTTTGGAAATTAAGACGACAGACTGATTCACGGATTGAACCTGTTCTTATTGAAAAAGATTATGATCCGTGCGGGTTTTTGCAGGAGATATTATCAACAGGATGTATCATTCATTAGCATAATCCTAAAAATCTCTCAAAAAAGTCAGGATAAGATTTTCTGACTGCTTCAGCACCGATAATTTGAACCGGGTTTTCTGAAATACATGAAGCAATAGCAGCAGCCATCACAATACGATGGTCATTATGGCTGTTTACAGTTCCGCCTTTGAGTTTTCCATTTCCGTGTATGATCAACCCGGCGTCAGAAATCTGAACTTTGCCTCCCAAAGCGTTGATCATTTCCATTATTGATTCCAAACGATTTGATTCCTTATGCACAAGCCGCTGAATGCCATTGATAACACTTGTGCCCCGGGCAGCAGCCGCTAATACTGCCAGTGGCGGAAACAGATCAGGACAGTCTGTGGCATCAACAATGAAGAGAAGGCTTTTGTTTTTTCTAACGGTAACACTATCTTGCCCGCAATGTACCTCTGCCCCGAAAGCTTTGAGCACATTCATGATGTTGCGATCAGCCTGTTTTGATTCGCTTTTTAATCCGGTTACAGTGATTTCGCCCGAAATGGCAGCAGCAACAAGAAAATTGGATGCTCCACTCCAGTCGCCCTCAATCTCATACTCTCTTCCGATGTAATGCTGATTTCCGGAAATAAAATACCTTTCAAAATTTTCATGTTCAATGCAAACACCAAAGTCATTAATAATGTCGAGTGTCATCTCAATATACGGTTTGCTCACAACATCCATGACATGAATGACTGTGTCGTACTGCAACAAAGGAGCAGAAATCAGAAGTCCTGTCAGCATCTGTGAGCTGAAAGAAGCATCAATTTTCAGATGATTGTTTTTCGCAGAGCCTGAAATTTTCAGGGGAAGCTTGCCTGAATCGGTCTCAAAAGAAATTCCCGCTTCGCTCAAAACATCCAGCAAAGGTTGCAGGGGACGGTTGAGCAGACTACCCTCACCCCCGATCAGTACGGGATTATTAAACAATGAAACCACAGGAGCAAGCATCCGCAATGCCAGTCCTGATTCGCCGACGTTGATTTTCAGTGTATCATCAGATATTGGGAATGAAGGCTCAATAAGAAGTGTTTCATGACCTTCAACTTTTGCTCCCAGAGCAATGATTGCATTTTTTACAGCAATGACATCTGCTGATTCATCGCAGTTCAGGAGAAGACTTTTTCCATCTGAAAGCATCGCAATGACAAGGGCACGCTGCAGATGGCTTTTGGATGCATTTGCCCGGATTGAGCCGAAAACACTGGCAGGACTGACAATCATTGCACTTGATGTATTAAATGAATGATGGATTTCATCTGCGAGTAACTGAACTGACCGGGTGCTGTGGGCTTTCCGTAATCAGGGGCCGCGTAGGCAATTTTTTCGCCAAGAAATAAGGAAGCAATCCTGCTGATGTGTCCGTTTTCACCCATACAAAATCCAATTAAATTTTTATACTGCTTATACAAATGCAAAACAATAAAATTATCATCGGTTGCATTCGCCATGCAGGCAATCTTCACAATATCTGCTCCTGCTGAATACATCGCATCAGCAAGCTCTGTCAGTTCGCTGAACGGAGGTGTGAGATCAAAGTGATGATGTGACATGATCAATTTTCCTGAAAAACGGGTTAACATCAACCGTATGTCTGCAGATTCATTATCAACGAAAAATGAAAAATCAATATCCACATAGCCTGGTTTGTGTTGTAAGGCAACAAGAAATATTACTGTTGAATCCGGTTTGCGAATAAACTCCTTTCTGACTGTAACAATCCAACGGGGGCATCGGGACATCAGCACATCAGTTTCACCGGCATTCAGCCCGATCAGATCAAGTCTGAGTTCGGCAAAATCAGCTTCTCCGAGAGCATCAAGACATTCGTTGAGGGTATTTCCGGAAACAGAAACGCAGATTTCACTCATTCATCAATACTTTCAAATGTTTTCTCAATGTGCCCAGACTCATCTCAACAATTCTGCAGTCTCCAATGGCAGCCGGAAGAATATACCTGATATTGGCTGAGCTTCTTTTTTTGTCACTTTCAATTTTTTCCATCATTGAATCAACAGGAAAACTGATGTTCTGCGGCAACTTAAACGTTTTCACCAATAATTTAATCTGATTGACTGTTTCTTCATCACATACATTCATCCTTAACGCTATTTCAGCATCAATAACCATTCCTGCAGCAACACATTCGCCATGTGACCATTCTGTGTCAAGCTCCAAAGCATGAGCAACCGTATGTCCGAAATTCAGCAAATGCCTGTCTCCCCTGTCGAATTCATCCTTTTCTGCAACTGACAATTTCAGGCTTGCAGAACGCTGTATCATTTCGTGGATTGTGGGAGTATGAATGTTCAGAATGTTTTCTGATTGCGATAATAAAAACTCAGTAAACTCCCGACCTGATAGAATTGAATGCTTAATGACCTCAGCCATACCGCTGTGAAATTCTTTTTGGGGCAATGTTTTCAGAAAATCTGTCCAAACAGTTATAAATTCAGGCTGTCTGAATGTCCCAACAAAATTTTTAATTCCCGACGCATTGATTCCGTTTTTTCCGCCAATTGCTGCATCACACATTGACAACAGGGTTGTGGGAATATATCCGAACGAAATTCCCCTCATGTACATCGAAGCAGCAAAACCTGTTATATCAGTGACCACGCCACCGCCAACACCAATGAGCAAGGTATCTTTGAAAAATCCCATATCCTGCAGCATGTCCACGATTTCCTCAACAAGGGAAAAACGTTTAGACGATTCGCCCGAAGGAACGATGATCTTATCATATTCATCAAACAAAGGCTCATATAATGCATGAACATTCCGGTCAATAAGCAAAACCATTTTCCCTGAAACAGCCTTTTCAGCAAGAAACGAATCAATATGATCCGTAAATTCTATTCGTGTCATATTTTTTTGAACAAATTTACATCAAATTCGCCATGTAACAATTCCCTGAAAAAAGATTCAGAAAAATGTCAACAGAATCATGAAAGCATACATTTCTTGTGAGAAAATGAATTTACACCTGTTCAGGCTCCGGAAAATGTTTTTTTGAAATACAATTCGCTGTATATTTGCATCGTATATGGAGATTCAAAAATATCTTACTTCCTCAAGAGCAATTGTTTACAGCTTAATGGCCCTTGCCTTCAGCATTGCCCTGCATAAAAAAATGATTGTTCCCCTTGTTGTCATCTTCTTTCTGCATGTGATACTTCAGTTTAAATTCAAAACTTTTATCAGCAATTTGCTGTCAAACAAAACGCTGATTTTACTTTTTCTATACTATATCATGGTTGCAGTCAGTCTTTTATGGACTGAGAATCTGCAAGACGGCTATTTTGACCTTGAAGTAAAGCTGAGTTTCATTGTTTTTCCTGTGTGTATGATGATGATCCCTTTCAGGCTTTCGAGAAAAGATATTCAGCAGATTTTAACTGCATTTATCATCGGTGTTTTTCTGGCAGTGTTCATTTGCCTTGTTTATGCAACAATCAGATATATCAATGAACCTGTTTTTTATTACACATTTATTTCTTCAAGTCTTTCGGCACTGCATCACCCCACATATTTTGCAATGTTTATCAATCTGGCAATCATCATTTTACTTGTCAGTCATCAGCAAAATAACAATCATTCTTTCGTCACTTTTTTCTCAATCCTAATACTATTATTTTTCAACTGGTTGCTCATGTCAAGGTCGGGACTTGTCACTTCAGTGCTTATTGTTTTTTTGTATTGGGTCAGTTTGATTCTCCAACGGAAGTTCAAAGGTGCGGCTGTTCTTTTTGCTGTTTTTCTGATCGCAGCAGTATTTAGTTTAAAATATGCAAGCTATACAATGTCAAGAATGAGCACTCTGTTTCCAATTCTCAATGATTTGCTGAATATTCAACCTGAAAATCACTCCGCTGAACCACAGGATGCAAGATTTGTAACATGGAAAGCGGCACTTCAGAGTATTCAGAACAATCCATGGACCGGAACGGGGGCAGGAGATACACATCAGGATCTGAATGAATATTACAACACCCATAATCAAACCGAAGCACTTGAAAAGCAGCTCAATGCCCACAATCAATTTCTTCAGACGTGGATGTCAGTGGGAATTGCAGGGTTTCTCATTTTATCAGGAATGATAATTCTGGGTTTTATAACGATGATACGAAGAAGAAACATCATCGCCACTGGGTTCCTGTTAATAATACTTCTGACAATGATTACAGAGTCAATTCTGGAAACTCAATCTGGAATCGTCTTTTTTTGCTTTTTCTATTGTCTGTTTATGATGCAGGAATCACAGGAAGAGAAATCTATTGAACATTAACTTTTTCAAGCCGTTCAAAAGTAAGTCTGTACTTAATGCCATTGTCTTCAATCTCAATGATGAATTCCTTGCTGAACAGCTTAATAATTTTCCATTGATTTAAAAATTCCAGAGGCGGAATAAGATTATAAATCGGGTCAATATAATCCTCATAAGCGACAAGGCGTTTCAATTCAAACTGCATTGTTTTTTTCTTGTCCTCCAATGTGAGAATGGACGATGATAACTGTGCCCCACTGGTTCCATCCTTCACAATATTGATAAACATATTGTCATACTCAATAATTGAGAATTTCACATACACCGAATCCTCTCTGTAGGCTGAAATTTTGTCAATTTCGTCAATCTTCAGTTCGGTAATTTCCCATAATCCCAAAAGTCTCTTTTCGGGAGATTTGAAACTGAGCCAGGGTCCGTCTTCATATTTTGAACATGATGAAACAACAAACATCATTGTCACTGACATCCATATTATCAAAAATCTTTTCATACGATTTGTGTATTAAAAAGTTATAAACGATTAATCTTTATGAACATTGTAAGCGTTTAAAATTTTCACAACAAGCCTGTGTCTGACAACATCACTTTCATCCAGATAAATAATGCCAATTCCATCAATATTTTCAAGAATTTTTGCAGCATGTAAAAGCCCTGAAGCCTGTTTCGGAGGAAGGTCAATTTGTGTAACATCACCAGTAACAATAAATTTTGCATTTTTCCCCATACGGGTAAGAAACATCTTCATTTGCTGAACTGTTGCATTCTGAGCTTCATCAAGAATTACGAATGCATTATCGAGTGTGCGTCCCCGCATAAATGCAAGAGGAGCAATTTCAATGGTATTGTCTTCAATATATGTCAACAGTTTTGCAGGTGGCAACATATCTCTGAGTGCATCAAACAATGGTTGCAGATAGGGATCCAGTTTGTCTTTCAGGTCGCCGGGTAAAAATCCAAGATTTTCGCCAGCCTCAACAGCCGGACGAGTAAGAATAATCCGTTTAACGCTTTTATTTTTCAATGCACGAACTGCCAGTGCAACAGCGGTATATGTTTTTCCGGTACCTGCAGGGCCGATGGCAAAAACGATATCATTCGTTTCAATGCTTTCAACCATCCGGCTCTGATTAGGAGATTTGGCACGAATGACATTTCCGCTTCGACCGTAGATAATCACATCGGCAGGAGAAGAAGCAATGTGTTCGGTCACTGCATTGTTGTTCTCCATAATTCCGAGAATATCATTTTCCCTGATTTTCCCGAAAATCTCATAATGCTTCATCATGGCCATAAATTTTTCTTCAAATCCTTCAATCTCACTGTCATCTCCGATGACTTTCAACTGATCGCCGCGGGCAATGAGTTTTAATTTTGGAAATATTTTTTTCAACAGCACCAGATTACTGTCATTCACTCCGAAAAAGTCAAGGTTGTCAATGAGTTCAAGTTCGAAAATTTGTTCTGCCATACTATTATTTTGTGATGACAAATGTACTGAAAAAATTGTTTCATTACCCATGTATAGAATTTGCTCAAAATAAAATAATGAAAGGATATAATCCCGAAGTTATTCGGTATCATTTACTTCAACAATAAACAATGAACCATCAATAACACTGTGAACAAATTCAGAAAAACTCTGAGCAAGCAAATACAAAGTTCTTTGTACATTTGTACATGTTCAATCTTAAAACACAACGTATGAAATCGCTACTGCTGCTTCCATTATTTATCATTACCCTGTTTATTCATAACGAGCGGGTTGTATCAGATACAGAGAATGATCATTCAACATATCAGGATGAAATTTTCAATACCGATGGCGATATCAATGCAGCCATCAGAGCACTTGAAAGTGACAAAACCATGACAGGTGCCCAATGGGGATTTTGTGCCTATAATATTACCAGGAAGAACTATATTGCCGAAAAGAACACAAACATGCGTCTTGTCCCTGCTTCTGTTCTCAAAGTTTTCACAACAATCAGTGCATTTGACATTGTTGGTCCAACGGGAACTTTTGAAACAAAATTATTTTACACCGGAAAAATTAGTCCTTTAGGTGTGCTTGAAGGAAATATTATTATCAGAGGATACGGAGACCCCACAATTGCCTGCGATCATTTCGGAAAACCTGCAGCATCCCTGACAGTGTTCAGCGCTTTCAGACTGGGATTGGAAAAGGCAGGAATCAAATCAATAAAGGGAAATATCATCGGAGATGCTTCAATCTGGGGAAATATGCTTCAGGCACCCGGATATATGTGGGAAGACCTTGGAAATTATTACGGAGCCGGTGCTTCATCTCTCAACTACAATGAAAACAAATTAAAAGTAACATTCAAACCGGGAATAAAAACCGGAGATTCTGCAAGTTTGATATCTGTAACACCCCATCCATTTCATCCTCAGTGGGTGAATCAGGTCACTACAGCCGGAAGTAGCACAGGTGATAATGTGTATATTTTCGGTACACCATTTCAGAAAGTACGTTTTCTTACCGGAACTGTTCCGTCGGGAAAAGCTGAATTTTCAGTTTGGGCATCCGACCCCGATCCTGCGTTGAGGTTTGCGGGTGAATTTATGGACTTTCTGATTACATCAGGTATACAAGTCAGCGGTAATGCTGTTTCAGAATACAAAAAAGGGTGGAACGGAAAAGACTCACTTCATTTGTTGCATGTTCATAAATCTCCTACTTTCAAAGAAATCTCACTTTGGGTCAATCACAAGAGTCACAATGTTTCTGCTGAAAGTGTGTTCCGGTATCTCGGTATGAAGCTGAAAAACACATCAGGTTATGAAGAAACAGCGAAATCTCTGCTTGCATACTGGCAATCCAAAGGAATCACCAGCAGTAATCAAATCATTACTGACGGCTGCGGATTATCAAGAACCAATATGATTACTCCGGCTTTTCTTGTGGATTTGCTAATCTATGCACACAAACAAACATGGTATAAAGATTTTTATGATATTTTGCCTATCGCCGGAAAAGATGGCACATTAAAGACCAACTTTACAGGCACTACAGTGGCCAACAATATGCACGGAAAAAGCGGCCTTCTCAAAGGTGTGAGAAGCTACACCGGCTACCTCAACAACAGATCGGGCGATCTGATTGCCTTTGCAGTTATTGCCAACGGACACATGCTCAGTAATGCCGACATACGTAAAAAACTCGAAAACCTTGTGGTCAGTTTGTCCGATTCTTATTAGTTGATGAAAAAACGGAGTGCTTTATTCATTGCGAAATTTTTAACAAATAACTACATCAGTTCAAAAAAAATGACCTAAATTAGCAGCCTGATATTAACTCAATTTAACACAACAAACGATGAACATAGATTGGAAAAACCTGCCATTCGGTTATATGAAAACCGATGCAAATGTAAGAGCTTATTACCGCGAGGGACAATGGAGTGATCTGGAAATTACTGATTCGGAATATATTCCCATTCACATTGCAGCCACAGGGTTGCACTATGGACAACAGGCCTTTGAAGGGCTGAAGGCATTCAGAGGAAAAGATGGTGATATCCGATTGTTCAGATGGGAAGAAAATGCAGCCCGAATGAGAAGATCAGCACAGGGTATTTTCATGGCTGAAGTTTCTGATGAAATGTTTTTCAAAGCCATCAAAGAAGCTGTGTTGCTCAATGAACGCTTTATTCCACCTCACGGCACGGGAGCTTCACTATACATCCGACCGCTTCTTTACGGCAGTGGTGCAGAAGTTGGTGTGAAACCGGGTAAAGAATATACGTTTATTGTATTTGTTACACCGGTTGGTCCTTATTTTAAAGAAGGCTTCAATCCTGTGAAAATTTTACTTGAGCGTACCAGTGATCGTGCTGCTCCTCTGGGAACGGGAACCCTGAAAGTGGGCGGAAACTATGCAGCCAGTCTCAGAGGTGTTATGAAAGCACATTCTCAGGGTTGTGGCTCTCCAATGTATCTCGACCCCAAAGAGAAAAAGTATGTTGATGAGATTGGTGCTGCCAATTTCTTTGCCATCAAAAACAACACTTATATTACACCTGAATCATCATCAATTTTGCCCTCAATTACCAACAAAAGCCTGATGCATCTGGCTGTCCATCTGGGCATGAAGGTTGAGCGCCGTCCTGTAGCACTGGATGAAATTGAATCCTTTGAGGAAATTGGTGCATGTGGTACTGCAGCGATTATTTCGCCAATCGGCTGCATAGTGGATGCAGAAAACCAGAAATTTTTCAATTTCTGCTGCGGAGGAACAGCAGGCCCTGTAAGTACAAAGCTCTACAACTATCTTGTCGGACTGCAAAACGGTGAGATTGAGGATGAGTTTGGATGGATAACCAAGCTGTAAGCTAAATTACTCAAAAGCATAATTCGTTGATGTTGCACTGCTTCATTCCCAAGAATTAATGATTGATGATTAAGTGAGTTTCACCGAAGAACAAGATCGCTCTTCAAGATGAAAGATAAAAGTTGAATGTTATGAATTTCAGCGAGTTTTTGCCCCTGCGCCCATTTCGATGGACTCAATGCGTCGCCTAAAGGGGAACTCGCTGAAATTATAAGAGATCGTTTTAGTTGGTGTTGATTTTTTTTGTGCACTCACTTTAGGTAAAGTGATGAACTTGATTCTGTCGTATATTGATCACTGATTACTTATTACTGTGAACTGTGAACACCGGCTCTGTGTGACGGAGAAGGAAGATTTCTAAACTTCCATAAAAGCTTATACTCCTATATCCACCATACAAACTCAACGTCCTGATTTATAATTATATATATCAAACAACTCATTGATCATCTCAGCAAGCAAAATGTCCTTTTGGGTAACTGTCTTTCCGGCATCATGGGTTGAAAGGGTAATTTTTACATGCTTGTAACTGAAAACAGAGATATCGGGATGATGCTGCAATTTCTCAGCCAGCGGTGTAATATCTGTTATAAACCGCACACATTCCACAAAGTTTCGGAATATGAAAGTTCTCTGTAATTCATTTTCGATGTATTGCCAGTGCAGAGGTGTATGATCAGGGTTATTCATTGTGAAGTATTTATTTTGGCTTAAGATATTATCCTTTCGGAATTTTTGCGGGGGTTATCTGTATTTTGAGATAAAATTTTGAATAAAGCAGATTATTGGGTGATCACAACTATTTTTCCAGTAAACAGGATATCATCTTCTGTAATAATTCTGTAGAAATACGTTCCTGCGGGAAAATGAGAAATGTCACAAGTGTATGTATTGCTGCCAGCATACATTTGAATATCAGATATAAGCTCAAATTTCTGATTCAGAACATTGAAAATCTCAATGGTAATGCGTTTGTTATCAGAAAAATTAAGATTAAAATTCACTTTATCAGAGACAGGATTCGGAAACACTTTACACCACATTTCATCATCCTGAATCCCGTTATTTTCATCATCAATATCAGTTCCCGGATTATTGGGATTATCTACGGGCAGAGCAATGGTATCGCCTATGAGCATTCCGGGTTCAACGGCAAGGAGCGCAGTATATTTGGAAAGCACTCTCTCATTGATACTTGTTGTTATGATATGATTAATAATTGAATTGTTCTGGGAATATGTATATAGCTCTCTTAGATACTGACCTGCCCATACACTTTTAAGTGTTGAATCAAGTTGTCTGATGTTTGTATTGTCAATGTTTACCTGTGCATTATAGGTAATACCGGTATTGTCAACTGCAGACATGTGTAGTTGAAACGGAAAACTGCCATTATATTTTCCGCAGATTCTGTAAGGATTGTCAAAATATGTAAATCCGCTTGAAGAATTGATGTTATAAACGGAATAGGTAAAACCGGTCTGAAGCCCTGCAAAAACATTGTTTGAGGTAAAATATCCGCTGAGTTTTGAAATAACAGAAGAAAGCATATTTTCATAAGTTGTGTAATGGTAGTAATAATACCAGTTCCAGATGTCCATTGTTGCCCGAAGAATGATTTCAAACTCTCCGCCTGATAGTAATGCCAGATTGCTGAAAAGATACTGATTACCTCTATATATCATATTATTGATTCCCCAATTTGCATTTGATTTATCATCAACAGAGATTATGTGAATTGGAATCTTCGGATTTCCCATGTAGGCCATAATAGTATTTATAAATGAATTTGCAGCATTGACAGAAGTATATGAGGATGAGCTTGAGATAAGAAACATTGTTCCGTCATTTCCGTTGTTTCGGATGAAATCAATACCCTCTGTAAGTAAGGAATATAAATTGGTTGTTGTATTTATGGAAGAAGGTAGTAACAAAGCCAGAAATTGTTCGAGTGATGCTGAGTCAGCCGAAACCCACTGACTGCTCAAAGGGCCTGGATAAAGCCCGGAAAGCATGATGTTTATCGAATCTCCTGCTGTAAAATTATATCTGACGTAGTTTTTAAAAGTATTGACAACATAATGGTTGTTGAGGGTTGAATTTAGCTGAACAAAATCAAACATAAACATTGTTTTCTTATGTTTGTTGATGTTGAATATGTCACGAAGGTCAAGTTCAATCTCAAAATAGTTCTCATTTGATACGGTACTGTTATAATATCCTGCGTATGCATTGGATGATGAGCTTCCTCCGGTAGTTTTCATCGTAAGTGCATTGATGCCTGAAATGGACGACTGAATGTTCATTGACAGACAATCGCCAAAATAGGGATCAGTGGCTGCGGTAAAACTTAGATTCGGAATCTCAATAATTGATGGAATCGTTCCATTGATCGAATCACGGTAACAGATACGTGCAGATAAAATATTCTGAGTTGAGAGTTTCAGAAAATTCATGGGCAGGGATAAGAGTGCATCTGAAGAAGTTAATTTGCTGAGAGGCAATAAATATGTAAGTTTTATCCTTCTCGGCAAATCATTGAGTAGCGGAAAAATTTTCATATCATAGAAAGTGTCTGAATTTCTGACAAGTAGCACGGGATCTTGTCTTCTGTTGACAATGCTTTCATAAATCATTGTCGCTTTCCATCTGTCAAGCATATATGCCTGAACAGGAATATCATAGAACCATAGCCATAAATCAATTACTTCAGCCTCATAAGGCAAGTGAAAGCCCATCTGAATTTCAAGACTATCGCCCTGATTAAACACGGTTCCCCGTGTTGAATAATCAACAAGCAACTGAATTTCAGCATAGATGCCCTTGGGTTCAACCATAATTATTATTGAATCAATTGACCCGTTCTGAGTGTTCCAGCCCCAATCCGCAACGTCCTGAATTCTAAGATACTCAGAATTTTGGGTATATGATAACAACCAAAACGCAAATAAAACCGTAAATGATAAAATCTTTTTCATAATTCTTTAATTATTTTTTACAATTTTTAATGTTCCTGAAGGGTTGCCGTTCAGAATAATAAAGACCGCATATGTGCCCCCCGGCAAATGGGATACATCTGTCTTCAGATCGTGAATACCCTGATGTAAAACCTGCTGCTTTTCTGAATAAACAAGACTGCCGGATAATGAATACATCAGAATTTCAATTGAAGCTGCACTCTGAGTTTCAATCTGCAGAACAAAATTGTCGGTAAATGGATTTGGGAAAACCTTGAGCTTCGTGACAGAAGAAGAAGTAGTCTGAACAGATGTTATCAGAGCAGGATTGACTTTGCTTACTCCCTTGTTATGAGAAATCCACAAATTTCCCTGCTGATCGGAATAAATATATTGAAAGTAAGATGTATTTAATCCTCCGGGGTTTGAAATTGAACTTATATTTCCATTTTTGTACCTGTATATATTGAAGTTTGTAGTAACCCAGTATGAATTGTCAGAAGCATGAACCCATCCATTAATATTTGTCATTACGTTAGCAATATATGTCCAGAATTCCCTTTTGGTTTTTGAGAAAACATGGTTGTTGCAGTAAGCCCACAATACATTATTGATGTCTGAAAACACACTGATGTTTGAAGAAAAATTTTGATTGAGATCAGGGGCATACTGGTTTGAAAATGATGTTCCGTTAAATATCGCGAAATGGGGAGAATAGTTATATGTCATCCAAATATCTCCGGCACTGTCCTGCGCAACACTCCTTACATAATTGCTGATTAATCCGTCATCCACAGTAAATGATGAAACATTATCCTCATGAATCCGGGCAACACCCGAGTTCGTGCATGCCCAAAGATTATTGCTGTTATCACAGAAAAGTTTGAATACACTTGACGAAGGAAGCCCGTTGCTGCTGTTAAATATTGTAAAACCGAGTCCCTGATTGCAACGGACCAACCCGTTATTTGTACCTATCCAAACGTTGCCTGTTTTATCTGTAAGCATACAATACACATAATTTGAGGGCAAAGGACTGTTTTGCACATTCAATAATGACCATGTGTTTCCATCAAAAATACTGACGCCCTGATTTGATCCAAACCACATACGGCTATTGAAATCCTGAGTTATTGAATTCACCTGTGAATTTAACAGTCCCTGCTGATTTTGTAATAATGACCATGCGCCGTTATCAAGAATAGAAACTCCTTTCATGTGAAGCCCAAACCAGTATTCGGATCCTGTTTTCATCATGGCATACACTGTATCGCCTGCCAAACCTGACGATGTGTTGATTGTTTCCCACTGAACACCGTCATATCTGCTTACTCCGTTGTTTGTAGTAAACCACACATCTCCATTAGATTCAGTAAAAACCGAATACACGAAATTCCCTGCAAGTCCGTCTGCTGTTGTATATGCCTGCCAGTTGTTTCCGTCAAAGGAACAAGCTCCTGCGTCAGTACCAAACCACATTGTGTTATTGTTGCCTCTGGCTGATGATATGACTTTGTTTGAAGGCAAACCATCGGCAGTTGAATATGTGGTAAAATTTGTACCCGAATAATGTGCAATACCTGCAGAAGTTCCAAACCACACATCGCTGTAAAAACCCAGTTCTACTGAATATACAATATTTGAAGGCAAACCATCTGAAGTATTGTACACAGAAAAATCAGTACCGTTATAATAGCAAGCTCCACCACCTTGAGTAGCTACCCAAAGTTTTGTAAAAACCACACCGTATGTGGCTACATCCCTGACCATGTTGGAACTCAATCCATTGGCAGTTGTGATTAAGGACCAATTGTTAACTGAAGGATTATATAAGGCAAGCCCATGTTCCGAACATACATAAATTTTTCCGGAAGATGTTTTATGGATATTAAAAACCAGAGAGGGCTGATATGGGCTGTTAAATCCCATATAATAATTCCACATTTTTGTTGAATGATTGTACATGTATGTGCCTTTTCCGGTTCCAATCCAAATATTACCGCTGTTATCTGTCGACAATGAGGTTACTATTGTTGTTGTCAAATCAAGATTACCGGGATATAAAAAGTGTGTCCAATCCTGACTTCTTACATTCTGTACTCCCCAAAAATTGAGGCATAGCAAAATAAATGTCAGCTTTTTAAAAATTCCCCCAAAATAATTCATAAATAATATTTAGTTAATATATGGCACTAAATTACAAAATATTATCATAAACGACGATATATTTTATGACAAATTTGCAGACCTAATGGCTGCAAACAAATAGTGGAATGTTTTCAAAACAATAAATGGATTGAGCTATGTATAATGGATATTGATATCTATATCCCCTTATTTGCTTTATAAAACATTTTATACCATTCTTTCCCAAACTTCTCCCTTAATGGCACCTGTAAAAAATCAACCAATCGGATTTTATTATTGTTGCCATACTCCAATGCTGTATGGCAAATGTCCCAATGATGATAGACCAGCTTTCTGAAAACACCTTCTTTCACAACACGAATCGGATACAAAAAGCATGATATGGGTTTTCTGATTGCAATTTTTCTTTTCTGATACGCCTTTTCAATGGCACAATATGCTATCCCTGCTTCAAAATTTGTAAACACACATTCTTTATGATTGAGGAGCGCGGTCACAAAGTTCCCATCCTGGTCATAATCAAAGAGATTATCACAATTGATTATTTCAGCAACTTTGGGTTGCATAAACGGTTTAATCACTTCAAGGTATTCCTGAATCAGTTCAATTTCTTCTGCTTCAATTGGAGCACCGGCATCACCTGCCACACAACATGCACCTTTACATTTTCTCAGGTCGCAGCAAAAATTAACTTTGTGCAATTCTGCAGGAACCAAAACATCATCAATAATTTTCATACTTATCTGTCGAGATAAGACCCCAGAACTGTCACTTTCTTATATACATTCTTCTTACCCTGAAGATCAAACACTTCAACATAAACAACATAAATACCGATTCCGGCTTTCTGGTTGTCATTGGTTATTCCATCCCAGGAATATACTCCGCTGGTTCCGAGAAGTTCGCTGGTAACGAGATTTCTGATGATCCTTCCCCGTGCATCATATATCACAATTGTACCCACATATCCGGGTTGAGAAAACGTATAACTGATATTCAGGATATCATTATAGCCATCATTATCGGGCGAAAAAATATCTGGAGACAATTGAATCTCTCCATCAAAAACGGATTCAGAATATTGAGAATTGACATATCCGGGCGTTGCAAATCCTGCAGTCTCGGAAGCTGAATGCCAGTTTGTTTTATCAGAAGTTGGACGAACATAATTGATCCTTTCCAATGATACACCCTTTGTTGACTGAAGTAATGGAAAATGCATGGAAATATCATAATCCAGCCGGTCAATCACAGTGCTGCCAACATGCACAAGCACGACATTTCCGTCATCATTATTATATGAAGGGAATGATTCCATCTGAATGAAATTATTCGGGAAAGGGCAGTAATAGTAATTTTTCAGGCCTTCAATATCTGTTGAAAGGACAATATGATCCTGTGGAAATATCAGAAACCCTTCTGTTGAAATCGGTTTCATTGAAGAAATATTTCCTGTTTCTGTATCAATATTAGCAAGATTCATTTCTTTCAGATCAAGTATTTTGTTGGAAATATTATATATCTCAACAAAATCACTTAACCCTGTGGGGGGATTTGACAACACTTCATTTATAATGATATCTCCGGCTTCGAGGGGCTGACTCAACGCAAAGCGGACATCTGACTGTAAAGGAAGTATATTACCGGTACAATCTGTTAAGGTATCGGATATTGTAAGTGTATAAATAACAGTTTGCTGCATTTGTTGAGATAAGGAAAGAACAACAGCATTATATTGAGGAAATACGGGCACAGGAGAAGCACTTAGTGTGAGTCCGTGAGAAAATGAGTATGCAGATGACAGAAGCAGATTCAGACTATCCAATGATTCGCTGAACCAAACCTTAATGGTTTGATTATCAATTACAGAAACCCTCAACACCTGGGGAGCAGTAAGATCAGGATTTGAAGCAGAAACAGAATTGACCGAACCGGGTGTTCCTCCTGCTGTGTTTACCGATGCTTTCCAGTTTTTTATGCCTGTACAGGGGTTGTCGGGGTCAATCATTTCAAGAGACCAACCGCCTTCATCTTTATTTGAATCCTGATACCAGTCTGTGGTAAAGCTCACTGAATGAACAAGTCTGTTCAGATCATCAACCAAAGCAATGGTCTGTCCATCATTTGTAATCGAAATTGAACCCATGTCATACACATTTCCATAAGAAGAAAGTGCCTGAGCGGCATCTGCTCCTCCAACTATCAGATAATTGTCGGGCGGAATGACAACATTGGCAAAGGTTTTTATTGTTGATCCGAACATCAGTTTCCAGTTATTAATACTGATGGGGAATGCAGACCTGTTATACAATTCAAGATATTCAAATTCGGGTAGACCGACAACCGGAGTAGGATCGGCCATAATCTCACTGATGACGATATCATAGGGTTGTGTCAGATAAAATGCAAACGGAAATTCCTGACTATCCATAATATTATCAGACATATCCCTGATACCTGAAACAGTAAGTGTGCATACCTGATTCTCGGGAAAAGGAACTGAAAATGTGAGGTAAAATAACATCGGATTTGTACCGTCCTGTAAAATATCAACCGGATTACCGATGCCGTTGCTTACTGAAAAATTATTCATGTTCTGTATATCCGACTGATTGACAAGCTCACTGAAAGTAATATTCAACTGAAACTGCGATGCCATTTGCACATTTGCAACATAAGGGTTAACTGTATCTGCAATCACGCTACCGGCATAAAACTCATCGAAATAAAACTTGGTAGAATTGCTCACAGTATATTTACAATACCATCCATGCCAGGAAGAAGAGGAAAAGCTCAGGTCATTTGTTGTTCCCTCAGACTGATACGCAGTCCCTCCGGTAGGATCTGAATAGAGTTTCCACAGACCATCAGAATATCTGATGACTCTGATTCTTACTGCGTTTGTTGTGGCTGAAAGGTTAGCAACTGAACCAGTAATAAGGGTTGTTAAAGTAGTTCCCTGTTGTTTGACAAGGGTGATTTTTTTATCTGTTTCACCAATTCCCACAAAATAACCATTCAGACTACCAGAAATATTCAACTGGTCGGAAACAATATAAACACGTGCATGGTTATTCACAGAAGGAGTAAAACTGAGTTTTACCCAAAAAGTCCATTCAACGCTGTCTGTAAAATTAAATGTGTATGGTGCTGCAATATAGGATGTATTTGCTGCATCATCATCCAACTGAAGAGCAGGCCTCATGTCTGCAGGAATTGCAGTAGAACTTGAAATTTTAAACACAGACAACATTCCCTGCCAGTTATTAATAGCAAGGTCGCCGGAAGTAAAATCCTCGTAAAACTGTGATTTTCCTTGTAGTGTTAGTATAAGTGTAATCAAAAGCAGTATGAAGGCTCGTTTCATGATTTGTTTTTTTGCTAAATTAATACAATTTAATGAAACAGAAATGTGCAATTTACTAATTCTTCAAAATCTTGTTCTAATGTGTATAGCCGCTAAAATAGTTCAAACATTAAGAATCGAACTAAGGAAGTATTTCTTCAATATTACAGTGATAGATTACGTTTCTTTCCTTTAGATAATTCATAATAAAATTGAAATTCGCCTCATTTTTTCCAAGAAATTCGGGCGGACAAACTCCGGATTCAGAATACATCTCACCTGCAAGAATATTTACTGCGGCACAACAAGTATATCCTGTTGTTCTGGCCATTGAAATCACATTATCCTGCATTTCATCATACAGATCGTATGTGTAGCGCTTATTTACTCCGTTTTCATTTCCTTCTATTGTAATTCTCATTACTGTCATATCTTTTTCTCCCGGTTTCAACTGCCATTTTGGAAATAGCAACTTTGCCGTAATATCAATCGGTCTGACCTGTGCCCCATTGATGTCCACCGGATCATAAGAAAAAAACCCACACTCCCTTAAAACACGCAGATACTCAATTGTTCCGGGATACCTCATTGTTTTTTCAATCATATCGGGAATGTCAGGCATGGTCTGAATCAATGACCTCAACCCATCAGAATTCCATGCTTCCAGAGTGCCAACACCATCAAAAAAAATCAGCTCAGGGTCTGACAGAGCTTCACGGGTAACTAATTTTGAATTTTCAACATATCGTGCAGGCCTGATATATTCTTCGATGACATCAATGGGAGAAAACACCGCCTTATACTCAAGAGGCCATTCTCTAACAACAGGCAATCCCCCAACGACACATTTGTAGCTTTGAACCTTCATTCGTTCGCGATGATAACCAAGAATGATGTTGCCCATACCCGGAGCAACCCCACAATCAACAATTGCTGTTACATTATTCTTCTTTGCATGAGCATCAAGCCCGAACAAATCTTCAGGAAAGAAAGAAATGTCAACCAGAGGTTTATTTTCATCAATAATCACCAAATCGGAACAATAACCCATAAATCCGGGCAGACAACCCACAACTATATCGGCATCTGCTATTACACTGCGTAGATTCTTTTCAACACCAACATCAGAGACCACAATATTAATTTCAGGATTTGCGGATTTTAAAATCTCCAGGTGTTCTTCGTTTCGGTCAACTGAAGTCACTTCGAAATTTTCAGAAAGGTCAGATGCAATGGCTTTGCCGACAAGCCCGGCACCCAAAACTGTAATTCTTTTCATGTGCAATTATTTTTCAATAAAGTCTGCAACAAAAGTATGAAATTTGCAATTGCAGATTAAATAACTTTTTACTGCAATTTAAAAAAAGATATGTCATCAAGTGTATTTCCTTCAAAAATTGAAAAACTGATTGAATCGCAACATGTGATGTCCATTGCTGTCAATCATGATGGAGAGTTATGGAGTGCCTCATGTTTTTATGCCTTTGACAGGGAAAACAACAAGCTGATATTTGTGAGTGATCCGTCAACCCTGCATGCACGGGGAATCATTCAAAACAGCAAAATTTCAGGAACCATTGCAAATAATGAAAAACGAATCAGGAAAATCAAGGGAATACAGTTTACCGGCAAAGCTTATCAGGTAAAAGAAGAATATCTAAAAAAAGCATACAAGCTTTTCAGAGAAAAATTTGCCTTTGCATTTTTAAAAAAAACAACATTCTGGGTTATTGACATAGAGTATGTCAAAATGACAGACAACACATATTACTTTTCATCAAAAACTCACTGGAAAAGAAACACATAGATTTATCACATATATGTGACTCATACCGTAGATTATTCTATTTCAACACTTTAATCTGTCAGTTGAAAAGTTCTGTTGATTGTTAATAAAAACCATTTGGTAGAACGGATTGAATGTTTTTATCTTTACAATCCTGTTTCGGGAATGGAATCAGAAAATTATTCAGTTAATTATTAAGAGTTTAAAAACAAAGGATACTGTTATGAGTGACGAATTATCTGTCAAAAGCAACGAAGAAAAAGAAATTCAGGCTGAAAATCAAAACCAAAGTTTATACGATGGTCTTGCCCAAAAAAGAGAACGACCGGCAGGTGTTGCACTCCCGGAAACCGGAAATGGACAACCGGCAGCATCGAAGGCAGAACACAATCATAAATGTTATTCATTTGAAGAAGCCATCGAGTCATCAGTGGAATATTTCAAGGGAGATACTCTTGCAGCATCCGTGTGGGTCAACAAATATGCATTGAAGGATTCAGCCGGAAACATATACGAATTGAATCCCGAACAGATGCATAGACGTCTGGCCTCAGAAATAGCTCGTATTGAGAAAAACTATAAAAGCCCAATGTCTGAAGAGACGGTTTACAATCTTCTCAAAGATTTTAAATATCTTGTTCCTCAGGGAGGTCCCATGTCCGGAATTGGAAATAATTTTCAGATTGCTTCATTATCAAATTGTTTTGTGATCGGATATGAAAATGCCGATTCTTACGGCGGAATCATGAAGATTGACGAAGAACAGGTTCAATTGATGAAACGAAGAGGTGGTGTAGGTCATGACCTTTCAAACATCCGGCCTAAAGGCAGTCGTGTTTTAAACAGTGCAATCACTTCAACAGGTATTGTCCCTTTTATGGAAAGATATTCCAACTCAACCAGAGAAGTAGCTCAGGATGGAAGAAGAGGTGCTTTAATGCTTTCAATCAGCATTAAACACCCCGATGCTGAAGATTTTATTGATGCAAAAATGACTCCCGGAAAAGTGACCGGTGCCAACGT
>Ga0116204_1000514_pt1 | contig 22137 bp, 22 predicted proteins | sample LakKivwa52mmetaG_FD_94481 | JGI IMG/M metagenome (GOLD analysis project Ga0116204, IMG submission 94481) | Anoxic lake water microbial communities from Lake Kivu, Rwanda to study Microbial Dark Matter (Phase II) - Lake Kivu water 52m metaG | ecosystem: Environmental > Aquatic > Freshwater > Lake... | reverse complement strand
TCCTGAACCTCGAACCGGAAGAAGCCCTGCTCACCGGCATGGGCACCTCCGGATTCTATGTCCGCAACGCCCACAGTCCCTCGACCCAGGAACTGATCCATTTCCTTGGCGAATGGGGCCAAGTCCGCGTCTGAACCGAACCATTGAAAAGCCCGAACCGGGGACGACCCGGTTCGGGCTTTGTGTTGGAAAGCATCAGTAACGGAAGAGGAAGAACACGACGCCGGTGATCACCACGATGAAGAGGATGCACAGGAGCGTGTAGGTCTTGAGGTAGGCCTTCATCTCGCCGGGAAACTCCTTCGTGACGATCTTGAACGTGATCAAACTGGCAAGGCTGCCGATCAGGGTGCCCATCGCGCCGACGTTGACGCCTTGAAGCAGGGGCAGCGCGAGGCTTCGTTCGGTGAAGGTGGAAAGCAATACCGCGGCGGGGACGTTCGAGATGAACTGGGAGGCGAACAAACCCGTGAAGTACACCGACGCCGGCGTGTCGAGGAAGCGTTCGAAGGCTTGTCCGATCGAATCGAGAACGCCCAGATTGCCTGTGAAAATGAAGAACGCCGTGAACGTGAGCAACAGGTGGTAGTCGACTTTCTTCCACAGCCGGAAGCACAGCGGGACGCTGATGATGAGGGTGACGACAAGTCCGATCCAGACCGAGTAGACGCGCAGGACGGCAAGGAAGGCGTTGGTGAAGATCGCTCCATACACCGCCATCCGCTTCCAGTCGACTTTCGGGGAGACCATGATCGGCTCGCAGTATTCGTTGGGGATCAGGACCGCGGTGGAAGCCGTGACGAGCAGGAAACCCATGATCGTGATCGGCGCCATCGCATGCAGGAACGTGCCGAAGGGGATGTCGTAGAAGGCGTAGAGGTAGATGTTCTGCGGATCGCCCATCGGCGTGAGCGCGCTGCCCATGTTGGCGGCGATCGTCTGGAGGATGACGATCAACAGCGCGTACTTTTCCATCTTCGTCTGTTTCGTCACGAAGAGCGTGAACGGAACGAGCGTCAGGAGAACCGCGTCGTTGGTCACGAGCATGCCGAGGAAATAGGTCGCGACGACGATGACGAGCGAGATGTATTTGATCGTGAAGAACTTCGAGACGAGTCCGATCGCCACGAAGCTGAAGAAGTTGGCTTCGTACATGCCCGCGACCGCGATCATCAAAGTAAACATGATGATCAGGACTTTGGGGTTGATGTAGCCGATGTAATCGAGGCTGGGGGGCACGAACAACATCGAAACCAGGGCCGCCGCCCAGGCGATCAGAAACACTTTGTCTTTCCAAAACCATGCGCCGATTGTCTTCATTCTGCACCTCGATTGACCAATCTTATTATACCCCAAAAGGGAAGGATTTCAATCCGAATCCGAGGTCGAAAAAGGAAATGCGATGTGTGTATCCCAATTCCCAATTTCGATTACACCTGTCCATTACTTAACATTTTATGAAGTTCCGCTTACGTGTTTCCTACTTCGTACATGGGTGAATGTATTGGCGGGTGCACTCATCGATTTGTGTGCTATGATCAAAAAAAGGAGTAATAACATGCGAATCGTGTGGGTAGAATGGTTACGCGTTCTCATTGTCGGTGGACTTATCCTCGCATGGGCCAATGTGATGGTTCGATGGATTCGATCCACTTTGATCCGTCGTGCGATATTGGCGGAAATGACGAAGATCGCCGAATGGTTCATGTTGGATTACGAACGGTTCGACAATCTTCTCTCCTATCTATATCAAGACGCGTATCATGCCGAAGTGGATGTCATCACGTTTACAAATAGAGCGATATCTCATGCAAATGGGCCGATCCGAATTCGAATCGACCGAAATGAAGACAAACCAGATGGACCTAATTTTATCGAACTTCGCGCACTCGGAATCACCTCTCTTTCCAAATCGGTTTTTCGACCCATGGTTGACCCAAGTTCGCCGAATGTAGATTGCATCAAACTTCAGAAACTGAAACAATAATTAGCGGCCTCGGCCGCTTTTTTTTATTGACATATTTATTACAAGCTTAGCACTCCACGCTTGACATTGCTAACATCGGCTGATATAATAACGTTAGCATTCGGGTTTTAGGAGTGCCAAAGAGGTGAACGCATGCTCAACGAACGGCAAGAACACGTTCTTAAACTGATCGTCGAGGAATACGTCAAGACGGCCGAGCCCGTCGGCAGCCGCACGCTGTCCAAGTTCATGGACGTGTCGCCGGCGACGATCCGCAACGAGATGTCCGATTTGGAAGACCTGGGCTTCCTCGAAAAGACCCACACCTCTTCGGGCCGCATTCCTTCCGAAAAAGGCTACCGCTACTACATCGAAACGATCCTCAAGAACGGCGACGACAATTTGGAGGGTTTCGAGGAATTCCAGAAGATCTTCGACAACCGCGAAGCGGAACGCGACGAAATCATCAAGGAAGCGATCAACCTCCTCTCCCAGGCGACCAATTGCACGGCGATTTCGCTCGGACCCAACGCGCTCCACTCCCGCGTCAAGAAAGTCCAATTGATTCCGCTGTCGCGAAACCTTGCTTTGATCCTCGTGATCACGAACTTCGGCCATGTCGAAAGCAAGCAGATGTCGATTCCCGACGACATGGAAATGAATGAACTCGTCAAGGTCATCGACCTGATGAACGAGCTCCTCGTCGACACGCCGATTTCCCAAGTCTCGGAAAAACTGCATTACGAAATCCAGCGCCAACAAATCAAGGAACTTCTGAAATACCGCGACACGATCGTCGATTCGTTCATCGAGGCGTTCTCGAAGTTCGCCCAGACCCGCTACTACCTGACCGGCCAGACCAACATGCTCTATCAGCCGGAATTCAACGACGTCAAGAAACTCCGCGAATTCATCGACACGATCGAATCCAACGAGATCTTCAAGCTCGTCGAAAGCACGTCCGAAGGCGTCACCGTCAAGATCGGAACCGAGAACACCGTCACGACGATGAAGGACGTCACGGTCGTCACCGCCCAATACGACGCGGCCGAAGGCGAGCACGGCACGATCTCGCTCGTCGGCCCGACGCGCATGGAATACCGCAAGATCATCCCTCTGATCCGCTATCTGGCCAGACACATCTCCAAACTCTACGAAGACAAGTAACGAAGGAGCCCTCATGAGCAAAGACAAAAAAGACAAGCTGAAGGAAGAACCGAAGGCGACCGATTCGCCCGGGGCGGAAGAAGCGAAGACGAATCCGGAGTTGGAAGCGCTCGAAGCCGCCCAAATGGAGGCGGCCGACTTCAAGGACAAGTACTTCCGCGCCCTCGCCGAACTCGAAAACGCCAAGAAACGCGCCGCCGAAGAAAGCAAGCGCGAACGCAAATACGCGAGCCAGGACGTCTGCGACAAGATGATCGACGCAATCGACATCTTCGACGCCGCGCTCAAGATGCCCACCGATGACCCGCAGATGAAGAACTTCCTCTACGGCTTTAGGATGATCCGCGACATGCTCTTCAAGGTGTTGGAAGACGAAGGCGTGAAGCAAATCCAACTCGCCGTCGGCGCGCCCTTCGATGCGCTGACCCAGCACGCGATCGAGACCGGAACCGATCCTTCCCTGCCCGACCAGGCCGTGCTCAAGGTCATCAAGAACGGCTACACCTACAAAGACCGCGTCCTGCGTCCCGCGATGGTGAAGACCAACGCGATCCCCAAAGTAGAACCCAAGCAAGAAGCACCGACACCGACAAACAACGGCGACCCGATGGTCGCCTAACCCAAGGAGGAAACAATCATGAAGAAAATGATCGGCATCGACCTCGGCACGACGAACTCGTGCGTCGCGGTCATGGATGGAAAAGAAGCCAAAGTCATCGCAAATCTCGACGGCAACCGCACAACCCCGTCCGTCGTCGCCTTCAAGGACGACGAGATCCAAGTCGGCGAAGTCGCGAAACGCCAAGTCATCACCAACCCCAACACCGTCTACTCGATCAAGCGCAAGATGGGCACGAACCAGAAAGTCCGCATCAACAACAAGGACTACACGCCCCAGGAAATCAGCGCGATGATCCTGCGCAACCTGAAAGAATCCGCCGAAGCGTTTCTGGGCGAGAAAGTCACCGAAGCGGTCATCACCGTCCCGGCCTATTTCAACGACGCCCAGCGCCAGGCGACCAAAGACGCCGGCAAAATCGCCGGTCTCGACGTCAAGCGCATCATCAACGAACCGACCGCCGCGGCGCTAGCCTACGGCATCGACAAGCGCGACAAGGAACAGACCGTCCTCGTCTACGACCTCGGCGGCGGCACGTTCGACGTCTCGATCCTCGAACTCTCCGACGGCACCTTCGAAGTCATCGCGACTTCCGGCGACAACCATCTGGGCGGCGACGACTTCGACCAACGCATCTCCGACTGGCTCGTGGGCGAGTTCAAGAAGGAAACCGGCGTCGACCTTTCCAAGGACAAAATGGCCCTCCAACGTCTCCGCGACGCGGCCGAAAAAGCCAAGAAGGAACTCTCCAGCATCACCGCCTCCCAGATTTCCCTGCCGTTCATCTCGATGTCTTCCTCCGGTCCCGTCCACTTGGAGAAGAACCTCACCCGCGCCAAATTCAACGAGCTCACCGCCGATCTGGTCGAACGCACGGCCGAACCGGTGCGCAGAGCCCTCTCCGACGCCAAGATGACGAAAAACGACATCGACCAGGTCCTCCTGGTCGGCGGCATGACCCGCACCCCGGCGGTGCAGGACATCGTCCGCAACCTGATCGGCAAGGAACCCAATCGCTCGATCAACCCCGACGAAGTCGTCGCGATTGGCGCCGCGATCCAAGCCGGCGTCCTCCAAGGCGACGTCAAGGACGTCCTCCTGCTCGACGTCACGCCGCTGTCGCTCGGCATCGAAACGCTTGGCGGCGTCTTCACCAAGCTGATCGAACGCAACACCACGATTCCGACCTCCAAATCGCAGGTCTTCTCGACGGCCGCCGACAATCAGCCCGCCGTCGACATCCACGTCCTCCAGGGCGAACGCTCGATGGCCAAAGACAACAAGACCCTCGGCCACTTCCAGTTGAACGACATTCCGCCCGCCCCGCGCGGCGTCCCGCAGATCGAAGTCAAGTTCGACATCGACGCCAACGGCATCGTCAACGTCTCGGCGAAGAACGTCGCGACCGGCAAGGCCAACTCGATCACGATCCAGTCCGGATCCGGCCTCTCCGAAGCCGAGATCAAGAAGCTCGTCAAGGAAGCCGAGGAGAACGCCGAAGCCGACCGTCAGAAGAAGGAAGAAGCCGACGTCCGCAACGAAGCCGACCAGATGGTCTTCATGACCAACAAGGCGATCAAGGATCTGGGCGACAAGGTCACCGACAAGGAAAAGAAACAGGCCGAAGACCTGATCAAGGACGTCGAAAAGGCTCTCAAAGGCGACGACCTCGACAAGATCCGCAAGGCCAAGGACGCCCTTGAAAAGCATGCCCAAGCCCTCGCGCAGCGCGTCTATGAGGAACAAAGCAAGAATCAGGGCCCCAAAGGCGGCTCCAACAATTCGGGCAACAATTCGGGCAACGATTCGGGCAATTCCGACGGCGACCAAGTCTTCGACGCCGATTACAAAGAAGTCTAATGCCTTGCAAAAAAAGCAGCGACCCTGCTTTTTCTTGCAAAGAGGGATGTGAAGCATGAACAAGCGCGACTACTACGAAGTACTGGGCGTCTCCAAGACGGCCACCGAAGACGAGATCAAGAAAGCCTACCGTTCGCTCGCCAAGAAATACCATCCCGACGTCTCCACCGAAGCCAACGCGGAAGCCAAGTTCAAGGAAGTCCAGGAAGCTTACGAAGTCCTCTCCGACACCCAGAAGCGCGCCCAATACGACCAGTTCGGCCATCAGGCCCCCGGTCAGGGCGGCTTCGGCGGCGCCGGCTTCGAGAACTTCGACTTCGGCGACATCTTCTCCGCCTTTTTCGGCGGCGGGCAGCGCCAAAGCCAAGGCGGCGGAACCCGCCCCCGCAAGGGCTCCGACATCCAGCGCAAGATGACGATCACCTTCGAGGAGTCGATCTTCGGCAAGAAGGAAAAGATGAAGGTCCCCGTCTACGACGAGTGTCCCTCGTGTTCCGGCACCGGCGCGCGCAGCTCTTCGGACATCCGCACCTGCACGCGCTGCCGCGGCACCGGTTCGGTGACGATGGAACAGCAGACGATCTTCGGCCGCACGCAGACCCGCGCGACCTGCCCGACCTGCGGCGGCACCGGCAAGGAGATCACCGTCAAGTGTTCGACCTGTTCGGGCGAAGGCGTCGTCAAGACGACCAAGGAAGTCGAGGTCCGCGTCCCCGAAGGCATCGAGACCGGCCAGCAGATCCGTCTCGAAGGCTTCGGCAACAAAGGCCAAAACGGCGGTCCCAACGGCGATCTCTATATCGTCTTCGACGTTCAGAAGTCCGACTTGTTCGAACGCATCGGCGACGACATCGTCGTCAACGTGCCGATCACCTTCAGCCAGGCCGCCTTGGGCGACGAGATCGAAGTCCCGACCATCTACGGCAAAGTGATGCTGAAAATCCCCGCGGGCACGCAATCGGATGTAAAGTTCCGCCTGCGCGAGAAAGGCGCTCCCAACGTCCGCACCAAGGTCAAAGGCGACTGCCACGTCATCGTCACCGTGGTGACCCCGTCCAAACTGACCAACGACCAGAAAAAACTGTTCGAAGAACTCGCCCGGCTCGACAAGGATCCCGCCCAGAAATCCGGTTGGGACCGCTTCAAGGATTCTTTCGCCAAAACCAAAAAATGATCCAAATCCGCCGTTCCGGCATTCCGGGACGGTTTTTTTTCGGTTCTTCCATCAAACCGCTTTACAAGGCGGCCGTTTCGGTTTAGAATATAAACAGATTATGCATAAAGACACAATGCATAAGCACATTATATATGAAGGGAGGGATGCGAATGAACGGTTCCGGCGAATTCATCCGGGGTTTCACAGAGTACATCATCCTGTCGATTCTGGAAAAATTCGACTCCTACGGCTACGAGCTGACGCGCGTCATCGAAAGCGCGTCGGGCCAGGTCTTCCAGCCGACGGAAGCCGCGCTGTACCTGGCGCTCAAGCGGATGACCGAAGACAACCTGATCGTCTCGGGTCTGCAGAAGAACAAGAAAGGCATGAACCGCCGCGTCTATTCCATCACTCCCGAAGGATTGAATCGGCTCACCGCCTTCCGCAAGGATTGGGGAAAGATTCATCAACATCTGCAGACGCTGGTCGCGGGCGAATTCACCTACGTCCGCGACGAGCAATAAAGGAGCGAACTCATGGAACTCTTCAACATCATTCCGCCGAACTTCTTCGGTCTCCTCACGGGCAAAAACAAAGCCATCTACGTCAAAGCCTTGTTCGTGCTTTTCAAAGCGTACGAACAAGGCTCGATCCTCGGCATGGACAAAGCCGTCGCGCACTCGGTTTTGAGCGAATTTCTCGAAGACCAGCCCTTCGAGATCGAAGACGAGGACGAGGACGATCCGTCCTCGAACGCGAAGGACAAGGCGACGCAGATCCTCAGACGTTTGGAAGACGCCGAGTGGATCGACGTCGACGTCACCAACGACTATGTCGAGATCCTCAACTTCCGCGACTACGCGATCACGATCATCGAAGCCCTCAAGGCGATCGCGCAGGACAGCTTCTACGGCTACGACGACGAGGCGCACGAATTCCGAGGTTACATCTTCACCGTCTACACCCTCCTGCAGGCCGGTCACATCGAATACGGGATGGTGCTCGACCAGGTCTACAAGAACACGATCGCCTTCGTCCGCGAGATCCGCAAGCTCGACAGCCGCCTCAAGTACTACATCCGCTCGATCATCGACCATTCGGAAATCAAGGATCTGATCTCGCTGCTCGTGAACTACAAGGTCGAGCTGGTCGACCAAGCGTATCATCGCCTGAAAACCTCCGACAACATCGCGAAATACCAGCTGGAGATCGTCAAGAAACTGGAACTCTTCCAGCAAAACGCGCTCGTCATGGACGCGATCGCCAGGGAGTATCTGCCCTCCTGCGGCGGGAACCTCGAACTGGCGAAGGCGCGGGCGAACAAGAAGGTCGACGACATGATCGACATCTACAACAGCCTTCCCCACATCATCGACGAGATCGACAAGAAGAACAAGATCTACGTCAACTCGACCATCGCCAAGATCAAGTTCCTTTTGAACGACGACGAGAACATCATCGGGAAGCTCTCCGCGATCCTCAAGTTCATGGCCAAGCAGATCAAGCGCTACAAGACCGACAAAGCGCTCTCTACGGTCCAGCCGATCTTCACCCTCAGGACCCACCGCTCGATCACCAACGATTCGCTCTATGTTCCAAGAGGCGCCTACAGCCACAGCGAAGCCCAGTACCTGACCGACGCCGACGTCACCCAGTCGGAGGCGTTGCAGGAGGCCTTCTACAAGGAATTCGAGACCTTCTACAGCGAAGACGTCATCCGCAAGTACCTGACCGAGTTCTTCCAACTCAAGCCCAGACTGCTTGCCAGCGAACTGATTTCGAAAGACATGTCCGACGCGGCGGTATTGAGACTCCTTTACATCCTCGTCTACGCCGGCGAGGACATGGGTTACTTCATCTCGCCGCTCGATCAGACGATCGACCATCCGCGCTTCCAACTCACCGATTTCCAAATCAACAGGGGGTATCACCATGATCCTAGAACAGTTTGACACGCTTTCTTCGGCCCAACGTCAGCTATTCGCCGACACCTGCAACAAACTCCTGGCATCCGCGTTCCTCGCCCGGGACAAGAAGGACAACAAGGAGCACTATTACTTCGTCTTGTCCTTCAAGAACTATTTCGACGAATACTTCGGGGTGATCAACTACGAGCTCGTCCTCGACCGCGAGCACGGCGCAATCCAGCTCGTGAACAAGGACAGCCAGAACCTGCTCAAGCTGAAGAAGGACGAGTCGCTCGTGCTCCTCATCCTGCGCATCCTCTACCATCAGCACCTGGTGGAGACCTCGGTAAACGACAACGTCGTCATCACGGTCGAAGACATCCACCAGCGCTACGACGCGCTCGAGCTCAAGAAGAAGATCAACAAGACCGATCTGGTCGCCGTGCTTCGGACGTTCCGCAAGTACAATCTGATCGAACCCCTTGGCGACACGACGGTGTCGAACACGCGGATCATCCTGTATCCGACGTTGCTGATGGCGATCAACACCCAATCGATCAACGAGGTGCTCGCGGCGATTTCGCGCATCACGGCCAAAGAAGGAGGCGCAAGCGGTGAAGAAGCTAACTAAGATCCGGCTCATCAACTGGCATTTCTTCTTCAACGAGACGATCAACATCAAGAACAACGCCCTGATCACGGGTCAGAACGCGACCGGCAAGTCGACGATCGTCGACGCGATCGCCTTCGTCATCACCGCCGGCGACCAGATCTTCAACCTCGCCGCCAACGAGAAGTCCAAGCGCGACCTGCGCGGCTACGTGAAGTGCAAACTGGGCATCGACAACCAGGAATACCTCCGCGTCGGGGACGTCACCGGCCACGTCGCGCTCGAATTCTACGACGAGACCCTGAAGCAGTATTTCACCGTCGGCGCCGTCATCGACGTCTTCGGCGAGGTCATGGCGCCCAAGGTCCTCTTCTGGGAATACGAAGGAAAGATGGACGAACGGTTGTTCGTCGATTCCGATCACCGGATCCTCTCGACCCTCGCGTTCAAGAAGACGAAGCTCGCGGACAAGATCCATTCGACGCGCCGCGAAGCCAAACTCTCCTTCCGAAGCCGTTTCGGCTCGATCAACGAGACGTATTTCTCGCTGATCCCGAAGGCGCTCGCCTTCAAGCCGATCGCCGACGTCAAGGACTTCATCTACCATTACCTGCTCGAACAGAAGACGCTCGACGTCGAATCGATCAAGGAGTCGATCCACGCCTACCGCGATCTTGAGGCCACCCTCAAGATCATCAAGCAGAAGATCGCCGATCTCTCCGACATGAAGCAGACCTACGACGAGATCCTCAAAAATCAGGATCAGAAGAAGCTGCTCGAATACCTCCTCCAAATCATCGAGCTGGAAAACGTCAAGAACCAGATCCAGACGAAGACGCGCCAGATCGACAAGAACAGCCTGACGCTCACGAAGCATTCGGCTTCGCTTCTGGACATCGACAACCGGATCGACTCGCTCGACCAGCAAAGCAAGGATCTCTACGCCAAGCTTCAAAGCTCGGACACCTTCCAGCAGGGCGAGCTCTACGACCGCGAAATCGCCCGCCTGACGCGCCAGATCGAGGAACAGAAGGAAATCGAACGCTACTTCGTCCAGCGCGTCGAGAAGATCAAGCCGATGATCCAGGAGCTCAAGACCGAACATCCGTGCAAAGCCTACGACGATCTGGCGAAGATCGATCTGCTCAATCTGCGTCCCGAGATGCTCGACAAGGCGCGCTACGCCCTGATCGAGATCGAGAAGACGATGGGAGTGACCGCCGAAAAGAACACCGGCGAACTCGGCAAACTGACTTCGGAACGCGACCAGCTGATCCGCGAAATCAATGAGATCGTCCTCACCATCAAGGATCTCGACAATCACCAGATGCGCTACAACCCGATGGTCCGCGAACTCCAGAACCGGATCAAGGACGGCCTCAAAAACCGCTACGGCGTCGAGGCGAGCGTCCACGTCCTCGCCGAACTGATCGAGGTCGTCGATCCCAAATGGCACGACACGGTCGAGGACTACCTCGGTCCGCAGCGCTTCAACCTGATCGTCGAACCCCGCTATTTCGACGAAGCGCTCCAGGTCTACAACCGCATCAAGGACCAGTTCAACATCTTCGGCGTCGGCTTGGTCAACACCAAGAAGATCGTCGGCTACGTCAACCATCAGCCCAAAAGCCTCGCCTCGATCATCCAAAGCGACAACGTCGACGCGACGCACTACGTCAACATGACCTGCGGAAACCTGATCATGGTCGACAAGGTCGAAGAACTCGAACAATACAACCAGGCGATCACCGTCACCGGCATGGTTTACCGTTCCTACACCGTCCGCAGCCTGAACAAGAACACCGAGAAACCGTTCATCGGCAAGCGCGCACAGGCCGAACAGCTCGAGATGTGGCGGAAGAAGGCGAAAGACGCCAAGGACGGCTACCAGAAGAAGACCGACGCGATCACGGCGTTGCAGGACGAAAACGACCTGATCCGCCAGATCAACCTCCGTCAGACGATCGAAAGCCTCGACGCCAAATCCAAACTGTCGCAATGGGTCGACCAGCTGAAGACCGCCAAGCAGAAGAAGGCCGGCCTGTCCGAAGCCTCGATCGAGGAACTCCGACTCGAATACGAGAACCTGCAGGGCGAGATCCGCCAACTGAACGGCGGCAAGCGCCATCTTTACGAAGAGACCGGCCGTCTCAAGAACGAGAACCAGGGCCTCCATGACGAACTCGTCGTCTTGGAAGAAAACGTCCGCACCACCGAACGCGAACTCCAAAACGCGGAGGAGTCCGAAATCCCCTTGATCCAGGACGCGATCCACGTCTTCAACCTCGAGATCAAGGATTCGCCGGAGCGCGCGAAAATCGAACTGGACACGAAGAAGCGCATCGAGGTCGAGCTCAACAACTTGAAAAACCTCGAAGACAGCCTGCGTTCGAAGCAGATCCGCTACGTCAACGCCTACAACCTCTCCTATCCCACCGGCGTCGACCAGATGCATTATTTCGTCGACGAATGGAACAAACTCGTCAAATCCGAACTCGTCAAGTACGAATCCAAAGTCCGCGAAGCCCGCGAAGCGGCGGAGAAGCTCTTCAAAGAGGACTTCATCGCCAAACTGCGAAACTACATCGTCACCGCCCAGGATGAGATCGCGAAGATCAACGACACGCTCAAAGTCATCCATTTCGGCGAGGACACCTACGAGTTCATCTTCCCGAAATCGAAAGAATACGCCGATTACTACGACATGGTGCTCTCCGACGATTCGATGAAGTCCGGCACCGAGATCTTCAACTACGACTTCGAGATGAAGTATCAGCGTCAATTGGAGGAACTCTTCATCCATCTCGCGAGCGAAGAACTGAACGACAACGGCTCGATCAACAAGTTCACCGATTACCGCACCTACATGGACTACGACATCAAGATCATCAACTCCCAGGGCGACGTGATCCTGTACTCCAAGGTCTTCAAGGAGAAGTCCGGCGGCGAGACCCAGGTCCCCTTCTACGTCGCGACGATCGCTTCCTTCGTCCGCGTCTTCACCCAGGCGAAGAAAGGCAGCGTCGCCGACGCGATCGGCCTCATCCTCTTCGACGAAGTCTTCGACAAGATGGACACCTCCCGCATCAAGGCGATGATGGAGTTCATCAACCGCCTGCCCGTCCAGATCCTCCTCGCCACGCCGCCGCAGAAGATGGAAGTGCTCTCGAAGTACACGGACACCACGATCGTGACCTTGCGCGAAGGCAAGGCGGCCCGCGCTTACGAAGTCGTGCAAAAATACTGATTTCTCACGCCGCCTTCACGCAAATTTTGGTATAATGATGGTAATGCCATCAAGGAGACGTTCGCCATGAAAAAATTCCTCTTGCTTTTCCTGCTTCCCCTGTTCGCCCTGTCCCTCACGGGCTGCCGGGAGCAGACGACCACGACGACGGTCAACTTCGAACTCTTCGAGCAGATCGACCGCTACCAGGACGTCTTCACCCGCCGCGAAGGCACGTATCTCGTCTACGTCTACACCGACACCTGCGTCAACTGCCAGCCGATCAAGCAGAAGCTCTACGACTTCGCCTCGACCTACGAAGGCCACACGATCTACTTCTTCAACGCCGCGAAGGCGACCGACGCCCAGTCCCAGCAGTCGGCCTACATCGCCAAGATCGGCCAGACCCAAGTCCAGACGCCCTCGCTTCTCGTCGTCGTTGACAACGACTTCAACCTGACGGTGCTTTCAAGCTACTACTTCGTAGGCGCTTCCTCGGTCGTCAACGTCCTCGACGACATCCTAAACGGCGCTTACGTCCCCTTCCAATAATCAAACGAAAGCCATGCGTCCGCGCGTGGCTTTTCCATCCGAAAGCGAAGTGATTGCATGCAACGCTATTTCATCCCGTCTTCCCAATGGGGGACCGACCGGCTCCGCGTCGTCGGCGACGACGCCTTCCACGCCCACACCGTGATGCGCCTGACCAAAGGCGAGCGGTTCAGTGCCGCCGACAACTCCGGACGCGTCGCCCTCTGCGAAGTCGAATCGATTGCCAAACAGGAGCTGATCGGACGGATCCTCACGGTCCAAACCACCGTTTCGCAGCCGCCCTACGTCGTCGTCGGCCAAGCCCTGATCCGCAAGGATGGTTTCGAGACCGTGCTTCAGAAGTCGACCGAACTCGGCGCGGTGGCGATCCAGCCCCTGGCGTTTCGACGCAATGTCGTCCGCTTCGACAAGGACGACGAAAAGAAGAAGGCGTTCCGCCACGAGGCGATCCTGAAGGAGGCTTCCGAACAGTCGGAACGCGCGTTTTTGCCGACCCTGCTTCCGGTCTGCGACGTGTTCCGGCTCGATCCGTCCCCCTACGGCACGATCCTCGTCGCCCATGCCCGCGAAGGCATGGACCGCCATTTGGCCAAGACGGCGTCCGCCATCGACTGGACGAAACCGATTCTGGTCGTCATCGGTCCCGAAGGCGGAATCGACGAAAGCGAACTCGCCCATCTCGAAAGTCTTGGCGGGATCCGCGTCTCGCTGGGTCCGCGGATCCTGAAGAGCGAAACGGCGTCTTCCTTCCTGCTCTCCGCCCTCGATACGCTTTACGAGGCCTCCTTGTGAGAGCGGCCTATCACACGCTCGGATGCAAAGTCAACGCCTATGAGACCGAAGCGGTCCGCGAACTGCTCGAAGCGCGCGGTTATGTACAAGCCCAGCCGGGCGAAACCGCCGACGTTGTCGTCCTCAACACCTGCACGGTGACCAACACCGGCGATGCGAAGAGCCGCCAGCAGATCCGCCGCATGATCGCCGCCCACCCCGGCGCGATCGTCGTCGTGATGGGTTGCTTCACGCAGCTGAAGGGCGCGGAAGCCTTGGGCATCGAAGGCGTGAGCGTCGTTCTGGGCACCGACAACCGTCATCAGATCCCCGACTTGGTCGAGCGGTTCAAGGCGACGGGGCAGCCAATCGACGCGGTCCGGGAACATCCGAAACAGGAGCCTTTCGAACCGCTGTCGATCCGCGATTTTCCGTCCCACCAGCGCGCCTTCCTGAAAATCCAGGACGGCTGCGACAACTTCTGCACCTTCTGCATCATTCCCTACGCCAGAGGCCGCGTCCGCTCGCGCGATCCGCGGTCGGTCCTTGCCGAAGCCGAAGCGCTCGCCGCCGCGGGACATGCGGAAATCGTGTTGACCGGCATCCATACCGGCGGATTCGGCGCCGATCTGAAAGGCTACGGCTTCGCGGACCTGCTTGAGGAGCTCGCGAGGATTCCCTACATCGGAAGGATCCGGATCTCCTCGATCGAGATCAACGAACTGACCGACGCGGTGCAAGACGTCTTTTCAAGGCATCCGGTCTTCTGCAAGCACCTGCACATCCCCCTGCAAAGCGGCAGCGAAAGCGTCCTCAAGCGGATGAACCGCAAGTACGACAAAGCCGTCTACAAGGCGAAAATCGAGGCGATCCGCGCCCGCTTTCCGGACTGGGCGATCTCGACGGACGTCATCGTCGGCTTTCCCGGCGAAACGGACGAGCAATTCGCGGAAACCTGCGCGTTCGTCGAAGAAATCGGCTTCTCGCAGCTGCACGTCTTCCCCTATTCGAAGCGGACGGGCACCGTCGCGGCGCAGTGGAGCGATCTTGACGGTCAAATGAAAAAACGCCGGGTGAACGAACTGATCGCTTTGGGCGAAGACCTCGCCAAACGATACGTCTCGCGTTTCGTGGGTCAACCCCTCGAAATCGTGCCCGAAACATGGAAGGACGGGATCCTCGACGGACATTCTTCCAACTACATCCGGGTACGGTTTGCCGGACCCAAGGAGCTCACCGGCCAAATCGTCAAGGTCGTTTTGGAGGACGCAAACGTTCCCATCGCATCCGGCAGGTTGAATTCTTAAGCGATTTTCCGGGTTTTTCGGGCCGTGCCCTTGTCATGCGGGCGACTCTGTGCTACTTTGAGAGTAGAAACATGAACCTGAAGGAGGCCCCATGGACTTCCGGATGCTTGCGGCTTTGGATGCTTATCAGACGGCGATGACGATCATCGCCGTTTTCGCTTCGGCCGCGGCCGTCGTCCTCTTCGTCCTTTGGAAGCGCCGGCTCCCCGATGCGACGCGCCAAGGCATCGACGTCGACGAAGCGCTGCGCGCGATTTAGGTCGCCCTTTGGGAGTGGGATTGGGACAAGAACCTGATCCACGTCAACGACGCCTGGCTCGCGATGCACGGCTACAGCCGCGCCGAACTCGAGCCGATCACCTACGAAGTGTTTTTGCGGCTCGTCCATCCCGACGACCTCGAAACGTTGAACGAGACGACCCAACAACTCCAAAACCAACCCGATTCTAGCGTGGAAGTGCTCTACCGGATCCGCCGCCGCGACGGTGAATGGGTCTGGATCACGTCGCGGTCCTCGATCGTCGAACGCCGCAAGGACGGCACGCCCAAGCGGATGATCGGCGGAATCATCGACGTCTCCAAGGCGATGGCCAAGGAACGCGAGAAGAACGCCACCCACCAGGTGATGGATTACGTCATCAGGCATTCAAAGAGCGGAATCGCCGTGATGAACCGGGATTTGCGCTACGTCTACGTCAGCGAAGCGTTCCATAAAATCTACGGTGTCGATATCCAAAACGCCGTCGGCAGACGCCATTACGACGATTTTCCGGATCTGCCCGAGAAATTCAAGCAGGCGCACCAAAACGCCCTCAAAGGCATCGTCAGCCAAGGCGATCGCGATCCCTATCCGCGCGACAGCGGCCGAATCGATTACACCCGCTGGGAGTGCAGGCCTTGGTACGACGCTTCCGGAAGCATCGCCGGCATCGTCGTCTACACCGAAGTCATCACCGACCAGATTCAGCGGGAGCTCGATCTGGAAAAAACGCGCAACTTCCTGAAACTGGTCATGGACCATCTGCCGATCGGAATCTCGATCAACACGACCCATCCGGCCGTCGAGTTCTCCTACATGAACGACCTGTTCGCGAAAAACTACGGCACGACCCGGGAAGCCCTGGAACACAAGGACGGCTTCTGGGAGGCGGTCTACGAAGATCCCGACTTCCGCGACCAGATCCGCCAGCAGGTCCTGGACGACATCGCGAGCAAGGATCCCGCCAGGATGAAGTGGATCAACGTTCCGCTCGCGAAGAAGGGCAAACCGACCCGCTATATCAACGGCTATTCGACCGAAGTGCCGGAAAGCAACCTCGTCATCTCGACGGTCATCGACGTCACCGACGAGAACATCCGCCGCCTCGAAAGCGAGTACCACGCCTCCCACGACTTTCTGACCGGACTGTGGAACCGGCGTCAGTTCTCCGCCGATCTCGCGGCCTGGAAGAAACGTTCGCATGGCGAGATGATTCTGATGATGCTTGACATCAACGGCCTCAAGATGATCAACGACGCGTTCGGCTTCACGGTCGGCGACCAGACGATCCGCCAGATCGCTTCCGTGATCAAACGCGAATGCGAAGGCTACGGCACGCCTTACCGGATCGGCGGCGACGAGTTCGCGATCCTGCTGTACGGCAAGTCCGCCGAACAGGCCGAAGCCTTCAAGCAACTGATCACCAATCGGGTCGCCGATCTGGGCACGTCCAACGTGCCGGTCTCGATCGCCGTCGGCTACGCTACGAAGAAGGATGACGAGACTTCTGTCGACGATGTCATCAAGGAAGCCGAAAGCTTCATGGCCAAGCGAAAAATCTTGGACGGAAGAAGCCACCGGAACAACGCGATCAAGGGCATTCTCCAAACCTTGACGGGCAAATACGAGATCGAAAAACGCCACAGCGAAGGCGTCAGCCGCTACGCGAAGGCGATCGGCGAAGCCCTGGAACTTTCCGCCGACGATGTCCGCGAACTGTCCCTGGCGGGGCTGCTTCACGACATCGGAAAGATCACCGTCCCCGATTCGATCCTGTCCAAACCGGGGTCGCTCACCGATGAGGAATACGAAGCGGTCAAGAACCATGCGAGCCGAGGTTATCAGATCCTCCGCACCGCCGATGAGTATTCCGATCTGGCGATCTATTGCCTCACCCATCACGAACGTTTCGACGGCTCCGGGTATCCTTCCGGACTCAAGGGGACGAAGATACCGCTGTTTTCGCGGATCATCGCCGTCGCGGACGCTTTCGAGGTCATGACCTCGAAACGGCCCTACCGCGAACCGTTCTCGTTCCTGAAAGCCGCCGACGAACTGAAGCGCCATCGCGAAACCCAGTTCGATCCGACGATCGTCGATGCGTTTCTGAAGATTCTGCCCACAATCCAGTTATGAAAAAAACCGCTTCCCGTTGGGGAGGCGGTTTTCACTATCGTTTCATTTTGGCGAGTTTCAAATCTTTCTTGGCCTTGATGGCTTCGACTTTCTGGAGCGCCTTGAGTTCGGCGCGGGAGAGCTTCTTTTCGTTGATCTTCGATTTGACCTTGCGGGCGTTTTTCACGACCTCGTAGGTGATCACATAGTCGTTGTCGTGATTGACGAAGCGGAACGGCAGGTTCTCGTTCAAATGCATCGGCAGTTCGAAGAGGAAACCGATCGTGGTCGTGAGCATTTGGAATTTGTTGACGGCCTTGATCAGACCGGCGGTCTTCCTTCGGCTGTCCCAGCGGTAGATCACCTTGTCGAACTCGTTCAGATACAGGATCACGAGCTGGTTCTTGTTTTTGTCCGCGGAGACGAACGACTTGAGGACGACGAGTTCGGGCAGCTGCTTCACGTAGTAGTCGAAGTACTTCTTGACTTTGCGTTTGCCCGCGCCCTTCATCGCTTTGAACGTGTTGGTCCGGTCGAGGGCGTATTGGTTGAGGACCGCTTCGTTGAGCAGGTTGGCGTTGTAGCTCTTCGTGATCGTCTTGTCGAACTTCTTGTAGAAGGCGCGGTAGCGTGCGGCGTAGCGGCCCTTGTTCAGAAACGCCGCGAGAATGATCAGGGCGACGACGGCGACGCCTGCGATGACGGCGATGTTCTGCCATCCCAGTTGATCGATCGGGACTAAAAAGCGCATGGTATCACTCCATCCTTGTATGGCAATATCATACCACAAATCGCGCCGGAATGTCATTACATATCGAGAAAAAACAGTAGACAATCCGATGCCGATGTTGTATAATCATAGCGTAAAAGAAAAGGGGTGAAAGCAAATGGCAAAAACCGTCGTTCGTGAAAACGAAACCATCGAAGACGCGCTTCGTCGTTTCAAACGCGACGTCTCCAAAGCCGGCACTCTTGCGGAAGCCCGTAAACGCGAATACTACCTGAAACCGAGCGTCTCGAAGAAACTGAAACAGAAGGCGAACCAAGGTCGTCGCGGATAACAAGTCAAAAAGCACTTCATGTCGATGAGGTGTTTTTTTTCCCTTTTTCGGCCAGAAAGGTCGGGAATCGGGCCGTTTCCGTGGTATAATGGAAACAGCGGAATCGTAGATCGTGAGGTGCCTTTGTGGCGGATATCTATCGTTTGAACGTTGACATCAAGACCGTGACGGAAATGATGGCCGTGTTCGGCTCCGGCGACAAGCATTTGAAGCTGCTTGCCGAATTGTTCCACACCGAGGTTTTCGCCATCGAAGGCGGTGTCGGCGTGACCGCGCCGGACGCTTTGGCGCAAGACCAGATCGCCCGCGTGGTGCGGGTGCTCCTGCAACTGCATCACCGCAACGTCCTGTTCAACGAGCGCGACGTCGTCTACATCGTCAATTTGATCCGCGCCGATCAGGATGAGGAAATCCTCGATTTGTTCCTGTCGCGCCGCGAGGTCATCAAAACCTACGCCGGCAAGCCGGTCTATGCGAAAACCATCAATCAGAAAAAGTACCTGGATGCGATCGAAGCCAACACCGTCACGCTTTCGATCGGCCCCGCCGGGACCGGGAAAACCTACCTCGCCGTCCTGGTCGGGTTGAAGAAGCTGAAGGAAGGCCAAGTCAAGCAGGTGATCCTGACGCGTCCGGCCGTCGAAGCGGGAGAGAACCTCGGCTTCCTGCCGGGCGATCTGAAGGAAAAGATCGATCCCTACTTGCGACCGCTCTACGACGCGATGTATGAGATCTACGGCGCGAAGCAGACCGACGAACTGATCGCCAAGGGCGTGATCGAAATCGCGCCGCTCGCCTACATGCGCGGCCGTACCCTGGAGAACGCCTTCGTCATTTTGGACGAGGCGCAGAACACGACGGTCGGCCAGATGAAGCTGTTTCTGACGCGCCTGGGTTTCGGGACCAAGATGATCGTCACCGGCGACGTGACCCAAAGCGATCTTCCCAAGAAGACCGAATCCGGACTCGCCAAAGCCGGACGCATCCTAAACAACATCCGCGGCATCGAGATCGTCCATTTCGACAAGATCGACGTCGTCCGCCACCCGCTCGTCCAAACGATCCTGACGAGGTTCGAAGATGCTGAAGATTAACCTGATCAATCAAACCGATGAAGTCGTTAAACCGTGGTTGAAATACATCCGGGTACCGATGAAAACCGGTTACCGGACGCTTCGCCTCAAAGGTCGCAAGATCATCAACGTCATCTTGACGACCGACGAGGCGATCCGCGAGATCAACAACACCTACCGCAAGATCGACAAGCCGACCGACGTCATCTCCTTCGAAAACGTGGACTCCGACGTCGAACTCGGCGATGTCTTCATCTCGGTTCCGAAGGCGCGGTCCCAGGCCGTCGAATACGGCCACCGCTTCGAACGCGAGATCGCGTTTCTGGCGGTCCACGGCTTCCTGCACTGCTGCGGCTACGACCACCTCACCCAAGAGGAGGAAACCGTGATGTTTGCGCTCCAAGATCAAATACTCGACCGTTGTCGAATCACGAGGTAATGCCATGAACAAACACATTCAAATGGTCCGTGACAATCTGAAGAATAGTTACGCGCCGTATTCCAAGTTCCAAGTCTCGGCTCTGCTCGAACTCAAGAACGGCAAGGAGATCCTCGGCGTCAACGTCGAGAACGCCGCCTACGGACTCTCGAACTGCGCCGAGCGCAGCGCGCTCTTTTCCGCCTACTCGCAAGGGTTCCGCAAGCAGGACCTGAAGCGGATCTACGTCTACACCGACCACGACTACTTCGTCAGTCCGTGTGGATCCTGCCGCCAGGTCATCCGCGAGCTGATGGAAGAAGACGCCGAAGTCATCCTCGTCAACAACAAGAACGAAACGAAGACGTTCAAAAACGTCGACCTCTTGCCGTTTGGCTTCACCGAAGGAGATCTCTGATGTTCAAAAGCGGATTCATCACCATCATCGGCGAACCCAACGTCGGCAAATCGACGTTCTTGAACGCCGTCTTGAAACAGAAGGTCGCGATCGTCTCGAACAAACCCCAGACGACGCGCGACCTGATTTCGGGCATCTACAACGACGCCGATTCGCAACTTGTCTTCATCGACACCCCGGGGATCCACCATGCGAAAACGAAGCTCGGCGAATACATGTCGCAAGCGGCGATCAACACCGTCAAGACGGTCGACCTCGTGCTCTTCATGGTCAACGCCTACGATGACCTGAAAGCCGAGAATCTGGCGATTTTAGACCAAATCCGATCGACGAAGACGCCGGTCTTCCTGATCGCCAACAAACTCGATGCGATCAAGGATTTCAAACGCCTCCGCGAGGCGATCGACGGCTACAAGGCCCACTACCCGTTCCAGGCGGCCTTCGCCGTTTCGGCGCTCGAAGGCACCCATGTCGACCACCTGATCGACGACATCAAGGCGCTCATGGAAGAAGGTCCGAAGTACTACCCCGACGGCGAAATCTCCGACAAGCCCGAGACGTTCATCCTCCGCGAACTGATCCGCGAGAAGATCCTCGAACTCACCCGCGACGAGATCCCTCATTCCGTGATGGTCTATCTGGAACAGATGGAATGGGTCAAATCGAGCAAGACGACGAAGATCTTCGCCACGATCATCGTCGAACGCGACACCCAGAAGGCGATCGTCATCGGCAAACAAGGCGCGATGCTGAAAGCGATCGGCACGGCCGCGCGCACCGACCTCGAGGCCGTCCTTGGCACGAAGGTCTATCTCGAACTCTTCTGCAAGGTCGAACCCGACTGGCGCAACCGCGACTACCATCTCAAGTCCTTCGGCTACAAGCCGACCAAGGAGTGACCATGGTCGCGAAGGAAGGCATTGTCGTCAATCAGATTGCCTTCAAGGAATCGTCCGTGATCGTCCATGTCTATGGATCGGACGGTCTCGTCAGTCTGCTCGTCCACGGCGCGAAGAAGTGGCAGAGCCCCCATCGCCGGATCGTCGAACCGATCACGGCGATCCGCTACCATGCGACGGGAAAGAACCTTCTGACCTTGACGGACGCCGACATCCTCGAAGATTTCGACGGTCTGAAAAACGATCTCGAACGCGGTCTTGCGGCCTCCCATGTCCTCGAACTCACGCAACGGCACGCCGAAGGCGATCTCGACCACGCCAAACTGTATCCGTTCTTGACGAACGTGCTTCGACAGATCGAAAAAAGCCCCCGCTACGACTTGTACGCGACGATGTTCGAACTCAAGTTCTACTTCCTGCTGGGCGTCCAGCCCGCGCTTCGCGGCTGCGTCGTCTGCAAAGCGACCGAAGACCTCCGATTGTCCGTTTCCGCCGGCGGCGCCGTCTGCCCCGACCACCGTCGCCCCGACGCGGTCTACGGGGAGGATGTCCTCTTGGCGGCTTCGCGATTGTATCATCACGACATCAAGAATCCCCTCGTCTGGGATTTCGATGAAGCGACCGACGCCACACTGCGGCGCTTCGTCGACGACTACACCGCGTATCACCTGCATCTTCTCACCAAATCGCGACAATTGTGGATGGGTTTGCCGAAGCGCTGAAAACCCATCTTCTTTTTTGCGGAGATTGGCG
>Ga0116204_1000513_pt1 | contig 22151 bp, 17 predicted proteins | sample LakKivwa52mmetaG_FD_94481 | JGI IMG/M metagenome (GOLD analysis project Ga0116204, IMG submission 94481) | Anoxic lake water microbial communities from Lake Kivu, Rwanda to study Microbial Dark Matter (Phase II) - Lake Kivu water 52m metaG | ecosystem: Environmental > Aquatic > Freshwater > Lake... | reverse complement strand
TTAACCTTGTTGGCCAGCCAAAGTAGCGGGGGGGAGGTATTTGCGAGAGAAACGAAAAGTGCCTGAAGGTAAGTGAAGGCACTCGTAAAGGAGCAAAAAGGAGGGGGGCCGCAGTCCCCCCCCTCCTTCTATTTATAAGGATTTAGGGTCTGCTGCTAAACCATAAGTTATTCAGCAGACCCTAAATATCCTCAAATTTCAACGAGGGGGAAATTTGAAGGGAATTACTGAGTCCGCCGGTTTGGGCCCGCATTACTCCGGCGGCTGCGATCATGGCGCCGTTATCGGTACAGAATTCAAGGGGTGGGATGGTCAGCTCTACAGCGAGCTGAGAACACATTGCAAACAGACTTTTTCTTAGAAAGGTATTTGCTGAAACCCCGCCACAAAGGACTAATTGTCCAAGACCACTCTGCCTCAATGCTTCTTTGCATTTTCGAGTTAAGGTTTGAACGAGGTTAGTTTCTAGACTTGCACAGAGGTGAGGCAGATTTTCTTGTAACCAGGCAGGTTCTTTATTTTGGGTTAGCCGTAAGAAGGCAGTTTTTACTCCGCTGAAGCTAAATTCTAGACTCTCTCTTTGTTGCAAACCTGTAGGGAGGGGAAACCGATTACCTTCTCCTGACTGGGCCCATTTGGCAATTTGCGGCCCTGAAGGGTAGCCTAAACCCAAAATTTTTCCACTTTTATCAAAGGCCTCGCCAACAGCATCATCACGAGTGCGCCCCAGAACCTGGTACTTTTTCCAGTTCTGCACAGCCACTAATTCAGTGTGACCACCAGACACCAAAAGACATAAAAAGGGGGGTTGCAGATTGGGATTGGCCAAAAGCGCCGAACATAAATGCCCTTCCAGGTGACAGACACCCTCATAAGGGAGGTTTAAACCTAAAGCCAGAGCATACCCAAAAGAGGAGCCAACCAGAAGAGGGCCAATGAGTCCGGGCCCTTGAGTGAAAACTATTCCATCTAGATCGGTAAAAGAAAGCTGAGCCTGCTTTAGGGACTCTTGGCAGACCCAACTCATTTTTTCAAGATGGGTACGAGAGGCTACTTCGGGGACAACTCCTCCATAAAGAGCATGAATATCTTCTTGTTTAAAAATAACATTGGATAAAACCTGAAAGTCCTGATTGACGATTCCGCAGGAAGTCTCATCAAAAGAGGTTTCAATTCCCAAAATTTTTAAGCTCATTTAGGCAAACCTAGCAAAAAATTAGATTTAATAAGTTCCTTGGGCTTCTTTGGTAAGGCTGAGGCAAGACTGTCCGATAAAAGACTCAACTTATCCTGAATTTCTTCAATCCAGTATTTTATGTTTTACCTGATTTTTGTTGTTAGGAATGTTCAAGGGTTTTGGAATTCAGTCTGGTAAGTTATTTTTGGAAAATGAAAAATAATCCTGGTGCCTATTGGTTTCGCGAAGTGTGGAGGAATTTAAAATCTCCCAAACCTGGCCTAGGAGCTGCTGTTCTTACTATTGGTTTGTGTTGCTTTGTTATGGGCGTTTTGGGCTGGTTGGCACTGGTAGCAAAAAACAGCATACCCGAACCACAAGAGGCAGGTAAAATCCAGGTTTTTGTAACTGCGCGGTCTGAGCGCCCTGCTCAATTAAGTGCCCTTTCTCAAGAAATTTCCGGCTTGCCCCTAGTTGATAAAATTGAGTTTATCTCGCGTGAAAAGGCATGGGACGAATTTCGACAAGAATTTCCACCCACCATGTCTTCCGCGCTTGATGTTAACCCCTTACCCTCCAGTTTCCTTATTGAACTCAAGAAAGACCACAGGAATCCAGCAGACATGGAAGTTTTACGGGGCCAACTTCTATTAGTTCCAGGAGTTGAAGCAGTGAGCCCTGTTTCTCCCTATCTTACCTGGCTTGAAAGTTGGAAAATTCCTGTACAAAGTACGGGTGCCTTTATTCTGGTTTTAGTCGTCCTCTCCTTTATTTCCGTTATGTACAACAGTATTCAGCTCAGTTTGGTTTCAAGGCGTGAAGTTGTGGAAAATGGTTTAGTTTTGGGAGCTGGTTTTTGGATGCTTGTTATGCCTTTTGTTATGGAAGGGGCTATTCTTGGGCTTTTAGGGGGCACTTTAGGAACTGCCGCGGCCTTATCTCTCACTACTTTACTGCGTTCACTTTTTCCATTGGCCCCTCAGTTTACCCTTGAACTCGCCTTGGTCATGCCTTTGGGTTCTATTACCCTGGCTGCTTTTACCAGCTTTGCAACGGTCACAAGGCTCCTTCTTACAAAATCCCGGCGCTCATGAAATTTACCTTCCTTCTCCTGTTCATAGGCTTAGGGCTTCTTTTTGCCCAGCCCTCTTTGGAGGAGGAATTAAAAAGCGAAAAGAATGAACTCGAGAAGCTGCGGACGCGTTTAGGACATCAACAAAAAAGCTTGGACTCTCTTATCAGATCAAAAAAATCGGTAGTTGAAGAGTTAAAACGGCTTGAAGAATCGCAACAACTCGAAAAAAAAATTTTGCGCCAACTTGAGTCGGTTCAGAGCAAGCTAACTACACAGTTAACCGGAGCAAAAAGCAGCTTAACACGGGCCGAGTATGCACTTAACAGGCAAAAAAAGGCCCTAACAAGTCGCATACGGACGCTTTACATCCATAGGCCCCACCATCAGGGTGAGGGTTGGGAGTTACTGTTCTTTAATGCCTTAACCGATTTTAAGCACCAAGTTTGGATGAAAAGAATAGCACAGTATGACAGTAATCTGGTTCACCAGTTTTTCCAGGAAAAACAGGAGCATTCTCTGGCCATGACCGGTCTCGAAAAACGGAAAAAGGAAGTCCTCTCCTTTGAACAAGACAAATTAAAAGACCTTGAAAAACTAGCTGTTGCAGAAAACGAACGGAAACTACGCCTTGAAAAAATTCAGTCTGATGAAAAATTAAGGCGCCGAGTGCTTGAAGAACTAAAAAACAATGCAGCGGCACTGGAAAAAATTATAACCATGCTCGAAAAACGAAGACAGGCAGCCAAAATAAAGAAAAAACCAGAAGTAGTCTTACAAAAAACCGGAAAAGTTTGCCCACCGGTGCAGGGGCGAGCACTCACTAAATTTGGACTTCAATACCACGAAACCCTTAAAACAACAACCAAAAATTTGGGGATAGAAGTAGAAGGGCAAGAGGGTGAATCGGTTAAGAGCGCTCTGGCAGGCGAAGTGGTTTTTGTGGATAGACTTCCAGGTTACGGACAGGGAGTCATCGTTTACAATGGTAGTGGCTATTACACAATCTATGGAAATTTGCAGCAAATCAAGGTGAAAACAGGGGATAAGGTGGGCTCTTGCCAAGATATTGCCTTCATCCCTAACCCTGCCGAAATAAGCGACCAAAAAATCTACTTTGAGGTGCGCAAGGAAAGGGAATCTCTAGATCCCCTCAACTGGCTTAAACGTTTTTAGAACAACAAAGGATACTATCCGATTTAACATGTCAGCGCCCCACCTTCACTTTTCGCGAACCCTAGCTCAAGCTCAAGCCAAAGAATTTTTGAAAAGACCCTTGCTCAACAAGGCTTTTCATCACGCTTGGCTTATACATGGTGCCCCAGGATTAGGCCAGGAAGCATTGGCACTCGATATACGAGATATACTGGCCTGTACAGATCCCGTTAAAAAACCTTGCCTTGTATGTAGTGGGTGTAAGGCGCGTCTTCAGGGTACAGGCGGACACATCAGCATTTTTCCATTTAAAGAGTCCAAATACAAGGGAAGCCGAGAAGATCTAGAAGCCGCTCTGCTTGCCCAACAAGCCGAAATTGAGCTCCGGCCCTATCAGGTTTCCTTTGATGATCATGACGAAATTCTCCTTCATCAAATTGAAAGAATGATGGAAAAGCTCTCCTTAACTTCTCTACCTGGGGCTAAAAGAGTAGTTACCTTGTTTTATCCTGAAAAATTGCGAATTGAAGCGGCCAATAAACTGTTAAAAATACTTGAGGAACCTCCTCCAGATGTTTTTTTCCTTTTGGCCAGTAAAAATAAAAGCGCAGTGGTCACCACTATTCGTTCGCGGTGCTTACCCTTGTTCCTAGTTCCCCTCACCCAGCAAGAATTACAATCTCATTTCACCTCGGGAACTCCCCATGCTTGGTTGCCCTTGGCGCAAGGCTCTCCGGGGCGCTTATTTGAAATGCAAGAAAATGAAAATCAGTATTCTTCTGAAATTTTTAAAGAGTTTTTTGCTTTGGTCAATAAACAAGATTTTATAGGTGTTTACGATTTTGCAGTGAGTGCGGGTGCAAGTGAAAAGAAAAGTTGGGACTGGATCACTTTTTTAAAATTTGCCCTCGAATATACCCGTCAGGATCTTCACCAAATTATAGCAGCAGGCAGTTCTTCAGAAACCTTTTCAGAAGAACAAAAAGAAAATTTTGAGTCGCTTAATAAAAGACAAATTTATCTGGATCGGGTTCTTTTAGCTATACATCAAAATGCACAACCAGCTCTAGCTCTCAGTGGCTTGTTAGGATGGCGGCAAGACCATGCCTGGTAGACCCAAACCTTTTTTGCCTCCGCCTGCCATCACTTCACAAGAGCTGGCCTATGCTAAAGCCCTGACGGCTCCTCCGGCTTTGGCTCAAATACTTTGGCAGAAGGGCGTTCGGGATGTCGAAAGTGCTCGCGAGTTTATGGCGCCCAAGTTAGAATCAAACACGAATGTACCTCCCTTAAAAAATCTATCTGAATTAGTGCAAGAGCTCAATGCTCTGCGATCCAGTCAAAAAAAGCTCCTTATTCATGGTGATTACGATGTGGACGGCATTGCTGGAGCAGCTGTACTTTTTTTAGGTCTGCGCGAATGTGGAATCAATTTGGCTCCGCCTTTTTTACCTCACCGTTTCAAAGACGGATACGGCTTAACCTTGGCTAATGTCCAAAAATTTGCAGACCAAAAAATTGAGCATATCATAACAGTCGATACAGGTATATCAGCTTTCCAAGAAGTTGAGTTAGCTAATACCCTGGGTATAAAAGTTTATATAACTGATCATCATCAACCACCACCTCAACTTCCCCAGGCTACGCTGATTGTCAATCCCAATCAACCTGGCTGCCCGCATCCATTTAAGAATCTCAGTGGCACAGGCGTCGCTTACCGAGTGGTTGAAGCATTTAGAGAATATATCGGCTTACCACAAAAGCCAGAGCTCTTGCAGTTTGTAGCCCTTGCCAGTCTGGCTGATATGGCTTACCTAGACACACAAAATCGAGGTCTCGTTAAAGCCGGACTTAAACAATTACGCCAAACTAAGATACCCGGTCTTATGGCCTTACTCCAAGAGGTGGGGTTGTTTGGCTGTACCCTTACAGCATCCGAAATTTTATTTCGCTTAACTCCACTTATCAATGCTGCTGGTCGTTTAAAAAGCCCACAGGTTGCGCTCGATCTGTTTTGTGCAAATACTGCACATGAAGCCCGCAAAGGAGTGCTTGAGTTAAAAAAACTCAATGCCCAACGCAAAGCACTTGATCGCAAAACTTACGAAGAAGCCCTGGTCATGGAAGAATCTGGGGCTATAGATATACATAAACCGGTTCTTGTATTTTTTGATCCTCATTGGCATGAAGGTGTAATTGGAATTTTGGCGGCAAAATTGGTGGATCGTTACCATAAACCCGTTTTGGTGTGCACTCGGGTGGGTGACCACTTGCGTGGTAGCGGTCGCACAACCGAGGGGATTTCTATACATGCCCACATGGCACAGGTAAGTATGTGGCTCGAAAAGTGGGGAGGGCATGATGCTGCTGTAGGTTTTAATCTAAAACCTGAAAACCTGACCTCCTTTACAAAAGCCCTTGAGGAGTGTTTTTTGAATTCTTCTTCTTTATCTGCTTCTTCTCCGGAAATACTTTTAGAGGAACCCACTTTAACAAGCGGTCTGTCCCCTTCTAACTATCACAAAGGCACCTTACTAGAAAGCCAGGCTACACTTTCTTTACCCGAAATTGATGCTTCCTTAATCCCCTGGCTTATCAGGCTGGAACCCATGGGTCCTGGCAATGAAGTTCCAATTTTCTTCACACCCCAGGTAAAGCTTGAGGGTGAGGTCCAAAGGATGGGTGAGCACATTAAATTTTTTGTGACAGATGGAAAGGTTCAGAGATTTTGCTTGGCTTTTGGGCATGCTGATTGGAGTGCAACCCTAGCTAATTCCTCATCTTTCGATATTATTTATCATATTGATAAAAATTTTTTCAGGGGCACAGAATCTCTACAATTGCGCATTTTATCATTTAAACCTCATTCACTTACTGCGCCTGAGCACTTATCTCCATCCTCTGATCTATCTTCTCCTTCTACTTCTCATTCCGCTTTTACTTCTAATCACCCCTCTTCATTTTCTTCCCTGCCTCTTTCACCTTTAAATTAATCAGGTATCCCATGAGTCAAAATTTATGGTCAGGCCGTTTTTCACAGGAAATTGGTTCCGATATGGCCCGTCTGTCCTATAGTCTTTTTTGCGATCAAGCTCTTGTTCTTGAAGACTTAGAGGGATCCATTGCCCATTCGCAAGCCTTGGTTGCTGCGGGTGTACTCACCTCAGAAGAGGGTGCTGCCCTCCAATCTGAACTTAAACTTCTCTTAGCTACAGCAAAAGTGCAAAGTCTTCCTTTTAAAGATACCGATGAAGATATACATATGGCTATTGAACGCTTACTTACGGAGAAATTGGGTGATTTAGGTAAAAAAATCCATACTGGCCGTAGCCGTAATGATCAGGTAGCTACAGATTTTAAACTTTGGGTGCGTCGCCGTTGTGGAGACATTATCAATACTTTACGACTTTTACAAAAGGCTCTGGTAGAAAAAGCCACTGAATATGAGGGTGTCTGGATGCCCGGTTACACTCATGTACAGCAAGCCCAACCTTTAGCGATCTCTCATTATCTCTTGTCTTTTTTTTGGGCCCTCGAAAGAGATGTCCACCGTTACCAAGCCTGCTTGTCCAATCACCAAACCCTGCCTTTGGGCTCAGGAGCCCTGGCCGGATCAGCCTTTCCCTACGACCGTAAGTTAGTAGCAAATCAGCTTGGCTTCCCGGCAGTTTCGCAAAATAGTATTGATGCCACTTCCCACCGTGATTTTGCTTTAGAATTCTTGGCTGATTTAGCTATTACATCCAGTTTACTCAGCCGTTATGCAGAGGATTTTGTGTACTGGTCGAGTAAAGAGTTTGGATACATACGCCTTCCCGATGCCTATACCACAGGCTCCTCCATGATGCCCCAAAAGCGCAACCCTGACAGCATGGAACTCATCAGGGGAAAAACAGGTAGAATGCTTGGCAATTTTACCGCCCTTTTTACGGCAGTAAAGGGTGCTCCGCTTTGTTATTCTCGGGATTTGCAAGAAGATAAAGAACCTGTCTTTGATTCTGTACAGCAAGTGCTCAACTGCCTCGAAGTTATGACTGGGGTGGTGGCAGGAATGGTTTTTAATAAAGAGCAGATTAAAAAACAGGCTGATCCTGCCATGTTAGCGACAGATATTGCCGATGCCCTGGTCAAACTCAAACTGCCCTTTAGAGACGCACATTTTAGGGTAGGTGAGCTGGTTAAAACAGCTGAACTGAAAAACACCGACATTCTTCATCTTACTCCCGAGGAATGGCAGCAAATTCTCGGATTTACCTTAGTGCCTTCTGCTTTTACCTTTGATAGCTCACTTGAAAAAAGGGCTTTGGAGGGTGGCACAGCACCTCAGGAGGTAAAACAACAACTGATTCGGGCCAGAGAACTCCTGTCTAAGGTTGTCCTTTAGACAAGGCGATGGGGAGTGTTTATCTTATTACTGGCTAACCAGTAGGGAGCCCAACGCATGAAGTGGTTTTGGAAAACCAAATCCGGAATTGAAACGCAAACTAAAAAAGACTCACCCAATGACCTTTGGGTGAAATGTCCCGAATGCAAAGAAATACTCTACAAAAAAGAACTTACCAAAAACTTTTCTGTCTGTGAGCACTGCCAGCATCATTTTCCCATAGATGCTTACGAATACATCAATATTTTAGTAGATGAGGGGACTTGGCAAGAAACAGATGCCGATCTTTCTTCTAACGACCCTCTAAAGTTTGTCGACAAGAAAAAATATAAAGACCGCCTTGTTGAGTACAGTAAAAAAACCGGACTCAAATCAGCAGTCGTTACCGGGCTTGGGAAATTATCGGGTCGCTCCGTTTCACTGGGTATAATGGACTTCAGGTTTGGTGGAGGTTCTATGGGGACGGTTGAAGGGGAAAAGCTCGCTCGAGTGTTCCGCCTCTCCCTGGAAAAGAAAATCCCCGCAATTATCATATCAAAGTCGGGTGGAGCCAGAATGCAGGAAGGCACCTTGTCTTTGTTCCAAATGGCCAAAACATCAGCTTTTATTGCCCAAATGCAAGAAAAAAAACTTCCCTATATCTGCCTGCTTACAAATCCTACCACGGGCGGTGTTACTGCAAGCTTTGCCATGTTAGGTGATGTACATTTTGCTGAGCCAAAGGCTCTTATTGGGTTTGCAGGTTCCCGGGTTATTAAAGAAACCATAAGGCAGAGCCTACCTGAAAACTTTCAGAAAGCCGAGTTGCTTCTCGAGAAAGGTTTTATTGATGCCATTATTGAACGAAAAGATTTAAAAGATACCCTGGCACTCACCTTAGACCATTTTATGGCCCACCGGAAAAGGTAATCCACTTTTCCTCTTTCCCTGTACTTCTCCCCTTTTAAAGATGAATTCTGCTGCAGCCCTGCGTTTTCTGTATAGCCGCCACCCGCTTCGCTGGAAGTTGGGGTTAGAGCGTATTCAAGCTTTTTTGCAAGAAATTGATAATCCCCAGCTGACTTTTAGGGCGGTGCAGGTTGCCGGAACCAATGGTAAGGGCAGTGTGTGTACATACTTAGCCCAAATTTGCGCTCAAGAGGGTTTCCGTGTAGGCTTGTATACATCACCCCACTTATGTGACTTTCGGGAGAGAATCCAAATCCTGGGCGAATACCAGGTTGAACAAAAAAAAAATCTTTCAGGTGATGTTATACCTTGGACACTCAAGGGTGCCAGAGTGGTTTCATACGCATACATAAGCAGCTGGGTTGATACCTACCAAGATTCTATTTGTAAACATCAGTTGTCCTATTTTGAGTGTGTGACAGCAATGGCTTTCTGTTATTTCCGTGACCAGGAAGTTGATTATGCAGTTCTTGAAACCGGATTAGGGGGTCGTCTTGATGCCGTAACTGCAGCTCAGCCCGAGTTAACTGCCATCACTACTCTAGGGAAAGATCACACCCAATATTTAGGGGAAACACTTGAACAAATTTTAGAAGAAAAATGCGGGATTTTAAAACCGGGAGTGCCATTGGTTTACAGGCCCTTAAACGCACCTTTAGAGGCCCGCTTGCTTAGGGCGGCGCAATTAAAGGGTGTGAAGGCCATTCGGATGGAAGAAAATAAACTCAGGGTCAGCTCAAATCAGCAGGCTTTGTGGTTGTCTAATCTGGGCCTTCGCGGCATTCAGGCTCCTTTTCTCGATTTTCCCTCTCAAAAAGAAAGCCTAATCCAGGCCCTACATCTTTGGGAGGCCTGCTCGCTGTCTAAAGAAAAACAGGCCTTAAAACCAGACAATACCCTTGCACCCCTTTCCCACTGGTTTTTTGAGTCACCACCTGCACGACTTCAATATTTTTCGGGGCCCAATTACGCCCCTCTCTTAGCTGATGCCGCACATAATGTTGATGGAGTTCAAGCTCTCATTAAGCTCCTTAAAGAAAAATTTTCTAGACCATCTATACATTGGCTAGTCACTTCGATGCCAGATAAAAATCAAGAGGGTCTTATGGCTTTATGGGAAATGTATGGATTCCAACACACTTGGGTACATCTGATTGAAGAACCCAGGTATAGACAGCCGCCCCAAAAACTTCTACACCAGATGCAGCAAAAAGGTTGGAAATTTATAGTTTTTAACTCATCCCATACAGAGAGCCTTGAAAGCTTTTACAAAAAAATTCCTCGTGACCATCTTCTGGTAGTCTGTGGTTCTTTTTACCTCTTAGGATCTGTTCTAGAACCTTTAATAAAATTGCAGCAAAAATAAGAGAAATCTTTGAATTGTAGACTTTAGCTCAAAAGCTTGGAGCCAATTGAGTTGAGTTAGTTTTTTCTGGCCCTGGAGAAAAAATTCTAGGATAATTGTCACTGAGGTCTTATGAAGAGTTACAGTCCGTTTTATTTTGCTTTTAAATTGGGATTTTATTAATGATCCCAAACAAAGAGGTGGAGTTTTGGAGTCAACTAGAGCGCTATCCAGAACTCCTTCCGCTTAAAACGCTCTCTTTTTCAACTGGGTCTTTTTTGATGAGACAGGGCGAAAGTAGCAAGCACATTTTTATTATCAAGCAAGGAAGAGTAAGACTTTATCGTGATCAAGGTGGCTCTATCATTCACTTGGATGATTTGGGCTCAGGAGAAATCCTGGGAGAACTTTCTTTTTTTGATAGTTTGCCCCGTACGGCCCATGCAGTAGCCTTGGAGCCCACTGAGTGTTTAGTCTTACAACCGGAGGTGCTTAGTAAAGTGACTGCGCGCTTGCCGGTCTGGATTCCTGCTTTGGCCCGAAGTTTAGCACACCGTCTGCGTCATGTGCTAGCGAATTTAGAACAGGAACCTGAAACTTATCTCAAAGAGAGTTTAGTTTCCCTGCTCTTGTATAAAATTCCTGATGAAAAAACAGAATTTGTCCCAAAGGATCTAATCGAAGAGTTCACCGCTATTTTGCGTGTTCCCCCTGAAGACATAGAGAAAAAATTGGTAGAACTTGCTTCAGAGGGTTACCTGATTTGTGCACCCCAGTCTCTTAAAATAGTTCATATGAATAAACTGGAACACTTACTTGCCGAGTTACAGCGAAAGCAGCCAGTTCAGGGCGAAGAAACCTGTCCCTAGACTGACATGTTGAAGAATATCCGCCAAGATTTGAAGTGGGCTGAAAATGGGGGTCAACACCCCTATGATCCGCATCGGGCCATCCGTCAGATTCTATTGATTGTGACACTTAGTTTGGGCACATTTTTTGGGATCTTGTTTGGAATTATCAATATGATACAGGAAAATTATGGTGTTGCCAGTATTGATTTTCTGGTGTCAGCACTTCTCTCCTGCATTGTTTACTGGTCTATTTGCAAGCCCTACCACACTCTACAAAGAGTTTTGGGAGTTTGTATTTCGGTATTTTTTTTCCTGTATCTTTTCCTGAGCGGCGGGGTGGCGTATACTGGCTTTTTGTGGAGTTTTATTGTTCCAATTTGTGCCTTATTTTTGTTGGGGTTCAGCGGGGGTATGTATGTGTCGTGCGGTTATCTGGCCCTTTGCTATATGGGTGTTTTGGGCAATTATATTTTTCCTGGCCTCATCCATACCTACGATAATCTCTTTTTAATCAGGTTTTTAGGAACCTATATATTTATAACAGTAGTTTCAGGAGTCTATGAATATACCCGCGCGCATACACTGGTTCAGTGGGGGCGGCAAATGACCCTGCGCCAGGCGGGCGAAATGGCTTTACAAGAATCTGAAAAAAATTATCGGTCCCTTTTTGAAGACGCTAGCCTGGGTATAATTGTTGTGCAAATACCTACTTTTAAAATACTGCGTGCCAATAGTGCTGCCCGGAATTTGTTCAAACATACAAATGATAAGTTATTGAATCTGACTCTATTCGATTTGCACCCCCCTGATCAGTGCAAACAGCTTGATGAATTTTTAGACACTCTAAAGCAGGGAGCTCAAGAACCCCTTGATCTCTTAGGGCAGGCCGCCGATAGAGAAAAGATAAATCTTGAAATAAAAATTTCATTTGTAAAGCACGATGATCAGGCCTGTCTGATGTGTTTTTATAGTAACATCTCGGAACGCAAGAAGGCGCATGAAAACCTGGTTGAATACAATAAAATTCTGAAAATTGCTCATGCACAGGCACAAGCATTAACTGCTAAGGCTCATGCTGCTACAGAGGCAAAAAGTGATTTTCTCTCCAATATGAGTCATGAAATAAGGACTCCCATGAATGGCATAATTGGGATGACCCATATATTGATGGATACACAGCTTGATGGTGAGCAAAGGCAATATATGGAGATCATTCAATCAAGTAGTAAGCACTTGTTGAATTTAATTAATGATATTCTGGATTTTTCAAAGGTCGAAGCGGGTAAGCTCAAGATTGTTAGGACAGAAACAAAACTGACACCCTTGCTTAGGGAAATCGTGTCCCTTCTGGATATCAAGGCGAAAGAAAAAGAATTATACCTCAACTTGGTGCTCGATTCAGGACTGCCTGAGAAGGTCTGGCTAGATTCAGTTAGAGTACGGCAAATTCTAACTAATCTAGGGGCCAATGCCATCAAATTCACTCAGCGTGGCAGTGTTCGGATAACTGTAAGAAAAGTGGAAAAAGAGAATCAGGGGCAAATAAATCACTTTCTGTATTTTTGTGTTTCAGATACTGGTGTAGGAATTCCCCAAGAAAAGGTAGGATTGCTCTTTCAAAAATTCTCACAGATAGACGCTTCAGCAACCCGCTCCTTCGGAGGAACAGGGCTGGGCTTGGCAATATCAAGGCAATTGGTCGAATTAATGGGGGGAACTATTGGTGTCCGGACCGAGCTTGGGCAGGGTTCAGAATTTTGGTTTGAAATTCCTCTATGTATAGAAGAGAATACACAGCAAAATACAAAACCTCATCTGGAGGAAACTGTTACTATGGGTAGTTCAGGGGTGGCCATCAGGTATCGTAGTGGGTCGCAAACCCTTTCTACCTCCGAAGAAAAACCTGAAGGCCTGAAGCTCCTTCAGCCTGAGGCCAGGGATACAAGTAATGGGCAACCCTGCATTCTTCTGGCCGAAGATAATCTGATTAATCAGAAAGTGGTCGTTACACTGATTAAAAAGAAGGGAATGGCTATCGAAAGTGTGGTTAATGGCAAGCAAGTATTGGAAGCTTTGGCCAAACAGAATTTTTCCTTAGTTTTGATGGATTTGCATATGCCGGAAATGGGAGGGCTTGAGGCAACTACCTTAGTGCGGAAAGGTGAAGGGGCTGTACTCTGGTCAGGTATACCTATTGTAGCGCTGACAGCGGATGCCTTACCTAAAGAACAGGAACTTTGTCTAAATGCTGGAATGGATGACTTTTTAACCAAACCTATTAATCCGGCCCTTCTGTACGAGCGAATTGACTACTGGTTAAAAGCAAAACCACTTCCTTAAGCCAAGCACCATCAGTAAAAAAGTAAGGGTAGCTTTAACAACAACCCCCTCCGCCCGCTTTTGCCTTGTGCCTGAAGGTAAGTGAAGGCACTCGTAAACGAGCAAAAAGGAGGGGGGGATGCAGTACCCCCCCTTCTCCTTCTTGTAAAGAATTAGGGATTGCTGCTAAAAATTGAGTTGTTCAGCAATCCCTAATGAACAGCACAATTTATTACAGAAGACCGCAATTATGGGTTATAATGAAAATTAAAGGATTTCACATTTTATGCCGATATAAATCCAGGGGAAAGTATAACCAAAGGCTTATATGCAAATTCCACCAGATCCAGATCAATTTAGAGTTCAACCTTCGGAGTTGGCCAGGCAGATTCCGCAGATAAAAGAGAGCTCAAGTCAGTCTCGGGCCGAAGTCCCCTACAATCCAAGTATGGCTGATCTTGAAAAGCAAAGCAAACCTAGTCCAGTCAATCCAGCTGATCGGCTCGAATTGCGTGATCCCCGAGATTACCGACCAAGTAGTATTGAATCTGCTTTGACCGGATCGGTAGTTAAAACCTCTAATGAGCTTCAAAGAGAAGAAAATCGGCAACAATCAGAGTCTCAAAATCAGGAAAGACAGGTGCAAAGTCCTGATGTGCCGCGTAAAACTGAGGTTTCATCAGAAAGAGCCCGTGAAGCGCAAGTTCAACAACAAAGAAAAGAAGAACTTTCTCAAGCGCAAAACAAACCTCAAAACTCTGCTGAACAAACTCAACAAGCTCGCAAGGACCAGGAAAAACAAGAAGCGGTTAGGCGAGGCCTTGATTTATTTGCCTGATGTTCAAAATCGCAAGCGATTTTGAACATCGGTCGGCGGTCCCCGCTGATGCACTTGTCGCTTCGCGACTTCGTACATCAGCGGTTGTATCCCATCGCTAGAAATGCTTCGCATGTGTCGCGACGGTACATAGCCGCCGACCGATGTACTCACTCTGTGGGTTGGAGAGGCAAACTCACCCAGCTAATTTGTTATCTTACAGGTATGTTGGCTAACCTTCTTATCCGGGTTCCGGTAATATTAATTGCGTTGAGTATACACGAATGGGCACATGCCTGGGCAGCCCACCGCTATGGTGATAACACTGCTAAAAATGAGGGTCGTTTGACATGGAATCCTTTAGCCCACATAGATTGGTTTGGATTGGTGCCGATAGTGCTTGGTCTTCCCTTGGGATGGGCAAAACCCGTACCCGTTAACCCCTTTAAATTGGACAACCCCTCCGTAGCTTTACCCGTTATTGCGGCAGCTGGCCCCATCTCCAACCTTATTCAGTTTACGGTGGGTTGCCTGGTCTGGTGGGCCATTAGTTTTTTTCCATCACTTGCTTTTCACCCTTTGGCAAGCTATTTACCGCTTCTTGTGCTTGCCTATATCCAGATAAATTGGGTTCTTGCGTTTTTCAATCTCTTTCCCATCTTCCCACTGGATGGGGGAAAGGTTGTCAGCTTGCTCATGCCAGAATCTGTAGCGGCAAGATATGAAGAAACTTTCTATAGAATGGGGTATGCTCCCTTACTGATACTTTTAGTTGTGGATATCGCAGCACAAGGGGCCATTCTTCGATTTTGGTTTTCTTTATGGTCGCCTCTAGGGCAGCCTCTGCTTAATCTTTGCGGCGTCCCCCTAGACTTTCGAGCCATGTTTTAAACTCGTTTTAAATTCGTTTTAAAACGAGTAAAAATTATTTGGAATTTTATTAAAAGTATTCTAAATTGCCCCAACCATTCTGGAGGTATTCTTTTGCCTAATGTTAAATCTGCTGAAAAGCGTGTCAAACAAGCTGCCAAGGCACGCGAAATCAACCGTGCTGTTCGTACAACCGTAAAATCTAGCTTGAAAAAGCTAAGTTCCATCTCTGATCCTGAATCTGCTTCCAAAGAAGCTGCAAATCTTTTTTCATTAGTTGATAAAGCTGCGCGTCGCTTACAAGGCGGGTTTAATAAATCTAAAGCAGGCAATTACAAACGCCGTGCCCAAGCCCACTTATCCTCTTTAAGCGCTTAACTTTTTCCTTGTGGGTCCAGTGTCTCTCTGGACCGTTTATTCTATAAAAACTCTTTTATAACGGTTCCTTCCCAGCAGGGCCGTTTTTGTTTTTCTAGTTTTATTTTACAACCCCGCCTATCAAAACTACGCAGGGCCAAAACTCTTAGGAAACCAAGATGTTGTGATTTATTTTTTACTCCATTGACAGTCTCTGAGTATGGTATGATCTTTTTAGAGTTGCTGGAGTTAGTTCATTTCTGATTTCAGGCTAGGCCTCGTAATAGAAATCTACGGAGTTAACATGGATATAGATGAGTGGAGACGCAATTACATGGCAAAACGCACTCATTCTCAAGCCTAAGCATGCGTCTGTATATCTTATTTATTCTCCTGGCGCTTAAGCTTCTTCCTGCAGCTGAAGGTGGTGTTTCACAGGTATGGCAACAACAAGTTACTGAACTTAAAGCCTTCGCTGAGCCCTCAAAGCAAATAACCAACTTCTTATCTGGAAAACCCCTGGAAAACATTTATGTAAGAGATTCTTTACTTGTTTTGTTACCCCAACTTCAAGGTTCACAAAGGATCTGGGCCTTATTCACTTTGGGCGCCCTGCAGCAAAAATTTGAAAATGTTGAAATCAATGAATACTGGTTGAATTTTGAGGACTTAGCACAAAACAACTATGCTGTTTCTTGGGTGGCAGGTTTAAAGGCCTATCAACTTGAAGAGTACGATTGGGCTTTTAGATTTTGGGAATCCTGTCACCGCACCCTAATGCGAGAAGGTTGGCATCGCATTCCTCAATTTTCCCTGACCCTTCTCCGGTTAGGTACTCGTGCATGGGATTCTGATAATAAGATCCTCGGCCAAAAGTTATTACAGGCAGCTCTTTGGTTTGACCCAGCCACACCGGTCACCCATATATGGCAAATTGGTAATAAGGAACTGGGAGAATCTGGGCTGGGTGGGCTGTTTACAAGGGTATGGTGGGTGATATCAGATTTTCCCTCGCTTGTTTCCGATCATCTTATCAAGTCTTTAATTTTTTTCAATATCTTCACCTATTGGCAAATGTTGGTGTATGCCTCCTTTCTCGTCTGGTTTATTTTCCTTTCCCTTTCCTATTTCCCCCTTTACCTCCACCGTTACACCCATTTTTTACCCAGTTCCATGCCGCTTTTTTGGAAGTATTTCGTGTTTTATTGTCTACTGGCCTGCTTACCCATCTTAGGTTTTGGGTGGTTTCTTTGTTCTTTTCTCATCTTACTTGTGGTTTGGAATGCCTTATCACCGCTTGATAAAAAATTAGCCACCCTATTTTTAACTTTATTGTTCTTTGCACCCTTAGATATTTTGGCCCAAAAGGCCTTTACCCATCCCTATCAAGAAAACTCAATTACGGCTCTTTATCAAAGGGCCCTAGATGAAGGGGGGAGTATTGCCCTCCTTAATTCTTTTTTGCGGGCAGAACCAAAAGGACCCTTTCAGACATCTGTCCGTGAGGTTGGGCTTTCCATTGTCTATAGAAAACTAGGGCAGTACACAAGATCTATGGAGCATGCCAAAAAGGCAGTAGTTGTACAGCCTCTTACCTCCCTAGCGTATACAAACATGGGGAATTCCTTTTTTGTTATTGGAAAACTTGATGAGGCAGGGAAGATTTATAATAAATCTCTCCAAGTGAGGCCGGCCGCCTCAACCTATTTTAATCTCTCTCAGGTATATCTTTTTTCAAATCAAAGTGATCAGCAGTCACACTACCTTGAAAAGGCTGTTCAGCTGGACAAAAAACTCTTAGTCTGGATAGAGGCCAATGACCGCCTCTTTTTAAATTCTAGCGCCTCGAATTCAGGTTCCTGGCCCCTCCTACAAAAAACACTCGATGTGCCCCTTAGCCTCTCGGATTCCTTCAGAGATGCCCTGGAAGAGCTTTCCTTCCATGACTGGATGAGTTGGAAGCTGCCCGGAGTCTGGTTTGATATCCCTGCACTCATTTGGCCTCTAATTATTCTTTTTTTTGCTCTGGTCATTGTTTGGAAGCCCTTGTTTTTGTCTAGCTGGATTTGGGATAAAGGTGCTGTTCGCTGTTTTTCCTGTGGCACCTTAATATGCCAAAACTGCAGACAGGGTGCTTATTGTGGCCATTGCCACCACCAGCTCGAAGGCGTTGAGCAAAAAAGTCTTAAGAAGGAGTTAGTGCAACGGCTTAAAAAAGCTAGAAGCATGCGCTTACACTGGATGGGGTGCTCACTTAATTTGCTTTTGCCTGGTTTGGGTTTAGCATATATGGGTCAAAAACTCTTAGGTTACTTCAGTTTTTGGCTGAGTTCTTTTTTTGTGATTTCCTATTTGTTTGCACATCACTGGGCCCACTTTTACCCTTATAACTTAGCTGAACAAATTAGAGATTTTCTTCTTTTAGTAGCGATCACCTGGTATATAATTCAGTTTGGTTTGTCTTTTTACATGGTGATAAGGGCCTATACATATAAAGAAAGTCATGAACAATAGTCCTCAATTAAATTGTTCAATGACCCGAAAAATTAGGTTCTTTGTGCCTAAGAGTGCGTTGGCGTTTTTTGTAAAAGTTAAAAGATCCCTAAGGCGAGGTGCATGAGATGTCATTATCAGGTAATCTTTCAGAGTTTTCTCTGGCCGACACCCTGATGTTGTTGGCTCAGCAAAAAAAGAATGGCAAACTTTCCCTTCAGCAAGATGATAAACTCGGAGAGCTTTTCATAAGGGCAGGCCATGTTGTCTCAATTAAAGTTCAAGGTAGAACCCCTGAAGTCTTAATCGCAAATGCCTTGGCTGCACGCGGTGTCACCACCGGAAAATCTTTTCAGACTCTTGCGCATTCAAGCCGGGCAAGTGAACTTAAACTCTCTTCTGTACTCATTTCCAAAAACTTCCTAGATGCCGAGGAGTGTGAACTTTGGTTTAGGGCAGCAGCCGAAGATCTTGTGTACGAACTCTTTACCTGGAAACAAGGGCGCTATGAGTTTGAAGCAGAGGTTTTCAAAGGTGCTGAAAACTTGCTTGAGTACGATTTACCCATCGAGTTTTTAGCATTGGAAGCCCTTCGGGAGATGGACGAAAAGGTAAAAGTTTTTGAACCCTTCACAGAGCACAAACAATGGATAAGTATTGCTAATCCCGAGTACGAAGATTACGACATGGGAGAAGATCTTTACATTTTGCGCCAGGTAGCTTCGGGTATAGCCTTGGCTAAACTCAAAGAACGATTTCCCTTTTCTAATTTTCGCATCTATTCCAAACTTGAGCATCTCCGTAAAGAAGGCTTTTTGCAGTTTCGCGCTCTTTCCGCAGGGGCAGAGCGCAAAAAAGTTGGTTTTTCACTTCTCGAACATCCCTGGCTTTTTATCTTCCTCTCTTTAAGCCTTTTATTTGTTGTGGTTGCTTTGCGTCTCTCTTCTTTAAAAAATCCTAATCAAACAGAATACCCCTTTTTAAAATTAAGTAGATCGCTTAAAAATAGTCGCCAGGAGGCCTTACTCCTCGAGTATGCGACACGGAAGTTACATATTCCAATACAGTCCTTACAAAACGTGCGTAATTAGGCTTGGATAAAAAATGTATTTCATGGAATTACCCGAAATTAAGGAAGCAATTTCTCCCTGGTCTTTTTTACAAACTCAAGAAGAGCTTCAAGAACACATCCAGTCCTCACCTCCTTTGTTATTCGCAGCTTTAGCTGCTTCAACAGGGCAATTCGCCAGGAGTCTTGAATTAATTCTCAGTTGGCGTAACAAGATCTATGTGACCAACCCAAATACAGCTCTGTTAAAAACTGCTTTGTTTCTGGAATTTTGGGTGAAAATTTCACTTTTCGAGAAGAAAGACTTAGAAGCCCTGGGCCAAGAGCTTTTAGCTTTATCCAATCAAGAGCCAGAAAATGAGGCTTACCTTTGTTTGCTAGAAAACCTTTTTACAAAAACTGCTCAACCCCTACCTAAAAGGGCAGCCCCTGCACATGTGCTTTTAGAAAAGCTTACCACTCAAATACAAAATCACGGAAAATTAAGTTTAGGAATTTTTGAAGAAAAAGGAGTGAGGTGGGGCCAGCAGCTCTTAGGTGCGCCTGATCTCCTTCTTAATCTAGGCAATGTCCTCCCCCACAAAATTAATGAGTTCACAAGCACCCAATCCTTAGGTAAGGTGAAACAAGTCAAAATATCTTGGCAAGAAGCGCTCCTTCAGGCAAATTTTGCGGATAACCAAGGGTTGGCGCTGCTGGGCCCCACAAATGCAGAATTGCCGCTCCATATATGGACGCTCACAAGGGTGCTTGCGGAGGGTGAAGCTTTCGACCCTTGGCCTGCTTTCGATCCAGCTCATTATGCAAAAAAAAATCTTTCCAACCTCAATACAGCGGCTTTGCTGGCCGCTAACACTTTAGAAGAATGCTTGGGATTCCTAAATCTGGATAAAAATGTCTATGCAGCCTGTCTAATCAATAAATATGGCGAGTTATTGTTCCCCGAGAACAAGCTTCACCCTGCACTTCATAAGCAGATCGTTTATTTTTGGGGCTGTTCTCAAAGTGGGGGACTTTCTTGGCCTCTACACGGCAAGGTGCCAGACTTCAAAGGGCAAAGTTTTTTTATTGATTCTTACTTCTTGCGTTTTTATCCTCTGGGTGCCTGGACACTTGTTCTTGTGATCGATAATCAGTTGTTTATTGAACCTCAATTGAGTCGCCTGGCGCAGCACATACAATCAGTTCTGCCGCAAGAATCCTTAAACGAAAATAACAATCCCCCAAAAAAAGCGAATCCAGAAAGTGCTTTTAGGGTGTTTTGGGAGCGAGAATTGATTCTCCAGGCCTTTACTCAAATTTCCTCGAAGGGTGTTTTGTTAAAAGCGGCGTGCAAAGAAAGCGTAAAAAAGAATTGGTGTGATGTTTTATCGGTTTGGTTGCGCAGTAGATGTAAGTCTTGGGAGGAAACGGAAGGTTTGGGGTCATTTAAGGGTGTTCAGTTTGTACTAGAAAAAGGTATAATCAATTTAATACGCACCAAAGATCAGTATCTTATTACTTTGGCATATGAAGACGCTCATCCAGATTGGGTAAGCTACAAATCTAGGCAACTTGAAACTCTGATTTAACGCTAGGAGAAAAGTGTGGTTACCCTTAATACACAAACCAAAGAAATAAACTGCAAAATTGTTTACTATGGTCCTGGCTTAGGTGGTAAAACTACCAATTTGCAAATCATTCACCGCAAATTACCTGAGCGCAACCGTACAGACATGATCTCACTTGCTACCGAATCGGATAGAACTTTGTTTTTTGATTTTTTACCCCTTGATTTAGGCTCAATTAAAGGATATAACACTAAGTTTCAATTGTATACAGTGCCTGGCCAGGTTTATTACAATGAGACCAGAAAATTAGTCTTGCGTGGGGTTGATGGAATTGTTTTTGTGGCTGATTCGCAAAAAAGTGTTTACAAAGAAACTGTGGAAAGTTTTTCAAATCTCCGCGAAAATTTAAAAGTTTACGGACTCGATCTTCAACAGATCCCTCATGTTATTCAATACAATAAAAGAGATCTCCCGAACATCCTCAGCCTGCAAGAGCTAAATGGAGCCATCAATATACATCAGGCGCCCTATTTTGAAGGGATCGCTTCTCAAGGTGTAGGAGTGTTTGATACTCTTAAGGCCATAGGAAAACTGGTTATCGACCATTTTAATAGCAAAATGAGAACTGGTGAAGACGGTTCCTACAAAAAGAAAAACACCACTGCAATACCCATTATTAATTCTTCTACACCTGCCCCATCAGTCCAGAATGCACCTGTAAGCTCAGGAAGTGCAAACTCTAAACCAGAATTGGCGGGCCTTAGTCAATCCCCACCCTCCCCTCATAGGGAGTTCCAAGGTCAACAAAACCAAGAAAATCAAAACTCTACCTTGCCTCGTAGCCAACCGCCTTTAGAATCGACCCAACCAGAACTACATACCCCGGCAACGGCCCCAGGATCCTGGCCTGCACCTTCCAAAACTGAACAAGACAGCTGGCGTCCAGTTCGCCCGCGCAATACCCAAAGTATTCCTGTAGTTAAATCAGATAACCAATGGAGCCAGGCAAACCCATCGAGCCCTTCCTTAGAAGCAGCCTCTTCTTCAAGAGTTGTTCCACCAACCCAGACTGGCCCCGCTTTATCGCCTGCAAGTGCCTCACAAAAAGAGAATATGTATGCGCCAGAAGCAGGTTCAGGTCTAAACAACCCCAAATCAGCACTCTCCTCCCATCCCCTGCCTGCAGAATCTCGGCCACCTCAGGCCGCCACTTCTGATGCTCCAATTTCAAAAAAAACTGATGAAACTGGGCAAAAGACCACTTTGTTTTCCGATACAAAAACTCTTCCTATAGATGATTCCATTTTGAATTTTATTGCTAAACGCAAAGGGGGTCAAAACTCCTTGAGCAGTAATAAATCCAAGGGCCCAACATACCAATCTCTAGGAGCAGCACCTAGTGAAATGCCTACTTCTACTCCAGGAGTCCTGGCAAGTAAGGATGCAGGGGCTGCACCTTTTTTAAACAATCCTAGTGCCCCTGAAAATCCACAAATTATCCGTTCTTTTTCCGATTCCCCCCCTCAACAACAAAATCAATTCGACAGGCCTTCCGAAATACCCTCTCCAGAAAATAAAAAGCCACAGAGCCAGCAGCCCGATTCCCCTTTTATCGACTTACAGCCTTTTCGTGGAGTAGATTAGGCGCAGTTAAAAAAAGAGATAATCAGTGACTCGTTTGGCTGACCACAAGTACAAGGGTTTTGATAGATATCCCGTTGTTTACAGGGGTAAACCCTTGGAC
>Ga0116204_1000512_pt1 | contig 22161 bp, 17 predicted proteins | sample LakKivwa52mmetaG_FD_94481 | JGI IMG/M metagenome (GOLD analysis project Ga0116204, IMG submission 94481) | Anoxic lake water microbial communities from Lake Kivu, Rwanda to study Microbial Dark Matter (Phase II) - Lake Kivu water 52m metaG | ecosystem: Environmental > Aquatic > Freshwater > Lake... | reverse complement strand
TTCCTCCGCTATCACCGATGGTGCAAAGATGAATAAACTAAACTAAAACAACAAATTGATTTATCAACAGTTAAAATAAAAGTTGGGTACTTTTTGTCAACCGAAATCATGATTGGTCAGAAAACTTCAACCAAACAAAGAAGATAAAATTACCAACCAATATTGAATATTTACGCTAATCGCAGACTTTTATGGAAAATCAAGGTAAAAAGTTGAAAGTTCTTGTTGTTGACGACAACCGGGCAATTTTGATGAGCATCAAGGAACATTTGTCCGAGAAATTTGAAGTGGCCACTGCTACCAACCCAACGCAGGCCATGAACTGGCTGAAGCAGGAAAATTTTCCTGATTTGATCATCAGCGACAGAAAAATGGACGAAGATCCGGACTCCGGCATGAAATTCCTGAAAAACATCCGATCAAGCGGGTTTTTCAGTAATATTCCAATTTTGATACTAAGCGGCACCGGAGATTCCGAAGATTCGGAAACCAGGATCAAGTTTTTGGAAGCCGGAGCAGATAATTTTATGCTCAAACCATTCAATCCACAGGAACTTGTGTGGAGAGTCATAGCAATAATGAGAACAGCCGGAAAACTAAATTACACCGTGAAACCATGAGCCTAAAAGCAAGCTTAGCCCTGGTCACAGATTCGGAAGAGCTGAAAAATTCTGTCATTGCTGAGTTGGGGGAAGACTTTACAATTGACACTTTTAAGAGTCCAATCTCTTTTATCGAATCCATCCAGGATAAAAAGAAAGATTATCAATTGGTTATGGCTGATGCTGAACCCAACGAGCCAGGTGGTATTCCTTTTCGCAAGTCATTTCATAAACAATCACCCAACCCTGAACCACCGTTTTTCCTCCTGGTGAAAAGTTTGAACAATGACGTCAGGATTCAATGTCACAAAGAAAAAATCGCCGATGTATTTCAAAAACCACTGGATTTTGAAAGATTGAAATACCGCATCGAGAACGAAATTGAACAAACTTCAAAACATGCAGAAAAAGCGGTCGAAATACCGAGATACAAATTGCCATTCTCCAAAAGGGTTTTTGATCTGCTGTTCTCAGGGTTTGCATTGCTGATGTTATCGCCGCTTTTCATTGTCATAGCCATCTTAATCAGGCTCGAATCAAAAGGAAAAGTATTTTATTATTCAACCAGAGTAGGAACCAATTCGAGGTATTTCAAATTCTGGAAATTCAGATCAATGTACAGCGATGCCGACAAGCGGCTGAAGGATTTTAAACATCTCAATCAATATGCAACCGAGCAGGAGCCAGAGCAGGAGCAGGAATATCTTGTGAAGAAATGTGCTGAATGCATCGAAGAAAACAGTCCTTGTAAAAAACCGATAATCATTGACTGGGAAGGCCAGAAATTATCGGTGTGCGAAAAGGTTTACAACAAGCGGGATCGGGGATCGGCATTTATCAAGATCAAAGACGACCCGCGAATTACCAAAGTCGGTAAATTCATCAGGAATACGAGTATTGATGAGTTGCCGCAGCTTTGGAATGTTTTTATCGGCGATATGTCAATCGTTGGCAACAGACCACTCCCGAAATACGAGTATGAAATGATTACCAACGATCACTTTGCCGGAGCAGTTGAACGCATTAATGCACCGGCGGGAATTACGGGCCTCTGGCAAGTTGAAAAACGTGGTAAAGGAGAGATGTCGGAAGAAGAGAGAATGAACCTCGATGTGAGGTATGCTGAGAGAGCCAAAAAACCGCTGCTTGTATTTTATGATATCGGACTGATTCTTAGAACCATACCAGCCTTGTTTCAGAAAGAGAATGTGTAAGGATCAATACACTTCATTTAACTAATTGATTTACAGATCATTTTATGTATAAAAGGTGGTTCACAATATTTCTGACAGTGTTTGTCATTTTGCCGGTTATGCTGATTTCACAGGCGCCGCAGGATGATGGTTTTCAGATAGAACCCCTGCAAATTCCATCACTTCAAGCGCTTATTGATTCAGCAAAAGTCAAGTCGCCACTTTTGAAAAAATACGAAGCCGAAGCCGCCGTCGAATCCTTTAACCTAACTTTTGAGCAGAGAAAATGGATGGATTTCATCTACATGGAAGCTAATGTTCGGTATGGTGTTTACGACCAGGTGTATGTTCAGGGCGAGCTGGATGGTCTTGACCCTGTTTATCCCATCTTCAACGAAAGGAAACAAACCTGGTATTATGGTGGCGTTAGCCTTAAGTTGCCGCTTTCTACTTTTATCAATCAAAACAAAAAAATCAAACAAACCAAAATGACCATCGAAGCGATCGGATTTGAGCGCGAAATGATGGCAGAGGAGCTCGAAAAAATTATCATCGAATCGTATTACAAAGTGCTTTTCAGGCACGAGAGTATGAATACATTTTATACAATTTACCAGGATTTGAAAATAGCCTATCTCGATGCGGTGAACCGGCTGAACGAACAAAAGATAAATTTTCAGGATTACGCAATTCTATCCTCAACTTACGGCAAAGCGAAAAACGACTTCGATCAGGCCAAAAGTGATTTCCTCACCAGTCTGAACTTGTTGCGCTTTATGACAGGATGGAATTTTTAATTTAAATTATAATGGACTTATACAGGGCTTTTAAGTTGATTATTAAGTACTTTTGGCTATTGGTCACGGTACCGGTAATTGCAGGAGGCCTGATGTTTTTTGCCACACGCACCGAGAGCAGGGAATTTACTTCAAAAGCTACCATTTACACCGGACTCACATCGGGTTACTCCATTGAAAGCCAGGCAGGGTCAAAGGTAGATTATTTTGCTACCAGTGCTGCATTTGACAATATGCTCAACATCCTGAAATCAAAAAATGTGCTCGAAGAGACCGGGTTGCGGCTTTTTATCCAGGCGATGATGCTTGATGAGCCCAACCCACGTATCATCTCGCAGGCTTCGTATGCCAAACTGCAGGAAATAACACCGGATGAGGTTAAAGCCCTGATTGTGAAGAACAACCCTGAAGAGACCTACAGGCGCTTGATGGAGTACAAAAAGCAAAGCTCAGATAATTTTATCTATGAATTGTTGAACCTTACTCACAAACATTACAGTGTCGAAGCATTATCGAAAGTAAGCGCCAAAAGAGTTCAAAGAAGCGACTTGCTTGAAATTTCCTTTAAATCGGATGATCCGGGGATTACCTACCAAACACTCATCATGATTATTGATGTTTTCTTCAAAGTTCACAGCGGGCTGAAACTTGCACAAACCAGCACCGTGGTGGACTATTTTGAAAAACAATTGGAAAATTCGTGGCAACGACTTGTGAATGAGGAAAATAAACTTCTCGAGTTCAACAAAACCAACAAAATCATCAATTACCACGAACAGACCAAGTACGTTGCTTCACAGAAAGAGCAATTCGAGTTATCGGTTCAGAAGGCACAAATGGAGCAGGGTGCTGCTCTGTCGGTGCTCGATCGTCTTGAAAATGAGATTACCAATCGTCATGATGTAAACCTGAAAACACAGCGAATTGGCAATTTGAGAAATGAACTCCTTCAGGTAAATCGTTTGATCGAAAAATCGGAAATATTTAATCCGGGCGATATTTCCCCGGAGAAAAAAGAAGAATTGGTAAAGCGAAAACTGGATCTTGAGAATAAAATCAGGTTCACTGTTGACTCGCTTTTCAGGCTCGAGCGCAATGTTGACGGGGTGGAAAGGGAATACATTCTTACCCAATGGTTCGAAAATGTAATCCAACTCGAAAGCGCTAACGCCCGGATTGAAGTGTTGAACAATAAAAGAGTGGAATTCGACAGCCTTTACATGTTTTTCGCACCGCTGGGAGCTACAATCAACCGTATCGAGCGCGCTATTGACGTTTTGGAGCGTGAATATCTGAGCATTCTCCACAACCTCGGTCTTGCCAAGCTCAAACAGCAAAATCTTGAGCTTTCCTCAACGATGGATATTCTCGACAAACCATTTTTTCCCATCGTTGTACAACCAAGTAAGCGAAAACTTTTTGTGCTCATTATAGCTGTTTTCTCTGCTTTCTTTGTCCTGGCGGGGATTTTCATCATCGAATTTCTGGATCGAAGACTTAAAACGGTGAAAAAGCTGGAAAATACCACCGGCATTCCTGTGGCTGGCGCTGTACTTAGCGGTAGCAAAAAGTCAGGGGTTGATGTCGGCAGACTTTCAAAACGAGCGATAACCGATCTGATTGGCCATACTTTGTATAACATAGAAACTCAGAACGCCAAACCGCCATACCTCATTAAAATTTTCAGCCATTGGCGTAATGAAGGTAAAACTTTTGTTATCAGCAAGTTAAAAGATGAGATTGAGCGGCTTGACTTCTCAGTGATCGTAATTCAGATCAGGGATGAATACACGGAGGAGACTGATATTGAAGGCGCCGTTTTGATTGAGGAAACTGAGTACCATTCTGTATCTCAGCCAGATGAATGGCGAAGTTTTGTCTCCGGATTAAGCAGGTCGGGCATTGATTTCATCATCATTGAAGTTCCTGCGCTGTCATCGTTCAGGCTGAATAGTTTCCTGAGCAAGACCAGCAACCTGAATTACCTGCTTGCCAATGCCTCGCGCACCTGGTCAAGCGCTGACGAGCACTATATCGGAAAGCTGCGGTCTGTTTCCGATGGCCATCTGTTTGCAATTCTGAACAATATCACTGTGGACAATATCGAGGAATTTATCGGCGACATTCCCAAAAAGCGTTCGCCTTTACGCAAATTGATCAAAAACAGAATTGTAAAACGATATTTAGGGTTTCACTCATGAAAAGCTTCATTGCCAAACTTCGAAAATCCAGTAATTTTCATTCCCTTGTCGGCAATGTTTCTTTTGCATTTTTCAATTCCATCACGTTTTTATTGATGGCCCGCACACTGAGCAAGGATCTTTTCGGCGAATGGATTATCTATGTAACCGCCGCCTCACTGCTCAATATGCTGCGTTTGGGACTTATCGGCACTGGTGCCATCAGGCTGATTTCGCTTGCCAAAGATAAGGATGAGGAAGGCTATATCGGATCGGCCTATAAACTTGGTCTGACGACGTTTTTGTTTACGGTTGTCCTTTTTTACCCCGCCTGGTTCATTTTGAAAATTTACATTCCGGAGAGCTATTATTATCCTGTTCTGTTGTTTTATCCGATACTTTCGCTGATGGTATTACCCTACAACCAGGCCACAATAGTTACCCAGGCTAAAGTACAGTTTGCAAGGCTCTCGCTGATGAAAACAATTCACGGCTCTTCCATGCTGATTTTGATAGGGTTATATGTATTGTTATTCGAAGCCACAATTGAGGGGCTATTGATACTGCACACCATTTCCAACTTTTTACCCGGAATACCCGCATTGGTGAAAGGATGGGACGGATTGAAGTTTTACAGAAAGTCAACCAAAAAGCATACTGCTGAGCTATTGAATTTTGGGAAATATTCCACCTTGATCTCGGTTGGAAGCAGCCTTTTGCGCAGCGCCGACACTTTTATAATAAGTGTGTCAACGGTAATGGGAGCAGCCTCCATTGCCATCTACGCCATCCCGATGAAGTTTGTTGAAGCCGTGGAAATTCCGCTTCGCAGTTTCTCAGCCACCGCTTATCCCAGGCTCTCGCAGGCGTTCGGACAGGGCAAGGCACAGTTCAATGCAGTTTTGAACAACTATAATGTTAAAACCACCCTTGCCATCCTCCCGATTGTCCTGATTTTGCTGGTTCTGTCTGAGCCATTGCTGAAATTTGTTGGTGGCGCCGAGTACTCTGACTCATTGGCCCTGCAAAAGCAAATTTTATACATCATTCTGGTTTACATACTGCTACTCCCATCCGACCGGTACACCGGGGTGGCACTGTTCGCCCTCGACAAACCGGTTAAAAATTTCTACAAAACCATGATGATGCTGGTGGCCAATGTAGTTTTCGATTTGGTTGCTGTATTTATTTTTAAATCTCTGTTGGGCGTTGCCTTCGCAACATTGATTTTCACGATAATCGGGGTTTACTATGGTTGGTTTTTTGTGCAAAGAGAGACAGGAGCAAGAATTTCAGACCTGTTTACCGAAAGCATAAAAGTATCAAAGTCAGCATTGGCCAAAATAAGAAGCAAACGACCAGCCTGATATGGAAATAGTTACAAATAAAATCCCGCTAACCAAAATATCAGTGGTTGCTTTCCTGGTGGGTTTGTTACTCCTTGCCATGTACCTTTTCAGCAAACAAAACCTGACTGGCGGCATTGTGATGCTGCTGGCACCGTTTCTGCTGATTTTTGTGGGCATCATTTTTAAAGATGCGAGGATGGGACTGGCTACAGTGTTTGTAATCAATTACTTTGCGCTCGGTATGGTAAGGTACATACCGGCCCCGTGGGGTTTGAGTATTGATGCGCTGCTGCTGCTCACATGGGTATCTCTGTTTTTTAAAGCCTTCAGCGAACGTATCCCGATGCACAAAGCCGCCAACGACCTCACATTGGTAGCCACGATCTGGTACGGTTATATTTTCCTTCAACTTTTCAATCCTGAAGCATCAAGCCGTGAAGCATGGTTTTATGCCATGCGGGGAGTTGCATTTTATATGTTTTTACTTATCCCGCTTTCGTTTGTTTTGCTGGATCATCCCAAATACCTAAAGGCAATGATTTACGCCTGGGCGTTTTTTACCGTTCTGGCTGTGATGAAAGGTTTGATGCAGAAATTCAGCGGATTCGACCCTTTTGAGCAAAAATGGCTGGATTCCGGCGGAGCTTTGACCCACATCATCATAACCGGAACCCGATACTTTTCGTTTTTCTCTGATGCCGGCAATTACGGCGCTTCGATGGGATTTTCAGGGGTTGCATTTTCTATTATCGCCGTTCACAGCAAAAGTTTGTCAAAAAAGTTGATTTTCGGAATTATTGCCCTGATGGGGTTTTACGGTATGCTGATTTCAGGTACCCGCGGTGCAATGGCAGTTCCTGCGGGTGGATTTCTTCTCTATACCATCTTATCTAAAAGGATGAGCATTTTTATTCCTGGGCTGATCTTCATGATTAGCGCCTTTGTATTCCTGAAATTCACCACCATAGGACAGGATAATTATGAAATAAGACGCGCACGCACTGCCCTTGATCCAAATGATGCATCGTTAAGAGTCAGGCGCGACAATCAGCGGCTACTGGCTACCTACCTTGCTTCACGGCCGATTGGTGGTGGTGTGGGGTCAGCCGGAAACTGGGGTAAACGCTTTACACCCAACACTTTCCTGGCCAACGTTGCCACCGATAGCTGGTATGTTATGATCTGGGCCGAAACCGGTGTGGTTGGCCTTTTGCTGCACATTTCCATATTGCTCTTCATCGTAATTAAAAGCGCCTGGATTCTGATGGCTAAACTCAAAGACACCGAACTCATCTTTCCCCTGATCGGACTGTCGTCAGGGATGTTCGGCATTATGCTCGCATCCTACGGCAATGGAGTACTCGGCCAGATGCCCAACGGCATTATTATTTATCTCAGCATGACTTTTATCTGGATGGCAAGGGGCTGGGAAGCACGCGGACTATCTTTTGATAATAGTAAAGCTGATCCGGCTAAACTTACTTAATTTGCAAAACACAAAATCCTCCGGAACATGAAAGAAATGCCACTGGTTTCGATCATCACCATCAATTACAAACAGTCAGCGGTAACCAACGACCTGCTGAAATCGCTTGAGAAGGTTCGGCAGCCCTCATTCGAAGTGATCGTTGTGGACAATGCTTCAGGCAATGACGATCATAAAAAAATTGATACCTCTTATGCCTTTGTAAAACTGGTGGTTAGCGATAAAAATCTCGGCTTTGCCGGTGGCAATAACCTTGGTTATCAGTATGCAAAAGGAGATTATATCCTTTTGCTGAACAACGACACTGAGGTTGAACCGGACTTTCTGATTCCAATGATCGAACTGCTGAAAAGTGATCCGAAAATTGGAGCCGTAAGTCCAAAAATCAGGTATTTCTATCAACCCGACACCATCCAGTATGCCGGCTTTTCGCCCATGAATACCCTGACGTTGAGGATGCATTCCTGGGGATTTAAAGAAAAAGACAAAGGTCAGCACGACCAGATCAGGCAAACCGACTTTGCCCACGGATGTGCTATGATGGTTCCGCGCCGGGTAATTGAACACGTTGGGATAATGTGGGAAGATTATTTTCTATATTACGAAGAACACGACTGGAGCAAGCGCATCAGGGCAGCAGGCTATCGCATTATGTACCAGCCCAAATCGCTTGTACTCCATAAAGAATCCATCTCAATCCAAAAAGAGAGTCCGCTAAAAACATATTACCTCAACCGCAACCGGATTATCTTTATGCGCCGCAACCTCAAAGGGTTTTCAAAGTTCATACCCACTGCCTATCTTCTCTTGATTTCGATACCCAAAAATCTGTTCACCTTCCTGGTAAAGGGTAAAAAAGAGCATCTTTCGGCCTATTACAAAGCATTAATCTGGCATTTGAGCCATCGTGTGGACGAATCGTAACAATTTGGTGTAAAACTTTTTTAATCAGAAAAAACCTCCTTTTATCTTTTCATCTTTTAGCAAAAAGATCTATTAGCTTAATATTCAATGTCTTAAATTTAGTTTTTCTAATTCCTGGAACGACTGGTGGCATCATGGTCAAACTATTTTTAAAAGTATGATTTATTATTGGAAACGATTTGCGTCTTGTAAACCTGCTTTTTTTATTTTTGCTAAAAACGTGCAAAATGAAAATAACCAACCGTGACATTGTTGTAACAGGTATCCAGGCATGGGATCTGCCCATTGGCAGCAACTGCAAAAACATAGCTATCGAACTTGCCAAAGATAACCGGGTGCTGTATGTAAATATGCCTATGGACCGCAATAGCCGCAAGAAGGAGAAGGGAACGGAAAAGATGATCAGGCGGGAAAATATACTGAAAGGAACAGAGCCTGATCTTGAGAAAATTGATGACAATTTCTGGGTATTAAATCCCCGGACTGTACTCGAGTCCATTAACTGGCTGCCGGTTCCTACGATTTACGATATCATTAACAGGCTCAACGCCAGGCGGTTTAGCAAACAGGTGAATCAAACGATAAAGATGCTTGGTTTCAGGGATTTCATCCTGTTCAACGACAGTGCAATGTTTCTGGGAAATCATCTGAAACAAATGCTCGGCCCGGCAAAGTACATTTACTACATTCGCGACAACCTGGTCAAGAATCCTTACTGGGCACGTCATGGTGTGCGTCTTGAACCGGTTACCATAAAGAGCGCTGATGTAGTAACCACCAATTCAATATATTACGCCAACTACGCACGGCAGTTCAACCCACATTCCTACATGGTTGGGCAAGGCTGTGATGTGTCGCTTTTTAACGACGAAAATAACGACATCCCAATGGCCGCAGAGTTGGAAAATATTCCAAAGCCGATTATTGGCTATGTGGGATACCTCACCAGCCGCCGCCTTGACATCGGAGTAATTGCGCACATTGCCGGCAAGAGACCCGATTACAGCATAGTGCTTGTGGGTCCTGAGGATGATGTATTCAAAAAATCAGCTTTGCACGAAATGAAGAATGTTTATTTCCTCGGAAGCCGCGAGCCGGATACATTGCCTACTTACATCAAAGGCTTCGACATCTGTATCAATCCACAGATTGTGAACGATGCCACCATTGGTAATTATCCCCGCAAAATTGACGAATACCTGGCCATGGGAAAACCAACCATTGCCACATGGACTGAAGCAATGGAGTATTTTAAAGAGTACACTTACCTCGGAAAATCAAAAGAGGACTACACCACCCTGATTGACAAAGCATTGAAAGAAAATTCGTCTGACCTTCAGGCAGCCCGCCGAACCTATGCGCTGAGTCATTCGTGGGAGAACAACGTGCTTGAAATCGGCAAAGCCCTTCAAAAAGTTTCCTGAACCTTAAAATCCCGCAAAATGAGTTTTCTATCCAAAATAAAATCTAATCCGCGGACAAAAGCTTTTGTGATCTGGCTGATTACACCGAAACGAAATCCCAGGCCCCGGTGGTACATTCGTTGGTTTATCAACCCTTTTGTTCATAAAAAAGGAAAAGGCGCTTTGATCCGTCGCCGCTCCAGGGTGGATGTATTTCCATGGAAAAGATTCGAAATCGGCACTTTGACGACTATCGAAGACTTCACTACCATCAACAATGGTTCGGGCGATGTTATCCTCGGCGACCGTGTTCGCGTGGGTATAGGTTCGGTAATTATCGGACCGGTTACCATGGGAAACGGTTCCGGGCTCGGCCAGCATGTGTTTGTTGCCGGCTTCAACCATGGCTACGACGATGGAACAAAAAATTCAAGCGTACAACCAGTGGTAATCAAGCCAGTAATCATTGAAGACGAAGCCCATATTGGTGCAAATTCGGTAATAACTGCAGGCGTAACTATTGGAAAACGCAGCCAGGTGGGCGCCGGAAGTGTAGTAACCAAAAGCATTCCACCATTTTCGGTGGCTGTCGGGAACCCTGCACGCGTCATCAAACAATACAACCAGGAAACCGGAAAATGGGAGAAAGTTGACAAGAAATAGATAAACTTCAAATTCATCTTCATGTAACCAAAGACCAAAACCACCTTCAACCCCACACCTTTTATTATTACTATGACCCCAAACAAATCAAACATTACAGCTGCCAGCGGTAAAAGCTATGCTTTGAGTATAACAACCTTTTTACCAGAGAAATCCCTTAAAAAGCTCAATTCACTGATACTTGCATGTTTTCTTTTCCAGGTCAATTCCTTCTCCCAGCCAGCAATTTTCCAATTCAATCCACCTGCCGGAAACATTACTACGATTATTGATACAATAACCTGCCCAGGAATAAAACCCGGCGACATCATCCATTTGTCGGAAGGAACCTATTATCAAATACTTATACAAAATATTTCAGGCTCAACCAATAACCCGGTAGTTTTAAAAAACTTCATGGGGCAGGCGATTATTAACGGCGACACGGCAAACTATGGAATATCAGTTCGAAACAGCAAATTCCTGAATTTGTCAGGTGATGGAATGGATAGCATTTTTTATGGCATTAAAATAGCGAAAGTCGGCAGAGGAGGGGGACTGTCGCTCGACAAACTTTCAACAGATATCAAGGTTTCACACATCGAAATAAGCAATACGGCGCTGTCAGGGCTACTTGCAAAATCTGACCCCGACTGCACCTTTACTTCTACACGTGATAAATTCACGATGTACAACATCGAAATCCACGATTGCTACCTTCATGATATCGGCATGGAGGGAATTTACGCCGGGAATTCTTTTTACACCGGCCGGACGATTAAATGTGATGGAAAGGATACTCTGGTCTATCCGCACGTTATCGAAGGTATCAAGGTTTACAACAACATCATCCAACGCGCCGGAAGGAATGGTATGCAGGTAAATTCAGCAGCTAAAAACTGTCAGATCTTTAATAACCGCATCTCACACGACAGCGAATCAGGCACACCCAACCAGATGGGGGGAATTCAGATTGGCGGTGGAGGTGTTTGCGATTGCTTCAACAACCACATTTCGGATGGCAAAGGTAGTGGAATTGAAATTTTCGGACGAGGCAACATGCTGATTTTCAATAATCTGATCGAGTATCCAGGCCGAAACTACATGCCTGATACAGTGCATTATGCTTATCCAAAGCACGGAATTTTCCTTAAAGATGTTGCTACCGATACGGCAGCTGTTATCAACATTTTTCACAACACGATTATCTTTCCAAAGAGCGACGGGATTTTATTCACCAATAAAAAGCTTGCCGGCAGCCGGATTCAGAACAACATCATTGTTAATCCAGGCTCCTATTCCGAAATTGGGAGTAATGCTTTTGTGCACAGTATGGATGTGGATCTCACTGTCAGCCACAATGTTTTTGAGCTTGATATGTCAAAACTTCATTTTGCAGACTACCTGAAAGGTGACTACAACCCAACAGCCAATTCACCGGCACTAGATGCTGGTTTTGATTTGCAGGCTGAAGGAATTGAGTTTGATTTTAACTACCGCATCAGGCCGCAGGGCAAAGGTTTCGATATCGGAGCCTTTGAATACGAACCCGGGAATAACGGGAATGAGGCCCCTGATCACCTCTTAATTTTTCCCAATCCGTTCGCAGAGGAGGTTAGCATAACCTACTACCAGCAATTTTCGGGTAACGTTACCCTAGAGATTTATACAATCACTGGTCAAAAAGTCTATGACTCAATATTTTACGACAAGCCAGCCGGTGTGAATACCATCTGGTTGAAGCTAAAGGGAATAAGGTCAGGAATTTACACTTTCAGACTAATAACAGTCGAAAGGTCGTACAACGAAAAAATATATTTGAAAAAGTGAACGGCCTGGTAGTCTAAATTTTGAAATAATATCCATTTTTGAATCATGTTTCTCATTTTGGGAATTTCATTCATCCTCAATATACTCTATATATTTGATTTACAGTTCGTTTTATTCTGAATATATTTTTGGCACACGATTAGAAGTGTTGGTGCTTAACATCAAAATTTTAAAACTATGTCATTTTCCAGAATAACTTTAGCAGCTTTTTACCTGATATCAGGATTTTTTATCCTTACTTCGTGTGACAAAAAAGAGACGGATCCCAATCCAACAGATGGTATAAAAGACATGAACGAACTAGCAGTTCAGGATAACTTCAACTTTGAAACTTCAACTGAAGTTGAATTCAAAATATATGTCAAAACCAACCAGGACGTACCTTTGAGTAATGTCAGGGTCAATATTATGACCGACTTTGCCGAAAATGGCGGCAGGAGGCTGGCCAGTGGAGTAACCGGGAATGATGGACTTTTTCAGACCTCTCATCCAACTCCTTCCTACTATAAAAATCTTGTTATTGCCACCGATTTCATAGGATTGCCCAGTGAAACTCTGGTTGAAATTACTGACGGGAAAGTAAATCTGACCATTGGAGGAATTCAACAGCAAAATTTCAAGTCGGGTTCCATACCCTTCAAATCAACCAATGCTGTTTATAAACCCATGGGAACCTTCAATTCACAAGGTGTCCCGAACTACCTGGAACCGGTGAACGATGTGATTAGTCCGCAGTTTCTGAACGATATCAATACGTCATTCCCAGAGAGAGCGCCAGTTCCTGTCAACAACCCTCATTATTTAAATCCGGACAACGAATACGATTTCAAACTCCTTGAGCATTCTGATGTTTGGGTAACTTTTATACATGAGGGGGCTGACTACAGAAATGTTCTGGGCTATTATACCTACACCATCGGCGCTCCTCCCACATCACCATCGCAAATAGACACGATCAGAATTATCTTCCCGAACGCCTCTTTCACTGGTAGCGGTGGCGGCCTGGTTTCAGGAAACAAAGTGAAAATTGGTCAGTTTCCACCAAATACCGCCATTGGCTGGGTACTTATAGCCGATGGATTCGTAAACGGTAACATTACCAATGGCAGAGGGGTTTATTTTTCCAATCCGGTGTTGAATCCAGAAACAAATCCTGCCAAAAAACAGCACGCTGTGCATCTGTTTGACAATGGCCGCGATCTGTTCATCCTTGGATTTGAAGATTTGAATCGCATGGGCTATTCAGATGATGATTTTAACGACGCATTATTTTATGTGACCGCAAACCCCATACAGGCCGTTGATATGACAGGATTTCAAACAATTACCTATACCTCCAATGATTCGGATAACGATGGAATTCCAAATGAGTTTGACGATTATCCGGATGATCCAGAGCGTGCTTTCAACAACTTTTATCCTTCAGAAGGCGGATTCGGAACACTTGCATTTGAGGATTTGTGGCCCGGCAAAGGAGATTATGACTTCAACGACATGGTAATTGACTATAACATTAATCAAATTACCAACGGAAACAACCAGGTTGTTGAAATTGATGCAGCAATCACTCTCAGAGCCATGGGTGCTTCGTTCAAAAATGGATTTGGTTTCCAACTGCCTTTACTACCGGGAGATATTCAATCAATTACAGGCCAGGTACTTAATGAGGGCATCATTACCCTAAACTCCAATAATACTGAGGCCGGACAAAGCAATGCAGTCATAATCGCCTTCGACAACGGATTTAAAGTACTTTCTTACCCGGGCAGCGGCATTGGAATCAATACCGATCCTCAGGCTCCTTATGTTACTCCGCAGACTGTTAACCTGAAAATAGTGCTTGCCCAGCCCAAAAGTCTGAGCCAGGTCGGGCTTCCTCCATACAACCCATTCATTTTCACAAATCAACAGCGGGGCAACGAAATTCACCTGCCTGACCGGGCTCCGACAAATCTTGCCGATTTGTCGAAACTCGGAACGAGCCACGATAACAGCATTCCAGCCCAGAACAGGTATTACAAAACAAAAAACAATCTTCCCTGGGCTATCCATGTAGTCGAATCGTTCACCTATTCGATCGAAAAAGTGCAGATTACGCAGGGCCATATTTTTATGAGCAACTGGGCTGAAAGCGCTGGTCAAAGTTATAGTGACTGGCATAAAGACAACACCGGCTACAGGAATACCTCCAAACTTTATATCCGTCAATAGTTTTCCGGACCATAGATAAATTTGTGATGAGTGGCAGTCGTCTTGCAAAAGACACTGCCACTTTTGTTTTCAATATGCAGTGTCTGGTGAGGTTCAATTTGTTCATTTTGAATAGTTTAAATTCCTTTGCAGAGTTTTGGTGTGCCGCAGAATCAGCTTCCAACCGTCAACGATTACCGGCGGGCACAGATTTTTATTAGTGCCCGCCATTAACTTGATGTAAAGTACTTTTATCAACTTTTAAAAAAAGATTGTCAAAGGCGTTACTCGATTAAAAAATAACTATTTTTGAAAGTCTGAAAAATGAAATTAAATGAATGAAACTTACTCTTCCCTCACCTTAATTTTTGGTGGAATTATCTTCATCATACTGCTGGTTCAGGTTGCTTACTTGTTCATATTTTCGATAGCCGGCCGCTTTTATCGCGAAAAGAAAAGATCAGAGAAAGAGGGACTAAGTTCATTTGTTTTATATATTCCTTCCTATAAAGAAGACGCCGTAATCCTACACACCGCCGAAGAAGCCCTGAAACTCGATTATCTGGCCGAACTGTATCATGTGGTCATTATCGCTGACTCGCTGAAACCAGCCACCATTGAAAAGTTGAAATCTATGCCTCTGCAGGTGGTTGAGGTAAAATTTGAAAAAAGTACTAAGGCCAAAGCGCTCAACCGGGCAATCGAAGAGACCAGCAAAAATTTTGATTATGCCATTGTATTTGACGCAGATAACATAGGGGCGCCGGACTACCTCAGGCAGATGAATCTCGCTTTCCATCGCGGCTATCTTGTTGTTCAGGGCCAGCGGACTGCTAAAAACCAGGACACTTCCATGGCGCTCCTCGATGCCATCAGCGAAGCCATCAACAATCATATTTTCAGGAAAGGTCACAGGGTTTTTGGGTTAAGTTCGGCAATTATTGGCTCGGCCATGGGACTCGAGTTTAACCTTTATAAAAAGGTGATGGCAAAAATAACGGCCATCGGCGGGTTTGATAAGGAGATGGAGATGTACCTGCTGAAAGAAAAAATCACGATTGATTACGATGAAAAAGCTATTGTTTACGATGAAAAAGTTCAAAAAACCGAAGTCTTTGAAAAGCAGCGGAAGAGATGGTTGTCGGCACAATTGAATTATCTCCGGAAAAATGCATTATCAGGCGTTATTCAACTGATAACCAGGGGAAATGTTGATTATTTCGATAAAGTCTTTCAGATGGCTATCATACCTCGTATCATGCTACTCGCGTTGTTGCCGGTAAGCTGCCTCATTTCTTTTTTTCCGGGGAATGCACCATCACCATGGTATTGGCTTGGAGTGTGGGTAATCGGCTATTTTTCAATCCTGCTGGCAGTGCCGGCCAGCTTTTTTAATCAAAAGTTAATCAGTGCGTTACTAAAATTACCGGCAGGGATTTTTTCCACATTCAAAATTCTATTCAAACTGAAAGGCGCCAACAAATCATTTATTCACACACCGCATGGAGACACTTCCGGCGAAAAAAAAATCTAAACATTATGAGAATAGGCATCGAAGCACAAAGGATTTTCAGACGCAAAAAACATGGCATGGACATGGTCGCGCTGGAGTCAATCAGGACTTTGCAGCGTATTGACAAGCAGAATGAGTACTTTATTTTCACCAACACGGGCCAGGATACATCCTGTTTGAAAGAATCGGAAAATGTGAAAATCATCACATTTGAGGGAAGTTATCCGGTGTGGGAACAGCTGAAATTGCCAAAAGAAGCAGCAAAATACAATCTCGATCTGCTGCACTGCACCTCCAACACAGCCCCCGTGAAGTGCCCGGTTCCATTAATAGTTACTGTACACGACATCATATACTTTGATAAACATCCCCTTCTGGCCAAAGGCTACACTCCATATCAGCGATTCGGGAATCTTTACCGGAGGTACGTAGTCAGAAAAATCTTCAAAAGTGGCAAGATCATAATCACCGTTTCAAACTTTGAAAAAGAACACATTCTGCAACACTTTCCTGAGGTGAAAGAGAAATTGCATGTGGTTTACAATGGTGTCGGGATTCATTTTAAACCCATAACCGATGTTGAAACACAGGTAGAAATCAGGAGAAAATACAACCTCCCGCACCATTACCTTATGTTTCTGGGGAACACCGATCCGAAAAAAAATAGCGAAAATACGATTGTCGCCTTTGCAAAAGCCATGCAGGAAGGCAATCTCGACTACAATCTTGTGGTCGGTGATTTCGATCGCGAACTTGTGAAAAGGTATCTTGAAAAAGCTGGCATGGAGCGATTTATCGAGCGAATTCATTTTCCCGGGTATATCAACAATGCCGACATGCCGGCTCTGATTTCGATGGCCGAGTTTTATCTTTACCCCAGCAAGCGCGAAAGTTTCGGCATTCCAATCATAGAAGCGATGGCCTGCGGCACGCCGGTTATCACCTCCAACACCTCCTCGATGCCGGAAGTCGGCGGCGATGCAGCGCAATTTATTGATCCCTTCTCTATGCAGGATATGAAGGAAAAAATCATACTGCTTGCAAACGATGTCGAACTCCGAAAATCACTGACGGAGAAAGGATACAGCAGGGCAGAGAAATTTACCTGGGAATCGTCGGCCCGAAATCTTTTGGAATTATACAAAAAATTCAGCTAATCAGCTCATTAACAAACATATAAAAAGTGACTTATGAAAGTATTGGAAATTATTTTCTGGCTCAGTCTATTTATCACCTTTTATGCTTTTCTCGGCTATGGAATCCTGCTATACTTTTTAGTCCTGATTAAAAGAGTTTTTGTGAAGAGGCAGCTACCGGCACAAAATTACGAGCCAAAAGTCAGCCTGGTAATTCCCTGTTTCAACGAGGCGCCGATACTCGACGATAAGGTGGCCAACTGCCGCTCGCTGGATTATCCAAAGGATAAACTCGACATCGTTTTCATCACCGATGGATCAACGGATAACTTCGCGGAAGTTTTAGGTAAATATCCTGATGTCAGGTTATTACACGAAAATCGCAGGGGAGGAAAAACTGCAGCGGAAAATCGTGCCATGAAACACATTGATAACGAAATAGTAATCTTTACCGATGCCAACACCGTGCTCAACCGTGAAGTGATCCGCAACATTGTCAGGCATTTTGAAAACCCTAAAACCGGTTGCGTATCAGGCGAAAAGAGAGTTTTGGCCGACGATAAGGATACAGCAACTGCCGGCGAGGGAATTTACTGGAAATATGAGTCCCTTCTGAAACGGCTTGATTCTGAACTTTACAGCGCTGTCGGGGCAGCCGGCGAGCTGGTGGCCTTCCGCACTTCGCTATACCGGGAAATGCCGGAAGATACATTACTCGACGATTTTATCCAGTCAATGCTCATAGCCTCTGAGGGTTACAAAATCGTTTATGACCCAGATGCCTATGCCATGGAGACGGGTTCGGCAAGCATTAAAGATGAATGGACCCGAAAAGTACGGATCAGCGCAGGCGGCTGGCAATCGGTAAAACGACTTAGCGGCAAAATCACTCCGCTGAACAATTTCACCCTCTGGTTTCAATACATTTCGCATAGGGTGCTCCGCTGGACCGTAACGCCATTCCTGCTTCCACTGATGTTTTTGGTAAATCTTGCGCTGGTTTTCGGCGATTGCCACCTCTACAAAATTGTTTTTGCATTGCAGGTTTTATTTTATCTGGCAGCCCTTGCCGGCTGGTTTCTCGAAAATCGGAAAACCCGGCTTAAAATACTTTTTGTCCCCTATTATTTTTGCATGATGAACCTTGCAGCAATTTACGGCTTCAGGAGGTTTATGTCGGGGCCTCAAAAAGGCGCATGGGAAAAAGCAAAACGAAAATAACCATCATTTCAAATGGATCAGGACTACTCACATCCAACCAGCAGTTTATCCAAACATTCCTTTAAGCAAAAAGGAATGAATGAGGCTATCTCTTTTCTTGAAGAGATCAATATGATTGCCAATGTTGGTGGATGGGAAATGGACCTGGAAAATAATGAGCTTTACTGGACGATGCAGACCAGGCGCATCCAGGATTTGCCCGATGACTATCAACCTGATTTTCGAAAATCGCTTGGGTTTTACAAACCCGGTGAAAATCAGGAGCGCCTGCAAAGACTGGTCAGGAGAGCGATTAAAGAAGGAATTCCATTTGATGAAGAGTTTCAGCTGATTACAGCAAAAGGCAGAGAAATCTGGGTACGTTCGATTTGCCGCCCTGTAATTGTCAATTCCCGGTGTACTCGTTTGTATGGCTCGGTTCAGGATATAACCGAAATAAAGGAGCTTCTGAGCCAGAATGCGGAACTCACTGGTCTTTACGATATGGTAGTTCAGCTTTCAGGTAAGCTGATTCACTCAGAATTGGAACACATTGAAGATGAGATATCAAAGGCTTTAAAAACCCTGGGTGAGCTCATTTTCGTTGAAAGGGTGTTTATCTTCGAGCCAGATGCGGACTTTGCCAATGTCATAATGACGAGGGAATGGAGTAATAAAGGAATTGACCCTGAAATTGATAACCACCGCAGCATCCCGGTTCAGCTTCTTGCAGCATGGCAAAGAAGTCTTGAAGAAGATCATCAGATTGTAATTCATAATGCACGGGAATTCTCCGAAAGGTTTCCTTCTGAGTACAAAATTTTTAGCCGTCTGTCAATCAATTCAGCGGTAGTACTGCCAATGTTTTCAGGGAATAAACTGATCGGCCTGTTGGGTTTCAGCACACAGACTGTTCAATTGGCATTTAATGAGCAAACCATTGCCCTGCTGACCATTGCAGCCGACATAATTGCCGGGAGCATCAGCAGGATAGCTTACGAAAAGTCGTTGATAGCAGCAAGGCAGGAGGCTGAGGCTGAAAGCAAGGCCAAGAGCGAGTTCCTGCTCAATATGGGTCATGAAATAAAAACCAGGCTGCACGAAATACTGGGCTTCTCCGAACTTGTTTTATCATCCACAAAAGAGGAAAAGTCAAAACAACAGCTTGAAATCGTGGCACAAAGCGGCAAAGCATTGCTGGGGCTTTTTGGCGACCTGCTGGAACTTTCGAAACTTGAACTATCCAGAGAAATCCAGAAGGATCCCACCAACATCAAAGATATGCTCGAGGAGATCAAGCAACTTTTTTTGCCAGTGATCCAGAATAAGCAAATCGCTATCAGTCTCAATCTGCCCTCCGAACTGCCGGTTTTCATAATAGACCAGCGGCGTCTGCGTCATGCATTAATCAACCTGATCGGCAACGCCGTTAAATTCACCATGAGAGGAAGTGTGTCTGTCATTGTTACGTATCAGGAGGTAAACCACACAAACCATCTCTACAACATCAATATTGCAGTGAAAGACACCGGTATTGGAATCGCTGAAGGTATGAAGATGCAGATCACAGAATTTTTTGACAAACCGGGATCTATATTTAAAAAACAAGGCGGTGAGGTCGGTTTGGGGCTATACATTCTCAAAAGGCTCATATCATTTTTTCAAGGCAAACTTTCGCTGCAAAGTGAACTGGGAAAAGGCTCAAGGTTCACCCTGCATATCGAAAATATAGAAGCTCTCATTAAGAAAACAACCACAGAATCAATAGTGGAAAACACAGAGCCAATCCGATTCAGAGGGCAAAAGATTTTACTGGTCGAAGACATGGTGCATCATTTCATAATGGCCCAAACATTCCTGGAGAACGATAACCTTGAACTGTTCCACGCAAAAAGCGGAGAAGAGGGGGTGGAAATGGCCAGAAAATTAGATCCGGATCTCATCCTTATGGACATAAATATGCCACCCGGAATAAATGGCTACCAGGCAACTACACTCATTAAGCAAGACCCTGCAACGCGAAATATACCTGTAATTGCCTACACCACAAATACATACGACTGGGAGATGGAATCAAACAGGGAGCTGTTTTGTGATTTGCTGGAAAAAACCTCCATGAGCAGGCAAAAGCTCGTCGAGGTTCTGATGAAACACCTGGATCATGATACCGAAGAAATTGACCAGCAGAAAATTGCTGGTTTTGATGAGCCCAGGCCAGCCGAGAATACAGAAATGCTGAAAGAACTCGTCGCTTCGTTCAGTCAGCGAATCACCAAATTGATTGATATTTTCGACATCATGGAGATCGGAAATCTCATCGAAGATCTTGAAAATCAAAATTCTAACTTAAATTCCAGAAAATTGAATCTTTACCTTTCAGAGCTAAAAGATGCCAATGACAGCTTTGATTTTGACAAACTCAACCATCTTTTTAAAAATTTTGAACAACGATTAATCCAATAGCTTATGGATGCCGAAAAACCAACAGTACTGATTGTTGACGACCAACCTATTAATCTTAAGCTGGCAGCGGAAGTTTTGAAAAAAGACTACCGTATTCTGATTGCCGACAACGGTGAAAAGGCCATCAGGGCAACCAGGGAGCGAAAACCAGATCTTATCCTGCTCGACATAATGATGCCCGAAACATCCGGGCTTGAGGTAGCAAGAATCTTAAAAGATGACCCCGAAACCAAAGAGATTCCCATCATTTTTCTTACTGCCAAAAATCAACCGGAAGACACTGTGGAAGCTTTCATGGCCGGTGGAGTGGATTATCTTACCAAGCCATTTCAGAAACTCGAGTTGTTGCAGAGGATAAAGACCCATATTCAGCTTAGTTTTCAGAAGAAAGAACTTTTTCAGACAGGGCTGGAACTCAGGCAGCTCAACGAAGAGAAAAACAAACTCTTCAGCATGGTGGCGCACGACCTGCGAAACTTTGTCGGCGGCAGCCTCGGATTATTGAACATCACCCTCGAAAAATTTGACAAGCTCGACAAGGATACGCTTAAAGAATACACAGAAATTGTAGTGGAAAATCTTGAAAAAACCACGGTGCTTATGAATGAACTCCTGGCCTGGTCGCGCAAGCATTCTCACACACTGGTCTTCAACCCCGAAGAATTTGTTTTTTATTCGGAGGCAGAAAAAAACCTTGAGAACTACAAAATAATGGCTGAAGGCAAGAACATAACCCTCAGAAACCTGGTAAATAAAGAGTTTCAGATTTTCGGCGACAAACAGATGATCAACACCGTGCTTCGCAACCTGATACATAATGCCATAAAATACACCGGGATTGGCGGGAGTGTAGCAGTGAAATCCAGATCAGAAGGCAACCTGGTGTATATTTCGGTAAGCGACAGTGGTATCGGTATTCCGGAGGATCAACTCCACGCAATTTTTGAAGAGGTTGCTACTTCTCAGGTTGGAACCGGAGGAGAAAAAGGATCAGCAATTGGCCTGAAAGTTTGCAAAAATTATATTGACAAGCATCACGGATTCATCCGGGCATTTAATAACCCTGATGGCGGAAGCACATTTGAGTTTTCGCTACCGGTAAAAAACATTTAAAAAGATATAAATCACAGAGGCTCTGATATAAATAAATGTTGTTATTCAAAAAATAGATTACCTTTGCGTAATAATACAAGATCACATGGATAGTTTGACACCAATTATTGCAGCTATTAGAAATCTTTCAAAGCAAGACC
>Ga0116204_1000510_pt1 | contig 22215 bp, 12 predicted proteins | sample LakKivwa52mmetaG_FD_94481 | JGI IMG/M metagenome (GOLD analysis project Ga0116204, IMG submission 94481) | Anoxic lake water microbial communities from Lake Kivu, Rwanda to study Microbial Dark Matter (Phase II) - Lake Kivu water 52m metaG | ecosystem: Environmental > Aquatic > Freshwater > Lake... | reverse complement strand
TCGTTGAATCGATCGTGTTCTTTCAAAACATCCAGACGAAGTCCAAGACTCCATTCGCCGATGATCACCTTCGCAAATGTTGATATTTTTTCAATCATGCGACGACGTTCGTTTACAATCAACGAAATGTGTTCAGAAACCGTATACGAAGCAATGGATGGATCAAAACAATGATAAAGATGAAGATCAAACGCCACTCGTTCAAAACCATTTGAGACAAAGAAATGTTCCCAAGAATCATCCTTGGGGCGGAATCCGTCGTGGAAGACGATAAAAGCATCGCTTGAGTGTTTGCGAATGGCATGATAGGCATCGCGGTAAAAGGTTTGAAGCAATCCAAGATCGATCGTCCAATGCGGTTCGTTCAATACCTGAATTCCCCAAAAAGAGGGATGATGTTTGAAATCCAACGTCAACTGCTCCAATTTTTCAACCGTCAACGCAATATTTGAAGGATCTTTCGGCCAATCGATTTTCCCTTGGATGCCGCCGTTGTCAAATCCGTTTTGACATCCCGGTGCCGTATGCAAATCGATCAAGACGGCAAGTCCGGTCTTATCTGCGAACGACATCGCTTTTTCAATCCAGTCCTTTGACGGATGATACGGACTCTCTCCCATATACCACCAAGGAACCGGCAATCGGACGGAATTGATACCCATTTTTTTCAAATGCCAGAAGTCTTCTTCTTGAATGAATGTCGCATAATGTTGTTGAAGACGCATTGCCGCATCTTCCTTTTGTGTGACAAACACCGTTTCATCGGGGGGATCGGTAATGCCTTCGAACAGGTCCGGCTTCATCCATTGCTCGAGAACGAACCACCCTCCCAAGTTGACGCCTCTGATTTTATCCATGGTGCTCCTCCTTTGTCAACGTGACGAATATTTTTTTAATATGTCCTTCTCGTATGCGATGCGCCGAATTTCCTTTCACCATCGCCCCATACACCGTTGTTTTTTCCCCTTCCGTATCAATCAAGACATAGGAACTTGTCTTCGCACCAAATCGACCAAACGTGTCCAATCGTTCGGGGTTAAAGAGTTCCACATCGATTTGATCGAACAATCGAAACAAAACCCGATTGTCCTCATCAAAGAAGTCTTCAGTTAAAATTGGATGAATCGAAAAACACAACTCTCCTTCATTCATTTGGAACAAATGTTTACCCGTCATCATCGTCAAATACATCGTAAGAGCTTCCGACGTCGTTCCGGTAAGACGACTGACAAATCCACGCCCATGATTGTTGGGGTTTGGATTGTTCGAGGTGGCAATGAAACTTGAGTTTTCAAGCAAACTGCGCCCATAAAGAGCAGGATCCATGAACGGCGGTAAGCTTGTTTTCATGTCGCTGAAATATTCCTTGTACAATCCGCTTTTGAGCAGGCCAATCAAATACTTGTACGACATATGCATGAAACACGCCTCACGCTCGAGCCACCCTTTGGTGAATGCACGAGCGCGTCCGATTTCAAGCGTTTCATCTTCCAAACTTGTCGATGTGATGTAAAGACGAAGGGTTCGATCATACATTTCCGATTGTTTGATTAATCGATGCATCGCCATCGCATCGGTTGGACAGGGACATTGTTTCAAATAGCGTGCTGGCGCTTCCAAGTAGTAAGGAAGCATGCGTACCGACCATGATTTGACATGAACGTTTTCAAGTTTCAAGTGCGGATGAACGGTATCAAGCGGTTCAACTTCTTCTGCAGCATACGTCAAATACGTCGGGAGAATTCCCTTCCCAAGTTCCATCGCGCGCTCGATTCCGTCATCGACCACATCGAGCAACGCTTTCAAATTCGGGACCAATGTTTCCATTCTCACATTTTCCCATTCAAATGGAATAAATAGATTCGTTTTGTCTCGAAACACCTCACGAGCGTCTTGAATGGAATCGTACCGTTTTTCAGGATGGACGGGTTCGGTTTTCAAGATGGAAAGGATCTCATCAAACAACTGTTTGATGTCGCGGGGGATCGTTGTTTCTTGTGAAGAGAAATCTTCAGCAATTTGAATCAAGAAGACAAGAAGCCGTTTTAGTTCAACGGTCTCAGGAAGTCCCGAACCAAATATTCCTGGCAAGCCGTTCATCGAATCGTTCCAGCCCGGTTTGTCGGCATCCATCATGATGCCCATTCCAAAGGGATCCAAGGTGACGAACTTCATCAACCCCAAATGAAACAATTTCGTAAACAAGTCGACTTCGATGATTGTTCCTTGGTCGTTTCTGTGCCAGTTCGTGCCACTGGGATTCAATTGACACGTTTGAATCTTAATATGATCTTGGATCACGGGCTCGAGTTGACGAATTTTCCCGTCTTTCATCCGAACTGTTTTCTGATCGCGTTTCAATACGGTCATCGGGCTTTGGAAAAATCGATATTTTCCGTTAAACATCAGTTCCGATCGTTTATCGGGAAAGACGTTGAGATAATTGTCGATCAAATCCATATTGTATGTCCAGTGGTCCGACCAATATCCCGTTCCGAAGGCGGCCTCAATTTCTTGCTTAGAATGGGCGATCACCGATTTCAAAAAGTCATCGGGTTGAACGGCGAGACGGATTTTGTTATCCCGAATCGTGGTCAATAATTTACCTGGTGTAAACCTTGACTGAAGAATCATCTTGATCGTTTCTTTTTGATCGACGACCAACGCCATGAGTTCCTCGATGTGTTTTTCATTACAAACAAGCGTCGATCCTTTGATTGTGAGAGGGTTTTGGCCATCGATTTGAATCAAGTCGAGGAATTGTTTGATGTTGAAAAGCCCTGCTTCTTTGACAAAATAGACATCGTTTCGACGGTTTTGATTGACATCGCGGTACGATCCGTTCCCATGCGAATAAAAGGCGGGCTCTACGAAAAAATTGTTGTATTCTCGCTCCATGTCACCATGAATTCTTGAAAAGACATGATAGACGATGGGTCCATTTTCCCCTTGGAATAAAATAGGATAGCCGCCTCGCAACAAATTATCAAGAAAACTTTGACGAATATAAGCATCAAAAATCGGATGATTCGTTTTTCCAGAGACGGCGGTTGTAAGACGGTCCCCGAGTTCTTTCGCTTTTGTTTCCATGGCTGAAAAATACGCAACATCGAACGACCGTGCTTTTTTGTTCAAGGTGGCGATGTCGACCATTTTTCCGATGACTGTGTAAAACGTCAATTCCTCTTCAATGATCCCGTCGTAAGCGGAAAACGAACCAAGCAATTTATTGACGCTGACTTGTGGTTCTTTTAACAAAAGAGAAAGCGAACGATCACGAAAACGAACGGCATCCAATAAAGCGGTGTTTTCGCCAAACAACACATTCAAATCAAAAATGATGGGAAGAGCGATACCGTCTTTGGAAAACGACCCGTAAAAATGTCCGGATTCAACCGTTCCAACGATGGCGGTGTCTTCCGTTGTCGAACGGTTTCGCATGAACGGCAGGTGCTGCTCGGAGAAAAACACATCAAACCAAGCCACAGCAAGATTCGACATGAATTTGACCACCCAATTCGTCGTCCCAAACGGCCACATGGTCGCCAACCCATCAACCCATTCGATGGAACGCGCCTGTTTTGAATGATTACGGATGGTCGCTTTTCGGATCAACCCCGGATAATCATCACCCGTGACATTGAAATATCGAATGGTGACGGTAAGTTGGGTCTTGGGGTCGTATTCTTCGATTTCAAGGGCGTTTGCTTCGATTTTCATCGTTTTCTTGACGGTGGAATCGGTGCTTTTAAAACATTCATGCATCACACCATCGATTTTGAGAAACGTCCGAAACCCATCGATTTCAGTTCGGCGATAGGACAAATTGGCCGGTGTGAAATCGAGGATGGGGTTGTCTTTGTTTTCGATTCCAAAACTTGAAATCGCTTGTCCGCGGTTGACATAATATACCCACATCGGAATTCCGTCCACGCCGGCGATTCCAGGCAAAAACGAAGCAAAGGGTTTCGCCGCGTCGTAATTTTCAATCACAAATTGCTTTTGATCGTTAAAGTAATAGTTTACCATGCAAAGCTCCTATTCATTTCGTAGATTTGCAACCGTTTCCGATTGATACACGCGGACGTAATCGATTTCCAAACGTTGGGGGAATATCGTATCGTCAACCCCACGCACCCCTCCCCAATCGCCACCGATAGCGATGTTGAAAATCAGGAAAAAGTTGATATCAAAAGGCCAATGATCTTTCGTCGGACAATTCAAACTCAACGAAGGCATGTATGAGAAAAAACGCACGCCATCGATGAAAAACAAAATCCGGTCCGGAAGCCATTCAATGGAATAAAGGTGAAACTCAGTACTTGCTGTCGAAACGGTTTTTGATCCACCTCGTTGGGTTCCGATTTTATGATTGTAGGCTTTTGTGTGAATCGAACCGTGAACAATGTTTTGATTGTATCCGACGTGTTCCATGATATCGATTTCACCGGAATTCGGCCATGTTCCATAAAAGGAAGAAGTTGGCATCATCCATATGGCCGGCCATGTGCCGGTTCCGTATGGAAGTTTTGCAAAAATTTCAAATCGACCGTACTTGAAGTCGGCCTTATATCGAGAAATCAGTCGCGTCGATGTGTATTCTCTTCCACCGTAAGGTTCGTTTCGGGCTTCGATGATGAGTTTTCCATCTTCAATCATGGCATTCAATCCGTTGGTGTAGTATTGGAGTTCGTTGTTTCCCCATCCGCTGCCACCGGTTTCATATGTCCAATGAGTGGGATTTGGTTTTTCCCCTTCGTCAAACTCATCCGACCATACGAGTTGGTAGTCGTTGATTGATGTGGGGTCGTAGGTATATCCTGTTGCTTTGCATGAAGAAACATCGTCTTCGTTTGGTTCTTCTTTCGGTTCGCACGCGGATAGACCCATAAGTAAGAATCCTACCAAAATCAATACGTTAAGTTTGCTCATCGTCATCACTCTCCCGTCAAGCCCGTTCGTTCGATGCCCTCAATGAATTTTCGTTGGGCAAAAATATACAAGATGAACAATGGCAACATCGACAAGAATGTCGCAGCCATTTTATACGCTTCGTTGATTCGAGCCTCACCGCCTTGACCCGGAATTGTTCCGGCCCGGTTGGCGAACTGGAAGTCAAAATAAGACAAAATCATCGTGACAGACGGGTTGTTTGTCGAGTAAAAAACACTCGGGGTGTATGTGTCGTTCCAATTCCAGACAAAGGAAAACAAAAACACAGTGATGATGATTGGAGTCACGAGTTTGATATAGACATGCCAAAACACTTGAAACGATGTCGCACCATCCATACGCGCGGCTTCATCAAGCGAAATCGGAATCATTTTAAAGAAATTGTAAAAAATTAAAATCAATATCGCGGAGTTGACCCCTTGTCCAAAGAAAGTGAATAAAAATTGAGGAATGTTACTTTGAAATAGTGTCCTCGGAATCGTTTCTTCAAGTCCTGTTCCTTGGAAGTTTTGAGCAAATGGAATCCATATGGAATCTTGCAAATTCGATATCAAAATGATGCGTGGAATCGTGACCATCGGCAAGGGAATGATAAACGACACGAGAACCATCACGAACCAAAATTTCTTGAATTTGAAGTTGTAGCGCGCAAATGCATACCCCGTGAGTGCGGAAACAATCGTTTGAAAAATGGCGAATGTCGATATTGTCGTCAGTGTCTTAATCAAATTTCCAGGATTTTTGAAAAATTCAGCAAATGAGGGGGGCAACAATCGAAGTACGCGTTCAACGACGACATAATTGTAAAACGACAACGATTTGGGAATCCAGTCGACCTCCGGATCGACAAGGTCGCTCATCGACAAAAAGGACATCGAGATCATTTTGAGAAGCGGATACAAGAATACATACGATATGCCGATCAACAACAAGTAAACAATAATTTTTCCGAGCAATCCTGAGGTTCCACCCCGTCCGATCCATTTCCGTTTGATCGCTTTGAATGATTCAACGTTTATCTTCATCAAACGGCCCTCCTTGTTCTCCTTTTTTCTTCCGTTTTTGAATCCAATATCTCCATCGACTGGAAAGAGCTTTCCATAGTTGTTTGATGCTCATCTCATTCATACGATTTCGACGTTGGATTTGTTTCAGTTTGCGTTCCTGTTTTTCCAATATATTCTCGCGGACAATCACTTTTTCTGTATCGCCAAGCAACAAGAAAGCAATTCCAACAAACAAAAAGACGACCAGCGAATAAATGAGAGCGACCGCAGCCGCAAAACCAAGACCATTGGAGTAGTTTTGTTGAATTGTTGTCAATACAAATCCGTAAATCGGATTAATCGAGAAAATGGCGATTTGAACAATCGAAAAAATCGTGCATATCAGCGCCGTCGGTTTAATGATCGGAATTGTGACTTTCCACAAAATTTGCCACGGGCTCGCCCCATCGATTTGTGCCGCTTCGAAAAGTTGCGTGTTGATTTTTTGTAACCCGTTCATGAACAAGACGATTGGAATTCCGGTGAACCACAAAACAATCGTGAAATTGTTGAACAAGGCAAGCAAAATTTCTGCGGCGCCTTCCGAATAACTCTCAATCATTTTATAAATCAAAATGTCCTCGATTCGGATCACGCTCGTTGTATTCGCGCTCATCAACTGCTCGACAACCGGTCCCGACAAAACAATGACCGGGAAAAAGTAAATCATCCGAAAACCGGTTCTAAATTTGATTTTTGTATTCAGCAAGACAGCAAGGATGAACGACAAAATGACGATGGTCGGAACATAGGTGAGTTCGACAATCGCGAAATCCAAAATGAGCGGGGTGAATGTCGTATTTTGAAACAAAGCGGTAAAGTAGTTGTCAATTCCCATCGGTGTCATCGTCCAACCACGGATGTTTTTAACAACGCTATTGAAACTTAAAAAACCTGTGTAGAAAAGTGGATAAGCGACAAACAACAAAAACCCGATTAACCATGGAATCAAGTACAAGTATCCCGTTTGATGATGGCGGGCAGCCAAAGCCCCGGTTTTCTTTTTCTTCATCCAAACCCCCTCCTTAACCGATCACCCGGTAGGATACCGGGGGAACGAAATGACCTTGGTGTTCGAGGGTGTGATCGGTGTAATTGATGAGCACCATGGTTTGGTTGTCGTATGTGTTTTTAATGAATCCGGGTGCGAGGACAATGCGATCGGTCCATTCGGCATCGATCACATCGCGAAGCGCAATATTGACGAGTTCGTAGACATGAAGAATCAATTCTTCGTAAAGCACATACTCCGTCGAGTAGAAATTCGATGAATTCGTTGACATCAATTCATACGAGGATTCTTGGGTCAACACAAAGGATGGATAGGTATTGTAATCAATCATTCGCAAAATGTCGGAGTCCGTGTAAAACGAAAAGTTTGAATAGGGTCCATAGACTTCCATCGTTTGGTTCAAAACAATTTGTAAAAAAGGCACGGTGTCCGTTTCGATCAAATATTGGGAGGTGAACATCGGTGCTTGTAAATAACGATCTATGTTGTTCCAAAGATAGGAGTTTGGATTGATGGCGTTGATTTTTTGCTTTTTGGCGATTTCACCGAATGCATTTTGGTACAACGATATCGTGTCGCCAACGTTTAGTTTCGGATTTCCATGATCGCTGTAAAGAAGATCCGACATTCCTTCAATCGTTGTTGATTCGGCTTGAAGCGAAGCGACAGCCTTGATGTGGGCGTTGAGCCAAGAAACCGATCGCGTCGGTTTGGCGAAGTATTGGGTGGTTATGGGAACGCTTTGGTTTCTTAGATCCATTCGAATGTACCATCCATTCAAATGCTTCGCAGCATTTCCGATCAACGTCATTTGTTCTTCGTTGATGAGCGAATAGTTTTGTGCGAGCGAAACATCAATGCCTTCGTCATTCAATCGATGAAACACGTTCTTAAACGCACTGTACGTACCGATTTGAGGCGACCACCTCGGGGCCCCTTTGTTTCCAAGGATGATTCCTCCGCGTTGATATCCGTACAAACCGGAATTGATGTTGGAAACACCGGCTTCTTTCAACGAAAGCAAGATCGTTTCAACGTCTTCGATTTTCGTGACCACAACGTCTTGATAACCGACAATCGCCTTTTTCGCATCACTCATCACAAAATCAAGACGAATCGGTATTTGATCGTACGAGGCAGTCTTGAGGACAAGGTGTCCATCGTCAAGCAAATGCTTTCGGTAGAGTTTCGCCATGCCGACATAATCGGCAGGAAACCCATCAAGAGAACCATCGCCAAAGAGGAAATGGTAATTCATTTCAATATCAAAATGATTCCGCTCTTCATAAAGTGCAGAATATCCAGACCCGGATTGGTTGTAAACCCGCGTGTATTTGTTGTTCAATACGAATTTTGGAATGACGTAAGTATACTGTGTTCGGTTGTTGTGCGGTGACACGGTAAGTTCCAAATGATCGGAGCCCTTGGTTGAATGCGCAATGAACGCCGCTTGACGGTCCCCGTGGGCAATTCCGTAAATCGGCATCGTCGGGTTTTTCATCGGAATATAATTTGTTTCGATCCGCGAATGATAGGTGTCTTGCGAATAATCGACTCCGAAGACGTTGCCGTAATAGGCGGAGAGTGAACTCGTGTTGTCGGCGAAACGAATCAACGCACCCGGTCCATCGGGAACAAACACATACCCTGGAATTCTTGGCTTTTGAACCGGGGTTGGATTGTATCGGTTAAGCTCAAGATCAAAATGAAGTTGTTGCCCCCCTACCGCTCCCATGAATGGAGCGAAAATGAATCCGTGAATTAAATTAGTATCTTTTCCTGTAATTTCCTCATCACGGATTTCAAGTTTCATTCCATCATTGGAAAAAAGGATATGAATTTTGATCGAAACATCAATCGCTTCGAACGTCACGTCCAGTCGATAATGGGAATCGTCGTTATTGACGATGTACAAACGGGAGTTATCTCCAAGAAATGTGGAAGTGCTCGTGTTTGTCGGTGATAACGTCTCATCGAAATATTGCATGGTGACGAGCGAGTTCCCGATTCCTTCAAAGGTGTTTGCGAGTCGATCTTCCAAAGGGGTACAAACAGCAAGTTTTTCCTCATCGGTAGGAAGCGGATTGGTCCGTGCAAGCAACATGTCGCATCGCAAGTTTATATCAACGTCGTATTCAATGTCAAGACCCGTTTTCCACGTGTATTGATTTCGTTTGTCGTAAATGGCAATGACATCGGTCGATTCACGAAAGAAAAACTTGAAGTCCGCTGTTTCATGCAAAAGCTGCATGTTGGTCGGTTCATCGATGATGTAATGAACGACATCCGGAGGCATCCGTGTGTCTTTGTTGGAAGGAATGTATTCCGCCGCTGCAATCGTTGCGACCGCGATGGACACGATCAAACAACCAATGATCCACTTTTTAACGTGTGACATTTCGATACGCCTCCTTCAACAGTGCTTCGATGAATTGTGTCATTTGTTCCCACATCATGATGATGACGATGAGAATGACAGCGACGATGACAGCAAAAAGCAGCGTCATCAGTATGCTTTTGATTGTTTTTCGAATCGTGTAATTGTGAATTTCACCAATTCCGAGAAACAAATTCAGAAACGTCCAACCGTAACCGGCAATCAAGAGAAAGCCCAGAAAAAACACCTCGGAATAAGTCAATACAAAGGAAAGCATTGTCGTCAATCCAACCGCAATAATCGCTGGACCGAGAGAATACGCAAACATCAGATAAATTTGTTTCAATCCGCCTTCACCGTCGTTGATCGAAGTATCGAGATAGTTACAAACGACAAGCAAGGCGATGATGGAGAAAAATCCAAGAACAAGTGAGTTGATGTCGATTTCCTCAATCGCCTGAAACTGATAAATGAATCCTTTGTTCACCGTGAAATTGACAAACAAAAGGAAAAACAAAAGCAAAATGAGGGTCGCTCCCAAAATGGAGCCCTTGTATCCTTTTTTTAAATCATAAAATGAGTTGACGGGACGTTTGAAAAATTGGAACAAAAACAAAACATCTGCAACCGGTTTGGCTTTCAGCACACGTCGTGCGGGAGCAAGCGATCGGGTGAGGACGAGCGTTTTTTTATCGAGGAACCGTAAAATTCCAAGAAAGATGAAAGCAACACCAACAAAGACAAGGAAACGTCCAAGATTGTTTTGAATGTCGATGTTTCGAACTTCCCAGTAAGCTTCCGAGTACCCCAAACGGTTTCCGGCAAGACGGAAATGGTCCATCGCCAATTGATATTGTTCTTGTTGTAAATAATTTTTTCCGATGTTGTTGTGGGCGATTACCGACATTTGATTTAGACGCAAAACATCTTTCCACACGCTCACAGCCGCATCGTATTGACGGTCTTCGAATAAAATCAATGCTTCATAAATTTTCTCGGAATACTCCGTCGGTCGAAACGATTGTAAAAACGATTTTGTATCGTCAATCGCCCAAATTTCCCCTTTCTTGTTCACCGCGATCGCGGACAAACTCGAAAACAATCCGGAAACGTCTTCGCTCGCAGAACCGACCGATACGTTGTTCGAACCGAAGTTGAAGATGAATTCCCCATTCGGAGAATAGACGAAAATGACACCGCTTTGCATGGAAGCATAAATGATGCCTTGGTCGTCGACATACACATCCCGAGCGTCGTTGCCGGAAAACATTCTTCCTTGAAAGATGTTTCCGCCTTGGGTGTTGTGCTTTTTAACCGCGTTCAAACGCGTCATCATCGTCGTCGTATAAACCATCGAGTTTTTGTCGATGAAGACGCTTGAAAAGGTCGATGGGTCCCGCGAACTCACACGGTCGAACTGTTCCTCGGTGAAAAGGACTTTATAGATCATTTGCGTGAAGGACAGTTCCACTTTGTTTGACGTGAAGTAGCCAAGAAACTCTCCCGAGTTCGACAATTGGATGATTCCATCTTTCACACCTTCGCCATAGATGTAAAGATTCCCACGGTTGTCGACGGCAACTTTGTTAGGGTTGTATGGGGTATTTCCAAACGACGGCGAAACGGGTTCATCGTATCGACGAATCAACGTTCCCTCATAATCGAATTGGAACACAGTTTGTTCGTTGGCATCCGCAACATAAACCCCAAGCGGTGACAAAAAGATTCCTTTTGGGGATTTCATATCGGGGTGTGTGATCAATCCGAGCACTTGATTGGTCATCGGATTATATTTGACGATGCGACGGTTCCCGGTGTCGACAATGTACAACATGTCGTTTTGATCGAACATCAAATCTTGCGGGGTCCGTAAACCCAAATTAATAATCGTCTTGTCGGGAAGATACGCATCTTGCGTTCGAACATACCTACCACGCGCATCGATCGTCATCGTATATGACGTCGCGGCCGAAGAGGAAACGGGAATGAAAGCCATCGGCATGGTTAGCATCAAACTCACTAAAACAATCGTTATGATCTTAATTTGTTTTTTCATCACCGGACCTCACTTGATACCGGCATGAGCCATCGTGTTCATCACACGCGACTGCATGACGATGAAAATGATCAAATTCGGTAAAAACATGATCAATCCGGCTGCAGCGGCGATTCCGACACCAGCAATCGAATTCCCCGCATTAACTGCGAGGGTATTCAAATAAAAACCAAATGATTTCATCGTTTCATCTTGAATGTACAAATTGGATGCCTCGACCGCCCCCCACGTCGCCTGGAACGTCAAAATGGCGACGGTCGCGATTGCGTTTTTGGTCAGAGGAACAATGATTCGCATTACAATTTGAAAATCGGTCGCCCCATCAATTCTTGCCGCTTCGATCAATGCATCGGGGATTTGATCGATGAACTGTTTGACAAGAAAGACACTTACCGGCATCGCAAGATAGGGGATAATATGGACGAGCGGTGAATTGTTGAGTCCGATTCGTACGATAATGAAATACGTCGGAATGATGACCGCGGTCCGAACGAACATCAAAGCGATTTGGTTGATGGTGAACACCAGTTTCTTCGTCTTGAACTTCTTCTTTGACAAGGCATATCCCGAGGAGACGCTAATCCAAATCGTGAAGAAAATCGTTGCCACCGTTATCAAGACGGTGTTGAACAAATACCGTGAAAGCGGAACCCCGGTCGAGGAAGCCGTTCTAAACAAATCAGTAAAATTATCCCAAGTCGGGTTTTGAACGAAAAAACGGGGGGGAAACAAAAACAATTCGTCCAACGGTTTGAATGCTTGGTTGATGATGTAAACAACCGGAAGCAACATGAATATCGACAACGGAACCAAAAAGAGGTAAAAACCAATTTGAGTTTTGTTGAAATACTTTGGATTGATTTTTGTGCCTTGGATGCTCATCGTTTTTCCTCCTTTCTTAGTGTTTCTCGGCAAACAACCGATATGCAACTCGCGAGAACAAGATGATGATCAACAACAATACGACGGAAAGTGCAGCCGCATACCCCATCTCATAACGAATAAATCCATAATCGTCGATGTGGTTGGTGATTAGTTGAGCGGCATATTGAGGAGTCGGGTTCGAACCCGAAAGAGCAACGCCGATGTAGCCGTTGGTGAATGTGCTGACGACGGCCATCACAGCTCCAAACAACATTTGTGGTTTCATCATCGGAATGGTGACGTACATCACTTCTTGAAACTTGTTTTTGATTCCTTCAATGTAGGCGGCTTCGTACAATTCTTCATTGCCGTTTAAGATGCCGGCCAACATCGCCAAAAAACCGACCCCCATCGAACTCCACAACGCGACGATGATGACGATGTTCATCAAGTATTCGGGCGATTGTAAAAATTGGATGGGTCGTGTGATGAAGTCGTTGTCAAGCAAAAAGGCGTTGATATAGCCGGATTCATCGCCGCTAAAAATCGTTCGCCATACGACGGCCATGAACACTCCTCCGACCATCGAGGGTGCGTAGATCGCAAGCGACATGATGAGTCGCGGTCCTTTTTGAATTTGGGCGAGCATCCATGCCAAAAAGAAGGCAAGCATGTATCCGCCCGGTCCAACAATCAACGAATATTTCAATGTGTTCGGCAAGACATACCGTAAAAAAACCGGATCTTGGGTGAATATATTGACAATGTTGAACAAACCGATGTATTCCGGTGCCTCAATCACGTTAAACGATGTGAGCGACAAATACATCGCCAAAGCAACAGGCAAAGCGATAAACAAGGAAAACAAAAGCGCATACGGCATCAAGAGGAAAAACACGCTGACGGCGTCTTTGAACTTGTGGTCTTTCTTTTTCGCATCGTAGATTTGTCTGGCTCTTGCCATAAGCGACATTTTCATGCTACTCCTCCTCTCCGATTGCGATTCTCATCTGAAGACGGATCCAATCGACATCGCGAATGACGTAAGGAATGATCTCGTTGCCGTTTCGATCCAAGAATCCAAACTCGATCATCTTCTTCCTTATTTCGCGATCGATGACAATGGTATAACGGTCAACGGCAATTCCGGTTGGTGTTCCATCAAAAACAGCCGTATTCCATATGTCGGAAATCGATCGTTCAAGCATGTATTGCCCGGGCGTGCGCGGGACGTCTCGCAGCCATTCAACTTGCGAGCGGATGATGTCTTTGTCCGCCTCTGGAAGCGTGGATTGTTCGAACGCATTCAAATTGGCGGACAACCACGTATAACTCGGTCCATACGTCGATTGGAGGGTGAATGCGAATTGGGTTTGTGTTTCGGTGCTCATCCACCATTTCAAAAATTCCCAGCTATCCTCGGGACGATCGGTGCTTTGAAGCATCACACCGGCGGAACCATTTGCGATATAATACCGACTCGAAGTTCCATCCTCAAGCGTCACCTTCGGATAAGGAGCAATGTCCCACTGCCCGATCAATTCGGGTGCGGCGTTTTTAATCAACAAGTAAGTGTTGAAATCAGCAATTCCGATTGGAAGCGTACCATAGCGAAACGAATTGTAGAAGGATGGAACTTGTTCCGGCAACGAGTAATTGGTGAACATCTTGTTCAAATACGTAAGACCGGCAATCGATTCCCGCGTATTGATCGCGGATTTCGCTCCGTTTTCTGCATACAAACTTCCTCCGTGTTGATATATCAATGAAGATGTCTGATAAAACCATTTGAGAGAACCTCCACCAGCAATCGGGTGGTAAAAATTCATCCCATAGCGTTGGAGTTCCGGCAACAAGTCAATGACTTCATCCCACGAATCGGGAGGGGTGAGTGTCAATGATTCGAAAATGTCTTTTCGGTACATGACGACATTAAAATCCAACGTTTCCGGAATCGCGTACACGTTGTCGTTTAAAATGTAGGGTACCAAGGCACCCGGGGTAAACTGATTTGCATATTCCCAGTAATCGGGAAAACTTGATAGATCGTAGGCGGCACTTCGAATTGCCAAATCAAACGGCATGTAGGACAAAAGGCCCAACGCAACATCGGGTTGTTGTCCGGCGGCTGAGGCCATGATCAGTTTGTTCGGGTCCGGCATGACGGATACTTTGACTTTGATCCCGGTTTGTGCCGTAAACTGCTGATCCACCATTTTTTGCATGATATCGACGTAAGTGATCGGACGATTGACCCACACATCAATCACTTCAGGGTCTTGAGTCATCTTATATTTATCCGAGGTGAACGACGATAAAAAGGCTTGAAGACTCGCCCAAGCGTTGGTGAAAAAGGTCGCATTCGCTCGACCGAGAGTCACGTCGTGATGAAGATGGAACCCATTCAAATACATCGGCTGTTCACGGACAAACGCGAGCGAATCGCCCAAATACTGAGCCACCGATCCGGTTCCACCGAACAAGTCATCGACATAAAGCGGCAATTTGTCCGGGTCCTCTTGCATCAAATTGACTTTATAAAGTGCTTTTTGGATGTAAGAAAGTGTGGAGGAAAGCGATCCGTTTGGCGCATGGACGGAAAGTTCGGTCAAAATTTGCTTCAATAAAAGTTCGTAGGCATCAAGATATAGGGGGGTTTCCGGAATGTATTGCGTCAAGACCCAAGTCCGGTTCCGATCGACTTCTTTTCCGGTGATTTTTCGAACTTCCAAAGAGAACATGTTGATGTGGTCGATGACGAGTTGCATGTTTCGAAGCGCATTTTCAAGCGGTTCCGATTCGGCCTTGATTCGGATCGTGTTCAATCCCGCATCAAGATAAACCCAAAAATCACCGGTTTCTCCATGCAACGTCTCAAGCGCCCATTTGTTGTTTCCTGTTGGAGCGAAGGCATAGCTGTGAAGTTCATCAAACGGTATCGACCCGTTGATGGATATGGATCGAAATGAGGGGAAGTCATTTTTTCCATTGGAGTAGTGAACAGCGATTTTGTAACGACCTGATTCCGGAACGAAGACGTCATACGTCACTTCCTGTCCCGAATGTCGCCATGAATTGCCATCGATCACATTCAGTTTCTTATAGATGGGATCGTGAGGGGTCAGATGAGGAGAATTGTACGAATACAAGTGAACGTATGATGAATTTTTTGAACTATACGTCGTTGCGTTCACAAAAATCGTTGTTTGCGCACGATGGTCCGGCATCATGGCATCATACGACTCGTAATCGATTGTTTCGCGGGGGGCAATCAATTCGAGGGTTGCTAGTTGAATTTGAGTGGAGGAGGTGTTTGTGAACGTGATTGAATTGGATCCCGTTTTCATCAAAAATAACAACGATTCAACGGAAACATAGGTGTTGTTGAACAGATCAACCTTTCGCCATCCGCCTTGGACGGTTTGATTGGGAAGAACTTGATCGCCATAGCGATCGGTGGAAAAGACTTTGCTTTCATCGCTCCAAATCATCGGAATGTTAATCGTTTTGGATTCTTCATATTGGTGCTCGCCATTGATCCGAACTGCGAGGGTTTGATCATTAAGCGAGACATGTTCTGAAAAGTAACCGACGCGAAGACGGTACAATCCGTTTGATGGCACGGATACTTCGTAGGTCGCGGTTTCGTTTTTGGAAACCACCACCGCGTAAGCGGAAATTTCTTGGATAAATTCCTGATCGGCATTCATCAAAACGGCCGTTTGATTCGACAGATGGGTCTTCAAGACGTGTCGGTTGTTTTTCAGAAAATCAATATACGTTTGACGTGGGGTTTCAAGCGATTCAAACAACAATGAAAAAGCAGCCTCCACTTCGTAGTCGGGAAGCTCTCCTTTCGGCATGTAATTGTCGTAGTTTTTCACAAAGAACAACACAAAAGCCCCCGTCACCACGATCATCAAGATTCCTGTCAACATGTTTTTTAGCATTCTCATACATTCACCTCTTTGGTTGATTTGTCCAATAAAATAGAAGGCACCAAACCTTTCGATTTGGTGCCTCCAGAAAAAAGATTATTCAAAGTCAGCGTCTGTATATCCGTAGAATTCCTTCAAGCCGTCTTTCAATCCTTCAACAGAGTTCGCAAAACGTTGGTTCATAACAGTATTCCAATCGGAAAGTTTTGACAAAACAGTGTCGAGCCAGTTCGAATCGGTTCTTCTTGGACCGGTTGCTTCCGGATTTCCGGTCAGCACGGCTGGGTTCCAAATGTTGTCCCATTCATAGACGTTGGTACGTTTCGTTCCGGCATCGTCCCACCAATATGGAAAAGCTTTGTCGGAGACGTCATAAACGTTTCCGGCTTCCCAAATTTCAAGCACTTTATGGAAACCAGGCACAGCTGTTTTGCTTGCGAAACGTTCGTGAATCGGAATGGAGTACCAAATAGCCATTTGATCTTCGAACGCTTGTCCGGTTACTAACGGGAAGGAATCGTTCATCGCCGATTTATATGTTTCTCCGTCTTTGAATTCTTGGTCGGCTCTGGCTTGCCATGCTCTTGTATCACCAATCCAGAAGGCGGCAAACGTATAGGCAATTTTCAATTTTTGAGTTTCTTCAACGCTGCATTCTGGATTTTCATCGTCCATGCAATAGTTGAATACGGCCAACGGGTCAAGAACGACACCGACCGTGTTTGGTGCATACGGAGTCGACGGTCTTGGATAGATGTCCCAATCCGTTGCTTTGATTCTTCCCCAATGATCCGGATTCGGATTGGCTCCGTCTCCCATCATCCACGGGTCTCCGGCGAGCGTCAATATCTTGTTTTCCATGAAAAATTTGAATCCCCACCACCAGTTGTCGTTCATCACTTGGTCGGGAACATTTCCAAGGTCGCGTTGTGACCATACGGCGTAGTTCGCCCATTGTGGAACGTAGGCAAGCAATGCACGGACTTGCGAGGAGTTCATATTGAGGTAATCTCCGGTTCCGTCATGCCCATGAAGTTGTTTCGCAAGCGTCGTTGTTCCGGTGAAAATGAAACTCATGTTTGTGTCCATGTCACCATAGAAATTTTGCATGTCTGCTTGTGAAATGAATTGGGTGTATTGTTGGATAGTCCAATTCGGGGACGGCACATCAATGTTGTATTGTTCTGCCAACGATTTGTTGACATAAACACCCCATGGCAAGAGGTATTGTGGCAATCCTGCTTGCATGCCGTAATAATTCATCATTTTCATGATGCCCGGGTTGAACGATTGATACATCGGATCATCCGCGAAAATGGACAAATCCGCAACCAATCCTTTTGAAACATCTCCGGTTAAATCGGTTGAAGCCCAAATATCCGGATAGTTGCCATAGGTGGCTTTGAAGTTTTCTCGTTCTTGATCCCAGTTGTCCGGTCCACCCGTTTTGGCGAAGACGTTGATTTTCACATTTGGATAAATTTGATTGAACGCTTTTGCGACCGCGTAGATGGTCGCATTGTTTTGTCCGGTCAAATCATCCTTAGTCAAGTTTTTGTTGCCCAAATCTTGTTGAAATTGACCATCACCGGACCAAAGCATGATGGAGATTTCTCCTGTTACACTGGTATCCAACGCATCATACTTGGGTTTTTGTTGACATCCGGCGATTGCGAAAACAAATAAAGAAACAAATAAGAACGCCAAGACTTTTTTCATTGTTTTCCTCCTTTTTCTCGTGAATTCCATTCACGCCATCATCTTATCATATTACGAAAACGATTTCAATACTTTTATTCACTTTTTTGGGGAAAAAGTAAGCGTTTTTATCATTTTTATGAAAACGATTTTCTTTTTTCGAGAAACGCACTTCCTATGACTGCTGCCACACTTTGACCGAACGGACTTCCATCTCAAACGGCAACAACGAATCATCGACGAGACCTCCCCATGTCCCACCAACGGCGATGTTCAAAATCAAGTAAAAAGGTTGATCGAAGGGCCACTCATCCACACCGTAGCCCTCTTCTTTTTTATAGGTGACAATTCGTTCATTATCGACATAAAACGTGATTTGATCTTTTTCCCAGTCCATCCGGTACGCATGAAACGAATCCGACACCGCGTCAAACTTTTGAAAGAATGTTTTGTGATTTCCCACTCGGTGATTGAACGCCCCCGTATGAAGACTGAAATGTATCTTGTTCGGATCGCGACCGACGTGCTCCATAATGTCGATTTCTCCACAATAAGGCCAAGGAGAACCTTTCTTAATCGCATCGGAAAGCATCCAAATCGCCGGCCAACTTCCTTGTCCTTTGGGAAGTTTGGCAACAATTTCGAACCGTCCATACATCCAAGAATGCTTCCCATACGTCATCAAACGCGCGGATGTATAATTCCATTCTCCTGTCTTCTCGATTTGGGCACGGATCGTCAATCGGTTGTTTTGGACAAAACTGTTGTCGAGTTTGTCGGTATAGAATTGAAGTTCTTTGTTTCCCCATTTTTTGCCTCCAATTTCATGAACCCATTTGGACGAATCGGGCTTGCCTTCATAATCGAATTCTTCACAAAAAACGAGTTTGTATTCATGATTCACGTTTCATCACCTCAATTTGAATCTCTACGGTTTTATGGGAGGAATCTCCGATCCTTATTTTATAAAACCCCGGATCCACGATAATTGAACCATTTTCGCTTGCATACCCGAGCTCTTGAACGATCAATCGGTGCTGGTAGTGGAATACCGATTGTTTTGGAACGAATGCTTTCCAAACGGCTTTCAATTCCATAACCGGGCGCGATACCGTTGAAAACAAGCATTCAATATAAACTTGAATCACCACATGGCCATCTCGTTCGGAGATGTTTTCTACATCCGCCTCAAGTACAATCGTTTCACCTTGTTCGTATCGACTTTTGTTTGTTCGGAAACGACAAAACTGAAAATCGGAATACGACATTCCATGACCAAAGGGATAAAGGGGGTCGTTGGGAATGTCCAAATATCGCGATAGAAACCGCCTCGGATTATCCGTTCGCGTGATGGGACGACCGGTGTTGAGATGATTGTAATAAATCGGGATTTGACCGATGGTCCGCGGAAAACTGATTGGAAGTTTCCCGCTTGGATTCGCTATTCCGGTAAGAATATCAACAATTCCATGTCCCGTTTCATTTCCGAGGTACCAACACTCAAGAATCGAATTCACATTTTTAAAACCGACAACAGCAGACAAATCCAACGGACGGCCATTCATTAAAACAACAACGATTGGAATGTCAAGTTTTGACAATTCAAGAAGAAGCGATTCCTGAACGCCCGGCAATTTGATGTCCGAACGGGATCCTCCTTCCCCGCTCATCCATGCGGGTTCACCAACAGCTGCGATGATGACATCCGCAGTTTTGGCGATCGTTATGGCTTCCTCAAAACCGCTCGTATCGGTTCCTTCAAACGAACATGCCTCGTGCGAGAGGACTTCAAACAATTGCACCTCACAAAGCGATTCGTAAAGCGAAATGCAATCGTTGGACTCTCCTTTCGCCGACCAAAATCCAAGAACATTTTTGTTTTTCCCGTGTGGACCAATCAAGGCGATTTTATTAACCGATTTTTTTAGCGGCAAGGTTTTGTTATCGTTTTTCAACAAGACAATCGATTCAACGGCCGCTTGTCGGGCCAAGGAAATCGATTCCTTCCTACGGTAAAACGACGTGGGATCATCAACCATCCCTTTGTATGGATTTTTGAACAGACCAAGATTCTTTTTCAATGCTAAAATGCGTCGAACCGCATCATCCAACCAAATCAACCTTTGGGGATCGTTTTGAACCGCTTCTTCCATCGACGATAAAAACGCTGTGCTCGCCATTTCAATGTCGATACCCGCATCAAGCGATCGCGACGATACATCCATCGTGTTTCTCGCGGTTTTATGATGCATCAGCTCGGTCGTCGCCGCATAGTCGGTGATCACGACACCGTCAAATTCCCATTTTTCCTTCAACAGCTCGCGTACAAGTGGTTTATGAATTGTCATCGGTATCCCATCGACAACATTGAACGAAGTCATGATGCCAGCAACCCCCGCTTCGACCGCGGCTTGAAAGGGGGGAAGATACAAATTGTTCAAACGATCTTTCGACACATCGACGCTGTTGTATTCTCTTCCAGCTTCGGACAATCCGTATGCGACGAAGTGTTTCGCACAAGAAGCGATGGAATCTTCCTTCGACAAATCGCCTTGTTGGAAACCCCTGACATAGCATTTGGCAAGTTCCATCCCCCAATGGGGGTCTTCGCCGAAACTTTCCATCACCCTTCCCCATCTTGGATCGCGCACGACATCGAGCATCGGAGCGAATGTCATATGAATGCCGGAATGTGCGGTTTCATAGGCAATGTGACGGGAGATTTCTTCGATCAATCCAACATTGAAAGTCGATGAAAGAGCCAGATTGATTGGAAATATCGTCTTGTATCCGTATAAGACGTCGTATGCGAAAAAAAGTGGAATTCCCAAACGACTTTTCAGTGCTTTTGTTTGTAATTCCCGAATGATAAAAGGATTGGAAACACTTAAAATGGAACCAACCCGGCCTTCTTCGATCAACGTGGCAACACGACTGGTGTCGAGTTGTGGACCGACAACCTCTGCTCCGTAATATGCCATTTGCGTCATCTGGCCGATTTTTTCCTGAAGCGTCATTTTTGAAAGCAATTGTTCAATGGTTTCATCATGGTGATGTTTCATGATCATCCTTGTCCTTCCTGTGGTTGTTCGCGAATCACGATCGTCGCAATACCTCTTGAGGGCAGTGCGTAATATCCTTTGGACCCACCGATATCAAGTTCGACGTTGAATGGGGCGGTTGCTTTGTTGTGGATGACGGCGACGAGTTCTCCATTGGAATTGCGAAAAGCGGTCGCAAGAACATTGGATGCATTACCAATCACTTCCGAATGAATCCTTCGCGCACCGGAAGAAAGAAACTTCGAAAAATGTCCAATCAAATAAAATTCTTCATTTTTTTGAACCGTTCCGTCCGAACGAACTGTGATGACACCGCGACAATTCGGACATCCCCCGTTTTGAGGGCCATCGTTTTCATCCAACGCCAAATTCCACAAAAGAACGGATTTGGAATGGTTGTTGATGGATCCGATGAACACATGTTGCATGTTCCATGACAAGTTGGATGCGAAATCGGTAGCCCATCGCCCACCCGAGCATTCCGTGAACCAAATCCCTTTTTCGGGGTAACTTCGGTGCACGGAGTCTTGGGCCTCGACATTCCCTCCATAACAATGGAAGGCCGATCCAGCAACATAACCACTCACCAAGGGATTGCCAAGAATCGATTTGGGGTATGCCGTGTTGTCCCAGTTGTGATCGTAAGCAAGTATTTTGACGGGGATGTTTTCAGAGGCAAAATGAGGACCCACGACTTTCAACAATTCGATTTGTTCGGAGGCGGTCATTTTCATGCTTGGGTACGAAAACGTTTCGTGAAGTGGTTCGTTTTGAAGCGTGATTGCATAAATCGGCAGTCCGTGCGATTCATATCCACGGATGAACTGCGTAAAATATCGCGCATACGCCAAATAATATTCCGGTCGCAATGAACCTCCATTCATCGATCCATTTGTTTTCATCCAAGCAGGGGCAGACCAAGGAGAGGCCATTAACAACAAATCCGGTCGAAGACGTTTGGCTTCCTTTAAAACAGGAATGACATAGTCTTCATCGCGTTCCAACGAAAAATGATTCATCATCGGATCGGAACTTCCGGATTCTATATCGTTGTAGGAATAATTGTTCAATGCGAAATCGGATGCCCCCATCGGAACCCGTAAGAAACGGATCGCAAGCCCTTCCGTGGCGAAAAGTTCCTCCATCAAGGCATTTCTCGTTTCCAACGAAAGCGATTGTATGACAAACGCTGAGGATTCCGTCATGGCC
>Ga0116204_1000506_pt1 | contig 22283 bp, 14 predicted proteins | sample LakKivwa52mmetaG_FD_94481 | JGI IMG/M metagenome (GOLD analysis project Ga0116204, IMG submission 94481) | Anoxic lake water microbial communities from Lake Kivu, Rwanda to study Microbial Dark Matter (Phase II) - Lake Kivu water 52m metaG | ecosystem: Environmental > Aquatic > Freshwater > Lake... | reverse complement strand
TCTGACAATATTATTCAATGTTCAATTAATATATACAAAGTCTATTGTTATTATATATATTTTTCGTATAATAGTACCTTATAATATATGAGCACTCTACAAAGCACGCACACCATCCTTGGGGTGCCACTTCATGACATCTCTATGCAGAATATCCTAGATACAATTAAAAAAGGACTATCATCTCCCCCACGTTTTTTTCATATTGTTTCCGTAAACCCCGAAACTCTCATTATTGCCCAGAATGATTCAGAACTTATGAGAATATATAAGAAGGCTGACTTAGCCCTTTGTGACGGTATAGGGATACAAATAGCATCCCAATTATTAGGAAGAAAACTAAAAGCCCGCATTCCTGGGTCTGTTCTCCTTCCCCAACTATTAGATTTGGCAGGTCAAATAAGCTCAACAGTAGTCCTCATTGGCTCCCAGGTAAAAATAGCAGAGAATATAGCAGACTGCTATTCTCGAAGCTATCCCAAGGCTAAATTTGTTGGTACATATGGATATCAAAATATATCAAATCCAACCATTCAAGAAGAGCGGACCCTTGAGTCAATAGTTCGCAGTACAAGGCCCCGTTTAGTATTAGTTGCGTTTGGTACACCACACCAAGAGAAGTGGATTGAAGCCCATAAAGAGCTTTTAAAAGACTCAATCTGCATGGGTGTTGGAGGTGCATTTGACTATCTATCTGGAGCGATACAAAGTCCTCATCCAATAATTCGCCGATTAGGCTTAGAGTGGGCATATCGACTTATTACCCAACCGTGGCGAGCAAAAAGGCAACTCACACGTCTCCCACTTTTTGTCTATTTAGTACTAAAAGAAAAAATCAGGAGTATAATGCTTCGCAAGAATGAACAGAAATCTTAAACAAGTCTTAACATACTTCGATTATTTTTCATACGATCCCTCTTTTGATGAAATACATACGTTTTATCCCAAAAAAATTACCAAAGAAGAACTTACTGAGATACTAAAAGATTTGATCAAGTACAAAAAAATAAAAACATATAGTTCGAGTACTGTAAAAAATGTTTATTTAGAGCATTATAACAATATATTTAATATATTTTGTCATTTGAAATTTGTCATTGGTAATTTACGCTACTATACTCTCCCCCAGTATAGTATTGTCGACAAATTAAAAATTAAAAATCAAAATGAAAAATGCTTTAAAGAGATTGTCAGAAAAGTCCAAATATATCTAACATTAGTTTCACTTCTCCCTAATGTACGATTCATGGCGATAACTGGTTCGTCGGCAATGATTCATACAGGACCACACGGGGATCTTGATCTATTTGTGATTACGTCAAGTGGCACACTATGGTTAACTCGTTTGTTACTTGTATTATTGGCAAAAAGCATGGGAATATATGGCACACATATTTGTCTTAATCTATTTTTCGATTCCTCTCACCTTTTTATTCACAAAAAAAAGCGAAATAGTTACGTGGCTCACGAAATTCTTCAGATGCTGCCACTTGTAAATAAAAAAAACACATTTGAAAGATTCCTCTATACAAATCGATGGGTGCATCGGTTGTTCCCTAATAGTGTTAGAAATACTTTCGCACCAAAGCAAACCAAGACGTATCATCCAGAAAAAACAGGTTATTTGGAAAATGTACTGAAATATGTGCAAATGAAATATATTAAAAAAAATAAAACCGGCATGTATATCGTTGAAGGACAAATTTGGTTATTTCGGTCTGATTTTGAACATAGCCTTCGAAAAGCTAATCTTCTTAAATAAGTTGACAGTTTCTTTTGATATAATGAGGTTCGCTGCCCCGGTGTTGGAATTGGCAGACAAGCACGCTTCAGGAGCGTGTGCCCAAAAGGCGTGAGGGTTCAAATCCCCCTCGGGGCACTTGTGAGCTATTAGCTATTAGCTTTTAGCCTTAAGATTACGGATAATATGTAAGTTTCTAATAGCTATGCGCCATTAGCTATTAGCTAACCCTGGAGGGTTGGCTGAGTGGCCCAAAGCGAGGGGTTGCTAACCCCTTGAGCAGCAATGCTCGCACAGGTTCAAATCCTGTACCCTCCGCCTTCGCCCGCTTACGCGGGCTTCGGTGGGCACAGTCGGCCACGCTTAAATTTGCTGTGCAAAAAGCATATTTATTGCGTTGACGAAAGCTACTTTTACTCCCAATGACCTGAGATAAATCACAAATGTCAAATCACAAATCCACAATTCAATTACAAATCACTAATCATAAATTTATTTGTACATTGAGCATAGGATATTGATCATTGGTCATTCCCTCGGTCATTGGTCATTTGACATTGGTAATTGATTTAGGAAAAGATTTTTCTTTTACTAAAAACCTAAACGCTTAAAATAAAGTTGAACAATATGTCCCTGTAGTTTATCGTGCAATTCTCTGCATAAGTCGCTCCACTTCCCTATCATTTATCCTGTGATGAGCGCCGCGATGTGGGAGTAGTGCGCCTGAAAATGTTTTGGGAATATGCATAAGTTCATGAATGAGAGTTTTTATTTTTTCACGTTCGCTTAATTTATCAAATCGCCTTGCAACAACCTCAATTATGTAGTTTGGTTGAATACCGGCAACTTCAAAAAATAATTTTGACATCCCCCAGATACGTGCATACGCCCGCGTTTTTGCATCGAGACTTCGGATGCAGTGAATTCTTTTGGTGTCGACATGGTTAAATTGGAGCTCGTGAACTAACATTTCAATTGTTGTTTTAATCTCCGGTGCAGGAATATATTTCATTGTCTAAGTAGAATACTGCATTTGTTACATTCTGTCTAGTAATTTGAGCGTATGTTAGCTTGACATTTACCTGTGTTTCTTATTATAGTGAACATATAGTCCTTATTATTTAATGTATCGATATTTGTATTGCAAACTCTTAAGATCATGAAAAAGCGCTTTGTAGCAGTACTTCTTACCGCTTTAGTTGCGGGCTTCTTTTTCTATCCTCACACTGTACGAGCACAGTTTAAAAATGACTTTTTGTATAAATTCCAAAGTAGATGGGCAGATATTGCGGTAAATGGCGGTGGAACAAAGATTTTTGTTCTGAATGAGTCATATTCCCGTATTGAAGAATACTCAAATGCATCAGGCTATCCTCTCCAGGCAATACATGGCTCGTTTGGCTCAGGTAATACTCAGTTTAATCGACCTCAAGGACTAGCAATTGATCAAACAAATGAGATATTGTACGTTTTGGACACCAGTAATAATCGTGTGGCAGTATATAACATAGCAGGTGTTGCGGGTACTTTTACCCACGTAAAAAACTTTGGATCAAGTGGAGTTGGGGTTGGACAGTTTAACAGTCCAAGTTCAATTTCAGTTGCGCTTGACTACATCTATATTGCCGATACCGGCAACCATCGTATACAAAAATGTCCAACCAGTGTAGTTGCGGGTACGGCTAGCACAGAGTGTGTGGTCTGGGGAGGGTTGGGGTTTGCAAATGGCAAGTTTAGCAACCCGAAAGGAATTACTCTCAGTCAACAAGGTGCAGAAAATTTTGTGTATGTGGCAGATACAGGAAATAACCGTATTCAAAAACTAGCTTCAGATAGCGGTACTTTCATTAGTACTCATGGTACCTATGGCACTGGTATAGGTCAGTTTGTCAATCCACTTCGTGTAGTTTCAGATACAAGTAATAACATATACGTTCTCGACGCAACCAGTAGGGTGCAAAAAATGAATTCAAACTTTGGAGCGATGATTTTGTGGACTATGTCGCAGTCTGCAACTGGTCTTCATATTTATTCAGGAGGCGGACTCATGTATGTGTCCCAACTGAACAATAAATTTGAAGTGTACTACAGTACTACAGGGGCGTTTGACGTTGCCGTCACAAATGAAATTGGTCGACCTGTTGATATGTCTGTTGACACGTCAGGTAATTATTACATAGCCAATAACTTCACAACTCCAAATCAACCGGTCGTGCAAAAATTTAACTCTAACTTTATCCAACAAGCTGAATGGTTAGGAAATACTCCAGGATTTGCATATACAGTACTTGGCCCTATGGGACTCGGAACGAATACGGGAAATGACGTATATGTTGCCGACACAGATGCAGATAGAATTCAAAAATTTACCTCATCTGGAAGTTGGATTTATACCCTTACCCCTGCCCCAAGCCCAGGGGGTCCGGGTATATTTAACAAACCAAAAGATGTAGCGACCGAGGCAACGGGAAAATTTTACGTAGCTGATACGGGAAACAGTCGTATTGTGAAATTTGACTCTAATGGCACATATACATGGGCTCGCGGTATGCCAACACCAACAGCAGGAGGACCTACCCCACTCCCCAACTCAACTCCTGCACCATACGGTATTACCGTTGGTTCTGATAATAAAATTTATGTTGCCGATGTTGGGTTTCATCGTATACAACGATTTGACGCAAATGGAACGTATGAAACATCGTGGGGCGTATTTGGTTCAGCGGACAATACAACTCTCCCTCAGCTTGATACTCCTCAAGGTATGGCTATTGATTTAAGCGGAAATATTTATGTAGCAGATACAGGAAATAACCGTATTCAGCGCTTTGATCAAAATGGAACTCTCTCAACTCGTGTAGTTTGGGGAACATACGGCACACAAGATGGAAGGTTTGATGGACCTCGCAACGTTTTTGTTGACACACAAAACAAAGTATACGTCAGTGAAACTGGTAATAAGCGCATACAGGTTTTTGGCGATGCTACAGGGAGCGCTGCACTTATTATTACTCAAACTGGAGGTACAACGGTGAGCGAGGGAACATCCTCATCTGACCCTGCATACCTAATTGATTCGTATACAGTGAGATTAAACACACAGCCAACAACAGATGTAAACGTAAATATTTCGGTTTCAAATCCTTCACAAGCATCCGTTTCGTCATCACAATTAAAATTCACCCAATACAACTGGTATGTCCCCCAAGTGGTAACTGTGTATCCCATTCACGATTCAATTGCAAATGGAACACATTATGTGACGATTTCTCATAAGCCACAATCTGTTGATCTTTCGTATCAAAATCTTTCACAAGTATCATGGGCTGATGTTACGGTGACAATAGAGGACACAATTGATACTCCGGGAATAACCTTTTCAACCAATACAGTTGCAGCGGCTACAGAAGGGGCTCAACTTTCAAATGCTTATTCAATAGTACTTAATACACGACCCACAAGTAATGTGGTTGTCAACCTTACGCCTGATAGCTCGCTTTTGTTGTCCCCGTCGTCTATCACCTTTACTCCTACAGACGGCGACTGGAACTCGCCTCGTTTTATCCATATATTACCGATCCATGACTATATAGCACAAGGAACGGTAATACGTAACATCAATCATTCTGCGATATCATCAGATCCTCTCTACACTTCACCGACTATTGAGTTTAGTGAATCGTCAGGAAATGTATTTGTAACAGTACACGATATAGACTCATCGGCTGTTACTATTTCAAAAACGAATGTAAGCGTTACTGAAAACGGATCTACCGATACATACACGATAAACCTCACATCAAAGCCCACAAACGATGTGAATGTTTTCATTCAGGCAAGTCCATCAGGACTCATTACACTGTCGCCAAGTACAGTAGTGTTTACTCCTTCTACGTGGTCTATAAACACGCCACAGACTGTTGTTGTATCTGCGGTACATGATTTTATCCAAAATGATGTAAATCCAAGATCAGCATTAATTCTCCACACAGCAAGTTCGGGAGACCCAAACTATAATGGGATTTCTGTTGCGAGTATATCTGCATCTATTACGGACGTAGATGAAGGTGGATTACTTGTGTATAAAACTGGCGGTGGAGATGTGACAATATCTGAAGATGGGGCAACTGATTCGTACATGATGCAACTTACCAGCGTTCCATCATCAAACGTTACCGTCACCCTAACCTCAACCGATGGTCAGGCAACTACATCGGCATATATATATACATTTACTCCGTCAACATGGAACACACCTCAATCGGTTACTGTGAGTGCGGTCGATGATGCGCTTGAAGAAGGAAGCCATACTGGCTCCATTCTCCACACATTAAGCTCATCGGACTCAAACTTCAACGGAAAAACAGCAAATATGTCGGTTACTATCACCGATAACGATGCAGCAGGGTTAACTATCCGACTCCCCAATGGAGTTATAAATATTGCAGAAGATGGGCCAAGCGATACATACTTTATTAAGTTAAATTCGCAACCATCTGCAAATGTAACTCTTACCTTTACCGCACAAAATCAGGCAACTGCATCTCCTGCACTTGTTACATTTACCCCAAGCAATTGGAATGTGGAGCGTGAAATCACTATGACTGCAATTCAGGATTTTATTATTGAAGGGCCACATACCGCCACAGTTGTATACACATCATCTTCATCAGATGCAACATATTCGGGTAAAACTGCGAGCTTTACTATAGATATTTCGGATGACGACTCGATGTATCCGGGCGTGAACTTTATAGAAACAAATGGTAGTACCGAAGTGATACAAGGTAACAGCGAGACTGATACGTATACCATGACCCTTACCAGTAAACCGACAGCAAATGTTAAAATAAAAATCGTTACCGATAATCCAATTGCAACAACCTCTGCTGGCGTTTACTGGTTCACTCCATCAAACTGGAATACGCCTCAAACAGTAACCGTTACGAGTAAAAGTTCACCAGGACTCGATAAAGATCTTACTGCACATTTTTCACACCTACTTACCTCCTCAGATGCACATTACAATAATATTGGTGTTCCAACTGTTACTGTAATTGTTCGAGTAAATAGAGGTGCAAATGCCGCTTCTGCCGCAAATGCAAAGCCACCAACCTGTAGTTATACTCCTCCGTACAGCGCCCCACACCTATTCCAGATTACTACTAATCAAACACAAGCAACTCTCTACTTTACTCCTATCATGGAAAATATTTCTTATTACTTTATCGCCTATGGCTATACTCCTGGAGACATTCGATTTGGTGCAAGTTATGAGTATGGCCCCTATCCTGGAGTAGTAAACTACACAGTGAATATGCTTGCTCCTGGAACCACCTATTACTTCACTGTGCGTGGTGGCAATGGGTGTGCAACTGGACCTTGGTCAAGCAGTGTAAAGGCAATTACCGTTGGACCTGAGAGTAGTTCTCTCACTACCCGAAATTACTACGCATCGGCCGCTTCAACCTCAGGTTCATCAGGCTCCACCTCAGGAGGTTCAACTGGTTCATCCTCACCCACAGGTGGTATATGGCTGACACGAGACTTATACCCGGGAAGCCAGGGAGCAGACGTTAGATCACTTCAAGAATATCTAAACGCAAAAGGATTTTTGCTCGCCACATCTGGTCCTGGATCGCCAGGTAATGAAACTACCTATTATGGCAGTCTAACAGCGGCAGCAGTTCGCCGTTTCCAAGAAGCCCATTTCCAGGAAATATTAAGCCCACTCGGTTACTTTAGTGGCACTGGAATTTGCGGCCCATCTACGAGAGCATATATCAATAGTCATCCGCAATAGTAGTCATAAAGTCCTCTTCCCGTCATCCTGAACTTGGTTCAGGATCCCACCTCGCATTAATCACCAATGACAAATGACCAATGAACAAGCAAATCTCAAATCCCAATGACCAATGTTCAATGTGCAAATAAATTTGTGATTGGTGATTTGTAATTGAATTGTGGATTTGTGATTTAACATTGGTAATTCCCTTGATCATTGGTAGTATTGGCTCATTGGTCATTTATAAGGACTCTCTGACTTTGAACTTTACGACTTTCAGACTTTTAGTCGATTTGGTGGTACAATATAAGCCTGTACGCCCTCATAGCTTAATTGGATAGAGCAAAGGATTGCGGATCCTTAGGTTGACCGTTCAAGTCGGTCTGAGGGCACCCTAGTTTGCTACACGCACTGCGAAAACGAGAAGTCGTTTAAATGTTGTACCAAGTGGCCAACATGTTTGGAGAGTCAAAAATTCCTGATTCGTCTTTCGCGTTAAGTACTCTACTTCTGAAGGATCGACCACCTTCGTCTCAATAACCTTATATACATATCGTTGCCCTTTGTGAAATACGTTTATATCGTCTCCCTTAATTAATTTACCTAGTAAATAAAATACTGCATTATAAGAGCCAACATTCCACCAATAGTCAGTTGAGTGCGCGAATAAAAACACATGACCACCCTCACCCGGAAATGCAGTACCCATGGCGTGTCCTACCCCTTTTTTAAGGGCTTCTAAATATACTTTTTCGTCTGATGCATCGACATTTGGAAGTATTCGTGCATTTGCACCAATTTTAGGTACCACAATGCTAAAGTCTGGATCTTCAGGCACCAAAATATCAATAGTCTTTCCATCTTTCACCTTTGTAAGACTTCCACTTCGTCCGCTTTGTTTTTGAAGGGTAAAATGCGCAATTTCATCTTCATTTGCCACAACGAACGCCTTATTTTGCCATTGGTTTTGCAGATACTGAATCTCCTGTTTAAAAGGTTCATACAAGGTTCGCCCAATCATAAATAAAGAAGAGAATATTAGAAAATTTCCAACCGTGCGCATTATAAGGAGTTGAATATATTCGGAACGGTGAGATTTATGAATATGATGATGAATGGAAGTCGCGTTTTTTATCGAATGAGACATATGATCATTTTATCAGATAATAACTAGTCATTTTCGGATTACCCCATTTGACCAATACAGAAGTTTTTCTATGACGATATGAGAATTAATGAAATGAAAAAATAAATTTCTGTGCCCCCAGCAGGAATTGAACCCACATCTTGCCCTTAGGACGGGCCTGCTCTATCCGTTGAGCTATGGAGGCAGTATAGGGTATAATTATACAACTATGTTTATAGTAATCGAAGGAATAGATGGAGCAGGGTGCGAAACACAAGCCACCCGACTCATCGAAGCACTTAAAACCCAAGGCAAAAAGCCTTTTTATATAAAGTTCCCCCACTACGATACACCTATTGGAAAAATGATCCGGGAGTTTTTATACGAAAATAAAATAAAACATAATGCATCAGAACAGTTCTTACTATATACTCTCCAGTTCATTTTTGATAAAAACCTTATTACGGAAAAAATGAAAGACCATGTGGTAATTGCTGACCGCTATTTTTCCACAACTCTCTGTTACCAAACACTCGAGGGATTTGATGAAGATAAAGCAGTGCGCTATGCTGAGGATTTTGAAATTATTAAACCAAATGCTGTGCTATACTTGGACGTCCCACCCGAAACAGCAATTAAATGGAAATACGGAGAAGACAAAGAAAAGAACTTCCGTGAAAAAGATCATACATTTATTAAACGAACGTATGAAAAATATAATGACTTGGTACAACGAAATGTGTGGGCAAACTGGATTCGCATTAACGGGCAGCAGTCAAAGGAAAAAGTGACCGAAGAAATTATGCAGGTTATTCATAAATTATAAATTGAGTGCGGGTGTGTAAGCGAAAAAGCAGTTCGGAAGCGGAGCACAATGTGCGAGCATCACGAACATGAGCGCGCACAGGCCCCGCACGAAATCACATATATGATCCAAGAACGCACGCTTCTCATCATCAAACCAGATGCCGTCAAACGCGGTATGGTTGGAACCATTATTGAAACATTTGAAAAAACAGGCCTCAAACTTATGGGGGCAAAAATGGTCCGTCCGGATGCTGAGGTAATAAAAAATCACTATCCTGGTACTCCTGAGTGGGTTGCCGAAATGGGGAGTAAAACCCTTGCAAGTTTTAAGCAGTCTGGCACTGATGTAATAAAGGTTATGGGCACGGTTGACCCTCAAAAGCTTGGGCAGTTTGTGTATGATCGTCTCATAAAATATTGGCAGGAAGGGCCAATAGTGGTTATGGTGTTTCAAGGGCCAAATGCTGTAGCAGTATGTCGAAAGCTTCGCGGACACACCATACCAGCACTTGCTGATGCGGGAACGCTTCATGCAACATATTCGTACGATTCATCAACTCTTTCCTCCAGTCTTGACCGAGTTGTTAAAACATTTGTACACGCTTCAGGTTCGGTTGAAGAGGCAGAGCGTGAAATTACCTATTGGTTTGCCGGAGCAACCTTTGAAAATTATGTTCGAGAAGTTGACAGTTTGTACTTAATATGAAAAAACAAAAAGCACTACTTATCATCAAACCAGATGCAGTTCAACGCGGACTTGCGGGAACAATTACCAAGCGATTTGAACAGGTTGGACTTACCATAATCGGCCTCAAATTCCAAAAGGCTGATGAGGTAACAGTTGTTGCTCATTATCCAAGTACCGATGCATGGTTTGAAAAAGTGGGGCAGCGTACTCTCAAAAACTGTGCAGCAAAGGGTGTTGATCCAACAATTGTATTTAAAACAGATAATGCGGTCGATATCGGAAAACAGGTAAAGCAATGGCTTGTTACTTATTTCCAGGAGTCACCCGTTCTTATTATGGCAGTTGAAGGATACGAATGTATTGAAATTGTTCGAAAACTATCAGGTAATACTATTCCAGTACTCGCGGCTCCAGGCACAATTCGTGGCGACTATTCTCACGACTCAATAGACCTTGCAAACGAGGCAATGAGACCGCTTCGAAACGTTATCCATGCATCGGATGCAGTTGAGGATGGAGAAAAAGAGGTAAGTCTTTGGTTTAAACCTGAAGAATTGTTTTCATACGTCCGTGCAGATGAAAAGATAATGTTTCCGTAACTACTGTTACGGTCCAAACCGGACTGCCGATCCTTCATTCATCACTGTTTTTATTTGCGCATCTGTAAGTGCATAGTTGTAAATGCGTAGGTCGTCAATCATGCCATCAAAGTATGTAGATATGCCTCCACTACACGAACTTGTCGGTCCAGCTCCAATATAGAGACCACACGTGGAGAAACTAAGTGTTGTTGAGTCGCTACCGGTTACACTGTCTTTCTGACCATTGATAAACATCTCCATAGTGCTCCCTGTTCGCCTTCCAACTACATGGTACCAAGCTCCTGTTTGTATTGCGCGCGCTGAATAAATTGAAGTGCCATCTACAGCAAAACGAAATTTATTTGGATTTGCACCTTGATCTGACGAAATTTCAAGTTTAATTTCGTTGCCACCCGCACCATCTGCCGCTTTGAGTATCGGTCTGCTATTATTGATGGTGTCAAGATAGATCCACGCCGCATAGGTAAAATCAATGGTAGGAAGAGCGGGTGTGGCTACAACCGCATAATCATTGCCATCCAGTCCAAATGCTGATCCATATTTGCCGTTTTCGCCTATATACCATACGTCTGTTGACGTTACTGACTCGCAGGTGCCTGCCGAGTTACCGGAAAGGGTCATAGACCCATTTAAGCCCGTTGCTTTGCCGTCGGCGGTACTTGCAGAATTATAGAGAGTAGTTCCTTGACACTCGTTAAACTTAAACCAAGCAAGGGGTGCGCCTCTGTTGAAGTCCCAGGCAATTTGTGAAGGAGTGCGAGTATAATTATAAAGTCTAAATCCATCAAGTGGACCGTTCCAACCGGATGTACCGTTGTAATTATTTCCTATTGTAGTTCTAGTAGCACTCAATGCTCCAGACCATACTCCAAGTGCTGTATCGGTTTCTATTAAACTACCGTTAAGGTAATAACGCACTTGCTCGTTTGTTTTATCCCATGTTAAGGCTATATGGGACCATCCAAGAGAGTTAACGGTTACATATGCATTTTCGTTTACACCCCCAGCACTATACGTAAATCCTAATATTCCATTTGTGTCTTTCTGAACATGAATTGAGTTATTTAAATCGGGTCCAAGTTTAAATATATTATCAGTGGTATTATCCGTCCATACTCCCGCGTCTTTCACCTTAAACCAAATCATAGCGGTACCTTGCGATCCTGAAAACAATGAGTTTAATTGAGATGAATAAAAATCAACATAATTTTCATTACCGTCGAATAAAACTGACTTTCCCGATTTACCAGTCACCCATTGTGCATTTGAGGCTGCAAAATCAAGCAAGTTCCCCGTAGTTGAGTTTGAAGCCGCATCGTATAAAGTTAAACCCTGTCCTTCATCCATTTTAAAGTCGACTATTGGTGCATTGCAGGTTGAAGTATCTCCAGGTATACAGTACTCTCTCGAGGCGGAATTACTAGCCGTTATCCCATCACTACTAGTCGAAATTGACCCGAATTGAATTGCACTACCCCCGTTATATTCACGTAAAACATCATCCTTTGACAGAGCTATGCTATGTATTTTTACTTCATCATACAATGAGTTTAAAGCTGTATATGAACCTGAATCAGACGCTCCTAGCTTTATATTAGAGGATGCATATTGGGTAATTCTTGACGGAAGTGTTCCTGTTATTGTTTTTGATATTTCAACCCCATTTTTATATATCTTCACTTTTTCACCTTCTGTTTTCGTACCATCAAATGTAATGGCTAGATGAGTCCAACTTCTAACTGATAAATTAAGGTCTGTGGTAGTTACATATGTCCCCGTATCATTGACGTTAGTAGGAATGTGCACACGAACTTCGTCCGCATTTGTTGCATCTGTTACGACTGCAAAGTTATTGTTAAATGAAAATGTTGATTTACTTATAATCGCTTTATTTGTTTGAAGTGCTTGTGGGTTCATCCATAAAGATAATGTAAGACTATCCGATCCTTGAATAAAGTCTAAGTCTCCTGCAGAAACATAATCTGCAGAATTGAACATATGAATTCCCTTTCCACGCTTCCCATCAAGTTTCCATACACCTCCTGAAAGCGAGCCATTTGCGCTATGCCCCGAACCACTATTATTCACAGCGGTCCCAAAGCCCTCGTCAAATTTCCAATAAAGATATGGCGTACCGGGAAATGAGTTTGAATTTACACGTCCAGCATTCATATCCTCAACCACCTGCGTTGTAGTGATCGGATAGTTGTAGATTCGAACATCATCAATATTGCCTTTAAAGGGATCTGTTCCATCAGACAACCGGGCGCCAATATTTGCTCGCGTCGTCGCAAGAGAACCAACCCAAGTGCCAAGCGTAGTGTCCCTATCCACAAGCTCACCATCTATATATATCTCAGTATAGTCCTGCGGTTTATTCCAAATTAACGATACATGAAACCAATCTGTCCGTGAAGTTGCATAATCAAATCCCTCAACAGTTCCTCCTGCATTGTAGTTGATAGTCAGCCCATTTACACTAGTTGGTTTGAGGAATCGGATATAATTTGATTCATCAGGTGCAAGGGCAATTGCCGATCTATTTTGACTATTATCGGCCCAGGCCGCTGCATCAGGTATACGAATCCATGCCGTTATAGCACCCTGTGCTCCATTAAAAGCACTTGCAAACCCGGCTGAATAAATATTTATCCTATCATTAACTCCATCAAACTTTAGTGCCGATCCATACTTGCCGGTAACCCAGTCAGCTCCCGTCATTGACCCGCCTACAGTGCCATTAAAGTTATTCCCCGACCTATCTGCAATTGTAGTTGGCACTCCACTATTTGCGTCAAAATCATAGTGGGCAAATGGTGCAGGTGCATAATCATACATCATTCTTGCCTCACTACCAGATAGTTCGCGACTATATACGCGTACCTCATCAATATACCCGTTCCATCTATTTCCCGAATTATTGTATCCAATGGTAGTAGCCTGAGAATGGCCTGCATATGCACCTGAAGCTGAATTGGTTAGCAGGGTCCCATCTAAATATATTTTAGAATTATTAATGTTGGTTGATCCTTTTCCGTTATATGTAGCCACAACGTGTCGCCATGCTCCAGTTAAATTCCCTGATGGTACGTCTGTTTTTATCCCTGCAAAGTTTGCTTGATTACCAATGCTAACTCCTAAATAATTTGTTTGATTTGAGAAGATAATAAACCAAGGTTGTGTATCATCGCTTCGAAGACGCAATATAGTGGGATACTGGTCAGAAAAACTATTAAGGTACACTCATGCACTTGCGCTAAACGGCGCATTCATAGGCGCATATACAGTAGAGTTATTGATATTAATATAATTATCTACATAATCATAAACAGCGCTATTTCCAAATTTTCCCAACGATCCGCCTGTTGGCCCAGTACTTGCAGGACATGAAAGACCATGCGTTCCATTACCTGACGCATCCATAACCGTTGCTGTTGCACAATCATTGGTCCAACTAGCTTCATCCATTTTCCAATACCCTAACAAGCCGTTTGATAAAGGACCTACTTTCCTCGGATCTTGACCACTCAGTACTGCGCTAGATCCTTCGGCTGCTGCCCAACGTACTGCGTCCGCACGCACCTCAGCTGCTGATCGCACAGTTCGGTACAGTTTTACTTCATCGATATATCCAGTAAATGTCGCTGCTCCTGGCATTTCGCCTAAGATTATCGATGTACCAGCAACCGATGTATTTGTTGTAACGGTTATATGCTGCCAAACATTTGCAACTAGCGTGGGCGTAGTTGTTTGTATTCCATTAACATAGTATGTGGGCGATGTTATACCACTTGCAGTAATTGTACCCCCGCTCGCACTAATCCACGCTGTGGTCTGATTCCCACCATTAAAGTCAATTATGGTACCTGAGTTTGTACGAGGTCGAACCCAGAATTGAATTGTTTTTATGTCCGAAATTGATGTATTTGCAGTTACATTTCCCGTCGCATTAAAATACAAACATTTTCCCGATACACAGCGTTCATCAGTGGTCCAGGGGGCACCAGTGCCAAAACTGAGTGTCATCGAAGGTCCTGTTTGGCTATTTGAGTTAATTACTGTTCCATACCCCTCATCAAACTTCCAATAGGCAACGGGGCCTGGCCCCACCTCTTGTGAACCGTACAAGCCAAATGTTACACCGGTTGCGGCAGTAGAAAAATCACTCCGTGAAAACCCATCTCTCGCACTTGGGTTTCCATAGTAGTAATAAATTGTTTGAGCTCCTGCTGGAAACGTATCAAAAAAAACATGCACCACCGTTGATGCTGTTTTACACCCAGACACAATAAAGTATGGCAATACTTTACCATTCACGTCCGTAAACCGTATGTCTCCACAATTCGCCTTAGACGCACCTTGTGAATCAAGAGCACTGCCTCCGGTAAGATTAAGATATACGTTATTTTCTGAAGTTGTGTGACCAGTTATATTAATGGCTTTGCGGAAAGCCCAGTTATCATCAAACCAGTATGCTTGAGTTTTTCTCGCATTAAAAAACATCCCCATACTCACCATAAGAATAAGGAGGACTCCCGCAATAATTCTTTGTGCTATTTTTTTACGTTTTTGAGTGCGCATGTACAACACTATTTATCGTACCCGTTTATGAAGCTGAATTCAACTTTGCCGAAGTGATAATCTTTTCAACTTCTGCATACACTTGTTTGAGATCGTTGTTATTTTCAATATACGCATCAGCAAGCTCCATGCATTTACGAACCTGCTGTCCTGCATGGTTGTCACCATCCCCACTATCTCGCCCATCTACCGCTTCAAATGTTTCCCAGTCTTTGGGGTCCCACGGCTTACCCCGTTCAATTACCCGTCGATAACGCAGTTCACGCAACGCATCTACCGAAATAAGATAAAAACCGGGAATGGTACGCAGATACTCTACCTCACCAGGATTACGGATTCCCTCTATGATAATTTTGTCTGTTCCTTTCGTTTTGAGATATTCGAGCGCTCGTTTTGCAAGTACACCGTCACCTTCTTTGGTGCGTAGATCATCTCCCACATCCTGCAGTATTGATCGGGTATATGTGGCAATTCCCCGTTTTTTTACTTCATCATGCACAATAAAGGAGAGCGAAAACGATACGTAACCGTATTGTTTTATGAGGTAGTCTGCAACCACTCCTTTCCCGCACGCAAGTGGTCCAACAAGCCCAATGAGTTTCATATCACCTGCCATTCTAGAGGTTTTTTTACTGTATTGCAATCACTACAATGTCTGCATCGAAGTTGCTTTCAACTTCAGGAAGTTTTGTTGTAATTTCGCCATCAAGTAACTCTGCAATTTGAGTTGCAACTGCTTGCGAGTTTGGAGATGTATATACAATTTGGGCTTGCGTATAGGTCTTTTTTTCTGCGGTTTCTTCTTTTACGATCGTGACATTTTCAAATTTCTGCACAATGGCTTCTGCTGTTTTTTTGGCAACCCCATTTATTCGTGATCCATTAAGAACGACAATCCGTACAGGAGGACCATTGTTTTGTGTGGTGGTTGGTATAGTGGTTTGTTCGCCTTGAGGAATGCTTGATACTGCAATTACTTTTTTTACCGATGGCCGATACAACACCACAGTATTTGAAGTTTTAAATATAAGTACCTTATCGCCATTTTCAGCTTTCTCAAAAAACGGCTGTCCTACCAGTTTTGTTGTATCAGCCACTGTAGCAATGGTAGGTTTTTCGTCATTCTCAACATGAATAATGGGTCGGATAATCTGTATTATTTCATCTCCCTCCTGTACCATTGCCGCATTAGGACTTCGTAATAATCTATTTGCCCTTTGATATTGGACAAAAAAATAGATACACAAAACAAGGGTAATGAGACCGGTTATGAACAATATGGGAACGATGTAAAACTGCGAAAACCCCAATCGTTTTGTTGCCATACTTTATCGTAAATCAACAAAGTATAAAATTCAAAGGTTATTGTGCTTTTGCCGATATGGAGAGTGCCGTCCAGGAAAATGTCATATCTTCGGGAGCATTTTGTTCAAGTTGAATAGTAAACCCTTTTGTGGTTCTCTTACCTACCACGAATTGTACTGAATTATCAAATGCATCTTGCATATTGTCTTTATCAGTAATGCGGGAAACGTTTATTACAGGAATGTGGTCATACTCTGTTGTAAATACTACATCAATATACTTCGATCCCTTCTTTATAACAATATATCCTCCCGTGTCAGCATTAAAGGTTGGTCGACCCATAAATAGTACACTGTCGTGAAATATTGCTTTACCCATGGAACTAAACCAACTACTAACTACAACGTTAGACGAAGTCACGGTATCGATAACGCTTAACACACCTTCAATAAGGGTAGATCCTTTTACCTGTAATTTGCCACCAACTGTTGCATCTTGCGTAAGAGTGAGCCCTTCAAGTACGGCAGACATGGTTGATGTGGGGATGAGACTATCGTAGTTGAGTAACGCGCTCTGTGAAGAGTCATTCAATCTCGCTTCAATTGATGCAATTCGCGCACGTATGTCGTCAAGCCCGCCAATAGATGAAACATGGATACTATTTGCGTGTAATGCCCCTGCAAAATAAGCATTACCTTTTGTGTCAAACCGAATTGTCGCTGTATCTGTTGCGGTAATTGACCCTATACGAAGTTCTCCCTCTGGGCTAATACGGATATCTAAATCCTTAGAAGATGTAATCGATTTTGTTGAAACAGTGTTGGTAATTATTTCTGGTGCCACTATTTCAAGACCACCCACAATACGGTCGCTTACCATCTCTTGAATTGATGATCTATCGATTAGACTTTCTTTCTCTTCCAAAAGTCGCGCTAACAGTGAATAAGAAGCGGTTTTGTCCGACGTATACTCACTGGTGGTTGACCCATTATAAAACCCGTTTTTTACAAATGCCAAAACAGTACCTTCTATGGGATCATAATCAGTAAGTGCTTGTCCAATTATGACGCCAGCCTTTGTAGCCTTCATTCCAATTCCTTGTTGTGAAGAACTGGTAATATAGTCTCCTGCCTTAACTTGACCTGATTCATCATTTACCTTCACTGGAATTCGTCCAGAAAGCGCCACAATAACAGGCATTCCTTCGTTCATCTGATCAGCATCACCAATAACTAATCCAGGTTTAGTTGAAATAACACCTAATACTTGATCGTCATATGCTTTTCGTGATGGTTGCACACCTGCCAGTAAGGTTGGGTCAAGTGATACTAAAGTACCAGGCTCAATAGAACCTGATTTACTCATATAAAGCTCGCCCAAGTCTGCACCAGATATTCGAAATGCATAAAGTGAGCTTCCCGCAACAACAGTTGTAGCATTAGTTCCATCAGATGTGCCCTGTGCCCAACGTAGTACAACAGTACCAGAACCTGTCATACCGCGAACTGTTCCACTGACGTTTGCGTGTTTTGTTCCGGTTGCTGTAGTGGCGACAACAACCGCTGTATTACAAGTTGTTGCTTGACCTCCTGCTAAATTTCCTGCATGACTAATAGATTCAACTCCGTAGGTACATGTTGTGGTTGCCGCACTTGAGTTGACTGCAAGACGAATGTCTGGAGTAGCGTTACTATTTGTTGTAAAAACCACATCAAAATTAAAATACCACTGTTCACCCGATGCTACGCTAAAACTTAAATGATTATCATCTTGAAGAGTTGTGCTACCCGTTACAGACTCATTTGACTCCTTAAGTACAAATGCTGAAGTTAATGAACTACCACCGCCCACACAGTCAGCCCATGCCCCGTTTTGATAGCATCTGAATTTGTTTGTTGTGGTGTTATAGTACATCGACCCATTACCCAGTGCTGTTGGATCATACCCAAATCGTCCTAATAACATTTGACCACCCATAGTAATGTTACCCGACGCGGTAGCATTACCCTCTACAGTAAGTTTTTCTGGTGCGGTTGCTGTTCCAACGCCTAAATTATCAGATGATGTGGTGAGTCGTACCGTTGTACCATCATCGGTCCACCCGCCACCAGTTGATGATGAAAACCCCTGGAACGTGGTACAGTCGTTTGAGTACTCCATCTGGTTTGATGATCCGTTATACCGGAAACACCCCTTGTTAGTATTGTCGCTATCATTATCAATCCGAAGCATTGGCGTACCCGAATTAAGATTTAAAAATGCAAACTTAGCTGAAGCTGTAGCAGTACCTCCAAACAATACATCGGCGGTATTATTCATTGGTCGGATAATACCAGCCGCTTCCTGAAATACAGATGGACCAGATGATGAGCCCGCACCCATTTCGGTCCACGCGCTTCCGTTGTAGTAATACACTTTGTTTGCGCCGGAGTCATAGTAGAGTGATCCAGATCCCGCTGCTGTTGGAGCAACTGCATAGTTGCCCAACCGAAGTTGGCCCGAAATGGTGGCAGACCCGCCTACTCCCAAATCTTTAACTGTATAGAAAGTGTCTGTGTCAGCAATAACCTTTCCATAATTAAACGTCCGTAATGTTAAGTCGTTACTCCCCCATACCGGCCCGCTCTCCACATAAAATGGCGAATCCGACTTAATATAGCTTACAGTTGGGTTGGTAAAAATAAGGTCGTACGCCATTGACACGTCGCCTGCCGCTGTAAATGAATGTGGCACGGCGCTTACTATTTGATTTTGGCCTACCTGAAAAACTGCAGAGCCATTGTTTTGGATGTTTAAGTAATATCCTGAAAGAGTTAAATTGGGACCGGAGTTAATACCAAGCACGTCGCCCGTTATGGTTGATGCACTGGCAGGGTTCAAATACAAACTCATCAAATCACCGGTAAGTGCAGTCGCAGTTGAACTCAAATGCATTCCATTTCCGCTCGTCAGTGAGTTTGCTGTTACATTCATTGCATTTCCAGTTGTCTGCGTTGAGGTTAAATCTAGGTTTGCAGTTGGATTCAGATTTCCTAATCCCAAAAACCCAGTTGTGTCCTGTAACACCATTCCCGTCGTCCATGCATTAAGATCTGATTTATAAGCAAAGTTTAGTGGTCCATATGCAGATCGCAGTGAGCTTCCATTTCCAACAATAAGGTTGCCCGACATGGTTGCGTTCCCACTAAAGTTAGCGTTTTCAACGACATCTAGCTTTGTACCTGGATTTGTAGTCCCCATTCCAACCTTACCATCTGCCGCTACATAAATTGACTCTGTACTGCCTGCTGCAACTCGAAATGGTTTGACTGTAGAACCGGTAGCGGTATTCACGTTTAAAAGATACCCTGTTCCTGTGTTTGAAGTAGTGTCGGTTATATTGAATAAGTCTGTAGTGCTAGTTGCATTGCCGTACGTAAATGTGGTTGAAAAACTGGTGCCAACCGATTGGTACATGTTCATTGATAGGTTGGTTGTTGGTGCAGTTAAATCTGACCATACAGATGAGCCGCTTCCTCCAATACAGTCGGTCCACGCCCCATTTTGATAACATCTGAATTTGTTTGTGCTGGTATTGTATGAGATTGACCCATTGCCAAACGCTATTGGATCATATCCAAAACGGCCCACTTGCAGTTGTCCTCCCATGGTGATATTGCCGGAGGCAGTGGCGTTACCTAGTACACTCAACATCTCTGTTGGATTGCTATACCCAATTCCCACATAACCCGATCCATTTGGAATTACTGAAAAATGTTCATTTGATACTGTTGTAATATCTGTTGTTGCTCCCGAAAACACGAGTCCTGTTGAACCAATTGTTTTATTGGTGAACACTTCGGAACCTGCAAGTGTTGCGAGTGTACCGGTTGTTGGAAGTGTAATAGTGGTTGATGCTGAGGTGGTAAGGGTAAGCGGGTATGCTCCGCTTGTAGTAAACGCATCGGCAAATGAAATTGTTTTTGCGTTAGGTATGGTAAGTGTACCTGTGGTATTTGTCACAGTTAGACCTGCCACCTTCTCTGCATTAAACGCATAAGGTACTGCAGTAAATCGTATCCGTGATCCAAATGTCTCTCCATTAAAGGTTACATCAAGCCATAACGCATCGCTGTTAAAGTCGATGGTAGTTGGAATCGGTGTAACCTCGCCGAGTGAAGCACGAAACACCCGTTGGTCACGGTAAGCGATTGACTCTCACTCCATGGGGTACCGGTTGGTAGTTGATTACCTCCAGAACTCGCGTCATACAGTTTGAACACAAAGGTGTAACTTCCATTCGTTACGTTTGTGCTATCCGATTTATTTACCACCTTACCCTGAAAGTTTATGGTTCTGTTTATGCCTGGAGCGGCGAATATAGAAGAAGTGACAATTGACAGTCCAAGTACAAAAACGAGTGTAGATACAAACAAAGCAAGAAACACCCGAACTGTCTTTTTATAATAGATGTACATGTACAATTTATAATAAGAGTGCCACGTTCACCATGTCAAATACTACATTATCTTATCATAATTATATCTCTATAATCTTTTTAGATTGTCATTTCAATACTATTAATAATTTTGTAAATTTAGGTAAATAATGGTATTAAGGCTATTTAATCTTATCTTATTCTTATCTTTTTATAACTTTATTGATAAAATATAGCTTCATAAGTCCTGAAATTGACACCGTGATAAGATTATGATACAAATGTAACTATGAAGAGTTTTTCCTACACAAAGTCAACTACACTCATTCAAAGTTTAACGAGTATAGACTCACTCAAGCGAGAGATTCTCCTCCTTCCCCTTTCTCCTCAAACTGAGATTCAACTCCAATATAACGCTAAGGTAAAGCGAATTCAGTCGCTCCTTTCGCTCCACAGTGAAAAAGTTCCATCCGATATCGTTAGTCACGCTCTCACACCACTTGGGAAACATACTAAATCGCCTTTTGACGGCACTATTGATCTCACTAAACGCGCCCTTGATCATCTGTACTATAACTGGTTAGTAAATGACAAGAATCTAGAGGTGGGAGATATTCAAGAGTTATATTACAAACTATTTCAAAATGTGTTGGTTTGTGATACTGAAAGCCTGCGAACAACGCTTGACTACGTCCAGATTAACCCAGAACACCCAGTCATTCAGGCATCACTCATACATATTCTTACCTCTGAACTTTTCACAGAAGTTCCTGGCTCAACGCTATTTGTTCCACTACTTGGTAATCTTATGTTGTACAAGTTTGGGTATGACTTTCGAAGATGTACTGGGCTTGAGATTGGGTATGCAGCCCACATAGCTGAATATCAAACCAATACGACTCTTGCACAAAAAGAACAAAACCTAACCTTTTGGCTTGAGTTTACCGCTCGCACCCTCATTGAAGAACTCGAATCAACACTTGAAAGCATGAAAAAAGCAAAGTCAACTCCTCGCACGCAACAAACTCCTACCGAAATGCTCTCTGAGCGACAGCAGTCAATAGTAGAGTTGTTTAACAAACCTGGAATTAGAGTAAATAATAGACAAATCCAGAAATTATTTAAGATTTCCCAGATCACCGCATCACGTGATCTCTCGCTATTAGCAGAACTAGGTATTATTATTCCAGTTGGAAAGGGGCGATCGACGAGTTACGTAAAAGTATAACTG
>Ga0116204_1000505_pt1 | contig 22305 bp, 23 predicted proteins | sample LakKivwa52mmetaG_FD_94481 | JGI IMG/M metagenome (GOLD analysis project Ga0116204, IMG submission 94481) | Anoxic lake water microbial communities from Lake Kivu, Rwanda to study Microbial Dark Matter (Phase II) - Lake Kivu water 52m metaG | ecosystem: Environmental > Aquatic > Freshwater > Lake... | reverse complement strand
GCCCGTGAAGAAGGAGACTTTCGGCCAGAAGACAAGAGTTTTTATACAAAAGCTTATCAGCTATCCTGCCAATGTGCTGCAGGGTTCGGTTAATGCTGTGGCCGATACCGCCAAAAAAACCACCGAGGTCGTTACCACGGAAGTAAAAACTACGGGCGAGGTTGTAACCGGCGACAGCGACAAAGCCAAGGCGATTATAATCGAGCCCCTGACCGGAACAGCCGAAGTCGCCGTGGAAGCGGTTCGAGATACCGTTAGCGTGCCAGTAGAAGCTGCAAAGGAATAAAATAATAATACGAGATATATAAGAGCCATATCTTTCCCTGAGATATGGCTCTTTCGCACTTGACTATATGAATAAACCGAAGCTGGTCTTACTAACGTTTTTAATAACAGCTATCCTGACAACCGCGCTTTACAGGCCCGTTTCGATAGCCGTATTCCATCTGACGGAACCGGTATTCAAATGTCCTGTAAAGTTAAATTCGGGTGAAGGCATAGTAGTGCGCAATGATGCCGGTGGTAAAGGTGACTTCGGGTCCAGGCGCAGGAACGGACGAACGCACTCCGGCATAGATATACAGGCTCCCGCAGGGACGCCCGTAATGGCATCTAAAAGCGGCCTGGCGTTTTGCCTTAACGTTCCGACCGGATACGGTAAATATATACTCATATACCATCCAGATGGTATGATGACGCTTTACGGGCATCTTTCGCAGTGGATGACAGAGTCGGCTAAGGAAGTAAAACAGGGAGCGGTCATAGGCCTGGTCGGAAGGACCGGTAATGCCAACTCCAAATACATCGAGCCCCATCTGCATTTTGAGATACGCAAGGATAATGCGCCTCAGGATCCGTGGAAATTGATGAGATAGGAAAAGTGCCATGTCCACAAGAATAAGGGAAGCGGGCGGGATCAGCATACTGGATATCGAAGGCAATATCGACATAAACTCTTCCGAGATAATAGAAACCGTCGGATGGCTTGTCGGCTCCGGTAAGCTCAATATACTCATTAACCTGGAGAATATCGGCATGGTCGATTACAGCGGGTTATCGATACTGGCTATCGCGTACAAGAACGTCATAAATCACAAAGGCGCCCTTAAACTTGTTAACGTGCCTCTTTCTGTTACGGAGCTGTTAAAAGTAGCTAAGCTCGACCACGTGTTTGAGACATACCCGGACGAAAAATCGGCAATAAGCAGCTTTTTTGACACAGAGGTTTTACTTCATTTACGCAGAAAATTCCAGCGGCTCGACATACACCTTAAGGTGAGCTATAAACTTTTGGGACCCGATGCCGGCGCGAAAGCGTTCGAGGGTACGGTGCTGAACCTGAGCGCTGCAGGCATATATATACACACTAAAAACATTCTTCCGCTTAACAGCCTGCTAAAAATGTCTCTGACCATTCCCGGCCAGATAAAAAAAACCACTACTGACGGCAGGGTAATATATCTGGCGGATAAGGAGATACAGCCGCATGTATATCCCGGTATGGGAGTGGCGTTCGTCCATCTGGATACTAAAAAAGAGAAGGCCGTAATAGACTTCATAGACCGGAATGCCACCCACAGGGCTGATGAATCGTGCTAAATGCTGGACGTGAATGCGGTTTTCTCTTCACGCTCGCAGGAAAGTATCCCGCAAGTTGAACCGGCTAAATTCCGCAAGAAAAGCCGCTTTTCATTTCAAGGGCTCCCTGTCAAACTGCCGTATCTGCCCCAGAAGATGCGGTGTCGACAGGACCGGCGGAAAGCTCGGGTATTGCCGTTCCGGATCGAAGGCCTCCGTATACAGCCACTTATCGCATCATGGGGAGGAACCGCCGATATCCGGAGGGCGCGGTTCGGGGACCATATTCTTCTCCAGATGCAATATGAAATGCGCCTACTGCCAGAACTACCGCTTCAGCCAGCTGGATGAAGGCAAAGAGGTGACGACCGGTGAATTGGCCGGTATGATGCTTTCTTTAGAAAAACGCGGATGCCACAATATAAATCTTGTAAGCCCGACACATTACCTGCCCCAGATCGTATCGGCGCTGGAGGAGGCGCTCGCGGGCGGGCTGTCAGTGCCGATAGTCTACAATACAGGCGGCTACGAGCTCAAAGATTCGATAAGGGCCCTCGACGGCTTAATAGACGTATATCTGCCTGATATGCGTTATTCAGACAACGATATGGCTAAAATTTACTCTGACGCTCCGGACTACGCCCAGCGAAACCGCGAAGCCGTATCCGAGATGCACAGGCAGGTCGGGGACCTAATCGTGGATAACTACGGTATAGCTAAAAAAGGCATGATCATACGCCTGCTGGTTCTACCGAAAAACATATCGGGCACCGTTAAGACACTGCAGTTCATAAAGGAAGCTGTATCGAAGAGCGCATACTTAAGCATAATGAGCCAGTACTATCCGACATACAAGGCCTATAGCTATCCGGACATATCCCGCGGTACAACGACGGAGGAGTATGCGAATGTGGTTGACGAGGCGCGTCTTTTAGGATTAAATAAAGGATGGGTGCAGGAAGCGCCTGAAAATTTCGACCAAAAATTTTTCGGAACGAATATAAAACCTAACCCGGAAAACCATAAAGATGGCCGTTAAAAAAAATAGAAGGGCGTCACACGCAAAACAGCTGGAAGCCATATCCAGGGTATCCAGCTCCATAACTTCTAATATGTATCTTAATGATATACTCAAGCTCATAGTAACGGTAACGGCCGAAGTCATGGATTCAAAAATATGCTCATTGATGCTCGTTGACGACAAGACCGGCGAGCTCATATTGAAAGCCACACAGTCTATGAGCGAGGCATATAATAAGAAGCCCAATTTAAGGGTCGGTGAGGGTATCGCAGGCAGAGTTGCTATAGAGAATAAACCGATAGCTGTATATGACTTAAGCGAGGAGCCCGAGTACAGATCTAAGAATATAGCCGCAAAAGAAGGCCTTAAGTCGCTCTTGTCGGTCCCGCTATCATTTAAAGGAAAAGTTATCGGAGTAATTAATAGCTACACCTCATACACGCATAAATTTTCCCGCGAGGAAATAAGCGTCCTGACCGCCGTGGCAAATCAGGCCGCGATAGTCATAGAGAATGGCGCGCTGATGCTGAAGACGAAGAACGCCTTAGAAGAGCTAGAGACGCGCAAGGCTGTCGAAAGAGCCAAGGGCATACTCATGCGCGAGGAGGGCATGCCGGAAGAGGAAGCCTTCCGAAAGATACAGAAACAGAGTATGGACCTGCGCAAATCTATGCGAGAGATCTCCGAGGCTATAATTCTGATGGAGAATATGCGGAAGAAATAAGGCGGTCGGGATTAAAAATTACGGCTTTAGCACTTGACAAAGTTCCCGGAAGTGGTATACTTAACATGAGAGTCGAAACGACAAAGATGTCTTCCGGCAAAGTCAGCCAGAAGGCATGTTTTATTTATACGGACTGCGGCGTCCTTTTCCGAATTGAGGAAAAGGATTTTTTTATTGGCGGGGAATAAGATGAAGAACACGATAAGATTGGCTATAGCTCAGGTCAATTGCACGGTGGGGGACCTTAAGGGCAACTCCGAAAGGATAAAGGAGTACCTGGGAATGGCCGAAAAGGCCGGGGCCGACATAGTCTCTTTCCCGGAGCTTGCGATAACCGGATACCCTCCGGAGGACCTGCTCCTTAAACCGTCTTTCGTCGAGGACAATATAGATGCGCTTGGCAAAGTGGCGAAGTCGGTGGGCAATATCGTGGCGGTCATAGGTTTTGTAGACCGAAAAAAGTCGGATATATACAACGCCGCGGCGGTTATATACAGGGGAAGGGTCGCGGGGGTATGTTATAAGATGTCCCTGCCTAACTACGGAGTCTTCGATGAGTTTCGATACTTTAAGGCCGCGCCCTCCCAGTCGGTATTCAGGCTGGGCAATATCGTCTTCGGCGCGAACATCTGCGAAGATATCTGGCACAAAAAAGGGCCGGCCGCTATGCAGGCGGCTAAAGGGGCGGGCCTGATAATAAATATAAGCTCCTCACCCTATTACATGGGAAAGATAGATAAAAGGGAAGAGGTCGTCCGGTACCAGGCAAAAGCCAACAAGGTATTTGTATCATACACCAATATGGTAGGCGGGCAAGACGAACTGGTATTCGACGGCCAGAGTATGATAGTGGATAATAAGGGCAACGTCGTGGCAAGAGCCGCCGCATTCAAGGAGGACTTCCTGGCGGCCGATATCGATATACCGGCCGGAACAGGCCGGTCCGTGAAGGTGGTAACCATACCGGTATCGACCCGTTCCGCAGAGAAACCGGGGATATCGCCTTGCAGGGTAAAAGAGCTCGGCCCTGTCGCCGAGGTGTATGAAGCCCTTTCGCTCGGGCTTAAAGACTACGTCCTGAAGAACGGGTTTAGAGAGGTGGTTATAGGGCTTTCCGGCGGGATAGATTCATCCATTGTGGCCGCGTTAGCGGTGGACGCACTCGGTAAAAGTAATGTCATCGGTGTATTTATGCCGACAAGATATTCCTCCGAGGCTTCCGAAAGGGACGCCAGGGAACTGGCCAACAGGCTCGGGATAAAGTTTATGACCATATCGATCGAGCAGCTGTTCAAGCTATATATGATGGCCCTCGATTCCAAATTCTCGGGCTCAGGCAAGGATAAGACCGAGGAGAACCTGCAGGCGAGGATCCGCGGTAATATGCTGATGGCTTTATCGAACAAGTTCGGATGGATGGTCCTGACGACCGGCAACAAGTCCGAAATGAGCACCGGATATGCAACGCTTTACGGGGATATGGCCGGAGGGTTTGCCGTCATAAAAGATGTGCCTAAGACCCTGGTCTATAAGCTGGCTAAATACAGGAACGGAGTATCTGAAGTTATACCGCCTGATGTACTGACAAAAGAGCCCACAGCGGAGTTGAGGCCGGATCAGAAGGACAGCGATACATTGCCGCCATATGATATGCTCGATAAGGTATTGAAGTTATATATAGAGGAAGATAAGAGCTCTGCAGATATAATTAAAACCGGTTTTGGCAAAGATATAGTAGCCAGAGTCGTAGGCATGGTGGATACGAGCGAATACAAGAGGAGGCAGGCGCCGCCGGGCATAAAGATCACGCCCAAGGCTTTCGGCAAGGACAGGCGGATGCCGATAACGAATAGGTACAAGTGAGTCCCTAGTCGCTCGACCAGCGCGGCAACATAAAGACCGATGACAGGTATGCTACTTCGGCAAAAAAGGTATTCGCCTGTGGCGACATGCGAAGAGGCCAGTCGCTCGTCGTCTGGGCCATCGCCGAGGGCCGCGCGTGTGCTGAGAGCATCGATCGCTTCTTAAGCAGACTGGCATTTTAGCAACAAAACAGGAAAATCCTGTTGCAAATTGACCCACCGGGTGATAGAATATTTTCCGTAAATATTATGAAGTTTGGGCAATGGAAGCCCGCTGATATAGTAGGCTTCTTTTCTTTTGGAAAGCGACATGACGAACGAAATATTGCTGCTATCATGCGTCTTTATACCGCTAGCCGGTGCAGTCGTCGCCCCGCTGGCAGGCTATGTATCGACCAAGCTCAGGAACGCGCTGGCGCTGGGGGCGATATCGGCGTCATTCGCCGCGGCGGCGGCCCTCATACCGGTGGTCCTTGCCGGTAATACCATCACCGTAATCGTAAATCTTCCTTTAGGATTTAATTTCATCCTCACAGCCGACTGCCTTGCCGTATTCATGGCGGCGGTCTCTTCCTTCATAGGCGCCATCATAGTTCTGTATTCATTCGGTTACATAAGCCACTATCCGAATCAGACCGAGTACTACTTCATGGTCGCCCTCTTCATGGGTTCGATGATGGGGCTGGTATTCTCAGCAAATCTCATCTTCCTCTATATCTTCTGGGAGATCACGGCTTTAGCCAGTTGGCGGCTTATAGGTTTCTTCAGGGAGAAGAGGGATGTGGTGCGGGCCGACAAGGCGTTCCTAGTGACCGTATTCGGCGCGCTTGCGATGCTTTTGGCGTTCGTTCTAATATACCAGAAGGTCGGATCATTTGACCTTGCGGCAATAAAATCGTACTTCAAGACGGTACCGGTACCGGATATCGCCGTCATGCTGATACTTTTAGGCATATTGACAAAATCCGCGACATTGCCGTTCCACACATGGCTTCCGGACGCTGGCGTCGCCCCTTCGCCGGTCACGGCGCTGCTGCACGCGGCGGTACTGGTAAAGATCGGCGTATATGTATTCGCCAGGCTATTCATCGTGACATTCACCCCCAGCGAGATTTGGCATACTATAGTACCGGCATTGGCCGCCGGCTCCGCGCTGGTGGCTGCCGGAGCGGCATTGGTCGAAACCGACCTGAAGCGCATAATCGCATATTCTACGGTAAGCCAGATAGGGTTCATATTCCTTGGTTTCGCGGTTAATAATACCATCGGCATCGCCGGAGCGATGTTATTCATACTGATGCACGGGCTCGCTAAAGGCGGGCTTTTTCTTTGCGCAGGTATCGTGGAGCAGAACACTAAGAATAAGGACATAACCAGGATGGGCGGACTCGTGGCGACTATGCCTGTCACGGCAGTATCTTTCCTTGTATGCTCGTTCTCCATAATGGGCATACCGCCATTCGGAGGATTCTTCTCGAAATATATGGTCTTTTCCGGAGCGGCGGGGGGCGGCAACATATACATAACGCTCGCGTTCCTTTCAGGCGCCGTCCTTACGATATTATACCTATTCAGGCTCTTCAATATGGTATTTCTGGGAGAGCCCCGCGGAAATCTGGCAAAAGAAAGCTCGGCTACAATGATGGTCTCGGTAGCCATACTGGCGGCTCTATCGCTTGCGGGTGGTATCTACATAATGTACCCGTCGTCTTTTGTCGCCGCCGCGGTCAAACAGATGGTTGGGATCTAGGCATGCATATACTACTTATGGCCATAGCATTACCGATAGTCACGGGGATAGCCATACTTTGCGTACCCCGGAGGGTGAAAGGCCTTAGAGAGACATTGTCGGTCCTGGGCATGGCTGCCAACCTGTTTTTAGTATCGACATTTTCCGGTAAATCCATATACCTATCGCTTCCATGGGCGGGGCATGGATTAGACCTGTCGTTTAGATTATACAGCTTCAATTCGTTCATCCTGATAGCCGCCGCGGCACTCGGATTCCTCATAACTCTCTACTCGGCTTCATCTATGTACGGGAAAGACTACTCGAGATTATTCCTTTCCTACATACTGTTATCGTTCGGCCTGGTGAACGGGGCACTCCTTTCGGATAATCTTATAGCGATGCTATTCTTCTGGGAAGGGCTTCTCCTGACACTGTTTGCGATGATCGCGGTGGGCAACCCGAAGGCCTTCCGCACCGCCACGAAAGCATTCCTTATAGTCGGCGTATGCGACCTCTTTATGATGGTGGGCATTGCGCTCGCCGGACGCATATCCGGCACGCTACTGATCTCTGAGATGGCCGTGCCGATAGCGGGACTGGGAGGGCTCGCATTCCTATTTATGATGATCGGCGCCATATCCAAGGCCGGATCGATGCCGTTCCATAGCTGGATACCGGACGCCGCTATCGATGCGCCCCTTCCTTTCATGGCGCTGCTGCCGGGCGCTTTAGAAAAGTTGATGGGAATATACTTTCTGACACGAATATCCCTGGATATATTCAAGCTGGAAGCGCATTCCTGGGCGAGCACCCTTATGATGACCATCGGCGCTATAACGATACTGGCCGCTGTCTTGATGGCGCTCATACAGAAGAACTACAAGAAACTCTTGTCCTACCACGCCATAAGCCAGGTGGGGTACATGATACTCGGGATCGGCACCATGACGCCTGTCGGTATAGTGGGAGGCCTGTTCCATATGATAAATAATGCGATGTATAAGAGCTGCCTGTTCCTTACGGGCGGGGCGGTGGAGAAAGAGACCGGCACTACAGACCTGGGCTCGCTCGGCGGGCTTGGCCTTAAGATGCCTGTGACTTTCGCTTGTTTTATAATAACAGCTCTCTCCATATCCGGAGTTCCGCCGTTCAACGGCTTCTTTTCGAAAGAGCTCGTCTACGACGGGGCGCTTGAGAGAGGCAGAATATTCTACATCGCCGCGGCTTTAGGGTCTTTCTTCACCGCTGCATCGTTCCTGAAGCTGGGACACGCCGCTTTCTTGGGCAGATTGGACAGCCGGAACTCTAAGGTAAAAGAGGCCTCCTGGGTCATGCTCATCCCGATGATACTTATAGCCGCCGGATGTATTGTATTTGGATTATACAACGGCCTGCCAATAGACCGAATCATAAAGCCGGCTCTCGGTGACGCGATCCACTCCAGCCATAGCTTCTCCGGCTTCCCTACGAATATGGCTCTGGTCGCAGGAACGGTCGTTGTGCTCATAGCAGCGCTTTTAAACCATCTTTACGGAGTAAGGAAGACCGGAAAAGGCCTCGGCGCCGTAGATCATATACACCATGCCCCCGGATTGTCATTTGTGTATGATAAGGCCGAGAGAGGATATCTGGATCCATACAATATCGGAAGGGTATTTATAAAGGCAGCGGCCTTGATATTATCATCTCTCGATAAAATAATCGATTTCTTCTATAACAATGTCGTGGTATGGGCAGCCGATACGACCGGCCTCTTGATACGAAGGATGCATAACGGCAGCCATAAGATGTATATCGTGTGGTCGCTGGTAGCAACTGTGATTGTAATAACATTTTTGATCAGGACCATGTAACTCATGATGCCATCTCTTTTAATATTGATACCGCTATTCGTCATAATGGCGATAAATCTGCCGAAACACACCGGCAGGAGGCTCGCGTTCTACCTGGCGCTTACGCTTTTTGCCGCCCAGATGGTCCTGGCTGTATTTCACCAGAAGTTCTTCGTGACAAGCGAAGCCGCCGGCATCGACCGCTTCTTCAGGGTAGACCTGTCGATAGACTACCTCGGGGTAGCGGCTCTGGTATGTATGGGCCTGGTATCGATGTCGAGCTTGTTTGTGTCCCGGTATATGCCCCTAGACGAGCCGGAACGTTTTAAATTCACCAACCTTCTCGTAATAATGTCTATCGGCATGTGCGGCATAGTAATGGCCAGGGATATCTTCTCGCTCTATGTGTTCCTGGAAATTACCGCGATAACATCCTTCATACTGATAGCTTTCAAGAAAGATATATACGGGCTTGAAGGGGCATTCAAATATCTGATGCTTTCCGCCATAGCTACCATATTCATGCTTCTTTCGATAGCCGCGATATTACTCGTATCTAAAGATACATCGTTCGTCTCGATATCCGAAGCTCTTAAGACATCGGCGGGGCAGCCGGTGATCATAGCGGCTATCGCCGTATTCCTATGCGGGTTGTTCATAAAAGGGGGGATATTCCCGTTCCATGGCTGGCTTCCGGACGCATACGCCTCCTCGCCGGCTCCGGTATCGGTCCTCCTTGCCGGCATAGTGACGAAGGTGGCCGGCGTATATACCATCATACGCGTGACGATGCTTTTCGGATCGACCGCCGCCCTGAACAACGTTCTCCTGTCATTAGGAGCTTTATCTGTTCTGGTCGGGGCGTTTGCCGCCCTCGGGCAGGATAACTTCAAGCGAATGCTCGCTTATTCCAGCATCAGCCAGGTGGGATATATAGTCCTGGGTATAGGCGCAGGCACGCCGCTGGGGATATTCGCGGCTATATTCCATTTCTTTAACCATGCGATGTTCAAGTCGCTTCTCTTCGTAAATGGAGCGGCCCTTGAGAAAGAAACAGGGACGGTCAGCATGTCGAAGATGGGCGGGCTGTCGCAAGCGATGCCGGTAACCGGATGGACCTCTGTAGTCGGAATGCTTTCGGCCGCGGGGATACCTCCGCTGGCCGGATTCTGGTCGAAGCTGCTCATAATAGTAGCGCTTTGGCAGGCCGGGCGTTACGCGTACGCCGGAATAGCCGTATTTGCCGGAGTGGTTACGTTAGGCTACCTACTTACCATGCAGAGAAAAGTTTTCTTCGGTAAACTCGCCGCGGGAATGGACGGTGTAAAGGAGGCCGGCTTCGGGATAGTGATGCCATCGATAATACTGGCTTCCATAGTAGTGCTGACCGGTTTACTGTTTCCGTTCTTACTTCAGAGCTTTGCTATCCCCATAAAGGAGATGCTGACGCATTAAAAGAAGATGAATACTATCGATATGGTGCTTCTGGTAACGATGACCCTGGCGGCTATATGGACCGTAATGGGCAGGAGCCTATTAAAGGCGACGATAGGGCTTGCCGTCACCAGCGCCGTCCTTTCGATAATAATATTCAGGCTCGGCTCGCCGCTCGCCGCGGTATTCGAGCTATCGGTATGTACGGGCCTCATCACGGTAGTATTCGTAAGCACTATAAGCCTGACTAAACCGCTCACGCACAAGGACATTACAGAGATGTCGAGGAAGAGGCATAAGAGATTCATATATCTGCCTGTAATACTTGCGTTGACAGCTTTTCTCATCATACGCTCCGGCGCGCCGAAAGGCTTAATAATGTCTATGGGCGAATCGGTCCATAACGTCGCCGAGGTCTTATGGGATATGCGCCAGCTCGACATGTTCGGACAGGTGATATTGATAATAGCCGGTGCGCTGGGGGTCGTTGTGCTATTCGCGGAGGGGAAAAATGGCGCCAAGTAACCCGAGCGAGCTCCTATACATATTCGGATCCTTCACGATACTTCTTCTGGTGGCGGGATTCTACTGTCTTGTAGTTACCAGGTCTTTCCTCCGGGCTGTTATAGCGATAGAGCTTCTGATAAAAGCCGTAACGCTATTCTTTATAGCGGTGGGATATATAACCGGGAAACCCGCTCTTACACAGGCGCTCGTCATAACGGTCATAGTCGTCGAGGTCGTGGTAGTAGTCATCGCCGGCGGCATAGCGATAAGCGTATTCAGGAAGAACGATTCACTCGATATAACATTATTGAATAAAATGAAAGGTTAGATCGGACAATGACCGAAAACATAGCGCTGACGCCTCCTGTAGTATTTCTGGAGGTTCTGGTAGCGATGGTCTTATTCTCGAAGATCCTGTCCTTATTGGCATACAGGATCAAGGGAAAAGCCCCCGGCGGCACCTGCAAGTCATACGCGTGCGGCGAGAACGTGCCGACGCACCTGATGCAGCCGGATTATAGCCAATTCTTTCCGTTCGCGTTCTTCTTTACGGTGCTCCACGTGGTGGCTCTCATGATAGCTACCGCGCCCATGGACACTTTAGGATCCTTTGCGATGGCGCTCATATATATAGGCGGCGCGGCGGTAGGACTTGTGATACTTTTCAGGAGATAGGACAGGATGAGCGTTGTAACTAAGATAGTGAATTGGGCGCGTTTAAAATCTCCGTGGGTTCTCCACTTCAATACCGGAGCGTGCAACGCCTGTGATATCGAGATAATAGCGGCGCTCACCCCGAGATACGACCTCGAGAGGTTCGGGGTAATGTTAAAAGGAACTCCGAGGCACGCCGATATACTGCTATGCTCCGGCCCGGTAACAAAGCAGATAAAAGACAGGCTCATACGCATATACGAACAGATGCCTGAGCCGAAGTTCGTAGTCGCGGTGGGCACGTGTTCATGCTCAGGAGGAGTGTTCGAAGGCTGTTACAACGTGGAGTCCGGCATAAATACCGTCATACCCGTGGCGGCCTACATACCGGGATGCCCCGTCAGCCCGAAAGCTCTCATAGACGGGGTAGTCAAACTGCTCGGAAGCATAGAAGCCGGTGAGGCCAAAAAGAGCGTAAAGGCGATATGACCCAGGAAGATGTACTGCAAAATCTGGTTAAGAAGTTCCCTTTCCTTGACGGCAAAATAAGGGCCCCCAGGGCAAGGCGGATATTTGTCGACGACATAACGGCGAGCTTCGATGAGGTATTCGATTACGCCACCGGAGATCTGGAGTTCTCGATATTGCTCACGATAACCGGAATGGACGAAGGCGAAAAAATAACCATCGCATACCATGTCGCCAGGATCGACGGAAATATCCTGACGATAAAAAAATCGACACCTAAAAACGACCCGGTGATAAAGACGATCACGCCAAAATTTTTCGGCGCCGACATATATGAAAGAGAGCTCGTCGACCTATTGGGCGTAAGGGTTGAGGGCCTGCCGGATGGCAATCGGTACCCGCTTCCAGACGACTGGCCCAAGGGCGAGTTCCCATTAAGAAAAGACTGGAAGAAGCCGGCAAAATCAGAGGAAGGAAAACCAAATGAATAAGCATAAGGTGGTCATACCGATAGGCCCGCAGCATCCCGCACTTAAGGAGCCGGAGAGCTTCAGCGTGACTTTATCAGGCGAAAAGATAATGGCTTTCAGCGCGCGCCTTGGCTATAACCATAGAGGCATAGAAAAGGCCTGCGAAGAGAGGACATATCTGCAGGATATATACTTGACCGAGCGCATATGCGGAATATGTTCGCATACGCACTCCACAGCGTTCGTACAGGCCGTGGAAGAGATAGCCGGTATCGTAATACCCCAGCGGGCAAGCTACATAAGGACCATAATAGGCGAGCTCGAGCGGATACACAGCCATCTTCTGTGGCTCGGAGTAGCCGCACACGAAGTGGGTTTCGATACGCTTCTAATGTATACCTGGCGGGACAGGGAGATAGTGATGGACATTTTAGCCCAGGTCACGGGAAACCGCGTCAACTACGGTTGTAATACGATAGGCGGAGTACGGCGCGACATAGACCCATCCCAGATCAAGGATATGCTTAAGGCTATCGATGCGCTTGAGGATCGCACGAAGTACTATATAGATATCGCCACTAAAGAGACGACGCTTATAGAGAGGCTGTCCGGGGTAGGGAAGCTATCAAAGAAGGATGCTGTGACTTTGGGCGCGGTCGGCCCTACGGGAAGGGCCTCAGCCGTGGATAGGGATGTACGGCGAGACGATCCGTATGCCGCATACGATAAGCTCAAATTTAAGGTAGTGACCGATGACCACTGTGATGTATACGGCAGGGCTTTAGTACGGGTGGGCGAACTGATGGAGTCCTACAAGATCCTCCGTCAGGCCCTAAAGGACATGCCGGAAGGGCCTCTGACGGTCAAGGCTCCGAGAAAGATACCGGCGGGTGAAGCTACGAGCCGCTATGAAGCTCCGCGCGGCGAATGTTTTCATTATGTGAAATCTAACGGCACCGACAAGCCCGAGCGCGTAAAGGTCCGCGCCCCGACCCTGGCGAACGTCCAGACCGTCGCGAAGATGCTCGAGGACGGCCAGCTGGCGGACCTGCCGATAGTCATCGCGGCTATAGACCCGTGCTTTTCGTGCACCGACAGGATAACCTTGATCAAGCGCGACGGGTCGAGATCGGCAAAGCGTATGACCTGGGATGAACTCCACACATACAGTATAGACTGGTATCGAAAAAAGGGCCTGAACTTCGCAGGCCTTAACGAGAAGTTAAAGAAAAGGATCTGATGCGGGCGCTATTCAATATATTCATATTCCCGGGCTTTTTATTTCTCTTTATATTCGGACTGTCGGCGCAATTTTTCGACAGGAGAATATACGCCAGGCTCCAGAACAGGCAGGGCCCGCCATGGTTCCAGCCGCTGGCCGACTTCATAAAGCTCGTATCGAAGGAAGAGATAATACCGGAAGAGGCCAATCCCAATATGTTCAAGGCCATGCCCGTTATAGCGATCACAGCCGTCGTCACGACGATAACGTATATACCCATGTGGAGCCCGAAGGCGCTATTTTCCTTTAACGGGGACCTGATAGTCGTCCTGTATCTTTTGACGATACCGACTCTGACATTTTTCCTGGGCGGGTGGTATTCGACATCCCTTTATTCTAAGATAGGCGCGGTGCGGGCCCTTACACAGCTATTCGCCTACGAGGTACCGCTTCTGATGAGCATACTGGCGCCGGCGCTCCTCGCCAATACCTGGTCGCTGACGGAGATGGCCGCGTTCTATCAAGCCCACCCGGGCTACTGGCTATTCAATATACTCGGGTTTGCCATAGCATTGGTGACGCTTCTCGGTAAACTGGAGAAAGTTCCTTTCGACATCCCGGAAGCCGAGACGGAGATAGTAGCCGGAACCTTCACCGAATACAGCGGCAGGCTGATGGCGCTCTTCAAGCTCTCTATCGACATGGAAACGGTAGTTGCGGCTTCGCTTCTGGCGGCCGTATATCTGCCGTTCTGGCTGTGCTGCGGACCGGTGGTCGGTTTTATAGGCTATATGCTTAAGGTCCTTTTCATAATAGCTACCCTATCGTTATTGCGCACGGTGTTCGCGCGCCTCAGGATAGACCAGATGGTATCTTTCTGCTGGAAGTACCTGGCGCCGCTGGCGTTCATGCAGATACTATTTAACCTGGCTGTGAAAGGATTTATAATAAGATGATAAGGCCGGGTAAGATGATAAAGCAGGTCCTCGGGTCTCTATTCAAGAAACCGGCCACGACCGAGTATCCTTTTCATAAGAAGACGCTCGACGTGCCGGCGAGGTTCCGCGGTAAACTGAAATTCTATCCCGAGAAATGTATAGGCTGCAACCAGTGCGTGCGCGACTGCCCGTCGAACGCCATAAGGATAAGAAAAGTTGCCGATAAAGTATTTGAGGCCGACATAGACCTGGGCAGATGCATATACTGCGCCCAGTGCGTCGACTCCTGCCCTAAAAAGGCGCTGGAAGCGACCTGTGAGTTCGAACTGGCCTCGATCGACCGCGATAAGCTAAAGGTGACTTTCCGTGCCAAATCTCAAGACGCTCCTGTTAAATAGACTTGACGGCGCAAAACGCGTGGCCGTCCTCGCCATCGGCTCAGAGTTAAGAGCAGACGACGCCGCCGGTATTCTGGCTGGCGCCTCAATACTAAAAAGAAATAAGTCAAAAAGGCTTAAGGTGTTTTTAGGAGAAACAGCGCCGGAGAACTTAACCGGCGAGATACGAAAATTTAAACCATCCCACATAATTCTGGTCGATACCGCGGACATGAAGGAGGCTCCCGGCACCATACTATTATTGAAGCCCGAGGAACTTTCGAAGGACATAACTTTTTCGACTCATAAGATGCCGGCGGAGGTTCTGATCGAGTACTTCATCAAATCCATGGGCGCCGCCGTTACCTTTATAGGCATACAGCCATCGACGATAAAGTTCGGGTCGAAGGTATCCAAGGACGTGAAAGAATCCTCTAAGGAAGTCGCCTCGGCAATATTGGGAGCGGTAAAGCAGCTATAAGCTGTAAGTTTTAGGCTGTAAGATCGAACAATGAAAGCGTAATTCTATGCAATATACTAAGGGCGGCGTAAGAAGAATATTCGTGTTAAAATTCGATGACGGCGACGTCATGATGGATGAGATATCGAGGTTTGCAAAAAAAGAGAGGATAAAGTCGGCCGTATTCGTATTTCTGGGTGCCTTAAGAAAGGGCTATATAGTAACCGGCCCTAAAAAACCAGTCATTCCTCCGGAGCCCAATTGGAAGAAGTTCAAGGACGCCTGGGAAGCGATGGGCATAGGAACGATATTCACGAATAAATCCGGCCCACAGATACATATCCACACTTCCATGGGACAGAAGGACAAAGTCCTGACCGGCTGCGTCAGGAAGAAGTCGAGTGTCTTTCTCGTAATAGAGATGATCGTATTCGAGCTGGCCGGAGTAAAGACCTCGAAATCCCCCGACCCGAAGACCGGCTTGAACCTTCTCAAGATCTTTTGATGCGCTATAAGCTCATCATATTCGATATCGACGGCACGATAACGACCCACATAAGCTCCTGGCGATACATACATGAGAAGCTCGGGCTTTGGCAGGACAAGGCCTTCAAATATCAGGAAGACTTTCTTGCCGGCAGGATCGATTACAAAAAATTCTGCGAACTGGATGCCCGGCACTGGAAGGGCATGAGCGAATCGAAGATACGGGACATCTTTAAAAATGTACGTTATTCGAGGAACGCGAGGATTTGCATCAAAAGGCTTAAGGCCAAAGGCTTCAAGCTCGCGGCGGTATCTACGGGGCTGCAATATATGCCGGACCGAATCAGAAGAGAGATGGATTTCGACTACACGGTATCGAACCGCCTCATTTCGAGGGATGGAAAACTGACCGGCGGGGTTTCCATAAAGCTCGCCCACGGCGCCAAGCACGAAGTACTCGCGGCGATATTTAGAAAGTTCGGAGTCCGCCCCCGCGAAGTCATATCGGTAGGAGATAGCGAAGGGGATATACCGCTGGCAAGAGAGACCGGTTATTCGATAGCTTTCAATTCGACGAGCAGGGCCCTGTCGAAAATGGCGGACTACAATTGCAGGACAAAGGACTTCACGGAAGTATACCGAAAGATAATCTCGGTGATTTAACAGTTTTGTGTAATGTGCGAAGTGTCATGTGTCATGTACAGGACATAACACATGACACGTAACACAAAAGTGGCGGTCAGAGCCTATGAATAAATCATTTTTGCCGGTCTCTCGAGAAGACATAGCAGAGCGCGGATGGAGAGAGCTCGATATAATCCTCGTGACCGGGGACGCGTATGTGGACCATCCGTCGTACGGGGCCGCCGTAATAGGGCGAGTCCTCGAGAACGCCGGTTTTAAAGTCGGTATCATCGCGCAGCCGGATTGCAACGGCACCGCGGACTTCGAAAAGCTCGGAAGGCCGAAGCTTTTCTTCGGCGTGACGGCCGGGAACCTCGATTCGATGGTCTCAAATTACACCGCCAATAAACTCCCGCGCTCCGATGACGACTATTCGCCGGGCGGCGCATCGGGCTTACGCCCCGACAGGGCAACCATAGTGTACACCAATAAAATACGCCAGGCCTTCGGATCCGTTCCGGTAATAATAGGGGGCATGGAGGCCAGCATGCGGAGGTTGGCGCACTACGACTACTGGTCGGATAAGGTGCGCCGCTCGGTACTTCTGGACTCAAAAGCCGATATCCTGGTCTACGGAATGGGGGAGAGTCAAATTCTCGAAATAGCCGGCCGTCTTAAGAAAGGCGGGAGGGTAAAGGAGATCTCGGATGTGCGCGGCACCGTGATAGCCAGAAATTCCATCGAGGGTTTCGAGGGCATCATCGCGATCCCGTCATTTGAGGAAGTGGCTGGGGATAAATTGAAATTTATATCCGCGGCCAAGAGTATGTATTATGAGTCCGATCCGGTAAGAGGTAAAACTATAGCGCAAAAACATGATAACAGGTTTGTGATCGCGCTTCCGCCGGCCAAGCCTCTTGAGGCCGGGGAACTCGACGCCATCTATGCTCTGCCATACACGAGGATGTGGCATCCGTCTTACGATGCGTCGGGCGGGGTCCCGGGCCTTGAGACCGTGCGCTTCTCGGTCACTTCCCATAGAGGGTGCCCGGGAGGGTGTAACTTCTGTTCTCTCTATATGCACCAGGGCAGGATCCTGCAGGGCCGCAGCGAAAAATCCATAATCGACGAGATAAAACGTATGGCTTCGCGGGAAGACTTCACGGGCACGATCACCGATATCGGCGGACCGACTGCAAATATGTACGCCGCCCGCTGCAGCTCCTGGAATAAGGCCGGCGCCTGCAGGAACAAGAGATGCCTCGTGCCGGTAAGATGCCCGAGCCTGAAACCCGGCTACAGCGAAACCTTGAGGCTCTGGCAAAAGGCGCTCGCCGTTCCCAAGGTAAACCACGTCTTCATCGGCAGCGGGATCAGATACGACCTGGCCGCCGACGATGGCGCGAATGCGTATTTAAAGGCGCTCTGTTCTTCGCACATAAGCGGACAGCTTAAGGTGGCTCCGGAACATACCGAAAGTTCCGTACTTGCTCTAATGTCAAAACCACAGTTCGAAGTATATGAGGAATTCACAAAGCGCTTCGGCGAGGCAAATAAGGGACTTATAAGGAAACAGTATCTGGTAAATTATTTCATAATAGGCCACCCGGGTTCGGGGCTCGCCGAAACGCTCAGGATGGCGCTGAAACTGGAATCGATGGGTATACGCCCCGAGCAGGTGCAGGACTTCATACCGCTACCTATGACGATATCCGGATGCATGTATTATACCGAAACAGATCCTTTCACGGATAAGAAGATATACGTCCCGAAAGGCGCGAGGGAGAGAAGGCTTCAAAGAGCCCTTATTCAGCATTCCAGGCCTGACAATAAGAAGTACGTGGTCGAAGCTTTACGAAGGCTGAACAAGATGCGCCTCATCGGCAAGCTTCTGAAGAACCGAAAACCAAGGCGGTAACATATTGAACATTCCGGGAACGGAACCAATTTAAATAATTCCTTTCCCGGAATGGGATGGACTTTATGCCACGATTGCTATATTCCGATAAGAACGGCAAAATATTCGAAGACCCCGGAACTGACGCCGCAGTAATGAAGGCCGGCCGTATCGGCCGGATAGCCCCATCCGAACTCATCGAACTTCCGGCAGGAAGCCAGCTATTTGTATTACCCGGAAGACGGGCGATAGGGTTCGATAGATCGACAGGATCTCCGAATGTATCGGATCGTCGTTTCGCCGTCGCCGCTTTTCTTTCTCCCGGATATACGGCGGCTTACAGCCCTGCATATATCGACGACTCTCGCTCAACAATACTGCCGCTATTCTCATACTGCGCCGCCGTTTTGTACAAGGGCAAGACGCATGTTGCGGCCTTAAGAGTCGACCGCGACGTGCGGCACGACGCGCGTTTTATAAACATGAATATGGTAAAACATAATGCCGGAAGGTTTAAAAAAATATTCCCAAAAAACAGACTCGTAAGGCATCTTGAGAAATGCGCGCTAACATACGGGTGCCCGAACGCGCAGAACTTTTTCCTGTCCAGATATGAATGCCCGCTGCCGGCTGCGCCTTTCTGCAATGCCAGATGCGCCGGATGTATCTCATATCAGCCGGCGAAGGATATCTGCGCGACACAGCCGCGAATAAAATTCGTACCCAAACCTGCGGAGATAGCCGAAGTCGCGCTATATCACATCAGTAAGGTCAAGAAGCCGATAGTGAGTTTTGGGCAGGGTTGCGAAGGTGAGCCTCTTACTCAAGGCCGAATAATCGGAGAGGCGATACGGCTCATAAGAGTTGCGACCTCTAAAGGAATAATAAATATTAATACGAACGGAAGCCGCCCGGATAAATTAAGGCGCTTGATCGACGCCGGCCTGGATAGCGTAAGGATAAGTTTAAACAGCGCAAGGGGCGCGTACTATACGAAGTATTACAGGCCCGCGGGATACCGTTTCGCCGACGTAGTGAGCTCGATCAAGTCTGCGAAAATGAAAGGGGCATTTGTATCGCTCAATTACCTTACGATGCCGGGATTTACCGATTTGAAGATCGAGTATGAGGCACTGCGGAAGCTCATCTCAAAGACCGGAGTCGACATGATCCAGTGGCGCAACTTGAACTACGACCCGCTAAAATACTTCCAATTACTCAACCTGCATCCCGACGGCTCCGGCATGATCGGCATCAGGCAGGAGATGGAGTTACTGAAGAAGCGATTCCCGAAGCTACGCCACGGCTACTTCAATCCATACTCATACTAAAAAAATTTATTAAGAGGGGTCAGACCCCTTTTAGTTCTCGCGTAACTGCTTCTCAGCATCCACGACGTCACGATTTATAAGACGGATCGTATTCGATATGCGTCCGGAGAGAGCCGGCGATATGGGAGCGTCCTTAATCTCGCGCAGGATCTGAACGGACATCCTGAAGTAGCGGATGACCTCGCCCTCATCGGAGTCGGTATATTGCAGCACTTTGTTGAAGGGCGAGCCTTTTATCCATGCCTCCATGGCTTTCGAAAGATTGAAATGCGGCGCTTTGGCCAGCGGGCGTATCACGTGCCTGATCTCCCGTTTCTTTATCCTCTCGTAGCTATGGTCGCAGGCCTTCTTTATCACGGACGCCATTTTGGAAACGGGCTCGATCTTCTGATTCTTGCGCGGTTCGAACATGGCGGAGACCGCGACGACTCCAAGGCCAGCCTCGTCAAGCTCTTCGAAGAGGCCTACGTCGTACAGTTCGGACAGGAGGAGTTCATATCCGTATACAGCCTTGGCAAACTTGCCCTTGATAGTGAGTTCGTCCCCGGATACCAATTCAAATTCTCTTAATATATCGATCTTGGCATTCATGAGCCTGAGAGCTTCCTTTTGCTGGTGGGGTTTGGTCTGGAAAAAATGGAAGGAGAGAGGATATATCTTGAATAGGTCCTGCCGGTACTTTTCATACAGATTTAAAAGCGTCGCATATGAAGCGTTAAACTGGCTCCGGACATCCTCCGGCTTACCGTATATTACACGCTTGACCTCGTCGAAACGTACACGGCCGGGGTTGATGCGCGTATAGACGAAGCCTTCTTTATCTATGCCGCGCCTCCCGGCTCGTCCGGCCATTTGATAAAAATCGCGCGTCTTCAGGATCCTCGTATAAGTCCCGTAGAACTTCATCAGCTCGTCGAATATTACGGAACGGCTCGGCATATTTATCCCCAAAGCGAAAGTTTCCGTCGTGAATATAACCTTCAGGAGCCTGCTCGTGAACAAACGCTCGATGACCTCTTTCAAAGTCGGCAGCATCCCGGCATGGTGATAGGCTATGCCGCGCTCTATCAACGGCAGCATCTCGACGGCGCTGCGTTCGCCTTTTAGGTCGAACTTCTCGCATAGCGAATCGTAAAGCGCCGTGATCTCGTGCCTCTGCTGGGGGGTGAGGAAATTGTGGTTATACAATTCTTCGGCCAGATATTCGGCGCGTCTTCTTCCAAATACGAAGTAGATACACGGCAATCCGTTCTGGCTCTGCACGTATTTGATCAGCGTATTGGTCTTATTGGGATGGAACCCGTGCTCCCTGCGAAAGGAGTTCAGGTCGTCGGCAACCCTGTTATGGCATTGAAACAAGAAGTGGAGGGGCACCGGGCGCTTATCCTCGATGACCACGCGGACTTCTTTCTTGTGTATCGATGCGATCCAGCTTGCAAACTGTTCGATATTGGGTATCGTCGCCGAAAGACACAGCACATTCATATGGTTCGGCAAAAATATAAGAGACTCCTCCCAAACGGTACCGCGCTCCTCGTTATCTATATAATGGACTTCGTCGAAAATTATCCAGGAATACTTTTTCAGGCTCTCAGGGTTATCGAGGATCTTATTGCGGAATATCTCTGTCGTCATTATGAGTATCGGGGCTTCGGCGTTAAGGGAGACGTCGCCGGTCAGGATGCCGATCTTATCAGGGTACTGCTTCTGGAAATCGCGGAACTTCTGGTTTGACAGCGCCTTTATAGGCGCGGTATATATGACGCACCTATTTTCTTTAAGGGCTTCCTCGATAACATGCTCGGCTATGGCGGTCTTGCCGGCGCCGGTAGGGGCCGACACTATTACAGAGCGGCCTTCGTTTATATGGCGTATCGCTTCTTCCTGGAACCTGTCGTATACCATCGTGGTATTATACCCCATCTCATTGACTTATCAAATAATATTAGTATACTTATCTTATAATAGAAAAGGGGGCCGAGATGAGCAACGTCTTCAATATCGCCGAAGTCATCGATATGGGTATTGAGAAGGAGAAGAAGCGGCGCGACTTCTATGGGCGAGTTGCGGAGTCCTTCAAGGAGGCCGATTTAAAGTCTCTCTTCGCGCGCTTGAGGGATTGGGAAGAGGACCATATAAGGAAGTTCGAGGCTATACGCGATGCGGTAAAGATCGACGAATCGCAGGAGTCGTACGAAGGCGAGCTCGCGGAGTATATGAGGGCGCTGGTGGACGATACGCTCTACAGCCGCGTATCTGCGAAAGAGTTCCGGAATTCCGTGACGAGCCCTAAAACCGCGATACAGTACGGCATCGGCTTCGAGAAGGACGCGATACTCTTCTTTAACGAGATCCTGAAATATACTGAGCCTGTCCATACCGAAAAGATACGGATGCTGATAGACGAAGAGAAGAAGCATATAGTGTACCTTGCGGAACTGAAAAAAAAGCACGGCCAATAAGGAACTTCTATGAAAAAAAGTCCTGATTACTCCAAGTTCTGGTCGCCCGCTTTCGACACCATGGATGACTTCATCTTCCTGATCGGCATGGATTTTCGTATTATCAGGGTCAACAGAAGTTTTTTGGATTTTACGAAGGGCCCTTCAAACATAAGATCTCTCGTATCGCAGAGAGAGAGATGGCAGAGGGTGATAAATGAAACCGTTATAAAATATAGACACATGC
>Ga0116204_1000504_pt1 | contig 22310 bp, 16 predicted proteins | sample LakKivwa52mmetaG_FD_94481 | JGI IMG/M metagenome (GOLD analysis project Ga0116204, IMG submission 94481) | Anoxic lake water microbial communities from Lake Kivu, Rwanda to study Microbial Dark Matter (Phase II) - Lake Kivu water 52m metaG | ecosystem: Environmental > Aquatic > Freshwater > Lake... | reverse complement strand
GGCTTCATCCTGCGCACGGCGGGCTTCGATGCATCCCGCACGGAACTGCAGCGCGATGCGGCGTATCTCAAGCGGCTTTGGGAGGCGATGGAGACGCGCAGCGGACGAACGGGTGCGCCCTGCGAGCTGTATACGGAGAGCGATGTGCTCGTGCGCACGCTGCGCGATCAGGTCGATGCGACCGTCGAGTCCATCGTGGTCGACAGTGCCGGCTCCTTCGAACGCGCGAAAACTTTCCTCGATGTGATCGCACCGCAGTCTGCGGACAAGGTGCAGTATTACAACGGTGCAGTGCCAGTGTTTGAAGCATTTGGCGTCGAACGCCAAATCGACGAGATTCACTCGCGCGTCGTGCCGCTTCCCTCGGGTGGCGCGTTGGTCTTTGACCAGACCGAAGCGCTTGTGGCGATCGATGTGAACAGCGGACGCAGCCGCGCCGCGCGCGACTCCGAGACCAATGCGTTCCTCACCAACTGTGAGGCGGTCGAGGAAGTCTGCCGCCAGCTTCGCCTGCGCGATCTGGGTGGACTCATCGTGATCGACTCGATCGACATGCGACAGATGCGGCACCGCCGCGAGATCGAGGATCGTCTGGCCGCACTACTGAAGCTTGACCGTGCGAAGACATCGTTCGCACCGATCAGCGAGTTCGGCATGATCGAAATGACGCGCCAGCGCATGCGACCAAGCCTGCGCAAGATGAACTACGCCGACTGCCCCAACTGCGGCGGCAGCGGCGAGATTCGCGTACCCGGAGCCGTCGCGGCAGACGCCATGCGTCGCATCGCGCTGCTCTTCAGTTATGAGAAGGTTCGGCGGGTGGAAATCGTCTGCTCCGTGCGTGTCGCCGCTGAACTGCTGTCACACCGCAGGCGCGCAATGCACGAACTCGAGGACCGCTACTCCAAGCGCATCGATGTTCGCATCAGCGAGGTCTTCGCCGCCGATCGGCTCGACATGTATGCGTACGAAGCCGATGGTGCGGACATCGAAATCGATCATCTGCCTCGACCCCTGCGTCCCAACGCATCTACGCTGCACAGCGACTTGCCCGAGGCCGACGAGGAGGATCTCACACCCGCCGAGTCTCTGTCACGGAAGCGACGCCGCAAGCGGCGACCTGCACCCGCGGACGCCACCGCGATCGCGATGGCTGGCGGCTTCGACGATCTTCCACCTGTTGTTGCGAATGAAGCCTCGCTGCGTTCATCCATCAGCCGTGCAGCAAGCGCGAGACGTGATGATGATGCCAACGAGAATGACGATTCCGCCGACGGTGGCGGTCGCCGGCGCGGCGGACGACGAAATCGTCGCGGTCGTGGCGGAGACCGAGATGGTTCCGACCGAGGTGGCGCGCCCAAGGCGCAGCCGGCCGCTCCAAAGCAGGACCAAAGTCCGCAGGGGTCGCGGCGCGATGGTGGTCGGCGCCGACGCGGGCGTGGCGGTCGCTCGGTCCGCTCGCTTGCCGACATGGCGCACGAGCAGGCGGCCTTCGAGACGGCACGCGTGGCGGACATTGCGGGCGTGTCGGTGGATGATCTGCTTGCGCGTCTTCGCAGTGCAGTCGATCCTGAGACGGCCGCACTGCTGCTTCCGACCACATCAATGCTTCCGCCCGAGATCATCGGCGTTGCCGCTGGATTGTTCGAGGCAGCGGAGTCCACCGCGGCGAATGAGCATGACGAGGCGGGTTCAACGACCTCAGAAGGTTCTGGCGATGCTTCGAGCGGTGCTTCGAGTCATGCCCCTCCTTCGGGAGACGGCGATGATGCAGGCGATAGAGGCTCGCGCCGCCAACGGCGCGGACGAGGGCGTGGGCGCGGAGGTCGCGGTCGTTCTGGTGGTGCGCAGCGCAGCGACAGTTCGGCGCCAAGCGAGCATGCGACACCCGGTGCCTCGCCAGGCGCGGCACTCGGCGCAGCACCAGTTGCCAAACAAGTTTCCGACCCCGAGCCACCGCCTCCGCCACTCGCAGCGGCTCCCGCTGCGGAACAGCCGCCCGCGAAGCCGAAGCGGCGATCGCTGTATGGCGCGGCAGTTCGACTGCTGTCGTCGATCGAGCGGTCGAAGGCAAAGGGACGATCCGAGTGATTGGTGCGAGCGAGAGATGACTTCGCCGCGGCGAATCCTGATTCTTGGCTCGACCGGATCGATCGGTGTGAACGCCGTCTCGGTCGTGGAGCATCTCGCGTCTCACGGACGACCGCTGCAAGTGGTCGGACTTGCCGCGGGGCGCAGTGCGTCGGTACTTGCCGAGCAAGCGCGCAAGTTGCGCCCCGCTGCCATCGCTCTCGCCGCAGATTCCGACGCTGCACTTCGTGACATCGCGGCAGGTACGAAAGTCCTCACTGGTCCTGGTAGTGCGCTCGAGCTCGTCCGCTCGTATGCGCGGCGTGGCGACCTCGTGCTCGGGGCGATGGTCGGAGCCGAGGGCATTCCACCGCTGCTTGCCGCGATTGAGGCGGGCTGCGATATCGCGCTCGCGAACAAGGAAACGCTTGTGGCCGCTGGCGAACTCGTGACGACGCTCGCACGCCGAGCGAATGTCGAGATCATTCCCGTGGACAGCGAGCACAGTGCGATCCTGCAGTGCATGCGCGGTGGCAGTCCACAGGAAGTGGAGCGCATCGTTCTCACCGCGAGCGGCGGCCCATTCCGCCGCGCGACCCGTGAGCAGATCGAGTCCGCCACGCTTGAGGACGCACTGCGACATCCGACGTGGACAATGGGGCGGAAAGTCACGATCGATAGCGCAACGATGATGAACAAAGCGCTTGAGGTGATTGAAGCGCATTGGCTCTTCCAACTGCCTGCCGAGCGGATCGATGCCATCGTTCACCCGCAATCCATCGTCCACTCGTTCGTGGAGTACCGCGACGGCAGCGTGCTTGCGCAGCTGTCGCCTCCCGACATGCGGCTGCCGATCGAGTTGGCGTTCACATGGCCGGAACGCGCCGCGCGCTGCGCGACGGCAATGGACTGGCGAAGCCTGCGCACGCTCGAATTCGAGCCTGTCGATCATGATCGGTTCCCAGCGATCTCGCTCGCATGGCAGGCGATCCGCGCCGGCGGCTCATCGGGAGCAACGCTGAATGCCGCCAACGAGGCAGCCGTCGAGGCGTTCATTGATGGGCTCATCCGATTCGGCGACATCGCGCGGCTCGTGCGCGGTGCACTGGAAGCACTGCCCGTCACCACTGTTACGACGCTCGATCAGGTGCTGGCCGCGGACCGCGCCGCGCGCGCCTGGGTGCTTGCACGCATCGCCGCGACACCCGTCGCTCGGTGATCGCTGGCTTGCGTGATCCGAGCGCGCTCCAATGCCGCGTTCGGTAGTGTGACGCCGCGACTGCGATGCGTCTACCCTTGCGCGACCTATGGAGTGGCTCGGTACTAGCACCAATTTTGTGATGGTTGTGATCGGCTTCGGCGTGCTGATCGCCGTGCATGAGTTCGGGCACTTCATCGCTGCGAAGTGGGCGGGGGTGCGCGTCGACAGTTTCGCTGTCGGCATGGGGCCCGTGGTGATCGCCTTTCGGCGCGGCATCGGGATCCGCTTGGGATCGACGGAAGGCGAAATGCGCCGCCGATTCGGAGGCGAGGCCATCACGATCGATCCAAAGCGTCTACAAGAGGCGGGCATCGCCGAGACGGAGTACTCGCTTCGACTTCTGCCACTCGGCGGTTTCGTTCGCATGCTCGGTCAGGATGACCTGAACGCATCCGCCACGAGCAGTGATGAGCGCTCCTACACCAAAGCGCCGATCTGGAAGCGGATGGTGATCGTCTCCGCGGGTGTGATCTGCAACATCCTCCTCGCGATCGCGATGTTCATGATTGCATTCCTCGTGGGCGTTCGATTCGATGCGCCTGTCATTGGCTCCGTCGGGCCGGGCAGCCCCGCCGCCGAAGCAGGATTGCAGTCTGGAGATCGCATCCTCACCATTGATGGGCAACCCGCCACGACATTCTCCGATGTACAGATCGCAGCGGCGATGGCGCGACCCGGCAGCGCATTGTCGATCATGGTGGAACGCGCCTCGGGCACCGATGTCAAGTCGCAAACGCTTGCGGTCACACCGAAGCAGAACGCCGCAGCAGGAATGCTGGCGATCGGCGTCGCACCCGCATCGAGCACGCAGTTGACGGATGACGCGGAGGCGCTTCCGTTCCTCGAGAGCGCGATGCTGCGGGCAGGATTCTGGGATCACACGGCGCGTGAGGGAAGTGCGTCTTGGGGCATTCCGGCGGGCGTTCTTGCGACGACCGATGGTGCGCCGCCGGACGCCGCAAAGTTCGCAGTGGCTTTCCAAGGCGCGCAACTTCTTGCCGTGCAGGGGCAGCCCGTGACGACCTTCGAGTCGCTCGCCGCCGCCGCGCAACTGAGCGGCGGTGATGCGCTGTCGACGCGTTGGATGATCGATGGCGTTGGCGATGTCGATGTCGCGCTCCGCACGACGCCAACCTGGCAAGCACTTCAGTACACGGAGAAACCTGCGAATGCGCCGCTCGACTACGAACTTGGGCTGCTTGGGCTGACGCCGCTCGTGCGCATCGGACGTGTGCCGGAGGAATCAGCATGCTCTGGGATCTTGCGCGAAGGCGATGTTGTCCTGCGCATCGCAGACATCGATGGACCGCGCCAGATCGACTTCCGAGGCAGCATCGCACAGCATGCAGGCGGCACAGTCGGTCTCCGCGTCATGCGCGGCAGCGATCCCGTCGATATCACCGCGCCCGTCTCGCGCGAAGGACGCCTTGGCGTTGAGATCGGCAGTGCCTGGGATATACCTCTCATCGCGCGCCCGTTCGACACCGTCGGTGCGCCACCGGGCCAACCAACGCCCGTGCGTTCATGCCAGTTGATGCCGCTCAGCCGCTTCGAATCACTCGGTGGCACTCCTCTGGCGAACTGGAACGATCTTTTCCGCGCGGCAAAGTCGGCTCTCGCAGCGCAGCCCGACATCACAAGCCTTGCGCTCGTGTGCACCCCACCCACGCCTGATGCGCGACCAGAGGCCTGCTCGGTCAACCTCACCGCGGAGGACCGCACCGCTGTGGCGGCGCTTTCGTGGCGACCTGCACTCGGTCCCGAGTGGTTCCGACCCTGCGAAGTCACGCTGAACGCTGGCGGAAGTCCCCTGCGCGCCGTCGCGCTGGGCTTTCATGAGACGCACAAACTGGTGCTGATGACCTACCTCACGCTCGATCGCCTCTTTCGAGGCAGCGTCGCCGTCTCGCAGTTGCGCGGTCCAGTCGGCATCGTGCACATCGGCACGCGCATTGCCGACCGCGGTGTCACCTATCTCGTCTTTTTCATGGCGATGATCAGCGTCAACCTGGCAGTCATCAACTTCCTGCCCATTCCGATCGCTGATGGCGGCCTGATGGTGTTCCTGTTGTACGAGCGCCTGCGCGGCAAGCCGCCAAGCCCCGCGTTCCAGAATGGTGCAATGGTGGTCGGACTCATCATCGTCGGCATGCTGTTTGCGGTGACCTTTTACTACGACATGATGCGACTCATCGGTTGACACCGACCGAGCACTGCAAGCCTATTGTTGCCGCATGAGCAGCGCACCTGTTTCGGTTGTTGTGGGCGCCGGTGGCGGCATCGGTCGCGAGGTCGCGGCACAACTAGCGGCGCTCGGGCACTGTCTTGCGCTCTCCGGACGAACAGCGGTGAAACTCGAGGACGCTGCGCTCGGCTGTGCCGATTCGCCAGGTCTCCTGCTGCATCCTGCGGCCATCGTCGATGAAACCTCTGCTGCCTCACTGATCGACGCAGTGATCGGCCGCTGGGGACGCATCGATCACCTCGTGCACTGCGCGGCCACCGCGCCACTTCTGCCGATCGAACGCACGACAGGCGACGTGCTCCGCGAAACCTTCGAGTCCAACGTGTTCGGCGCCGCGAATCTTCTCGCGCGAGCATGGCCGCATTTCAAGGCGCAGCAGAGTGGACGCGTGGTGCTCGTCTCGAAGGCGAAGGCGCTCGATCCTTTGCCTGGGTTCATGGCCTATGCCGCTGCAAAGTGTGCCGTGGAATCGCTGACACGAAGCGCAGCAAAGGAAGGCGCGCGCATTGGCGTGAAGGCATTCACCGTCGTCCCAGGTGCGACGGAGACGGCGCTGCTCCGGTCAAACTTCAGTGAACGCGTCGTGCCGATGGCGAAGACGATGGCGCCGTCGGTCGTGGCGCAGGCCATTGTTGCATGCGTCCGCGGCGATCATGACGCGCAGAACGGACAGTGCCTTCATCTCACGCAGCCCTAGCCGCGAGTGCGGCGGCGCTCATCGGCGACGATGCATGGCGCGGTCTATGTCGCGTTGCGACTCACGCTTGGCGATTGACTGCCGTTTGTCCACCTTGCTCTTGCCAGTCCCAACGCCGATGAGGAGCTTCGCGAACCCGTTCTTGAAGTAGATCTTCAGCGGAACCAGCGAAACGCCCTTGGCCTGCACTTGACCTGCGAGCCGCTCGATCTCGCGCCGTGAAGCGAGCAGTCGACGCACGCGCGTCGGGTCGTGCTGGCGGTCGCGTCCCGCCGGCGGATACTCGGCGATGTGAACGCCGTGCAGAGCGAGTTGCAGAGGCACCCCTTCCGCCATCACAAACCCCTCCGCAATGCTGACCTGCGAAGCCCGCACGGACTTGACTTCAGTTCCCTTCAACTCCATGCCACACTCCACCGTCTCGCCGATGGAAAAGTCGTGAAAAGCACGACGATTTTCTATGGTCGGGCTGTTCTTCGGCTGCTTCTCCGAGCGACCCGCCATAGTTCCATTCCATTCCGCGGCTTATCTGCAACCGCATAATGACTGCGAAGTATTGTTTCGGGAATGTTGCCCCAGTGCGTTCTGGGTGCATATTTCCGCATCGACGACGCGTACAGTTTACGACATCTCACTTTTCGGGGGCGTGGGCGAGAGTTGTGCGTCGCCATGGAAGTTTGAGTCGAACAGCACCCCATTGCAACAGCCCACAATCAAAATGCACAACACCTCAAAGACCATCGCGACCGTCTCACTCCTCGCAGTCTTCATCGGATTCCTTGGTGCATCGCCCACGCCTGCACAGCAGGTCGATCCAGTAGGCGGCAAAGACGATGGCATCATCATTGATGTCGATGCGTCGGCGGCACAGATCAAGTTCAAGGCAGCGCATCCGGCGACTGAGCTTTACACCGTCGCAAATCGCATCACCTGTCTCTCGGGTCGATTCTTCTCGCAAGGAACCTCGCCGTCGCGCAGCGCAGAGGCATTCTTGCGACAGCACGCAGGCATCTTCGGCGCGCGAACGCAGGACATCGTGCCCTTTGGAGCGTTCCCTCAGGCAATCCACTCCGTCGACGTCATGTGGGACGAAGCCACGCAGTCCTTCGGCTTCACGCTGCTTGGCTACTCACAAGTCGTGGAGGGCATTCCAGTCTTCCGCAGCGCACTGAAACTTTTGATGCGGAATGAAACTGGATTCCCGCTCGTGCTCGCGAGCGCCGACCTTCGAGATCTCGGCGACTTCCCCGCAACGCTTGCCGTTCGTCCAACGTTGGCGGATTTCGATCAGCGCGTGTGGAGCAGCGAAGCGATTGCCCACCGCGCTCTCGGAGAGCCGCAGGAAGCGCAACTGGTCATCTTCGCCGGTGTGGACGAGACCCCCGCTCAGCCCACACTCGCGGTCAGCTTTGTGGTGGAACGCGGTGTCCCTGGTACTGGCTACACCAAGATGCTCTATGTCGCGGATGCGCAGACCGGCAAGGTGCTTTTCTCGGAGAGTCAGATCTTCCACGCGGATGTTTCCGGAACGATCGCGGGTCAAGCGACTCAGGGCTTCGCCGCTGATGCGTGCAACCCAGAAGCACAGACGGGCATGCCTTACGCGCGTGTGACCGCGGGATCGACGAATGTGTTTGCCAACGCGAACGGCAGCTTCGTCGTGCCAAACCCGGGAACAGGTGCCGTCAATGTGACAAGCAACTTTGGCGTCGCGGGCCGCTACTTCAAGGTGGCGGACAACGCGGGGCCGGTGTCATCACTTTCGCAGAACATTCCAAGCGGTGGCTCGGCAACCCTTGTGCACAACGCGGCAAACACCGACGCAAATGTGCGCGCGCAGGTGAATGCCTACCTGCATGCCAACATTGCGCGGGACACAATCATGGCATCCAATCCCTCCTATCCCGTGATCGCAGGTCAACAGGATGGCTCTGCCTTCCAAATCAATGTGCAGGTGTCTGGAACCTGCAACGCGTTCTACAACGGAAGTTCGATCAACTTCTACCCAGCGGGCGGCGGATGCAACAACACGGCCTTCGCAACGGTCGTTCACCATGAGTTCGGTCATCACATGGTCGCATCGGCAGGAAGTGGCCAAGGCGCGTACGGCGAGGGGCAGTCCGATGTGCTGTCGGTCGTCATCTCTGAGTCGGCGCTGCTGGCGATCGGTTTCCAGTCCTGCAGCACTGGCCTGCGGAACGCGGACAACAACAATCAGTACTTGGAGAGTGGCTGCTCGACCGCTGGAAGCGCGATCCACACATGCGGCACCCTTCTTTCGGGATGCGTGTGGGACACATGGCTGAACATGCAGGCCGCGGAGCCGGCGAACTACCGCACGATCATGCGGAATCTCGCGGTCAACAGCACGCTCCTTCATACAGGCACTGGCATCAACAGCGACATCACTCGGCACTACCTAACGCTCGATGACAACAATGCCACACTCGAGGACGGGACGCCACACTATGCGCAAATCAACACTGGTTTCTCGGATCACGGCATGCCGGGCCCTGCCGTTTCTCCGATTTCGTTCTCGGTGGCTGGCGGCATCCCGACGTACGCGGATCCATCGTCAACCCGCAATCTGACGGTCACCGTGAGCGCACTCGCTGGACAACCGCAGGCCAATACGGGGCGCCTCTTTTGGCGCGCGGGAGCAAGCGGCGCGTTCACGAATGTTGCGATGACACAGGGTGCCACGAATGTCTACACCGCGTCGCTCCCCATGGGGGTGTGCGGCAGCATCGTTCAGTACTACTTCCAAGCGCAGACAACGACGGGTGCAACAGTCACAAGTCCGGCGACCGCGCCAACTGCTGTGCACACCACTTCCGCCGGGTACGGCGATCTTGATGTGCTGTTCGACAACTTGGAGACCGACACGGGGTGGACCGCCGGCATCACTGGCGACACGGCGACAACTGGTCAGTGGGTTCGAGTTGATCCCATCGGAACACAGGCGCAGCCGGAGGATGACTACACCCCCGCTCCAGGCACGATGTGCTTTATCACTGGGCAAGGTTCGGTGGGCGGTGGACTCGGTGAGGCAGACGTCGACGGTGGCGTGACCACCCTTATGACGCCCGCGTTCTCGCTGACGACCGTTGCGGAGCCGCGCATTTCCTACGCGCGGTGGTACTCCAACGACAAGGGCGCGAGCCCAAATGCAGACTCGATGCCCGTGCAGATTTCCAACAACAATGGTGCAACATGGGTGCAACTGGAGTTGGTCACGGAGAATCTGAATGCGTGGTCGAACAAGACCTTCCGTGTCGCTGACTTTGTGACACCAACTGCCACCATGCGTGTGCGCTGGCTTGCGAGCGATCTTGGAAGCGGTTCTCTCGTGGAGGCTGGTGTCGATGACTTCCGTGTCTTCGGCATCAACTGCACGCCGCCGAACAATCCAGCGGATTTGAACAACGATGGATCGGTCAATGGAACGGATCTTGCAATCGTGCTGAGTGCTTGGGGCACGGCGGCAGGCGATGTGAGCGGCGACGGCACGACCGATGGCACCGACCTTGCGGCACTGCTGTCGGCATGGACCGGCTGACGCACTCACGGACTGATCCCCCCGCGCTTCAAGCCCGACTCCGTATACTGCTCCGTCCGTTGCCCAGGTGGCGGAATTGGCAGACGCGCCAGCTTGAGGTGCTGGTGGGAGAAATCTCTTGGAGGTTCGAGTCCTCTTCTGGGCATTCATAAGGGCGCCGCCCACGGGCGCCCTTTTTCGTGGAACTGTCCGCTGAAGTGCTCCTCGCTTTCGAGACTCCCGTGCCACTGCGAATCAACGAGATCTTTCATTCTGTGCAGGGGGAATCGACATGGATGGGTGCGCCCTGCGTCTTCGTTCGTCTGACGGGCTGTCCCCTGCGGTGCGGCTACTGCGATACCGAGTATGCCTTTCGCGAGGGATCGCAGCGGGAGCGAGTCGATGTGCTGCGCGAGGTGCTCGCGTACGACTGCGATCTCGTGGAGATAACGGGAGGCGAACCTCTCGCACAGCGGGAGGCATTCGACCTGATCCGTGAACTTCTTGATGCGGGTCGCACCGTGCTGATCGAGACATCGGGTGCCATCAATACTGCTTCCGTTGATCCGCGCGCCCACATCATTCTTGACATCAAGACACCTGGCTCAGGCGAAGCGAAGCGGATGGACTGGACGAATGTGGATCGCCTGCGGGCACATGATGAAGTGAAGTTCGTGATCTGCTCGCGCGGCGACTATGAGTTTGCGCGGGAGACCACGCGAACGCATCGCCTTGTCGAACGCTGCCGCTGCGTGTTGTTCTCGCCTGTTCATGAACAGCCGCGCGGTGTCGAGATCGGCGGCATGCAGGGGCTTTCACCGCGCGATCTCGCAGCGTGGGTTCTTGCGGATGGACTTCGAGTGCGAGTGCAGATGCAACTTCACAAGATCATTTGGGAACCGCAGACGCGCGGCGTCTGATGGCTTCTGTCCGCACCGAGTCCGAGCCCCGAGACGAGTTGGAACTCGCCGCACCTGCGTTCGTTCAGTAAACCCAACCCTCCACAAGCGCCTCGCGCGGCACGACCGTCACCTGCGGCGGCGTGAGGAGCAGGAGCGCATCGAGCGCATCGCCTTCTTCGTCCTCCTCCGCTTCCGCCGCGATGCGCGGTGGGACTCGAAGGCCCGTGCCCATCAACTTCTGCAGAATCGTGAGGCGCACTTCGCGCGGCGGACCTCCCGAGCCCTTGTATCCACGCGCGGGCCAGCCGCGACGCTGCAGAACACTGGAAGGGCATCCTTCACAAACCATCGCGTTCGACCCGGTGGGCGCCATCGGCACGATTGACACGCCAGCAGCGTGCAGCGGCAGAAGCACTTCACACATCAGCGTCCATGTCTGTTTGAAGATGCGAAGATTCATCGGCGCCATCGGTGTCCGCGCCTCGATATCCGCACGGCGGCGAGGCTCTTCGCGCGAGATCGCGCGCATCATCGAACGCCACGCGCGGGGCGATCCGCTTTCGAGCGCCCACCTTGCTGACGCAAGCCACTCCTCCTGCACCCCGTGCGCACGCAGCGTTGCGAGCGGAAGTCCCACGGGTGCATCGATGCGCCAGATATGACGCTGGGCGCTCGCCGATGAATCGATGATTGCTCGTAGCAGTTGCCCACGATCTGCGCGTGCAAGCCGAACGCTGCCCGACTCGAGCGTGGCAATACGAATCTTGTGCAGACCGCCCTGATCCGCCCCAGAAAAGTCCACGCCATGCAAGATGGGCGCGTTCACTGGCGACCGCATGCCGACTGTGGCTTGCCGCATGGACAGCATCCACCGACATGCACATGCGGCGCAGCGGATGTTCCACCTTCCGCCCCGGACACACCGAAGGTGCTCAGTCGTCGTGTGAAGGTCCGGCCCTTGCCATCGGGATCGGCCACTGGATCGTCCGCCTGCGCCATCGGGCGGAGCAGCGTGATCACTTCGCCGTCGTTTTCACACACGTATTCGTACTGCGGCATATGGAGAAGTGTAGAGAGCGCGGGCTGCAAAGTCAGCGGGAGCGGCCACGAAACCCTGCCTTGCGACCCCGCTGCTCTGGCCTGTTCGCGCGAAAGTCGCGGTTGCCGTTGGCGGTTCGCGAGCCCGCCTTTCCTGCGCGGAAATCGCGCTTGCCACCAGGTGCGCGCACAATTCTCTGCGCGCCACGCGTCTCGCGCGGTGTGCGATCAAGCGCGTGCAGGGCGCGTTCACGGCGCTGACGAATCATCGCCGTATCGGCGAACGCAGCCGCTCGCAGTTGCGCCAGTTCACCGCTCGTCAGATCACGCCACTCACCGACTGCAAGTCCACGCAGTTGCAGCGGACCGATCCGCGTGCGCTTGATGCGCTTCACAGGACGACCGATCTCCGCCAGCGCATCGCGAATGGTGCGCTGCCGCGGCTCGTTCACCTGAATGGCAAGCAGCGTGCGTTCTCCCTCGCGGCGCAGAATCCGAACATGCGACAGTTGCCCTCCATCCACTGACTTTCCCGAGGCCGCACCGAACAGCGCCTCTTCGATGTGCGGCAAGTCGGCAGTCTGCACATCACTGCGAACGAGCACCTCGTACTCCTTCCCGATTTCATAGCGCGGATGCGTGAGACGATTGATGAGTTCTCCATCATTGGTCAACAAGACAAGACCAATGGCATCCACATCGAGGCGTCCGACTGGATTCAGCCGCACTCCGCTCGGATGATCGACCAGTGCAAGCACCGATGCGCGCCCCTCCGGATCGGAGCGCGTGACCAACGAGCCCCCTGGCTTGTGCAGCATCACAAACACATGCTCCTGCGCACGCTGTATCGGCTTGCCATCGATGGCGACACGGTCGCGTGCGGGATCGATCCAAGCCGGGAGCGCCGCCACGATCTCGCCATTGACGCTCACGCGCCCCGCTTCGATCATCTGCTCCGCCTCGCGCCGCGACGCGGCGCCCGCATCGGCGATCACCTTCTGGATGCGAATGCCGCGCGCGCTGTCTGTGAACGCATGAGTGGGTTTGTTTCGGCGTCGCCGCATCGTGGGGAAGGTAGTCGCTGCAGACCTTTCTATCCTTCGTGCGTGCGATCTCCATGCATATTGCTGACCTTGATGCTCATCGGCTGCGCGACTGTCCATCCACTGCACGATGTTGACCACGGTTCCACAAACACTCCGCGTCCACCAATCTCGCTGACGGAAGCGAGCGACAGAGCGACCGCCCTGCTCGATCTGCAAAGCGAGTCATCCCGCGTGACTCGGGCGTTCACGGAGCGTGGTCTCGTCGCTGAAGCGCGAGCCACCGAGCTTCGCGTCCAGGATGCCTTGCAGAAGAACGCCGATGACCGCATGTGCGTTCCCATGCAGGACATCGCTGCAAAGCCGAGCCGCGCGGCGAGTATCGCCGCGAACATGCTGCTGCCGTTCCTGCCCACTCCCGATCAGACGCCGCGCACCTCGCACATGCGGCGCGCAGCGGAGTTCGTCTGCAGAGCATGGCAGCTCGATGCGAGCCTGCTTCCGCCGCCACAAGGCTCGATCCCCGTCCCGAATGCCCAGGGTGCGATCTATGCGATGGATTTCCTGCTGAATACCCCACGCCTTCTGCTCGAGGAGTCGCTGCGCGACCGCCCGAGCATCGAGGAAGTGGAGTCGATCGCCCGCATGCTTCGCGACGAGATCAGTCCATCGCGTGAAACGCGCACTGCGCTGCGCGCCGCTTCGGACAAGCTCGGCGAACGACTGCGCGGCGAGAGCGGCTTGATGTGGGCCATCGCGCGCGCTCTCGCGCATGCCGATGCGGAGTTCGGCATCACTGCCGATTGGAGCAAAGAGGAATCGGAGCCCGTTCCACCAGAGATCGCTGCCGCGATCGAAGGCACGGTCTTCACGGCGCAGGAGGTAGCGGGCATCGGTTGGATCGTGATCGGCGGACTCGGTGATAACCGCTACGACATGTCTCGCATCGCAGGTGTGTTCGACCCGAGCGGCAATGACCTCTATGTCTGGGGAACGCAGCGCGAGGGCAATCAGGGCATCATCGACTTGGCGGGCGACGACCGGTACATAGGAAGCTCGGAACAAGGCCCTGCGGGCGCATGGCGTGGTCTATCGATCGTGCTCGATGTGGCCGGCAATGATCGATATTCGGGAGAGCGCCTCAGTGGCGGATGCGGATGGCTCGGTGTCGGATTGCTCATCGACCGTGCTGGCGATGATGTGTACGACTGCGGACCGTGGGCGCTCGGAGCGGGCTTGTGCGGCGTCGGACTTCTCTTTGACGATGCGGGTCGTGATGTGTATCTCGATCGCGGATTTTCGCAGGGACTTGGCGGCCCTGTCGGCATTGGACTGCTCATCGACAACGCAGGAAACGACCTGCACCACAGTCGTGGATCGACAGGCGGCGCGGATGCAGTACCGGGCATCACGCTGAGCTTCTCACAAGGAATGGCGGTCGGCGCACGCGGACTCCTGCCGGGTGGCATCGGTGCACTTGTGAACATCGGCGGCGATGATCGGTATGAAGCGGATGAGTTTTCACAAGGTGGTGCATACTGGCTCGGACTCGGCTTGCTCTGCGATACGGCAGGCCACGATCTCTATCGAGGGAGTCACTACTCGCAAGGGTTCGGCTGTCATCAGGCGGCGGGCGCACTGATTGATCTCGGCGGCGACGACACATACTGGTCGACGGTCAGCGCTGCGCAGGGTGCCGCGTGGGATGAGGCGGTCGGCTTGCTGATCGATGCGGGTGGAAATGACGCCTACCGCGGCGGCGCGCTTGTGCAGGGATCTGCTGCGCAGAGTGCGTTTGCTGCGCTCATCGACTTTGGTGGCCGCGATCACTTCAGTGCCGCAGGCCCCTACCGTCAGGGCGAGTCAGGACCAAACACCTATCACCCCGATCACCGCGCCGCGCGTTCACTCAGTCTGCTGCTGCTTGGCGGCATGGATGCGTTCACGAGCGCTGGACCCTGGACCGCAGACACAGTCTGGCAGTGGCCTGAGAAGGGCGCTGTCGCGCCGCTTGACACACCGATGATGGGAATGCGCGCACGCGGTATCGCCGATTGATCAGACGTCGATCGTGCGAACGCCGCGGAAAGTGAGGCGAGACATCGTTACGATTGCGCTGTGGATATAAACCTTGTACGCACGTCGAGCCGCGGTTGGGCCATCGCCCGCTACTGCGCTCGGCACCTGAGCGAAGTGCGCGCGCCCGACATGGCCGCCGCTCTTTCGTTCCGAACACTCTTCGGCATGATCCCCGTGCTGTTCGTTGCGACTCTGCTCATTCGAGCGCTCACCGGTGACGAATTCCCAAAGTTCGTGACGTCGATGGCATCGATGGCGGGACTCGATGAGATTGGCGTGACGGTCACCAAGGATGGCACAAGTGCAGAGCAGCAGCCTGTCAGCGCGTGGATCGAAGAGTTGGTTCGCGTCTCGGGAACGATCGATCTCTCTGCACTCGGCTTCATTGGACTCGGAGTGGTGCTCTTCTCCGCAATCTGGCTGATCGTTGCAATCGAAAAGACTTTCAACCTCGTCTGCCGTGCACCAAGCGATCGACCGTGGCATCGGAGGTTGCTCGTCTACTGGACGATGCTCACGCTCGGCCCCGTCCTGCTTGCGACCCTGCCGTTCGTCGATGGCGAACTGAAGCGCGTGATTGATGGACAGCCGACATTCCCCGCCGCATACGGCTATGTGCGCCCTGCACTCGGCTTCGTGCTGCTGCTTGCCGTGCTGCTGTTGGCCTATGGAGTCATGCCGACCGTACGCATGCGCTGGAAGACGCTCCTCGCAGGCGCATTCGTGGCTGCGGTGGGCATCGAGCTTGGACGGAAGTTCCTCGCCATCTACATGGAGCGAGCGTTCTCGGGGAATCGGCTGTACGGCTCGCTCGGTCTCGTGCCGCTCTTCATGTTCTGGGTGTACGCGATGTGGCTCATCATTCTTTTCGGGCTGCAGGTCAGTTCGCTGCTGAACGCGCTGCTCAGCAACGACCGTGTCCGTAGTGAGTCGTCACATCCGCTGCGCGCGTTCGATCCTGCGCTGGTGGTCAGTGCCATGGAGCATGTTTGTGGCCGTCATCAGGGCGGGAAGGCCGCCACATTCGATTCGCTGATGGACGAACTGGCCGTCGAATCGGAGGCGGTCCACCAGTTGTGCGGATTGCTCGCGGCGAATCAGTTGGTGCTTCTGATCCCGGAGACGGGGCAAGTGGTCCCCGCTCGAGCCGCGGATCAGATGCGTGTGGCGGATGTGCTGTGCATCGGCTTCGACGCGACGGTGCCGAGCCGCCGAAATGCTTCAGGTGAAATGCTTGGCTCGCTCCGAGCGGCCCAACTCGAAGCGGTTGGAAACCGCACATTCGCCCGAAGTGACGCTTGCCAAGACCATGAATCGCCCGCACAATGGGAAGGAAGCGCGCGATGACCCCCACACCTCCAACAACCCCGACGGACGGAGTCGTGATGGTTCAGTATCGGAACCGCCACGCGATCATTCGCTTTGACTCGAACCACATCGCGGCGCGCGAGGCGGCAATCATTGCAGAAGAGGCGTGCAAGGCGATCGATGCCACACCGCGGGGCAAGTGCATGGTCATCGATCTCTCCCGCTGCCAGGCGTTGTCCAGCATGGCACTCGGCCTGTGCGTGACGCTCGCCAATCGAGGCAGCGAAGCGGGACTTCGCCCTGTCGTCGCAGGGATGAATGTTCAACTTGCGGAACTTTTCCGACTGATGCGCGTCGATCGCCTATTCACGACCGCCACATCGACGGCGGATCTGGAACGACTGCTGCTTTGACAATGGCAGTGCCTGTGCGCCTACACTTGAACCATGGGTCTTGAGACTGCACTTCCGTCAGACAGTGTGCTGACCACGAGCCTCCAGCGGGTCGTGAACTGGGCACGGCGTTCAAGTGTCTGGCCAATGCCGTTTGCGACAGCGTGCTGTGGCATCGAACTGATGGCGACCGCGTGTTCACGCTTTGATCTCGCGCGCTTCGGCGCGGAGGTGATGCGCTTCTCGCCACGCCAAGCAGATCTCATGATCGTGGCTGGGCGCGTGAGCGTGAAGACGCTGCCCGTTCTCCAGCGCATCTACGAGCAGATGGCGGAACCCAAGTGGGTCATCTCGATGGGCGCATGTGCATCGACGGGCGGTGTGTTCGATACCTATGCCGTCGTCCAGGGCGTCGATCAGTTCATTCCCGTGGATGTCTATGTGCCCGGCTGTCCGCCCCGCCCCGAGATGCTGATTGAGGGCATCATGGCGATCCAGCGCATCATCGACGAAGAGGGCATTCCGCGTGATCCGTCGGGACACCGTCGCCCACTCAACATCGCGCTGAGCCCGAACTACGAGCCGCGTGCACAGCCGCTGCCCGTGACCATCGGCGCAACTTGAGTCCCGCTAGGCAAGCCGCGTCTCGACCCGCGCCTCAGTCGGCGTGAGTCGTTGCGTGCGCGCCCTGCAGCGAACGAACAAAGCGATCCAGTCGCAGCACGCCTTCGGTGATCTGCGCCTCGCTGCAGGCGAAGGAAAGCCGCACATGGTGGCGCGCGCACTCGCCGAAGTCCTCGCCCGGCACGACAGCGACATGCGCTTCCGCAAGCAGTGCATCCGCGAACGACTGAGCTGATTCGATACGAGTCCCGAGGGGGGTCACGCTGCCGATCCATGCTGCGATGCTTGGAAACGCATAGAACGCTCCCGTCGAGCGCGGCACATGAAGGCGCGGCACATGCGACAGCAGTCGATGAATCAGACCTGCGCGCGCTGCGAATGCAGTGCGCATGCGTTCCACTTCTGGCGCGACGCGTGCCGACAGCGCCTCCACCACGGCGGGCAGGAAGAAACTCGGAACAGAGTTGGTCATCTGTCCCTGCAACTTGATGATCTCGCGGATGAAGCGCCCCTGATCGCCGGGTGCGCAGAGGTATCCGAGTCGCCACCCAGTCATTGCGAACGCCTTGCTCATGCCGTTGACGGTCACCGTGCGTGCGGCCACGCGCGGATCGCTCGCTGGCGACCAATGCGTCAGCCCTGGCTCGATCTCGGGGAAGATCAGCTTCTCGTAAATCTCATCGGACAGGATGCTGATGCGCGGATGCTGCGCCACCACATCGATGAGCGAGCGAAGTTCGTTCGCGGGATAGGTCACACCGCACGGATTGCTCGGCGAATTGAGCAGCAGCCCGACCGTTCGCGGCGTGATTGCGCCCTCCAACTGCTCGGAGGTGATGCGAAAGCCATTCTCGATAGAACCCGCCACTTCCACGCACACGCCGCCCGCCAACTCGATGAGTGGGCGGTAACTGACCCATGCGGGTGTTGGCAGGATGAACTCATCACCGCGGCCGGGCTCAATCAGCGCTTGAAGCGCCATGAAGATCGCGTGCTTGGCTCCGACGGTGATGGTGACATGCTCGGCAGCGCAGTCGATCCCGTTCTCACTGCGCAACTTCGCGGCGATCGCTTCGCGCGATGCCTTGTCGCCGGGCGTCGGCGCGTACTTGGTCATGCCCGCCATCAGCGCATCCGCGGCGCGCTGTTTGATCGACTGCGGCGTGTCGAAATCCGGCTCGCCCATGGCGAACCCGACGACATCCACACCCTTCGCCTTCAGTGCCGTTACCTTCGCGCCAACCGCCAGCGTTGCGGACTCCTTCATCTTCGAAATCTGACTGGCAACATGCATGGCATGAGAGTACGCCCTCTCGCAGAGCGTGCGATGTTGCACTACAGTTCAGCGCTTCCGAAGTCCGCCCTCGCACCGACCGCCCGCCACTGTCCAATCATGAGCCCCGAATCCATCCGCCGAATCGGCATCCTGACTGGCGGCGGCGACTGCCCTGGATTGAATGCCGTCATCCGCGCAGTCGCCAAGACTGCCATCCTCCAGTACCGCATCGAGGTGCTCGGCATTGAGGATGGATTTCAGGGACTGATTGAAGATCGAATCCGACCACTGACTTTCCGCGATGTCTCCGGCATTCTGACTCGAGGTGGAACGATCCTCGGCACCAACAACCGCTGCAATCCCTCGCGATGGTGCACCGGATTCGCCTCGGATGGTGCACCGATCTTCAGTGATGTCACTGGAGCGTGCATCGACAACATTCGCAAGCATCGCATTGATGCGCTGATCGTCATCGGCGGCGATGGTTCAATGAAGTGCGCGGCGCCGTTCGTGGAGGCTGGCATCAATGTCATCGGTATCCCAAAGACGATCGACAACGATCTGTATGGCACCGAGATCACCTTCGGATTCCTCACCGCAGTCAATACGGCGACCGAAGCGCTGGATCGGCTGCACTCGACGGCAGACAGTCATCATCGTGTGATGGTCTGCGAAGTCATGGGCCGCAATGCAGGCTGGATTGCGCTGACGGCTGGCGTGGCGAGCGGATCGGACATGATCCTGATGCCCGAGATCCCCTTCCATGAAGATGCCATCGAGGAGTACATCGGCAGCCGTATGAATGGCGGCCCCGGATTCGCGATCGTGGTCGTCGCGGAAGGCGCAGTGGCTGCGGGCGGACAACAGACGATCGCTCGGCTTGATCCGACAAGCCCAGATCCTGTGCGGCTCGGCGGAGTTGGCGAGCGCGTTGCCGAGGTCATACGCGCACGCACCAAGGCGGATGTGCGGACAACGGCGCTCGGCCATGTGCTGCGCGGTGGCGCGCCGATCGCGGCGGACCGCATCCTTGCCACGAACTTCGGTTACCACGCACTGGCAATCCTGCTCGAGGGCGCGCGTGGTCGGTTGGTCGTCCGCGAGAACAATGTGTTCTCCGATGTCGATCTGCTCGTCTCCGCAGGGAGGCAGCGGCTCGTTCCCACGGACCACGCGCTGATCACTGCCGCTCGTGCGCTCGGGACTTCCTTCGGTGATCACGAGGTACACCGCCTCGGCACGCGCGGGCTGTCGACCACCGTTTGATGAGTGCTGCGCTAGCCTCTCGGCAGTGCAGAGCGCCGTTTTTCTCGACCGCGACAACACGATCATCGCCAACGACGGTGATCTCGGCGACCCCTCGCTCGTTCGTCTGATGTCGGGCGCGGCGTGGGGCGTGCGGGCGCTGCGTGAGGCTGGCTATCTGCTGATCGTGGTGACCAACCAAGGTGGTGTCGCACGCGGCGCATATGGCGAAGCGGAGGTGGATGCCGTTCACCAACGGACCGCGCAGCTGCTCGCGGAAGCGTGTGAGTGGAAGCGAAGCGATCCGCTCGTGCGCGACTGGATCTGCTGCCCCTTCCATCCGCAGGGAACGATCGACGCGTATCGACGCGAACACCCGTGGCGAAAGCCAGCACCTGGCATGTTGCTCGAGGGTGCGAAGCGACATGGCATCGACTGCGCGCGGAGTTGGATGGTCGGCGATCAGGAGCGTGATATCGAAGCCGGCCGCGCTGCGCAGTGTCGGACCATTCGACTCCTCTGCGGCGGTGAGGACGCGACAGATGTGCGCGCTTCGAGCAGCGCGGACTTCGTGGAGACGGATCTGCTGCACGCGAGCCACCGAATCCTCCGCGCGGATGGAAAGGACGGCAACCCGCGCTGGGAGTCGACAAGTCATACGCGCCTGCTCGCCAAGAACGACATGCTGAGTGAACCCGCCACGCGCGAGATTGTCACTGCCGCGGCGCATGCCATCGCCGAGCGCGAGGGAGTTTCGCTGCTGCGCGTGGAAGTCGAGTCGTGGGGAGTCGATCTTGAAGTGGCGGGTCCTGAAGTGGTGGCTATCGGTCTTGCATCGGAACTACGGCGCAACACGAATCTTTGGGCAGCGTCGCGCGGACTTCCCTCGCTCTGGGCTGGCGAATGAAGAGCACCGACGCAACTGCGGCTTCGCCATCCGCCCATATGCCACCGTCGCTCGAGCGGCTGCTGATTGTGCTGCCGTCTTGGGTGGGCGACGTCTGCATGGCAACTCCCGCGATCGCCCAGATCGCATCGCATCATCCGCGCGCAACGCTGATCGCACTCGGGCGACCGAATCTCCGTCCACTCATGGAAGGCTTGCCATTCGTGCAGGTATTCGAGGGCGGCTCGCTTCGCATGACAGATGGCGAACTCCGCGCACGCATCCGTGCACACCGACCGCAAGCAGCACTGCTGCTGCCCAACTCATTCCGAAGCGCGCTCTTCGCTTCACTTTGTCGCGTACCACGGAGAGTCGGCTTCGCATCGGACCTGCGCGGACTTCTGCTGACCGATCGCGTGCTGCGCGACAGTCGCATGATGAACACGGCATCGATGTACGGCGACCTTGCCGCGTGGTGGACAGGCACGAAACCTGCGGGGTGCGTTCCGCAGCTTGCCGTGACAAGTGCAGAGTCGAGCGAGGCAGACCGCCTCGTCGGTGCACCGCACAATCCAACGCAGTCACTCGTCATCCTCAATCCGGGTGCGAACCGCACCGACAAGCGCTGGCCAGCCGAGCGTTATGTGGAACTCGCGCTGCGGCTGATTCGTCATCCGCCCACGGGAACGGCGCCGCTCATCGCCGTGAACGGTTCCCCAGCGGAAGCGGATCTCTGCGCGCTTATCGCAGCGCGCACGGGAGGCATCGACCTCGTCGCGCGTGGCGTCACACTTGGTGCACTGAAGGCGCTGCTGCAACGCGCGTCGCTGCTCGTCACCAATGACACAGGGCCGCGCCATATTGCGGCGGCATTTGGAACGCCCACGCTTGCGTTCTTCGGTCCGACCGATTGCCGCTGGACACCCACGGACTATCCGCGTGAACGCATCATGATCGCAGATCCGTTCCTCGAAGATGGACTCATCGCGAACGACCATCCACTTCGATGCGCGATCACGCGCATCCCAGTCGCGGATGCATGGAACGCCGTCGAGTCGCTGCTCCATGCCTCGGCCGCACGGAAGTAGCATCGCAGCGTGACTGCGTGGCCTTGGATCATCGCGTCGCTTGCAGGATTCACCGCGGGGAGCATTCCATTTGGACTTCTCATCGGTCGGCTCAAGGGGGTGGATGTGCGCGAGCATGGATCGCGCAACATCGGCGCAACAAATGTCGGGCGTGTGCTTGGGCGGCCCTTTGGCTACCTCTGCTTCATACTTGATGCGCTGAAAGGAGTGCTGCCCGTGGTGATCGCGGGTTCCATGCTCAGCACGCATGTGCCCGATGCGCAGCGCACTGGTCTTCTGATGCCGCTGACGGGTATCGCGGCCATTCTCGGCCACATCTATTCGCCGTGGGTTGCGTTCAAGGGAGGCAAGGGAGTTGCCACGAGCTTTGGAGCGCTGCTGGCCATGTGGCCGCTGATGACTTTCCCGGCGCTGGGCGCGCTGGCGGTGTGGATCGTGGTCGTGAAGGCGACGCGATATGTCTCTGCTGCCTCGATGCTCGCCGCACTCGCGCTGCCCGTGCTGCTGCTCGTGCGAGCGCGCGTGTGGCCCGGCGCCGAACCCATGCAAACCGCGGAGTTTCTGCCGCTGCTGATTGCTGTCACGCTGCTCGCTGCGCTCGTGATCTGGAAACACCGC
>Ga0116204_1000503_pt1 | contig 22311 bp, 23 predicted proteins | sample LakKivwa52mmetaG_FD_94481 | JGI IMG/M metagenome (GOLD analysis project Ga0116204, IMG submission 94481) | Anoxic lake water microbial communities from Lake Kivu, Rwanda to study Microbial Dark Matter (Phase II) - Lake Kivu water 52m metaG | ecosystem: Environmental > Aquatic > Freshwater > Lake... | reverse complement strand
CAGTCAATGGCGGCCTTTGCCCCCATTTCCTGGGTTCCATCTTCAGCGTCCGGCATCGTTTTTTCCACGATTCCGAGTTTCTCAATCACCGCATTTTCCGACCATGTGCCGTTTGTCGCATCGCTAATTTCTTTCGCAGTCATTCGTTTGGATGGGATGTAAATCCCCGTTCCCACGACGCCGACATGTGCTGGCTGTCGCATGTTCGCCACCTCTATTCCAATCAATTGTATTTTTACAGTCTCATTCCGCCATTTACACTTAAATCGTGACCTGTGATATAAGAGGATTCATCGCTTGCAAGAAAGAGTGCCGCTGTTGCGATTTCTTCGGGTTTTCCAAGCCGTTTCAACATGGTCAGTTTCGCAAATCCGTCCAAGAGTTCCTGTGGAACGGTTTTTAAGATGTCCGTCATAACATATCCCGGAGAAATGGCATTGACACGGACATTTGCTCCTTTGCGCGCGAATTCCTTCGCCCATGTTTTGGTCAGTCCGATGACACCCGCTTTTGTTGCGGCATAGTTTGCTTGTCCGATATTGCCGTATTCGCCAACGACCGAGGAGATGTTGATGATGGATCCGAATCCGTTGTCTTCCATATGCGGACCGATGAATCTTGTCAAGTTGAAGACACCTTTTAAATTAACGTCGATGACCAAATTCCACATGTCGTCGGTCATCTTCCGCGTCATGGCATCTTTGGTGATTCCGGCGTTGTTGACCAAAATATCGATTTTTCCGTATTTTCCAACGGCATATTCATAAAATTTCCGACACCCATCGACATCGGTGACGTTCAAAGAGTACCCTTCGACATTGGGCTCTTGATAGGTCAAATCCCCCATGTCCGCTCCGATGACATAAGCGCCTTCTTTCGCGAACAACTTCGCAATTTCCATTCCAATTCCTTTCGCCGCACCGGTGATGACAGCGACTTTCCCGTTTAATCTCATAAGGCATATCCTCCGTTTAAATCAATTTCAATATGATGGCGGTTCCCATGCCTCCGCCGATGCACAAACTCGCAAGTCCGTATTTCAATTGCTTTCGTTTCATTTCATGGAGCAGCGTGACGACAATTCGGTTTCCACTCGCACCAACCGGATGTCCAAGGGCAATCGCTCCTCCATTCACGTTGGTTTTTTTCAAAATATCTTCTTTTGTCATACCGTGTTCGGTTGCAAGCTCGTTCACAACGCCAATCGATTGTGCTGCAAACGCTTCGTTCAATTCGATCACATCGATGTCCTTGAGCGTCAACCCCGCGGATTTGAGAGCGTTACGAATGGCCGGAACAGGCCCTAGTCCCATCGTCTGGGGATCGACTCCCCCTTGTCCGATGCCGATGATTTCGGCAGCGGGTTTAAAACCGAATTCTTGAACCGCACCTTCGCCGGCGATGATTGTGAAACTAGCACCATCATTGATGCCGGAAGCATTTCCGGCCGTGACGGACCCGTCTGGTTTAAATGCTGGGCGAAGCGTTGACAATTTTTCGTAGGAGGTAACACGGTTGGGGTATTCATCCGTATCGACGATTATTTCGGACTTCCGGTCCTTGATTTTTATCGGAACGATTTCTTCTTTGAAAACACCGGCATCGACTGCCTTGATTGCTTTGGTTTGTGAATCAATCGCAAAACGGTCTTGTTCCTCGCGCGAAATCCCTTGCTTAGTGACAATGTTTTCTGCTGTTATCCCCATATGCACGCCGCTGAAAGCATCGGTCAACGCATCATAGATCATATGGTCAATCATTTTCATGTCCCCCATTTTAACGCCTTCCCGGATTTTCCCGGAAATCATAAAGGGAGAAAAACTCATCGATTCGACCCCTCCGGCAGCAACCAAAGCATGAATCCCCGTCTTGATGTTGGCATATGCGTTAAAAATGGCCTTCATTCCCGATCCGCATGCCATGTTGATTGAGTATGCGGGAACATCGTTTGGAACACCCGCTTTGATTGAAACTTGACGTCCGATTCCTTGTCCGACGCCTGCAGGGAGGATGTTCCCGACAATCACTTCGTCGAGACGATCTTTGGCGATGTTGTTTCTTTCCAACAAATTTTTAAGGACCTCCGCCCCCAAATCCGACGGGTGGACATTTTTGAGCGATCCCAAAAAACTTCCAATCGGGCTTCTTTTCCCGTCGATGATGAATACTTTACTCATGATTTCACACCTTTCTATTGGTAAAGTTGATATATCCGAGCCGAAATCGGCAATAATCGGCAATAGTTCTTGAAATCCACTCCAAAAGGGTTTATACTAATGATGAAGAGATATTCATAATATGAAGACTCATTCATATCTGTATAAAATTAAAGGCATCCAACAAAGTGTCCAATTTTGTACGCAATGCCCGTGTGATGCCAATTCATGGATGTGGGTTTCAAACCTGAAGAGGTCTTCATATTTACTCCTATTATATCACTACTCCTATTTCTTGTCAAGCGTTTTCATGATTTTAACAAGAGCGTTTTCATCAAAAATCACGTCTTCTCATCAAGGTAAAACCACCATTTTGAAAGGAAACAATTATGAATTTGACCAACTACCGCGTTCCAAGAACAAAGCACGGCCTCAACACCTTCGAAAGCATCGTCATTTCTGGCAAGAAACTCTTCGGTGACAAAGGGTTTCACACGACCTCGATCGGCGATATCGTCAAATCCGCCGACATCGCCGCAGGAACGTTTTATATCTATTTCAACGATAAGTTATCCTTATACCAATACATTTTAAACGAGTACAAACATCAAATTCGCCATACGATTTGGGAAGCGACTAAAAACGCAACCACACGGTTTGACATGGAAAAGGAAGGGATCAAAGCGTTCATCCGCTTTGTCGCAAAAGACAATCTTGCTTACAATGTCATTTGGGAATCGCTCTTCATCGATAAGAACTTGTTCAGGGATTATTATCAAAATTTTTCAATCCGCTATGTCGCCGGACTCAAAAAATCTCATCAATCCAAAGAAATACGGGAATTCGATTTTGAAACACTTTCCTATGTCCTTATGGGCATTTCCAATTTCGTCGGTCTTCAAATCATCTTCGAAGAAACCGCAACCGATGCGAAAATCGATTCCGTTGTCGATACAATTATGGACATCCTTTACAATGGGATGTTTGAAAGAAAGTAGGTTCATATGAAAAAAGCTGTATTTCCGGGAACGTTTGATCCCATCACAAATGGTCATTTGTCCATCGTCAACCGGGCATCGAGTCTTTTTGATAGCCTTGTCGTTCTCGTTTCATTGAACCCGAACAAACATCCCTTTTTCAACGCTGAAGAGCGCGTTGAGTTGATTCGGAAGGTGACGGCCCATCTGCCCAATGTTACGATTGATACCCACGCCGACCTTGTTGTCAAATACGCCAAAGACCACAACATCAACGTCATCGTTCGAGGCGTTCGGAATAGTTTGGACTATGAAAACGAACTATCCTTGTTCCATTTCAACAGTGAAATTGACAGAACCATTGAAACGATTGTCTTGATGCCATCCGCCGATAACATTTTCATCTCCTCATCCGCAATCCGAGAACTCGCAACGTTTGGAGGAGACATTTCGAAGTATGTGCCTGGTCCAATCATCGATGATGTCCTTGAAAAATTCAAGAAATAAATGAGGATCTTTATGAACGCCATTGAACTACGAGAATTGAATAAAGACAACTTTTACGATGTATGCAAACTGAGCGACACTTTGACCGAATCTCAAAAAAGATGTGTCGCACCAAATATCTATTCGATTGCGCAAGCCCACTTTTATCCCGAAAACGCTTGGTTTCGCGGCATTTATTTAGGCGAAGAACCCATTGGATTCATCATGTTGGATATGATCGCCGACGACGACGACATCCCCATGGATGATAAACCCTCTGCTTTCTTGTGGCGCTTCATGATTGCCAAAGATCACCAAGAAAAAGGATATGGACGAAAGGTGCTGGACTTAATCACCGAGAAATTAAGAAAAGAAGGAAAAAAGACCCTTTACACTTCTTGCCATATTGAAGAAGCCGAACCGCTTCGGTTTTACTTGAATTATGGATTCACCGATACGGGTGTCTTCGATGACGGTGAAGAAGTTCTCAAAATGACGCTTTAAAATAAAAAAAGGCCATGCGCCTTTTTTTATTTGTCGAACCTTAACTGATCAGTGATAGGAATACCGAGTTCTTTTGCAAACTCAATGGTTTTTTGATAGTTTAAATCGCCGAGCGCATCCGGTATGTGAGCGTCTGCTCCGATAATCACTTTGATTTCCCCCGATTTTGCGAAGGGTTTGACAAGTTTCCAAAATTCAGTCCGGGGATAGGGGCGCTCCATTTTTCCATGAATCCAAAACGGTTGCTTGGCAATTCCACCGGCATTTATTTCCAATGCGACATCGTTTTTAACGGCCGCCTCGATGATTCTCAAGGCAACTTTCCTCGCATATGAATCAAATTCTCTATGCATTCCTGCGCTCGATGTGTAGTTGAACAAAAATAAATCGGGATGAACCAAGATCTTAAAATACCCCGTAGCGAGAGCTTTTTCGATATTGTCTGCGTAATAGGCGATTTCTTCGTGGTTAATCGGTTCATACAAGTTGTACACCGTTTTTTGATGAAAGACATAATGAACGCCTAAGTTCATATAATCCAAGTGACTCCGAAGTTGCTCGTAAAAGTCATCATGCCCTTCCACATATTCAATCTCAATCGCTTTAAGGATCTTTATTTTATCTTTGTATTTTGAAATTGCTTGGTCGATGTCGGGTAGGTAGATTTGATGGAAATCCGAAAGCGTCATCTGCCGTTCGAGCCAGTTGTACTGATACTCCTCCGGTGTCATCCATTCCCGAGGAATCGGTCCGTGATCGCTCATGCCGATTTCATCGAATCCAAGTTCAATCGCCTTTTTCACATAGTCTTCGGTCATGCCGAGGGCGTGACCACACAATTTGAGATGGGTATGATAGTTTGTCTTCATGAGACCTCCCAAGAGCTTTCGTTTTCTTTTTCAAAAAGACGGGCATCGCCCCGTCAATTGATTTTGTGAAGAAGTAAAATTAGTTCACGAAGCGTCTTCGCCGCGACTGCGGTCGATCCGCCGCTGTGATCATAATGTGGGGACAATTCAACCATGTCGGCTCCGACAAGATGGTTGAGTTTTGCAATTTCATCCAACGCAGAAAGAAGTTCCTTGTACGTCACACCTCCTGCTTCCGGAGTTCCCGTCCCTGGAAATAAAGAGGGATCGAGCACATCAAGATCAATCGTGAGATAGACGGGCTTGTCTTGAAGTTGTGCTACAACATCACGAAGACCTTGGAAATCAAACTTCCGCAGCGTGGTATTTCCCTCCGCCGCCCAAGCAAATTCCGATTTATCGCCCGAGCGAATGCCAAATTGGAAAATACGACCTTTTCCTAGCACGTCAAAACATCGACGCAACACCGTCGCATGAGACAATGTACGCCCGAAAAATTCATCTCGAAGATCCGTATGTGCATCGAAATGAATAATGTGCAAATTCGGATATTGTTTCGCATATGCTTCGACAACCGGCAACGTGACAAGGTGTTCGCCTCCAATCATCATGACTTTTTTTCCATCGGCCAAGATTGCTTCCGCGGTTTGTTTGATTGAGGCGAGTGAACCTTCGACATCTCCGGTTGGTATGTATACATCACCGATGTCACACGTCGGATAATCTTTCAAATCCATATCGCGATAGGGCGAATACCACTCAACGCCAAACGAATCGACGCGGATTGCGGACCCTGCAAATCGTGTTCCAGGACGGAAACTACAGGTTGCATCCATCGGCGCGGAAAAAACGACAACTCCGGCTTCATCATAACCGGCATCGCAACTTTGAAACGTCATTTCTGCTTTTTTAAATTTCATCTTCATAATCACTCCATTTGATCCATTGATTCTTGTCGATTACCTTGACGGTTCCGTCGTCTTGATCTCCCAAAATGACCGATCCGCTTTCAGCGTAAAATTCCATCGCATCAATGACTTCCTCGCTGATAACCTCCCCGGGAATGATGAGGGGAATGCCCGGAGGGTAGATCATGACGCATTCCGCACTTATTTCATCGACTGCATCGCTGAAATTGATGTATTTCTTCGGAGCGTGGTAGGCATCCCGTGGACGCGTCACGCTTTGAGGAAACGAATATTTGAATTTGATTGTTTTGATGCGTTTTGGTTTTTCAAAGTATTCTTCCGAAAGCGCTTTGAGTGCATCGATGAATCGGTCAAGATCGGATTGCATCGTTCCGGCGGAAAGCACAGCAAGGATCAAATACGTTTCGGCAAGTTCGAGTTGGACGTTTTGTTCGTCACGTAAAAAGTTGAAGACATCAAATCCCGTAATGTCCAAATCGGCAACTCGGACAATAATCTTGGTCAAATCAAAACCGAAACACCCTTTTTTCTCAAAGTAGTCCAATCCGATTGCTTGAATGCCCGGAATTTCGTTGATTTGGCTCCGTGCATATTCGGCAAGTTTGACAACACGGGCAATTTCTTCTTCTCCGTATAGAACCATCGCTTTTCGTGCAGTATCTAGACTCGCAAGAAGCAAACTCGAAGGCGACGTGCTTTGAAGCATGTTGAGCGTGGAGCGAATTCGTCTTGGATCGATGCGATCCCCTTTTGTCAACAACACGGAGCTTTGGGTCAACGAACCCGCCGTCTTATGCATCGAGGTCGAAGAAACATCGGCACCCGCTTCCATCGCAGTTAGTGGCAATAAATCGGAGAACGCAAACTGAGACCCATGTGCTTCGTCAACGAGCACGACCATGTCGTTTTCATGGGCGAGATCAACAATTCCTTGAAGGTCGCTCACAACCCCGAAGTAGGTCGGATTGATGATGAACACGGCTTTCGCATCGGGGTGCTCGCGAATGGCTTTTGTGACCGAATTCACACTAATTCCATTGGCAATTCCGAGCGCGTTGTCGATTTCTGGGGTGATAAATATCGGAATCGCACCGCTCAAGATGAGCGCGTTGATGACCGATTTGTGGACATTCCGCGGAAGAATTAGTTTTTCCTTCGCACGAACGACACTCATAATCATCGCCAAAATCCCGACCGTCGTTCCACCAATCAAAAAATAAGCTTTATCCGCCATGAATGCATCCGCCATCAATTCCTCGGCTTCTTTGATGACCCCCCGTGGTCGACTCAAATTATCAAGTCCTTTTGGTGCATTTGCATCGAGGCGGTATGTCATAACGCCGATGGCGTCTTTCATATCGTTTTTAAGATTTCCCCGTTTGTGGCCGGGCACATCAAGAGGCACGACATCGCTTTGAGCGTACTTCAAGAGTTCGGTAAAAAACGGTGTCTTTTCGTGATTGTCTTTGTTCATTACCGCCCCTCCTTTCGGGTTTGAAAACGAATATATTATAACACTTTTCCGAAAATAATAAAGTCTTTTGTGAAAAATGTTGGAGCAAGAAAACCCCTGTCCATTTTATTATATCATATGTCGACAAATTTATCTACGAGATGGGTTCCAGCCACTTGATGATGAAAAAACCCTTTCGCATGGTTGTCTTCGAAAGGGTTCGTTTTTTTAGTTTGTGAGAATCCGTTTTAGAAATTCTTTGGTTCTGGCTTCCTTCGGATTTGAAAACATCGATGATGGCGTTCCTTCTTCGACAATGACACCCTCATCCATGAAGATGATCCGGTTTGCAACATCCTTGGCAAAACCCATCTCATGCGTCACGACAACCATCGTCATTCCGTTTCGCGCAAGATCCTTCATCACCGAAAGAACCTCTCCAACCATCTCGGGATCTAGTGCTGAGGTCGGTTCATCGAAAAGCATCACGTCTGGGTTCATGCAAAGTGCACGGGCAATCGCAACGCGTTGACGTTGTCCTCCAGAAAGACTTGAGACCTTGGCATGAGCGAAATCTTTCATCCCGACTTCTTCGAGTCGTTCAAGAGCAAGCCGGTTCGCAGATTGTTTATCCATTTTGAGCAGGTGAATCGGTGCGAGGGTGCAATTGTCGATGGCGTTTTTGTTGTTGAACAAATTGAACTGTTGGAAGACCATCCCAATTTTCATCCGGAGCGTGTTGATGTCTGTTTTCTTATCCATCAGTTCCGCCCCTTTGAATAGGATGGATCCTTCGTTTGGTTCGTTCAACAAATTCAGACAACGAAGCAAAGTCGTTTTTCCAGATCCGGAAGCTCCGATGATGCACACCACTTCTTTTTCATAGACATCCATCCGAATTCCCTTGAGAACAGGCACTCCGTCAAACGATTTTTTCAAATCTTTGATTGAAATCACAAGGTTTTTATCCATTTTACACCTCGTTTGGTTCCGATTTTACGGAAATCTTTTTGTTCGCATCAAGTTTTTTTTCAACAAGCGCGAGGATTTTGCTGGAGGTGTACGTCAAAAACAAATAGATGAGTGCTGCAACAAAAAACCCTTCGGTGTAGCGATAAAACACACCAGAGGCCATTCTTGTTGCGTTGTACAAGTCGATGATGCCGATGACGCTTAAAACAGCCGTATCCTTGATGTTGACGATGAACTCGTTTCCAATTGCTGGAATTGAATTTTTAACCGCTTGTGGTAAAATAACGAGTCGCATTGATTGTGCTTGATTGAACCCCAGACTTCTTGATGCTTCCATTTGTCCTGGATCAATTGAGGCAATTCCACCTCGGATCACTTCCGCAATATAGGCGGTCGTATTGATCGTTACAACGAATAATCCGGCAACAAGCGGGCTCCATAAAATCCCCCATGTCCGAAACAAATAGTAAAAGATCATCGCCTGAACAATCATCGGGGTTCCTCGGAAAAATGTGATGTACATCGAACTGAACGTTTTTCCTGCCGTTTTGAACACAGCACCCGCTTTGGTGTCTCGCCAATCGACTTTCTGAATTTTCATCACGGCGAAAATCAACGAAAGAAAGAATCCCATGACCGTTCCGATGAACGCAAGGAGAAGTGTGGTCCCCACCCCTTGAACGAACAAAGGAAAATATTCACGGAACAAATACCACGCTCCGCCGAAAAAATCCTTCGGAATGGTTTGAATGAAGATTCCCATCGCGTTCCTTTCTAGCTCGGTTGACGGCCAATCGCCTGAGTCATCCAAAGCTCCCGCTGCTCGTTGGTAATGGTAGCGAGCACAACATTCAAATCGTCGCGCAAATCCGTATCGACCTTTCTCACGCCGATTGAAACACTGACGTCTTCATCGGATACGGTAAATCCATTTGTTCCCGAGAAGATGATGACAGTCAGTTGAGGGTTGGCGTTTGCGATGGCGTTGGCGACAGGCAACTCGGCAATAAATCCGTCTGCGACGCCGCTGATGACCGAAGCGGTGAGATCGCTGTAGGACTCAAGTGGAGTCAAACGGTTGACACCCGGAATTTGGAGAATCAAATCGTGCTGGAGCGTTCCAAGTTGGGCAACGAGATTTGACCCCGTGAAATTGGCAAGACTCGTCGCATTGGCATAGTTTCCATCGGCACGGACGACGACGACTTGTTGCGAACGGTAGTATTCGTTGGTGAAATTGATTGTCTCCATCCGTTCAGCCGTCGGACTCATACCGGCGATGATGACATCGATGACCCCGGATTGAAGGGCAGGAATCAATCCCGTCCAGCTGATTTTCTTGATGACGAGCGTATAGCCAAGCTGATCGGCAAGTGCTTTTGCGATTTGGACGTCGTATCCATCGGCGTGGGCGGTTTGTCCGTCAATACGCACGCTGACGGTGGTCGGTGTGACCGTCGTCCAGTTGAACGGTGCATAATCCGCTTCAAGTCCGACAGTCAAAATGCCTTTCGTTTCGTCAAAGGCAACTGGGTTGTTGCATCCTGCAAGAACAACTCCTGCAAGGAGCATCGTGATTACAAGGAACATTTTTCTCATTTTTTTCTTCCTTTCAAAAAGAATTTTTAAACAAAAAAAGCGTCGCATGGACGCTTGAATTCAAATAATAATGATACCGGTCATCGGGTTTCACATTTTTGATAGCGCCACTACTAAAATCAGTAGGAGTGCTGCAGGTATTTCCTGCAGCCCCATGATTCAAACATGCCTGTTTGCTCATTCGGCGATGGTTACCTTTCTCGATCTTCTTCGCGTGCCCGCTCCGACCGATACTTTGATGCATCGCTGCCTCTATTCTCTTTTTTTGTTTGAATGTATTATATCACCCTTTTCCTTTCTGTCAACCTTTTTATGCGTAATCTACGATGAAAGTGTTTTTATTGTTAAAAATGAAAACCGCCCGAAAATTTCCGGGCGGAAAATGGATTCTTTCACTTTTGATCACAGATTTTTTTGATTCGCTTGGCTAGACCTGCCATCTGATCGGTCGGAATCGAGGAAACCGCCATTCGGATTCCTTTGTCCATCGGGACGACATAGATGTCCTCCTTTCGAAGGGCCTCTACTAGTTTTTCGGGATCATCGCTCGGGATTGACATGAAAAAACCAGCTTTATAAGGATGCATCACTAAATTCACTTCATTGGCCTCAGCGACGAAGACCGAGCTGCGCCGTTCAATCAAGCGTCTTGCTTCGGCGAGTTCTTCCAAAAAGACATGTTCGGTTTCCTCGGTGCTCATCAGTTTGTTCAAAATGCTAATGCCAATCTTTGGAGGACAACTCCATCGTCCACGTGTTGAATATAGTGAGACGCGTTCGAAGTCCTCGACGAGTTTTTCGTTTTTCGATAGTCCGATTGCCGCTCCGAGCCGGAGTCCATAAATGGAAAACGTCTTTGATCCACTGAAGGTTAGGACATTCAAAACGTTTTCCTTTGTTGTACAAATCAAGGACAAAATATTCCTGGATCCTTCCGTCCCATGGTTTGAAAAATCGAGGTAGGCAATGTCGTAAATCACAACAACAGGAACGTTTTGGTCGGAAAGATCGTTCATAAATGCAATCAGTTCCCGCCACTCATCCTCCGTCATCGAGTATCCGGTTGGGTTGTGACAAGGATCATTGAGGATGGTGACGAGTTTTCCTTCGGATTTTACGATGGTGCGCGCTTTTTCCTTGAAGGCGTTCATGTCGAAACTTTGTCCCTCAAACATCCGGTGAGTTATGATTTTCCCTCCAAAATCCTCGATCATAAATTTGTAGGGTCCCCAAAAAATGTCGGTCAGCAAAACACTTTCTCCCGGGTTGACGTAATTGAAGAGGGTGTTGCTAATTGCTCCAGAACCACCCGGTGTTGCGACAACACGAATGTTCATCGCCTCTTTCATTGTTGTTAGGCGATCTCGAAACACCCACTTGAGAACGGATTGTTTAAAATCCGCCCCGCCATCGGTTTGGGCATAGGCGAACATCTCGTCGTTTGGGATTGTTGCGAGTACATAGTTGATGAGTTGAAATTGATACAACTTGCTTTTATCCGTATACAAAGATCCGACTGTCGCATTCACGACGTCTTTGTTCATCGATTTCGCCTTGTGGGCCATCGCGCTGATTTTCAAAATATCATCCCCGGCGTCCTTGATGGCGGCTTGCTTGGTTAAAAATTTCATGCGATTCACCTCTACCGTTCATTGTAACACAAGGACCCCTCTTTTTCAACCATAAACAAAAAAAGTGGTGCTTGATGCACCACTTGGAAAATTAAATAGGTTTCCGTCGTTTTAGGAAGAAAAAAATTCCCACTCCGATTCCGGAAGCAGATACAACTCCCCCTGCTGTAATTGCGATTACCGTAGCAATATCCATCGATGGTCCTCCGGGCAAGACTGGATTGACCAAGACGACATAACTGAGCATCTCCGAGGTAAGTCTCGAAAGTTCGACCTGCACATTTTCGGTTTTGTAAACAACGACGAGTTGGACATTTATGGTCGTATTTTCAACAAGGTTTTCGATGTCGTAAAGTCCGGTCAATCCATCAAGTCCAATCTCATCTTCATCGATTTTTAGGATTAATCCAAGTACGCTGTTGTCGGGATCTTCCACGTCATAAGATACAGAGAATGCATTCAATGTCATGTTGACAAGGACGAACGTCTTGATTACAGGGGCAGATTTGGGGTTGAAGTGTGTCAAAACAGCCGATTTGACATCCGGTTCCTCTTCGAGCGTAAGGGGATGCGCATGGCGTATCACCAATTCGAAGGAGTAGGTGACTCCCTTGAAAATGTTCAACATCTCGTAGGTTCCCGAGTTTCCTTCCAACCACGTCGTCGAATTTCCTCTTTTTAGAAGAAGTCCGGTTTGAACATCATCGGGATCGTTGATTTCATAAGCAAATGTCACTGTTTGATTGGTTGATGATACGATCTCAAAACGGACTATCGAAGGCACCGTGTATTCATAGATATCCTCAACCGCAACAAGACTCATCTCCTCATTCACCGTGTTTACGCTTTGGTGGTTATACACAACAATCAATTTGATTCCATCAACGGTGTTGTCACCCACCGTTGCTTTCTTGATGCTGATCACCCCGCTCAAATCAGTTAAAAAACGTGCGGTTTTGGTTATCTCGTATTCGGCAAAGAGTGCGATGATTGCTTGTTCCGAATCCTCCACCTCGTAGAATAAGTAATAATACAAATCTGTTTCAGCGACGACCCTCGCACCGACAATGACGGGTTGACTCCGTCCCGTCCTAACTTTGAAGGGGTTGCCAACGACTGTTTGGATTCCATCAAGGGTCGTGAGTTGATAAGAAAACGTCACCTCGTATTCGCTTTGACTATCGAGCCCATCAAAATGGGCGATGCCGTCTTGGATCAATTTCGTGACGCCGTTAATTGTAACTTCCGCGTTTGAAAATTCCGCGTTCTTCACGCCAAAAGATCGTTGCGTAATGGTAATGGTCGTATCGCTCGCATGGAGTGTGGATAGCGATGGATCATAGGAAACAATCAAGAGTCCATTGGAATCTCGTCTTTCGGATCCATCCGAGGGTGAATTGACGACGGTGAAATTGTTTCCTCGTCGAAGAATCATTGTTGTTGATCCTCCTCCGTCTAGGTTGTATGCTTCAACCGCGCCATAATGCATCATCAAGGCCGACATTTCTTGGCGGGTAGCTCCATACATGTTCCGATCGGGTTGGCGTCCGTCGATGGTCGCGAAAAGAATCGTTCCATCGGCGCGACGTCCGACCATCGTCCGTGGATGACGGAACACATCGTCGATGACATCGACCGCCTCTCCATCTTGAACCAATACGGATCCCGCACCAATCACACCATTTGCTTGAGCGAAATCACTTGTGTATTCAAATTGGATCCGTACTTTCGTTCCAATCGACAATAGATTGTCGATGAATCCATTTTTACTTACAAGGGCGAATTGTCCCGAAGTGAGGGTGATGTCCGCATTCACTTCGGAAATGACCCCCCGGCCATAAAAGTCCGATGGCGTGTTCGCAAGGGCTTTCTCCGCGCTTCCGACGATGAATTGGGTTGCTCCGTCAATAGCAACGCGCACCGGAATGATTTCAGCTTGCGTTTCTTCGCTCGTTTTTTGTTTCCAATTTGCATAATAAAGCGCAGTCTCGCCAAGAGAAGGTTCTTGATTGATTTTATCAAGCGCAATCTTGTCAATGACCACGTCAAATTCATCATAGACCGTCATATAAATGTGGGTTGATTTCACTGGTTTTCCACCGATGATTGAAACCGCTTGACCGTTGTTTAAAAATCCGACCGTCGAACCCGAAGACGTCGAGCGATATAGTTCGCCATCGCTCATTTGGGCTCCGCTTGGTTGATAGGGGAGATTACCTTGCCCACGAATGTCGAAAAAGTCTCCGTTCACGGCGGCGATTACGCGCCATCCCGGATTGTTTGCTTCGAAATTTTTAGCAAGGTTTGTCACCGTCGCAAGCGTCCATGTGCTGTTTGAGGTCAGGGACCACGGAATGATCTTCACATCGTTTTTCGACGGAACGGCCAAAACATTGACTTGTTGGGGATAGAGTTGTCCAGCAATGAGCGTCCCTCCCCCACCGGAACCGGCCGCAGACTGGTTCGTAATTCCAAGACTCGCACTTGAAGAAGCGATGTCTTTTCGGTAGTGAATGTCTTTTTCGAGCATTTCATCGGCGACAACCTCGTCGACTTGGTATGTAGCTCCAAGAACTGTCGTAACTTCGGCTTGTACAAAAGATCCTGTCGCTAAAAACGAAACAATCAGCAGTAAAATCGGTATGAATCGCTTCATCGTTTTCATCGTTTTTCCCTTTCTCTTCATGACAAATCGGGCAACGTCTTAACAAAATTCAAGAACTGTTCGGCAGTCCCCACATGGTCGCTTTTGAACCGGAAATCATTATCATTGATCTGGCAATCGGTGATGAGGTAGGTCGATAGACCGAGTCGGGTTGCGACCATGTCCTCATAGGTGTCGTTTCCAACCATCATCGACTCTTCCGCAACAAGCTCGTTTGCCTCCAAATATTCCTTGTAAAATTTTAGATTGGGCTTGCAAAAGTGATTTTTTTCAAGACAACTGACGTGATCGAAATCTTCAATCGACAACCCTGCCCAAATGATCCGTTGATGATTGGCCAAAAGAGGAAACAAGGGGTTCGTCGCGATGAACAAACGGTATCCTTTTTGTTTCAACAAACGAACGGTTTCAAGCATCGCCTGGGACACCCATGTGGCTTCTTTCACGCGGGAAAATCCCGTTTCGTAATAATGGTAGAACCTTTCCATGACGGCATCCTTGTCCATCGGAATGGTTTTGACAAAACTTTTGGCGAAGACTTCGAGATTGGTCAAATCCGATGAATCCTCTCGCACCTCGTTTGTTCCTTCCATCACCGCCATGTGGAGAAGTTGAGGATCAACTTCGGAAAATTCCGTCATTAGTCCTCGGAAATAAAGTTTCATGAATTTCTTTTCATCCATCGGTAAAAGCGTGCCGTCCAAATCGAATAGTATGTTTTTAATCATTGCCCGCTCCTTGTTGTCGATTCAAATAAGATTATAGCATAAAAAAAAGAAAAACTCACGTTCAAATTGAGTTTTTCCTTTGATTTTCATTTGACGAATTTTCGCCATGAGGAGATATATCCTCCTTGCAAGGTTGTAACATCGTTGCTGACAACCATCGCGTGGGCCTCTAGTTTTTGAATTTGGTCGATGATTTCGTCTTTTCCCTTCCGGTTCGAATAAATCATGAGCACGGTGCGGTCGGAATCTTTCCCGTGCGCATCGACGAGAGTGACGGCGATTCCTTGTGCGCGGAGAACATCCGCGATCGTTCCTCCACTTTCAACCGGTGTAATCGCTTGAATCAAGACTTTTCCAAATGCCAATCGGTGTTCCAACTTCGATCCGACATAGACGCCGGTTGCAAATCCCAAACTATAAATGATTGCTTTGAGCGGGGCTTCATGTAAACTTGTGATGACGCGGGATGCGACAAAAACCCAAAGCGTGACTTCGAAAAAAGAGATGATGACGCCTTGCTTTCGGTATCCTTTGCCAATTAAGATGATTCGAAGCGTCCCCATCGAGACCTCGATGATCCGTGAAAAAAAGATGAGCAAAAGCTCCCATATCGTCACATTTTCAACTAAACTTTTTAAAAAATCCATACACAAATCCCCTCTTGGCACCCCTAAAATCAAATCGCATTCATTATACCACAACACCCCAAAAAAGCAAGAAAAGACGACTTCGAAAAAAATAAACAATTTTTAGCACTCTTGCTTGACAAGTGCTAATTTGTTGTGATATAATAGTTATCGGAAGGAGGAATGGTTATGAAACTAATCACCAAAAGAAGTTTGTTAGATGAGTTTTTTGATGATTTTTTGGGTAACAGCAACTTTCAGGCTCCGTCCCGCATTATGAAGTCCGACATTTATGAAGAGGGGGATTCTTATCATTTGGATATTGAGCTTCCCGGGTTTTCCAAGGAAGACTTGAAAATCGACTTCGATAATGGGTACATGACCGTGATCGCTGAAAAGAAAAATCAATCCGAAGAAGAATCGAAAAAGTACATTCGAAAAGAACGTTTCTACGGACTTTACAAGAGAAGCTATTATATTGGCGATGTCAGTGAAGAGTCGATTAAAGCCAAATTCGACAGTGGCATCTTGAAAGTCTCGATCAAGAAACTTGAACTCGAAACACCAAAGCAAAAGTCAATCGCCATCGAGTAAGTCACATTTTCTAGGAGGCCTTGAGCCTCCTTTTCATTTTAAAAATCTTTTTGCAAACTATTTGCATTTAGAGGGCGGTTTATGCTACAATGATTTTGTAAAAAACATAACGGAGGTCTTTTTATGAAAAAAATTCTATTCATCTTTTCTTTTTTGGCGTTGTCAGTTTTTTTAGCCGGGTGCAACATCCGCCAGGATTATGACATCGTCACCACCCTTTATCCCCACTATGACTTCGCCCGTGCGATTGCCGGCGACAAACTGACCGTGGGTCTCATCATTCCCCCTGGCGTTGAAGCCCATGGCTTCGAACCGACAAGCGGAAACATTATCACGATCAACAACGCAAAACTCTTTGTCTACACGAGCAATGTGATGGAACCTTGGGCGGCAGATGCCGTTGTCGCAGCCAATGACGTCAACGTCCTAAACATGGAACAACACGTCGATCCGGATGCCGAACCACATTCCCACGAACATCACACCTCTTTCACCGGTTTTTCCGGAAAAGCGATTCGTCTACTAGAGGATGACGACCATCACCATCACGATGGGGAAGATCCCCATTATTGGGTTGATCTCGTCATCGCAATGCAGATGATTGATGTTTTGTTGGAGCACATCATCGAGCTCGATCCTGCCAATGCTGAATACTACACCGAGCGGGCGGAAGCATACCATCACGAACTTGAAGAACTTCATGAAGAAATCGATGCCTTCCTTCATTCCATTCCGCTTGAAAGTCGGGAAATTTATCACGCAGGACATGTCAATATGGCCTTCTTCGCAGCCCGTTATCATTTGACGGTACATGCATTGACTGAAGAATACGCTCCCGATGGAAACCCCACTTCGACCCAAATTGCTTCCATGATTGATGAAATCAAAGAGAAAAATGCAAAATACCTTTTCTTTGAGGAACTGACAACTCCACGAGTTGCCACTACGATTCAAACGGAACTCGCCCGGGAAAGCTATGTTATCACCCTTCTTTTATTCCATGGAGTCCATAACGTGAGTGCGAGCGACTTTAAAAATAATGTAAGTTATCTTGAACTCATGGAAGAAAATTTTAACAATTTGAAAATCGCGCTTGACCAACTCGTCGTCAATCCCGCGTAGAAAGTGTTTTGTAATTATGGATGAAATTCTAACGATCAACAACATTACCGTCACCTTCGGAACTTATGACGCCGTAAGAGACGTATCATTTTCTGTTTTTGACGGAGATTTCATCAATATTGTCGGACCCAACGGTGGGGGCAAATCAACGCTGGTGAAGGCGTTGATCGGCATTCATCCCATCCGAAAGGGCTCAATCATCGTCGATCCATATTTTCAAAACAAGATTGGGTATCTTCCCCAAAAAGGGAGCAATCAAGATCCCGCTTTTCCCGCAACCGTCGAAGAAATATTGTTCACAGGCGTCATCCAATGCCAGAAAAAAATCCGATTCATCACCAAAGAAGATCGCGCTCTCGTTGATGAAATGCTACGAAAAATGGAAGTTCATCATTTGAAGCATCACGCGATGTCAACGCTGTCGGGCGGTCAACAACAACGAATTTTCATCATTCGAGCATTGATTTCAAAACCGAGAATCTTAATTCTTGATGAGCCAACGTCCGCACTCGATCCCGAGTTTCGCCATTCTTTTCACGACATCTTGAGAAAACTCAATCACGAGGAAAAAATGACGATCATCAACATCATCCATGATTTGGATGGAACCGTCAAATCCGGATCCAAGGTTCTTCATATCGATCAAGAACTCAAATACTTCGGTCCATATGAAGAGTTCCATCTCGCGGAAGAGGGGGGACACCTCCATGTTTGATTTGTTCAAATATCAGTTCATCATTTATGCGATGATTTCAGGACTTGCGATTGGAATCACGACCGCGCTTCTTTCAAACTATCTTGTTTTGAAAAACCAATCTTTGATTGGAGACGGTCTTGCCCACGTCAGTTTCGCCGGAATCATCATCGGTATGCTTTTCGTAAAAGAACCCATCTATGTCGCAATCCCAATCGCCGTCGTCGCTTCCATCTTAATCAAAGCGTTGATGACCAATCGAAATATTCGAGGTGACGCCTCGATTGGACTGGTGTCATCTTTATCGCTTGCCGCAGGATTCATCATCATCAGTGTCGGATCCGGTTACAACCGTTCGATAGAAGGGTTGCTCGTTGGAAGCATTTTGACCGTCAACTTGACCGACATCATCTTGTCAATATTGCTTTTGATCATTGTTGGAGTGTTCGTGGGACTCACCTATCAGCGCCTTTTCTCGATTACTTATGATTATGAATACGCGAAATTCACACGCATCAACGTCAAATTCTACGACTATTTCCTCGCGATCGTCACGGCAGTCACAATCGTAATCGGCGTTCAATCGGTCGGAATCCTTCTCATTTCCTCACTTGTTGTATTCCCGGCAATTAGCGCACATCAACTCGCTCGAAGTTTCAAACAAGCCTTCTTGTTCAGTATTGTGATCAACATCATCGCCGTTTTTTTTGGTCTTTACTTCGCGCATTTGCTCAACATCCCAAGTGGCTCTTCGATTGTCATGTTGCACGGCATCATCTTCGTTGCCACTTTGTTGTTCAAGTGGCTTAGGAAGGGGTGATCCCCGTGAAAGAACTGCACGGACTCCGCATCACCACGCAACGAAAAACGATCTTCGATCTTCTAAAAAACTACGCTACACCAAAATGTGCCGAAGATATTTATGAGGACCTTCCTCCAAAAACAATGGACTTGTCGACCATCTATCGAATCTTGGATGCCTTTAGCAAAATTGGAATTGTCACAAAGAGTTTTCTCAACAACAAAGTCTATTATCACATCGCAACCCATGAGCACAAGCACTTCCTCGTTTGCCTCGAATGCCATGGAACCCAGGAAGTCGAAGGATGTCCTTTTCCTAAATTTGAAGAAAAAATCGAGGAATCTTCTGATTTTAAAATCGCTTATCACCCAGTTGAAATCTATGGTTATTGTAAAAAATGTCAAGATGGACATAAGTGAATCAAACAAAAGGAACCTTCGCAAAGGTTCCTTTTTTGACTCCAATCAAATCTTTCTTGCTTTATAGAAGGTGACATCGGGTTCGTTCACCACATTCCTTCCGACTTTGATTTCACAAAATCCCGCCTCTTGAAGAATATCGATCATCCGTTTTTCACAGTAATAGTGGTTGTAAAAACGATATACGGAGACTTGTTCATCAACGACGATGTATTGTTCCAAAAATGCGAAAGACTCGGGATATTGGTGCAAGTCATATAAAACACGGTGGGCATTCGGTCGCCAAAATCCTGCGGACTCGAAGATTTCCTCGCTCGAGCAAGGTGTCAACTTTTCTTGTTTCAATTCGTTGTAGGCATCAACGACGAACAATCCTCCTGGTTTCAGCGAATCATGAATTTTCAACAAAAGCTTTTTTTGATTATCTTTGCTTAATACACCGAAATCACAAAATATGAGAACGGCCAAATCGATGTTCTTCGGGAATGGGACATCCAAATAATTCCCGTTTATAAAAGCAATGGTGCATTCTTCTTTGTTTGCTGTCTTTTGAGCGTGCATCAGGGAATATTCAGAAAAATCGATGCCCACAACATGGTGGCCTTTTTTCGCAAACCGAATCGCATATAGTCCCGGACCACATCCAAGATCGAGAATCGACAGGGGAAAATCCGTCTCCACCAAAATCCAAGAAACGGTTGATGTAATGTTTGATTCACTTCTACTAGCAACATTGACAAAGGGGTCTAGATGAGTTTTCAACAAAAAAGGTTGAATGTATGGGTCTGTCCACATTTCAGAAGTACCGGGTTCGTACAATGATGGTTTGCTTCTTAGCTGTTCAATTCGATTCGTTTCTTTTGCATCACCGAACACTTCCTGTTTCCTTTCAAAAATCAAACGTCCTTCTTCCATCCTACATGGTATGACTGAGAGACCCGATCTTTTTAACACATGCAAAAAACCGGAATCCTCCTCCATATCGACGTAGTAATCCAAAACCCCTTCCACTTTTTTTAAAATCGAGTCGGCTTGAACGTTCGCGGAATCAAGAATTTCCTCGAAAGGCATTGCTTGAAGATGGGACAATGACGGATGGTTTGTCAGTGTTTTGATGATTCGGTATCCATCCAAAGATTGTTCAAGGTTTTCGGGAATCGCACCCAAATCGAGATAGATTTTTACAGCAACCCAACTCGTCGTTTGTGTCGGAATCCGCGCTTGGCGATAACCGAGTTGACGCAAATGTTTCAATGCTGCAACAGTGAGCGGTTTGGAAAGTCCACGCCCTTGATATTCCTGCTTGATTGCCACCCAATGCAAAAAGCCGTCCGTCTCATCGTTGGTGTGGTGATTGAAGAAGGCGGTCGCTGTTCCAATTTTCTCACCCGTTTTTTGATCAACCAAAAACATCATTCGGTTTCCCAACAAATGTTCGTGCCTAGCGTAATATTTCTCCCATGCCCTACATCCTTCTTCAAACGTCAAAAACTCCCTAGCGCTTTGTTCGATTGAAATCCAAGAATCACGATCTCCTTTTTGATAGAAATCTAAAAAATACCCGTTTGGAATGGGGTAGTCGGAGATTTCATCCAAATCTTTCACGATCATCTTCAAGTCAAAGTAACGGATTGTCCGGTCGAGTGAATTCATGTGTTCCTCCTCTTGGTTCATTCCCTTTTGCATTATACCACAAGTCTTCCATCAAGGCAATTTTCATTGACATCAAAAAACCGTCCCATTTCTCGGGACGGTTATTCTTCGTATTCTTCCTTCGTTCGTTCAAGCAACGTGATTTCAAGGATGTCTTCCGTCTGAAACGCCTCACCATGCTCTAGCACAACCCGAAGGAAAACAGAATCAATCCGTCTCACGCGACCATGCGTCGTTCGAACGTATCCGTCATGGAAATAAGAAAGAGCAATCTCCGCATCGAATTCAACGGCCATGCTCAAATTCCGGTTCATCGTCTCAATCGCGTCTTCCATCAAAACGGGTTTTTCTTTTTTCCCAAGCCGATACCGCATTTCTTGAAGCATCGACTGGTAACCTATCAATGCATCATACGGGTTCCATTTGATAATCCCTCGATCGACATACACATTACTCATGATGTCCTCCGATCATCCGGTTTCGGGCTTTGAGCGTCGAATGGGGGAGATCACTCGAGGCACGCGTGACGCTGTTTTTCCCATACCATCGCTTGATGTCGTCCATCGCGGAAAAAAGATCGTGTTCCTTGGCAAGAAGCGCTTCATCTTCAAACAACGACAATTGATAACTCGAGGGTTCAACGAAATTGGAAAGGGCGACATGAACAAGTCGGATTGGCAAACCTTCATAAAAGGCATCAAAAAGTTGCTTGCAGGCGTCCATCACAATTGAAGGGTTGGCCGTCGGTTGATCGATGGTCACCTGGCGGGAAAACCCACCTGAAGTTTCTTTACTGTAACCAATCCCGAGATGAACTGTTTTTGCTTTTTTTCTCGCAATCCGCAAGCGGGCGCAAACATCATCGATCATTTCCAAAATGATTTGATCGACATCGGGTGGGTAATAATCACGAAAAAGTGTTTGGTTCGCTCCATAGCTTTTCGATTTGTGTTTCAACTTGTATTTTTCTTGAATCAAACTTTGATCGATGCCGTGCGTGTGGTAGAAGAGTTCCTCACCCAAAACGCCAAATGCCTTTTTCAACTTCGCAGGATCGCTTTTTGCGATGTCCCCGATTTCTGAAAATCCCATCCGATTGAGTCGAACTTCCATGTTTCGTCCAATCCCCCACATTTTCGAAAGCGGCTCAACCGACCACAATTTGGTCGGGATGTCGTCGTATTCCCACTTGGCGATAAAGTCCTTCGCCTTCTTCGATTCGATGTCGAGTGCCAATTTCGCCATCAACATGTTCGGTCCAATCCCGCATGTCGCATATAGTTTTGTTTTTTCCAAAATCGAAGCAAGGATTCGTTTCGCAAGCGTCAGCGCATCGGTTTGGTAATAATTCAAGTATTCGGTCACATCCAAAAATGCCTCATCAACGGAATAGACATACAAGTCGTCCTCCGAGACGAATCCGAGGTAGATT
>Ga0116204_1000501_pt1 | contig 22387 bp, 18 predicted proteins | sample LakKivwa52mmetaG_FD_94481 | JGI IMG/M metagenome (GOLD analysis project Ga0116204, IMG submission 94481) | Anoxic lake water microbial communities from Lake Kivu, Rwanda to study Microbial Dark Matter (Phase II) - Lake Kivu water 52m metaG | ecosystem: Environmental > Aquatic > Freshwater > Lake... | reverse complement strand
GTCGGCTACCGAATTGGAACAACTAAGAGGCATAAATCAAAGAAGCCAACGCAACAGCAAAAGCGAGAGATAGACGATATTCAACGACAGATCGCAGAGCGAGAGCGAGAAATTGCCTCTCATGCTATTCCGCATCACGCCGTTGAGGTTGCCAATGACATGAAGGAACTCCGGTCAGTCGAGAAGGCTATCGACACGATGTGGGACGAGTCTGGAATAGACCCAAAGAGCGGTCGCCCGTCGCTCGAAAGATGGTTCGAGCACACCGACACCCCGATCGCAATGGACTACAACGACATCGTAAAGATGCACCAGCTCTATGCCAAGCGAGAAAACTTGCTCAGTCGAACCAAGAGCGCCTTCTCTCCGCTTGGCCGATTCAAGATTGAATCCGAAACAGAGAGCCCTACTACAGCCAAGCCAGAGGGATCGTCGCAGGCTGCACCTCAAGCACAGCCCAAGCAACCCTGGGAAACTCCACCAACCGCACCCCTGCAGACCAAAAAGAAGCCAACGAAGAGCAAAGGGCCATCTGGTCCCATGCTGTTCACGCGACAAGACGAACCAGACAAGTACGGGTTTGTAACTGACGCGGCCGGGATTGAGATTCCTGGAGAAAGCACCCCAACATACGAAGAAACCCTGTCGTCAATCCCGCTGCAACCGAGCAGGTTCCCTTCGCCACCCAAGCAGCCGCGAAACACTGGAGAACGCTGGGCGGTCCACACAGGCATGGCCGACATTGAGACTCTCAAGCGAGTCAAGGCAGCCGCAGACCGCAAGGGACTCGTCCTCAAGGTGGTCGTTCCGCCAACAGGGACAGGCAAGCAGCAGGCTGGCGAGTATCGGTTCTACACCTTCACTCAAAAGGGTCTGGAAAGGTTCCAGCAGCAAGGCAGGCCCGCTCGTTACCGCGCAGGTCTTGATAAATATGGCTGGCGGTCCATGATCGGCCTCCCAGAAAAGCAACAGGCCCCACCGCCACCTGAACCGCCACCCGAAATCGGTGGAGACGACCTTCCAGACGTGCCAAGGCCGCAAACATCTGCCGAAGAGCGGGCATCGCGCAAGGCCGCTTCACCGCCACCACGCGCCACGACTCAATCTTCACCAACACCACAGCCTGTAGTGCAACGCACCCAACAGCCGCTGAGCAAAAAAGACATTGATGAACTGTCTCGTATACAGTCGCAAGAAGCCAGGTTTAGCGAGTGGCTCAGAGACCCAACCCAAGGGCCATATCCAGACCCAAGGGAGATGGCCCCAAGGCGTCCGCCTACCTCTGCCGCCACCACAAAGAGGTCATCACAGCTTACACCAGAACAACAGAAAATAGAGGACGAAACCCGCGAGAACAAGCGAATTGCCGCAAACCTGTCAGCAAAGCGCAGGCGACAATACGAGGAAGATGTCGCAAGCGGGAAAATCGTCCCAGGAAAAAGACGTGGCAGCAAGCCAACTGACGAGGCAGAAAAGCCGCCAGAGTCCTTTATCAAACTCCATCCTATCCCTCCGTCCGAAGACGCCATGAAGCACATAAAGCGAGGTGCTGACACTTTTGTCTTCGACATCAAAACCAGACAAAGGATTCCCGCCTATTACGCATTTATCGACATCCGAAAAGTAATAGGATCGCACATCAGAACCCCCGATGGGAGGTACGTGCCTAATCCTGAAAGAACGGATAAGTCAGAACAGCCCCGCAGTTACGAAAGAGGCAGTGAAAACGAGCGTAAGGTACACGACGCTGCAAACGATAAAGTCGGTGATTTTTTTACCAATCTCACGCCTGTGCCGTCAGACGGCCCGCCAACCCTAGAAGACCAAAAATTGCAAGTGAGCAATGGTAGCAGTCGGCTTCTCACAATGTACGAAGCATTAGCCAGAGGCGAGTATGACTGGATCAGAAAAGCAGTGATCGAGGCTGCAAGAAATCCAAGGATCGCTGGGACGCAAACTCCAGAAGACGTTGCTAAGATGGACTATCCAGGACTTTTTAGGATTATCCCAGGCATTCCCTCTGGCACAGAGGAATTCAAAAGGCTGGCGTCACTCGGAAATATCTCCACTACACACGAAGAGACAAACACACGAAGTGCCGCACAAATGGGGAATATCATTTTCACTAAGCCAATGCTGACGTGGCTTGGTGACAAAATGCAGTCTCAGAAATCCGACATATCACTGCCAGCCTTACTGAAAAACCCGAACAGTGCGTTGCGTAAAGCAGTCATTGAGGGCATTCCGCGGCAGCAGATGAATAAGTGGTACGACCCAAAAACAAAGCAGTTCACTGAGTACGCAATCAATCAAATTGAAGATGGCATCGTAAGCCGCTTCATTGATGTCGATACCCTTGAACTCGGCGAGCGGCCCGGAATGCGCAGCCTCAAGAGCGCAATAGGGACGTGTGTTCCGCAATTGCTGCAAATCGGCTCTCCCATTCGGCGTCCACTTGAAAGGGCGTTTTCGTACATTGCCAAGCGATCAGATATAGCAAATCGAAAGCAATTTGAGGAAGACTCGCGATCCCAAAGCCTTTTCGGAGACAAGGATGAAAAGAAGGTTGACGAAATGGCGAAGTCCCTGGTTGGGATGCTATATGAAGCGAAGTCAGACGAGTCCGGTACGTTCAGAGCAAAAGACATCAGAAGTCTGTTCGTCACCATTGCCGCGGTCGCAAAGGTGCGACAACGAGACGACCCGCTTTGGGTTCAAGTCGAGGACATTAAGTACGCGCTAGAAAAGAACTCGCAAGGGAAGGAGTTCACAAAGCAAGAACAAGACGACTTTAAGGAGGCAGTGGAAAAGGTTGGGTTTAATTTTGACGAATTTATGGCAATGCCAGAAGACCGTAAGTTCGCAGAACTGGAAGACAGGCGACAAAGGGCAGCTAAATCATCGTCGTTCATTGGCCCACACGAAGGGTCTTGGCTCGACCAAATTCTTGAAGCCCAAGAAGCTAGAGTAGCGGCTGAGGCTAGGAAAAAGCAAAGAGACCAAGAGGCGATGTCTCGCGGTGTTGGCTTAGCAGATAGTCAGCAATCAGAGCAGGCTCAATCGCCTTCGCCAACTGGCGCACAAGCAAAGGAACAACAAGCAGGCCCGCAATCGGCCACATCACCTTCACCAACAGCAAGCCCCGCGCCACAGCAACGCAGAATGTTTGACGAGCCAGAACCTGAACAAAACCCTCCTACGCCAACAGTGACGCAAGATGAGCTGATTGCCAATATCAAAACAAAACTTGAAGCAAACAAGGCTGACCTTGAAAAGCTACAGAGGAAATTCGCTGCGGAAAGAAATCCATCTACTCAGCTATATCTCCAGGGTCGCATAATAGACGCAGAAAGCGAGATTGCACAGCAGGAAAAGTTCCTGTCGCAGTCCGCGAGCCAAAGTCAGCCGTCGTCCACAAAACTGTCTCTCCGAAAAGCCCGCGACGCCACCCTCGATCTCTACTCCGCAGTCCACATGGCCTACTATGGAAAGAGACGCCACCAACGGGGGACAGCAAGGAAATTTATTTCATAACCAGTTTGTTCTGTATTGACGCTAATGCAGCCGGTCAAGATACTTAGGGCAATGAATAGCAGAACTTCTCCACATCGAGCTGCAAATGAGTCACTACTTGACCAGCGGTATCGCTTGTTCAAGCAGGGCATCCTTGATCGACTCGATGACAACCACGAGATGTACATGGACGCCAACATGAGCATCGGCGTGATTGCAGGACGAATCCAGCACTCCCATGTCACTCACGAGCACGATGGTGTCGGGTTTACGGAGAGGTTTAAGGTAAAGGGACGCATCCCCGTCCCGCAGTAACGATTGACCTCAATGGACGCAACGCAATTTCCAGCACCCGAGCCAGACGAAACGCTTGAACGATACACCGTTCGTTGCGCACGGGTCGCCAAGGGCAAGATGGACCCAGACGACTTCAATGACACCGTCTGGGCGACGTGGAGTCGCTATCGCGGCCCGACCGACGAAGAAAAGGTTGCCCTGAAGAAGTTCTCGCCCGACAAGTACCAACACGTCCCAGGCGTCTGCGTGTTTGCCGAGCACGAAACCACGACAGCCAACGGCGATCATCGCAAGTATGACCTGAAAGAGCTTGCCAAGATCGTTCGCGGAAACAATGAGCGGATCTCCGACGTAGGCGCGTTTCCTGCGATCTCAGACGGCCACACGTCCAATCCAGACGACCCGAACCCAAGAGACCCAGATATCGTTGGGTACGCTGGCAACTACCGGCTTGGCCTTATTGGTCGAAAAAATCCTCGCTGGGCTATCTTTCAGGACGAGTATCAACTCAAGGAAGCAGCTCCCATTCTTCGCAAGCGACCCCGCCGCTCGGTTGAACTCTGGTCGTTCAAAGATGGCCGAGCGCACTTCGATCCCATTGCGGCTATCGGCGCTGAAGCACCTCGCCTGCCCCTGCCTCAGCGGTTCAGTACGTTTTCTCACCAGGATGCGACGGTCGAGCGATACACGTTTTCTGGCGGTGGATACACTGCGCCAGCGGCAGGCAATACGTTCGTTCAGTCGATGGGCGGGTCCAAACCGCCAAGCAAATCCAAAACCAAGTCCACCTACGCCGCCGAAGCGGCACAACCCCAAGAACAAGGAGCCGATCCAATGCCCAGGCTGGCACCCGAAGACCTCCAGCAGATTGTGGCCGCCATCTCGGAAACGCCGCAATTCCAATTCTTGACCGCACTTGTTGACACCTTTGAGACCCCCGAAGCCCTGATCGACTCCCTGCAAGGTGGCGGTGACCTCGGCGGCGACCTCGGCGACGACCTCGAAGGTGGCGACGAAGACCTGTCCGATCTCGACGACCTGCTTGGCGACGAGCCCGAACCCGAAGCAGCGCCAGAAGAAGGCCCGCCCGGTGGGGGCGTACCCGCTGGAATGCCTCCTGGCCCCCCGCCCGAAGGCGAGGAAGCACCCTTACCGGAGAGACGTTCCATGAAGAAGACCAACGATGCCGTTGTCGAACGGTACACCCAACTTCAGCGATCCCATCAGGAAGCGTTGAAGGACATGAGCGCCATGCACAATCGCATCGCATCGCTCGAAAAGACCAATGCCAACCACGCCCGCCGCGCTCGCATCAGCGACTTGGCCAAGCGGTTCCCGAACTTCGTGGACGTGGACGAAGAGGCCGAACGCTGCTTGTACAGCGAGAAGGCCAATATGTCGAGCCAGGAGTTCGACAAGCATATCGCCGACGTGGAGCGGTACGCGCAGAAGGCCCAGAACGCCAGCGTGTATATCCCGTCCGGCGACGCGCCGAGACACGAAGAAACATCGCCCGAGAAGTACGCGATGAGCCAGCAGGTCAATCAGCTTGCCGTCAAGATCGCCACGCAGAAGCGCAGCAAGGGCGAAGAGATCGACTATGAAACCGCGAGGCAATTGGCCCGCGAGCAACTTGCCAAGTCCTAACCAAGACGAACCAGTCGTCAGGTGTTTTCCCCCATAAGGAGAAGAACAAATGCCTCTGTTGAATCCGAACTATGTGGCGGCTGAAAACCTGTATCCCGCCCGATTCGTGAAGCGCGACACCAGCGAAGGCAACGCCGTCTCGATGGCTGATGACGGTGCCGCCCCTATCGTTGGCGTCACTCACAACGGTGGTCGCGAAGCGCCGATCCCATCGGTCTCGACCATCTACGCCGCCCTGGAAGGTGAACCCGTCCGCGTACACGGCCTTGGCGACACCTGCGAAGTCGAGGCTGGTGAAGCCCTCACCGACGGCGAGGAAGTCATGGGATCGACCAACGGCGTTGCCATCACCGCCACGGCTGGCAGCTATGTCGGCGGCATCGTCCAGAAGGGCTGCGACAGCGGCAGCCTGGCGCAGATCCAAGTCGTGAACTACCAGAAGAACGCCTAACCCAATCCAACACCGCGACGTGCCGTAACCTAACAGCGGAAAAGCATGTCACAAGCAAGGAGAAAAACACATGCCTCTTCAGACCGGCACCTTCAACCTGCCAGGTGCATACAACACCTATGTGCAGAACCCGGACGCTACCGGCAACTTGATTATCACGTTCAGTCGTGATCCGTCGCGGTTCGCCCTGGCCAAGTACGCCCAGTACCGACCCGTCACGAAATCGACGGGCCTGTTCTTGCGCATCAAGGCCGACGAGTGCGCCCGCATCCTGGACGCCAACCTGAACGACTACGTGTGGCCCGACGGCGGCGACGCCCCCAAGCGGACCCATACGGAAGAGTTCCGCTACGAGTCCTATCGCTGCACCAGGTACGCCTACCCGATGCAGCTTGGGCAAGTGGCGATGGAAGAAGCTGACTGGGACATCGAGGGCATCCACAAGATGTTCAACGCCCAGAAGGCCATGACCGCTCGCACCACGAAGCTGATCCAACAGTTGACCACGACGGGCAACTGGGACGCGAATCACGTCGCTTGGGCCTCGGACATCGTAGGCAACGGCGCGTACACATGGGAAGCGTCCACCAGCGCCCTCTTGGACATCAAGCGTTCCCTGCAGTACGGCGTCCGCACGATCTTGAAGGCCACCCGCGGCATGGTTCGGTTCTCGGACCTGCAACTGGTCATGTCCCCCGTGACGGCCAGCAAGATCGCCCTGTCGCAAGAGATCGTCGAGTACGTGAAGCAACAGCCCAGCGCCCCAGACATCATCGAGGGATCGAAGTGGGGCATGGGCATGTTCGGCCTGCCATCCAATCTGTACGGAATCCCCGTGCTCTTGGAAGAGACCGTTCGCGTTACCAGCGAGCGTGGTGCAACCACGACCGTGGACGACTTCGTGATGGCCGACGGCGACGTGTTCCTGATGTCGCGCCCCGGTGGGATCGAAGCCGTGGCTGGCGGTGGCCCGTCCTTCTCGACCGTCACCATCTTCTTCAAGGAGGAAATGACGGTTGAAACCAAGCAGGACGTGGATAACCGAAGGTGGGACCACAGGGTTGTCGATTTCTTCGACCCGATTATGACCGCGCCCGTGAGCGGTTTCTGGTTCCGCGGTGTTACCGAAGCCAGCAGCAGCTCCTAGTAGGTGAAGCATGGCCGCTTATGCAACCGTAGCCGACTTGATCCTTCGTCGGGATCGTCGGCTTATCGGTGAATTAGTAAGTGACGACGACAACCCATTGACGGAAGCCGAATTGCTTGACAGTGAAGTGCTGGAAACGCTTTTGGAAGACGCCTCGGGTCAAGTTGAATCGGCCATGCTGTCGGGCAAGAGATACCTTCCAGAGACCCTGGCGTCTTTGACAGGAAACTCCCTTGCCCTGCTCAAGAAAATCGTCTGCACGATCGTCATGGCCGACCTGTACGAGCGTCGGCCGGGCGTTCACCTGGAGCAATCCAAGGCATACATGGAATTGGCGAGAATGCACCTGGACGACCTACGAAGCGGGAAGAACATCTTCAATCTTTCCGACAACAGTGCGGCCAATGCAGCCAATCCAGTCACTACCGCACCAACAGTCGTGGACTACACAAACTTGAACCTTCTGCCCGAGCAAATGGTCCGCCACTTTCCCAATAGGGTTGGTCGCCTCCCACTTGATCGGGCCGCAGGAGGATAAGATATGCCGTTTAGCGGAATCACAGCGACCTTTCAGCATGTTAGCGTTGGTGCCACCCTTGTGAGTTTTGCGAACCTGGATATCGGCTATGCCGAAGACCGGGTGATGATTGACGAGCGCCCGCAATGGGAAGACATCCGAAACGACGCCTTTGGCGGCATGACTGGCGTCCCATCGGACATTCAGTTACTCGGGGAGGTCGTCTTTGTCCAGGCGAACATCAACAGGTTCTCGCCGTCCAACATGGAGAGTCTAGCGATCATTGCGCCCAATCTTGGTGGCCCAGCAAGCATCGGAAATCTTGCGGGAATGATGGGGGTTTTCGCTCGTCAGGACGGGCTATTTGAACCCCTTGTCCTGTCCAACAAGACTGCGACACTCACGTTCGCAAACGCATTGCTGAGGCATGGCAGGAAGTTTAATCTCGGCACAAGGCACCAGCAGGTTGCCCTCGTATTCGAGTGCCACATCGACGACCCGTGCGACATGGAACTCTGGGTTGAAACTGCCGCAGACAATCCATGCTCTTAATTTCCGCCGACTCGGCAGCAAAGAAAGCGCCACCTGATGCCATTCGCCGGAACCATACCGCACGACTTTCCACACTTTGCCACCGGGCCAACGCTGGTTCGGTGCCGAAACACGATATGGGAGACTTACGAACTCGACTTAGGCTACTCCGAAGATCGCATCCAGATCCATGAGCGACCATTCTGGCATGAAGTCAAGAGCGATGCCTATGGCGGCATGGAAGGCCCTCCATGCGACATATCGTACCTTGGATCTATCGCTATCGTTACATGCCTACTCAACCGCTTCAACGAGACCAATCTTCGCCTGATTTCAACGCTGAATGTCAACAAGCAAACCCTCCCAAGTGAAAGAGTGTCGCCAGGAATTATGCCGAACACTGGCCTGTACATGCGACAAGACCGCTGCATGTGCGAGCTGTGGTTAATCAATAAGACCTACTCACTCAAGTATCAGAGAGCGTTCTTGCGAAACGGCAGGCAGTTTTCTGTGGGCACTCGCCACCAGTCCTTTGCACTTGTTTTTGAGTGCCATGTCAGCGACCCGTGCGAGAAGGTATTGGTGTTCTACGAAGAAAAAGACGACCCTTGTTCCTAGACCTACTGGAGACCTCAAATGGCGGAAACAACCCAAGAACGGACGCCTGAACCGCAACAGACTGAGCGGGATATTTTTCGATTCCACGACGGACAAAGGCAGCGAGCAATCGACCCGATGAAGGTCTGGTTTGCCATGTGGTCCGAAGAGGACATTGACCTAGGGCGACTGCTGGACCGCATGGCCGAAAACGAACTTGAGGCAGTCAGGGAGCTTTTGCCCATCGCCCGGAAGTGGTTCGGTATCCAGGAGTTCAATGAAGACGACGAAAGCGGCATGACAGACCTTGAGTTCTGCCCGATCTTGAACTCTTGGTTTGACTACCTCTTTGATCTCAAAAAAAAACGCGGCCAATTGCCGATTCCTTTTCGTCTCTTGCAACAACAGCCCCCTGGGAGCCCCTCAGCCACGAAGAAAGATTTGGACTCGTCATCCACGCCGAGCGAATTGCCAAACGAAGGGCATACTACACCCTTCAAGCCTTCTCCAGCGCCATCAGCGGAAGCCTAGACAAGTCATGGTTTGACGCAATGGCTCGCAGTCCCGACGAGGCCCAGTACAATTACGACATGGACCAGTTCCAAAGGGAAGCGTCCAAGATGAGCCACATGGCAAGGTGATGCGATGGCCGAAAATGAAGACATTGCTAGCGGACAGGCCCTAACGGGGTCAGTGGAGGCTATCGCTGCATCAATACTTCAGTGGAAAAACCTTCAATCGGATTACGCCACGCGAGACCCGAGAGAGGCGTTTTCTGAAGCAGGCAAGAAGCTCACGCTCACAGACGAACGGCAAGACGTTCCATCGCTAGGCCAGACTGAAGGAGAGCCAAGGCAAGCAACCGGAAAATGGGAAAAGAGATACTCCGAACCAATCACTGCCTCGCGCCCAATACCAACCGGATCTGGCTCTGTCTCTGCGATACAAACCCCGCAAGGACCAGCTCGCGAAGCAACAGCTGAAGAATTTGACAGATACAGCGAGCTGCAAATCGCACTTCAGCGAAGTCGCGAAATCGCTCGCGACACTGAAGCCCAAGAATTCATTCGCACGAGGGCCAAGGGAGAATCTGATCGCATTAAGCAGCAAATGCGAGACATTCTCTCCTATGAAGGCGGACAATCTGCCGTAACTGGACCTGCTGGCGGCGACGTGACTGGGCATCTCAATGCCGTAATTCAAGGACTTACCCCAGAAGAGCTTGGCGAAGACCAAGAAACCACGGTCATGGCTAGCGCTCTTTCTGGAGTGGAAAAGGCCGCAAGATGGGTAAGGGGGTTCCCTCGGAGCACCATGCAGGGAATGCGATCGCAATCACATATCCCAAGTGTATTCAGGGACGAAGGCGACGACGAAGCAGCTATTGGTGGTGCGGCAAGTGGCGGTGGACGAATTGCACGAGGTCGCCGCAGGCCAGTCGCACGCAGGCACGCCATTGGTGGTGCGGCAAGTGGCGGTGGACGAATTGCAGGCACAGGCGGCGCATCGCCATCTAGTGGAGTCTTGCATGTCTGGGTAGATGGAGGTGAACTTCAGAGGATAGGACAGATCGGCGGTGCTTCCACGTCCACTGGGGGCGGCACTACTGCTGGAAGCGTATCGCAATCCGGCAGCCTTGCCACAGACCGCCCAATCTCCTACTACGCCTACTCCCAGGCTGCAAGCATGTTTTCCGACCTCAGCCGACGCGGCGCTGGGGCCTTTGCCGGGTTTGCCGCAGACAGGGGTGGCGCTGATGCCGTAATGCAAGACATGCTCTCCACGCCAGGTAATCTCATTGGCAATACTGCTCAAGGCATAACGTCGGGGGCAAGCCTTGGCTTTGCGATTGGTGCGATTGGTGGCCCGCCAGGGGCTGCTATAGGTGCCGTAGTTGGAGGCGTAGTATCTGCTGCCGTAGAGATCGCAACCCTACCAAAGAAGATCCTCGACTGGTCCGAAGCTCTAGTGTCCAGCCGAGATCATCTCGCAAAGTGGTCTGGAACACTACAAGAGGTAGCATGGACGCGAGAAAGGCGGACATACCTGCGAGAACAAGAGTCAGCAACAGCCACTGCGCCACACACTAGGGCGCTCAATGACTCGTACCAAAATCTGCTCGACGAGCTTCGTCCGCTCAGGGATGAAATCTACAATGATATGGCGTCATTGGTGAACTTTGCCGCTATTGGCATGACAAACCTTGTCAGAATCGACAAGGCGCTTAATGGCGGGCTTTCTAAGGGCCTGATCCCCGCCTTGCGATGGCTGGAAAGAATCGCCGATGTAGCAGATTGGTTTATGGGCAAGGAAAGCAAAGACACAGACGCCATGCACAAGCGATGGGCAGACAACTGGAGACGCCCGCTTAAACCAGCGGCACCACCGCCATGACATGTGAAACCAGCATCGTATACAACGGCGTCACGCTGTATAACGTCCTCACCGAAGGCATCGACTGCACCGTGGAAAGGGACTCCACAGGCACAGACCCCATTGGCCTTCGTGTAACCGTTTCAGTTATCGCAATGGTTCACACGTCACCATTGACCGCGCATGGCGTCAGCGCGCTGTCATGGGGATCTTCAAGCAGCATCTCTCCTGGCATTCGGTTCATCATTGAAAGAGTGTCACTGCCACGCAAGCGGTTTACCATGTCCATTGGTGGCAGCATAATCTACGACATATTCCCGACTGGAACAGAAGGCCCTGCGTGCAATTCAACGCCTCCAGCCATTGGGTTCTATACAGATATCGACAATGGCCCGTGGGCTGACGTAAAGGTATTGGCAATTCATGGGCAAACAACTGCCAAGTGCAGGTTCACGTTCCGCTTTATGACGCGAATCTGCGAAAATCCTTACAACCTCCGTGACGTAGTAAACCTCCGATATTGGATCGCAGAAAACATCGACTGCTCCAGTTGGCTGACTACTCGGAGATATCAGGGCACGTTTCGGGTTAGCGGCAGACACGAAGGTCTGGTCGCAAATCCACACATGCTGGCAAGGCAATTGACACTTCCTCCGCTTCAGCCGGGATTTCGGCGGGCGTCAATTGAATGGGCAGAGGACAGAAACCCGTTGCTTTTCCACTTCACGGTAACTGACGTTGAGCAGTGGGCGCAGGCACCGTCACCAGCCACTGACTGGGATGGTACATACAGTGTGTCGATCCCGCAAGGTGAGATATGTGCTGACGCCGAACTTAACTTCCGCGTTAGAGGGGATAAAGACGTAGACAAAAGGCACCTCCTGCAGCTTGTGCAGAGAATCATTGATGCCAAGCTCCACTACCAGGAACTTATAACCGACACAAGCTGCTTGCTCATGTCTCAAGTCTGGCACGAGAGCCTAAGAGATAATGAAGTTGGCGCAAACCTGCGAATTCGATATGTCGGCCCCGAGTGGGTTGCCACTAACCTTCCAGAGAGGAACACCTCCGTCGGCCCATCGTTTGACCTCGGATTGCCTCTGTCTCCAGATGTCAGCGACTGGGCCGACAACCCCAGAAAAAAGAAGTACGACAAAGAGGTTTCCACAAACCCTGGGCTCCCGACGGCCACCACGGTCGGCCTATTCCTATGCGCACTACAAACTCCTTGCTGCGTGCAATCGCTCAATTATCCTCCAACAAAATATGAGCCCGAACCGACTCAAGTTGAGACATCGCAACCGCAAGAGCCGTCTGGAGCCAGTGGCCTACCAGGCTCCAGTACGAGATATACCCCCGACCACCTTCGGTCTCCGTATATGTGGTACAAGATAACCAATAGGTATACCGAAGACACCGGCTGGAGAGCGTTTCCACTTGGAAAGCAGTGCTCACCAAGCGGCAGCGAGGATACAGTAGCGTTTTCGCACATTCACTGCCCAACGTCTATTCGAGAGGTCTCCATCTCCGCATGTCGCGTGGACGAGTGGCCGCAAATGCCAAAAAGGCAACACTGGAAAGATGACCAGACAGGCGTGAAGTTCATCCTGAAGCACTCGAAACTCCTGCCAAGCGCCGTCCAGCTCACGGCAGACGGAAAACACGAAATACGGCAAGTAGACATGACGCTATGGTATTACATGAGCAGGCCATACACACAAGAAGAAGCTATACTCGTCGGGAACGCTGCGTCGATCATTCCGTTATTGGGCGGAGACAGCCTTGCCATACAGGCTGCCTCATTCGCAGACCCCGTACAGAACCTTGGAGCCCCAAGTTCTTAGGAACCAGATATGACAATCGCATTTAATACGCTCTTCGAGAGAATCGGCAAGGCCGTCTACGTTGCTGATAAGTTCATGGACGCCGTACACCCAGACCTCGAAACCAACCTGAGAGCATTTCAGGATGAGTTCGACACAGAGCAGCATGATTTTCGGCAGACAGTCCTTGGGCAACTAGAAAGCACTCTCGATTCATCTCTGAAGTCGATAGGGGACTCGCTTTCATCACTAATCGGAACGCCAATCTCGAACCTGATCGTGCAGACGGTACACGACGACGTGCCAATGCCGACCGAAAACATTGCAACAGCCCTGAAAGAGCTTGTGCGTCAAATGGAAGAGAACGGCGAGTCCGTGCAGGCGACGACCATCAGCTACGCCATTACCTATGGCCGCGGTGGAAGCAGCTCTGGATCGCATGGAGACAATAATGGAGATGGAGTATTTGTATTCTGCGCTACCCGAGGCGACGGCAGGGCTAATGAATTCACCTATGGAGAGACCATTCGCGCAACCGTTTCCAATTCCAATACATTTGGAACTGCCACATGGTCCATTGTCACAGAGCCAGCAAAAGCGTTGCTGCATCCAGATTGGCCAAGCGGTTCCGGTGTCACAGCAAACGTCTCCACAAACACTGCGTCGTCAAATAACCGCATCACCGCAGGCGACCTGGAAACCTCGTCAACACTTGAAACCGACCTTCCGAATGGATGGGTTGCAGAAGAAGGCTCGTTCGGAACCAGCATTAAGGTCACTCCCGTTGAAATCCAAACTGTCACTGTCAACGGAACACCAACTGGCGGATACTACACCCTAACGTTCACAGACAAGTTCGGGAGGCAGCACACGACAGACCTGCTAGCCTACAACGCAGCCTCCGGTTCCGTCCAGACAGAGCTACGCAAACTGCCGTACCTGAGCAATGTCACTGTCTCATCGACAGGCACGAGCCCCAACCTGACGCATTCCGTGTCTTTTGTTGGCGTCCCCAATCCAGCAGACCTGACCTACACGTCCTACCTGACTGGCGGAACACCGACCATCACAATCGTCACGGCCATAGCGGGAAGCCCTTACGTGGTTCGTGGCGCAAGGTGCCTTGAATTCGTTGGCGATGGCGCAGAAAACACGGCGCTACTGGCGTCTGTGACCTTGAGTGCAAAGACCTGCTATGCAATGAACCTCTGGGCCTCAGTCGATGTGGTTCCAGCCGCAGGAGAGCTGGAAGTCGCCCTGGTTGACGGCGTATCGGGCGACGTTATCGAAGACGACCAGGGAGCGGAAAACAAGTTCACGGTGGACCTGACCACCCTGGATACATACCCGGCAGCGAACAATGGGGCGTTTCACACCCCTACCGTCATGCCACGAGCCGTCTACCTGCGAGTCAAGCTCACAACGCCACTTAGCGCAGGAACATCCTTGTTCATGGATGAACTGTGCCTTTCTCCCATGACGCGACTTTACAGCGGAGGCCCATACATTGCGGCGTTTTCCGGCCCATACGAATTCGAGGAAGGCGACTACGCAGAAATCAACGTCACCAACTCCAGGGATGGCCTGATTCACGAATGGCTAAATCGCTTGCTTTCGTTGGCGCAAAAAGATATACTGCTCCCCGTAAGCTACACACCTACGCAAGACGACAGCCTAGCAAGCTAACGCAGAGCATGACATGACGATTTACGGTCGAGAATGGTGGTTGTTAGAGCAGGTCCGCGACCGGCTCCACATGAAGGTGGACGGATTCACGCAATCCAGCTGCTTCGTCTGCGACGTGCCATACCCAGACCAGTTTCCACCTCAAGTGCCAATCTGCACCATCTGCCTTGGCGGTGTTCGCTATGATGAGCCGACCTACATGGGCGCAGGCCCGAACGCCCTGGCTGAATACTCCACGCTGATAGTCACGCCAATTACGCGAGTCCTGCTCGACCCGCCGCCCAAGGCGCAGGAAGCCCTCATGCACGGAACTCGCGGCCTCCTGATGCTCAAGCTGCCCATCCTGAACGCGCTACTCGTCTCGGATGACCAGTATTGCGAAGGGCACAAGGACCAATGGGTTCCGAGGGACGAAGACGGGAACCACTACCTAATCGAACGCGGCCTAATTCCTCGCGGATGGTCCCCGCCGCAGTACGCCAAGCGGGGCGACCACCAATACCTGGGCATGTCGCTCACGCTATCATTTGGATTCGACCAGGAGCTGTAACCCGTGCCCCAACTGACGTTTGCTGGAGAGCCACTGCTATTCGATTGGCAATACGAGACTGGCCACTTTCAGGAACTATACCAACGGCTCGACGAAACCATCCTGAATGGCCTGTTCCCGCACCGCTACACATGGCAAACGTCAGCGATCTCCAAGAGCGTCAACGTCGGACTTCCATTGGTGCTCTGGCCTGAAGCACCTCCGCTCAAGCTCAACCAGCTTTACTACCCCGTCACCGGCGCTTCTCGGTGGGCAGAGGGCGTGTTCTTGTGCAACGGAGAAACCAAAAACAAGATCGACACCTGCGTGTATGCAGAAAACGGGCACATCCTCAAGTGGGAAACTGGCTACGAGCCAGACGTGATATCTGGAGCCATGAGCGGCCCTGGAGGCTATAGCGTTGAAGTGGAGATGTTCCCGATAGCATTTCGCAGGGTTGGCGGCTGCCGGAATGATGGCGGATACGACCCGAATGAACTACTCAAGCCGGGAGACGCCAACGACTTCGACTTATATCTTGTCCATCTTGTCGATGAACGGTACTGGTGGCAATTTAAGGATGCGGCAGATCCGTGCGAGCAGGAAGGCGGATGGGCAGGGAAAATTGGCTACCTGATGGCGCAGGTTGGCCTAACGCCGCAGTGGGCCAACGGCGACGAAACACTCCCGTCAGCCTACGACACCGGCCCGCATCCAACCGAGTGGGCACGAAGTCGTCACAACGCAGCGCAGCTACTCGACGCTGCCTTAGAGAGCGTAGGCACAAGACTGGTTGCCAAAATGCGTAACGGGTACGAGTTACAACGGAGCAACGGCGCTGAAGCTGCCTACACGCTAAATACCACGGAGATAGACGGACTCAGGAGCCAGGTGGCAGGCTCCGACTGCGAAGAAACCCTAGCTCACGCCCTGCCGTCAGTGGTTCGCATTGCATTCCCAGAGTCCAGGTATGGCATGCTGTGCTCGCAATGCAATGACGGCTACCAGGCAGAGGACAACTGCCACGAAGGGTATTACACGATAGATCAACCACTCGAAGGCGCTCTGGATAGCACAGTCCACTGCGCTGTCCAATCCTCAGCTAAAACCATATTCGTTCGAGGGTGGGCGGACATGGGGCAGTGTGAAACGTCTACGCCAATTAACTCAATAGAACTGTCCGCACTGGCAGAGCAAATCGCCAAGGACTGGTATAGGTATCGCTATCGACAATACGACTTCACCGTGACTGGTCCGCTGCTTTGGCAGCCCTGCGGCTACGACGATTCGATCGTTCTCAAGTTTGGCGTAGAGTACGAAGATGACCTGCGAGGAATGGCCGTATCTCCAGGGGACGACCCACAGGCCCGAGACGTTGTATCTGAGATCATTCTTCAGAAGCAATATCGGCGAGACTGTACATGCCGAATCCAATCCCTGCCAGTCAATGTAGGTGCTGACACACAGCTTCACGACACCAATGCAGTGGAGCTTACGGCAAGCACCTTCGCGCAGATACCATCCGAAGCATTTACCCCGTCACGAATGTTCTGCGACACCTACACGCCAGCCACCGGCACGCTGTGCAACGCCTATCGCGTAAAGGGCGATGCAGCCTGTGGACCGCTTCAAGCAGAAGCCGTCGTCTACCGCAATCAGGCCAACGCGGGACAGCAGTACAAAATCCTCGTCTTCAATATCTCAGACTACTGCACGGAGACAAATCAAGGCCAGCCGGTCATGGTTAAGGCCACTGAGTGCATCCTTCCTGGCGCTGGCGGGACGGTGCAACCTCAACGCTGGAATAGTTCCACGAAGTGCTGGGAAGATTCATCGGCATCGCCCATAACAGTCATTGACCCGATGGGATGGTTACTGGCCGTCCCGGACGACTGCTTTAAGGTTGAGCCGTGCGGAACCAGCACCAGCGACTGCGACCTAATTGAGGTCAGGCCAATGGAATGTTGCGCCTGGAGGGCTGCGGCATGCCAGCCAGGACAAATTCAATCAAGCTCCACCGGCGCTAACGAATACATGCCAAGTTTCCCGTTCGGCATGACTCAATTAGTGAGGATCGAAACTCAGATTGATTGCGGCGACTGCGGTGAAGTAAGCATTGTTCGCAAATCCGAAGGCAGTAGTGGAGCCGAGCCGGGGCATTGCGAGACAGAACCAACTGAATGTTCGTTTCAAGCGTGCAATATGAGCTTCCGGCCGCTCGCTTGCGACGGGCCAGAATACGCGATTGCGCACATTATCCCTGGCCAGTGTTGCCTGCCAGACGATAGCGAAAGCAGCGACGGATCGGGTGAACGCTGCCTCGCCTTCCTCATGCCCTACCCGCGGCCCATGTTCGCCAAAGGCACGCTGACAGCCAAGATGTGCGGCGGGGCACCTGAACTAGCCAACGCTGCGCCATTGGACGTGTGCGACGCCTGGGAGGGGCCGGAAATCACGTCGGCCAGCAACCCGCTTGGTCTGCACGCTTGCGTCAATACCGACGTTCTGATGCTTTGGTGTACCAACTGCGGCGGCGGCGAGGAACAGAATCAATGCGGTTGGATGGTCATCACAGTCGAGGACGCCGAACTGCCCGAGTACATGCTGGACGTTCGCTGCATGTCCGAGGAAGACGGCCAATGCGCCCTGGAGAAGAAGCAGAAGGTTCATACGTTCTACGGCCACTTCTGCGAATGCGAAGACAACCGGGAAGAATGGGTTGACACGGAGGTTGTCACGCAGCGCATCAGTTACGTCTACAACATTGAGACCGGAACTCCTGGGGCATCTCAGACGTTTGTGACCGACGTAAACTGCGGCTCCAGTTGTTCGCTAAACATCTCCAGGATCGGCGGGGCGGCTGTTCCGCTAATGCTGCAAATGCGGTCAGCCTGCGTGCTGTGCGCCGACGAGAAGGACGGCGAAGACCTGGAAGGTCCGAAAGTAGCCGTGCTGAGCGAATCACCCGTGGCGGACAAACCGCTCGACGGCACCGAAATTGATGTGCTGACGGGATTCAAGTTCGAGACCAAACTAACCAGTGATGGCGGTGGTGACGAGGTGGACGAATGCACGCCAGAACTGAATCTAAACCTCGTACTCAAGGGCAAGACGACCAAGGTGTGCGTCTTCTGCGGCGGCGGTGGAAGCGAAGGCTCGCTGGAGTCTGGTGAAGACGTGACAATCCCATTGGAGTTCGCACCCGTTGAAGCTGTGACCGAGGCCGACTTCACATGCGACCCGTGCATCGGCCTAGACGTGAAGACGACCAAGTTCTACGCCCTATGCGTAGGCGAGGAATCCGACGCAACCAGCGTCACCTGCGGCTGCTACGAGTGCCCACCGGAGTCTGCCTGATGCCAATCCTTATTCGCCGCGGTGGACAATACGTGCGATACAACGGCAAGTACGCCACGGACATCGACCTGTGTGATTGCACCTGCGACGACTACCCGCCGGGCGTGTGCTGCTGCGACGACATGCCGGACACGCTTTCCGCGCGGGCTGTGATCTTCGGTTGGGAAACGTGCGACCCGCCCGTTACCAACGAGCAAGAGGTGTTCTTCGACTTCACGCGCGCCACGTGCGAAGGCTTCGAGGAATTGCCGATTTCGCCCGACGCAGACAGTTGCGTCTACGGCATCCACTGCGGGACGTTTGAATCGCAAGGCTGTACGATTGGCGGCGTGTTGTTCATGCGCAAGCACGAAGTTCTGCTTGTGTGCGTCAAGACTGGCCTTAGCGCGAATACAATGGGCTTTACTTTGTGGCTTCGAATGGAGCTTGCCCCAGGAAGTTTTCTGGCGTGGGGCAGCATCGGCAGTGGCGAGCATCCGTGCCCTGTAGAGACCATCGACGATTGGCCGTTGCCAGCGTCGCCGTTCAAAGAGCTTGAGATTTCCCTATGACTCAGCGTGAACTAGCCGCCCGCCTGAACCAGAACCAGGACACACAGCCCCAGCGTAAGGCAGCCGAAGCCGCCCGCCGCGGCAACGTGCCCGAGGTCCAGTGTATTCACCGGGACACGGAAGCGGCTGGCAAGCTCAAGTGTAGTTGCTCACAGCAGCCTGTAGTTTACGCTTGCAGCAACCCGTTCGTGTTTTCCGGTTACTGCACCACGTCTCTGCCGACGCAGCCTGGAGACGGGCCGATCGTCCGCGCCGATGGCAGCAGGGTAACACCTGCCGATAGTCGGTTCCCGTCCTTCCTGCCCATGCCCCTGCGAGACGGCGAGACTCCCAGGCCGTGCGACGTGGTGGTCTGCGCGTCCTGTCCGCACATGGTCGAGCCGCCGCCGCACATCAAGCGACTGCGACAACTTGGCATCAAGGGTGATTACGACGAGTCGGGACACTGTGACCTAGTAAATGTCTCGACCAGCGAGCAGCAGTGGGTGCAGCATGCCATCGACTGGCACAATAGCACACCACCTGGAATGCGGCACTGCTACGCCAGCCACAAGAACCTCCCAGAAATCGCGGCGATCCTGGATGCCACCAAGTGTAGATTGCTGGCATGTCACACGACCATCGCCGAACCAAATGCAGTTGAAGCTGCTGCGGCTGACTACCCGGATGTAAAGTTCTGGGTGGTTTATCACGGCTCCCAGGCTTCAATGGGAACCAATGCGCGGTGGATGAAAAACCAGCGAGCGTTTCTCGAACTGACGACGCGACTACCGAACGTCTGGTATGGCACACCAGAACCGACTGCGCCGTTTTCTGACTTGGGGTACAAGCGGTTCTTGACATGGCCCAACACGATTCCGTTCGAGTCTCCAATATCGCCACCAGAGATTCAAGATCCACCAGTATTGCTGATCGCAGGACGTGGTGACGTTATCAAAGCTCGCGCGACTTCCGTGCTGGCCGCCGGACTCATAGCGAAGCAGCGACCGATTACGCTATCCGCTGCTATTCAAGACAATGCTTCACCGCTAGTTGACTTGGCTGCCGCCGCCGGAGTTGCACTGAACAGGCAACCGTATCGCACGTCAGCGGCATTTCGAGAGTACCTAAAGGCGTCCGTGTCCGTGGTTCTAAATGCAACGATGACCGAAGCGATGCAGTACGTCGGACTCGACGCACTCAGTCAAGGCCGTCCTGTCGTCGGCTCCCAGACGATCCGCTACCTGCCACGAGAATGGCAAGCCGACCCGAACGACCCCCGAGACATTGCCCGCGTGGCGATGATGTTCCTGGACGACTACCCGAAATACTCCGAGCAAGCTCTGCGGCTGGGCTGCGAGATCCGCGACCGGCAGCGAGACGCATACCACGCTGCTATCAAACGAATCTTGCAAGATGGATAACAGCTTAGCATGCAACTTCCGTTCAGAATCCCCACTGGGCAGGCTTCGGTGCGGATGTAGTGGATATGTCGAAGCCTATTGGTGTTCAAACCCCGCTATCGACCAATATGTGACATTGCACAGGGCAACTGTCGTTCGCAAAGAGTTCAGGCTGTACAAAAAAGGCAAGGACGGGACAAAAAACGCAACACTAAACTCACTGACGCTTCCCACTTGCATGTTGTGTCCTCATCGACAAGGCGCAAGTGAAGAACTAAAGAAGCTCGTCATGCACGAATCGCAGCCCCTAGAAGCTGCGAGTGAGCCTCGCAAGCCAGAGCACCAAGCTGCTTTTGCAGCAATCTGCGCAGGCTGCCCTCGAATCAATTCCGATGGCGCATCAGTCTCCTGCAATGGCTCTGAGTCCGACTCATGCCCACAGAATCTCTGGCCAGACCTGGATGCTCTGCAAAAAGCTGCTGGACATTCCCGAAAACGAGGGTGTTGCGGTTGACACGCAATCGACCCATTTGCTACCATACACACCAACGGAGAAATGACAGTGGCAATGATTCGCACGAACCACCATATTCCAGAGTCGCAACGATCTGCGCTGCGCAAGCTCTCTGAGAAAACCAACGCGACAGTGGCTGAGCACATTCGCCGCGCCATCGACATCTACCTGCGCAATCACGCAGACGACCCACCAACCGAATACCGAATCAAGCACCGGGAGAAGGCATCCCGCTGATGAAGATATTTGTCCTTGGCATCTTTGGCGCAAAGGTCGGCGGCGCATCAGGTGAGTGCCTTGGTGCCGTTCAGTTGTGGCGGATGAACGGTCTCGACGTAGACCTGATTCCGACCTGGACGCCAACAACGCCAGAGGCTATGAAGACATGCCATGAACTTGGGTGCCAAGTCCATGACATCAACGCACGAGACATTCATAGAGTGCCTGGGTTGGCTGGCTCCACAGTCGTCTCGTTCTGCAATGACAATGCCCTGCAAGTTAAGCGAGTCCTTCGCAGGATGGGCTGCCGCTTCATCTTCGCGCCGCTGATGTGCTTCCTAACCACACAAGTCAGGAATGCTCTCGCGGCCAAGTGCATTGACGACGTTGTGTTTCAGTCCGCTTACCAACGATCAAGAATCGAGCCGCACTTGCTTGAGTGGGGATTCAAGCCAGAGCAGATTCACATGGTTCGAGGATACATTCACTGGGCGGACATCCCGTTCAGGCCACTTTCACACGAACCGGGGACACCATTTGTCATCGGACGCGCTGCCCGCGCAAGGGCATCTAAGTGGCACCAGCACTGGTGGAAGATGTACGAGCGAGTCCCTGACCGGCAAGCGATCCTACTCGGCACAGACGAAGGCACTCGCCGCCAGATTGGACGACCGCCTCAATGGGCCACAGTCTACAAGCCGGGCGAGATTAGCGCTGAGGCCCTTTGGTCACAGCTTCACGCCCACGTAACCTGCAACTCGTCAGACGCTGAGAATTGGCCCAGAACGGGTCTGGAGTGCATGGCCTGTGGAGTGCCGACATGCGCTGAGAATCGCTTTGGATGGGCCGAAATGCTCCAGCATGGGGTCACTGGCATGTTGGGTGAAACTCCTGAGCAGATTGGCGACCATGCAGCAACCTTGGCGCAGGACGAAGAGCTGCGAATGTCTATCGCCCATAATGCCAGGAAGTCGCTGGAAACGGAGGTTTCCAGCCCTGACGCTATCTGGCAGCACTGGAAGGCGGTGCTGCGATGCTGAAAATACTCTGCGCAGGAATGAATAGAACCGGGACGAGTTCATCACCGACAGGCTACATTTTGCCACAGCCGCGTTGATCGCCGGACGCGACGCAACCCTGCTTCCGAACCGTTATCACAAGAACCGTTCCATGTGGGAAACTTGGCTCGCCGACATGGGCTGCAAATGGCAATGGGAACCATGAACATAACCACAGAACAACGCCAACAGATT
>Ga0116204_1000499_pt1 | contig 22422 bp, 16 predicted proteins | sample LakKivwa52mmetaG_FD_94481 | JGI IMG/M metagenome (GOLD analysis project Ga0116204, IMG submission 94481) | Anoxic lake water microbial communities from Lake Kivu, Rwanda to study Microbial Dark Matter (Phase II) - Lake Kivu water 52m metaG | ecosystem: Environmental > Aquatic > Freshwater > Lake... | reverse complement strand
GGGTTCGCGGATTCGGCTGACGACAGCCAACTGGTCGCGACCCCTCATCGCTCAGCGGGTGCTGGCTCTGGCCGAGATGATGGACTGCTGCGTATTCGCGGTTCGGCCGAACGACATGCGCTCAGCAACGCGCACGCGGATGTGGCGGATGGCCTTCCGTTCTTTACGGAGCCGATGCGAGACTTTTCGGATGCTGCCACACGAACGGCGTTCGCCGCAGCTGTACATACGGCGCGCGTTCCACCCGTTGCCAATGACACGACGGTCGAGCAGGCGCGTACGGCGCTCGCTCGGCTGCACGCTGGGTTCCCTGCCTGGCGCGAGACACCGCTCGCTGAACGCGCCGCAGTCTTGATTCGCGCGGCCGCCGCCATGCGCGCGCGGCGCGATGAACTCTCGGGCGTCATCATCCGTGAGTCGGGCAAGACATGGCGCGAGGCGGACGGCGATGTCTGCGAGGCGATCGACTTCTGCGAGTACTACGCGCGCGAGGCTGCGCACCTCTTCCATCCGCGTCGCCTCGGCCATTTCACGGGTGAACTGAATCAGGAATGGCACCAACCGCGCGGCGTGGCGGTCGTCATCAGCCCATGGAACTTCCCGCTCGCGATCTGCTGCGGCATGACAGTCGCAGCGCTTGTCACTGGCAACACCGTGGCGGTCAAGCCCGCCGAGCAGACGCCCGGCATCGCGCGAATCCTTTGCGACATCCTTTGGAACGCGGGTGCGCCGCGCGATGCGCTGGCGTTCCTTCCAGGTGCGGGCGAGAGCGTGGGGGCGGACCTTGTGCGTGATCCGCGCGTGGCAGTCATTGCATTCACGGGTTCGAAGGCAGTTGGGCTCGACATCATCGCGGCCGCAGGGCAGACTCCGCAGACGCAAGGCTTCGTCAAGAAAGTGATCTGCGAGATGGGCGGCAAGAACGCCATCATCGTGGACGAGAGCGCAGACCTTGATGAGGCGGTGCTGGGCGTTCGGCAGTCTGCGTTTGGATTCTCAGGGCAAAAGTGTTCCGCCTGTAGTCGTGCCATCGTGGTCGGATCGGCACTTGAACCATTCCTGCAGCGACTCGTAGCCGCGACGAGCACTCTCACGGTTGGCGATCCGCTGCTGCCTGGTACGGACATTGGTCCAGTGATTGACGCCGATGCCGCGCGCCGTATCCGTGCCGCAATCGAGTCAGCAAGCCGCGAGGGGCGGATCGCTGTACAGGTCCCAATACCCGATGGACTCGAGGGTCGAGTTGGAAAACCGTTCATCGGACCGACCATCATTCAAGATGTCCGCGGAGATCACCGCATCGCACAGGATGAGATCTTCGGTCCCGTGCTCGCCGTCATCCACGCGCGCGACTTCACGGAAGCGCTCGCCATCGCCAACGGAAGCGACTACAAACTGACGGGGGGTGTCTTCAGCCGTCGACCATCGCATCTCGAGCGCGCACGCCGCGAGTTCCGCGTGGGCAACCTGTACCTCAATCGCGGCATCACAGGTGCGCTCGTCGGACGACAACCCTTCGGCGGCTTCGGCATGAGTGGTGTCGGCAGCAAGGCGGGTGGATCGCAGTATCTGCTTCAGTTCGTCGAGCCACGGAGCGTCTGCGAGAACACGATGCGCCGAGGCTTCGCACCGGGCCTGACCTGAGCAGCGCCTCATGTTCGCCTCATGTTCGCCTCATGCGCGCCGCACGCGCGCGGCGCATCAGCCCATACCGAGTGCGCGGTACTGCAGTGCCTCTGACACATCTTCCGCGTGCACCTCCGAGTGCGCGTTGAGATCAGCAATCGTCATGGCAACACGGCGAATCTTGTCGTAAGCACGCGCACTGAGAGCGAGTTCATCGAGGCCATGCGAAAGCAGATGCATCGCCGCACCATCGAGTCGGCAGACGCGGTCGAGAAGTTCACCCGGAAGCCGCGCGTTCGCGAGCGAACCCTGGCGCGCCCTTGCACGCGCGCGCGCCTGCAGCACCTGGACCAACAGGGAAGCGCTGTCCGCGCCAGGTTTCGCACGCGCGAGGTCGCGCGCACCCACGCGCCGAACCTCCACATGCAGATCGATGCGGTCGAGCACTGGCCCGGAGAGCCGTCCAAGGTATTCGCCCATCAGCCGCGCTCCGCGAGCACCGCCGAGCCGGTCCCCCTGTGCAGATGGGTTCATCGCCGCCACGAGCATCGCTGCCGCGGGCCATCGAATGCTCCCGCTCGCCCGAGCGATCGATACTTCGCCACCCTCGAGCGGCTCGCGCAGCGACTCGAGCACATCGCGGCGGAACTCCGGCAACTCATCGAGAAAAAGAATGCCATGGTGTGCAAGCGTGATCTCGCCGGGCCGCCCTTGTGGTCCGCCACCGATGATGGCCGTGGCGCTCGCACCGTGGTGCGGAGCACGAACAGGCCGAGCCACATTCAATCTGCCTGAACGCAATCGCCCATCCATGCCAACTCCAGCACACGAGGAGATTCGCAGTACCTCAAGCGCTTCCTCGGGAAGAAGCGGCGGCAAGATGCCCGCGAGCGCGCGAGCAAGCATGGTCTTGCCGCAGCCCGCGGGACCGAGCATCAGCACATTGTGCCCGCCCGCCGCCGCAATCAACATCGCGCGCTTCGCCGTGGATTGCCCCTTGATCTCACGAAAGTCGACTGGCGCGAGACCAGTCGGAGGGGCGGCGTCCCCCGCCGCCTCCCCCCCAACATGGCCCTCGCTGTCACATCCCTGCCCCTGTTGGATGAACAGCGAATCCCCGCAAAGCGGGGACCGCTCCCCCCGAAAGAAGTTCACGGCATCGGCGAGCGTTTCCACCGCTGCAACTCTGCTGTTTGGAACGAGCAGCGCCTCACGCGCGTTCTCCATGGGAAGCAGAATGCCTCGGCCAACATCGCGTGCCATCAGTGCTGCGCTCACTGCACCGCGCACCGCACGAACCCGTCCATCGAGCGCCAACTCGCCTGCCACAAGCCACTGCTCCGAGTCGATGTCCACACCGCGTCGAGGATCGACGGCACCTGCGGCGCGCAACAGGCCAAGCGCGATAGGCAAGTCATAGACCGCCCCCTCCTTTCGGGTCCCCGCTGGAGCGAGGTTCACCACGACATGATGCCGCGGTACTTCAAATCCCGAACTCTCGATCGCACGCCGCACGCGTTCAACGGATTCTCGGATCGCCGCATCCGGCAGTCCCACCACGGCGATCTGCGGCAGCCCATGTGCGGACAGGTGGACTTCCACCTCGCACGGGCTTGCGTCGATGCCTCGCAGCATGAAGGAATGGATCCTCGCCTGCACAGAGGCGCACCATATGCAGCCGCGACGCCGCGCCGAAAAACACGCCCGTTTTTCGTATCCTCGACTCGCGCATGGAAGTCACCGTTGCCACCGCACTCGCCGTCGGTCTTGCGGGAGGCATTCTGGGCGGGCTGATGGGGCTCGGTGGCGGGGTCATCATGATCCCGCTGCTCACCATCACTTCAGGCAGCAATCCGTACCTCTACCAGTCGGCATCGCTGCTCGCCGCGATCGCGGTCAGCATCGGCAGCATTCCTCGCCATGTGCGCTCTGGCTTGGTCAATCGATCCTTCGTCCTGCGCTCCCTGCTCCTGTCTATCCCGACCGTTGCCGCAAGCGCACTCACGGCAGCTCTTCTTCCCGATCCGCGCTTGCTTGAAGTGATCTTTGCCATCTTCGTCGCGGCAATTGGTGTCAGCGAGATTGCCGGAGTCTTCGCACGCAGCAGTGGCGCAGCGGATGCCGCACCCATCCGAGACACTTGGCCACGCGCGTCGGTGGTTGGCGGCTGCATGGGAACGCTCTCGGGACTGCTCGGCGTTGGCGGTGGCATCATTGCACTCCCAATGATCCGCGCGCTCACTCGCTTCGACATGCGAACCACCATCGCAACGACCGCCGTCCTCGTGCTTCCCGCCGTGATCGTCGGCGGGCTCGTGCGCCTTGCAGCGGCGCCGCACACCGCAAGCGCTGATGGACAACCGATGACGGCGTGGGCGATCCTTTCGCTGGCGCTTCTCCTCTCGCCCGGATGCCTCATCGGTGGAACGCTCGGTGCCACATTGGCCCATCGCCTTCCGCGCTCGGCGCTCGAGAAGACATTCGGCATACTCTGCCTTGTGTTCGCCGCGCGCATGCTCGGACTGTTCTGATGAACGACACGCCTTCCCAAGCGGACTCCGCACCGCATCGAGGCCGCTCATCGCGAACACCGTGGCTTGTGGCACTGGCCGCAGCGTGGATCATCACACCCATCGTGCTCGGGATCACGCTTCTGACCCAGGTGGGCCCCGCCTCGAACTGGCTCCACGCACATCCGGACATTGCCGTGGCGACATGCATCGCCGTCTTGGCGTTCACCACGGGTTTCGGATTGCTGCCACCGTATGTGCAGTCCATCATCGCTGGATGGACGTTCGGTGCCGTGATGGGAACCGGGGCCGTTCTCATCGGGCTGCTCGGCGGCGCAACGATCGGATTCTTCGTAGCGCGCATGCTCAGCGGCGACGCGCTGATGCGAATGATTTCGGCGAACCCGCGTGCGAAGGCAATTCATCATGCACTGGTCGAAGCGAAGCAACGCCGCACATTCCTGCTGATCTTGTTGCTGCGGCTTCCACCCAACTCACCCTTCGCGCTGTTCAACCTTGCGATGGGTGCGGCTCGCGTGCGCTATGGGCCGATGATCGCTGCGACCGCCATCGGCATGCTGCCGCGCACCGCATTTCTCTGCTCTGCCGCGGCGGCGGCCGCTGCCACAGGAGCACAGGACATTCAGGATCTGGTGCGACGCCAGAGCTGGCCATGGCTGATCGTCGGTGTCGCCAGTTTCATCGCGGCGCTGCTCATCATCCGCGTGCTTGCAATGCGCGCACTGCGCGCCGCGGGGCTCGCCTGACCGACAGTTCGATCATCGCAACCGATCACCTCGGCGGCTCGAGCGGCTGCTGCGTGGGAGATACGGGAGCTTCACTGGGAGGAACGCGCTGCTGCGGGCTCGGGTCTTGCGAGATCGGCGCCTCCAAGCCACCCTCGGCTTCGGGAGTGGCCGCAGGAGGCGCCAGTCCCTCATGCATCGATGGATGCTGCGCGAGGCGCACATCGATCTGGCGAAAGAACTGGTCGCTCTGCGAGAAGAAGGAACCGCCGCGAACCCGACCGCGTGGCTGCATGATGACACGCGGCATCCGATCACTCGCATCCACTTCCACGCTGAACGACCAGATTTCAGTCTGCCGCCGTACAGCTTGCCCATTCATGACATCACGCTTGAGTTCTCGGTGAATCTCGATGCGGTGCGCCGCCTCATCCACGAACACACCGTTCTCCGTCACGAACCAGTCGGTCAGCTCTGGCTGACGCGCCGCCAGCACCGTCGCTGACCAGAGTTGCTGCTCGCTCACACCTGGGTACGCGCGTGAAACACTGCCGAGACGACAGCCGCCAAGCAGCGGCAACATCGCGAGCAGCACGCACGCCCACGCGCGCGCCGCGCTGGGCGCGATCTTGTCAATCGGGGAACAAGGCATTTGCATAGACCTTCTGTACATCATCAAGTTCCTCCAGTCCATCCACGAGCGCTCGGATGCGCTCAGCCAATGCGGCATCCACCGCCACCTCAACCTGCGGTACCCAAAGTACCTGAGCCTGTTCCGGAGCGATGCCAGCCACCTCGAATGCATCGCGCACGGCCGCGAGAGTCGATGCGGGGCAGGTCAGTTGCCATGCGTCGTCGTGGCCCACCACATCGTCCGCCCCCGCCTCGAGCCCGATCTCCATCACACGATCTTCCGAAAGTGCTTCGCGCGGAAGGATCACGACACCACACTGCCGAAACGAGTGGGCAACGGATCCGTTCACGCCCAGATTGCCTCCGTGCTTGTCGAACAGCGTGCGAACCTCTGGTGCCGTGCGGTTGATGTTGGTCGTCAAGCACTCGACCACCAGCGCAACGCCACCAGGACCGTACCCCTCATACCGAATGGCCTGATACTCCTCGCCCTCAAGCGCGCCACTCCCCTTCTTCACCGCCTTCTCGATCGTGTCGCGCGGCATGTTCACGCTGCGCGCTTCATCGATCGCCATCCGCAGCGATGCGTTGAAGCGCGGATCAGCTCCCCCGGTGCGAGCTGCGACAATGATCGCGCGAGATGCCTTCGACCACAGTTTGCCCCGCTTGGCATCCACCGCCGCCTTGCGATGCTTGATGTTCTTCCACGCGCTGTGACCTGCCATGGAAACGGATCTCCGCTGCGATCATGCTCGCGCCGCACTTGAGCGGCGGCCGGTCTTGCCGCTCTTGGCGCGCTCGATGGCTTGCTTGACCGCGCCCCGCGGCTTCGGCTTCGCCAGACGCGCCTCGCGCGCTTCCTCGGCCCGGCCAGAGTTGTGGAAATGGTCCACCGCCGCGGTCAACGCGTAGTGAATCTGCAGTGCGCGTTCATGGCCGAAGCGGCGCTCCAATGCCGCCGAAAACTCCGCCGGTGTCGCATCATCGACAAGAACTTCCGTATGGCGCATCAGGTCGATCGTCGTCTGATCGATCGGAACAAGCGCGACACCAAACCCGATGAGCATCATGCGCGAAGACACGTACATGGGCATGCCATCGAGATGCTCCAGATAGGTCCGCACATCGCGCTTGGGCTTGCCGACCAGTTGTTCAAGGCTGACCTTGTGATGGCGGCGAAACACATCGGCGAGGGTGGAACGCACTCTGCGCATGCGGCTGAACCCCTCGGGAAACTTCGGACCGATGGTCTGCACCATTTCCTCGACGAGATTCACGCGGAACTCGTTGAAGTCCACATTGCGGCTACGGACACGCGCGAGCGCTGCATCCGCCTGCTCCAATGTCGCGTCGTACAGCAACGACGAATGGAGGAACAAGGCAACAAGGTCACCACTGTTGGGCTCCTCGGTGCGGGCTTTCGGCGTCCACTTCTTGATGAGCGAGTTGAAACGATTGATGTTGAAGTGCGTCTTCCGATCTTTCATGGTTCAGTTCCCCCGTTCATGTTGGTCTCTGTGTGATCCGTCTCGCCCGCGCCCCCGTCGAACTCACCCGAACCCACCCCGAGAGTCGGCATTCCGATGGTCGGGAGTGAAGAGCGCAGTTCAAAGGCGAGTTCAGGCACGCGCCGCAGCGTGGTGGAGTCGCGAAGTGAAGATCGCAGGAATCCAGCCGCACTCCGCAGTGCCGCGATGGAAAGCGGTCCGCGGTCCGACGGCAGCACCGACACGGACACTCGCGCATGCAGCAGATCGGGGCTCACGGAAACTTCCTGAACGGACACCATCCCCTGAAGCCGAGGGTCCGCAAGTCCGCGCGTGATGCGCTCCTGCAGCGCGCGCTGCAAGACGCTGGCCACCTGCGCGGGCCGCGAACTCGGCACCGCCTCACGCAGACTGCCATCGGGCGCGAACGACAGCCCCGGCGGCAACTTCGGGCCCTTCCCACGGCGCTCACGCATTGCCGCCACCTAGCGGTCGCACCATCGTCGTGCGATAGCACTCAAGAATGTCGCCCTCGCGAATGTCGTCGTATCCGTTGATCTTCATGCCACACTCGTTGCCCGAGCGAACCTCTTTCGCATCGTCCTTGAACCGCCGGAGCTGCTCAAGGCGGCGATCCTTCTCGATCACGATGCCGTCGCGCGTGACACGAATCTGCGCATTGCGCTCGATGGTGCCATCCGTCACGTAACAGCCAGCGACCGCGCCCACCTTCGAGATCTTGAACACCGCACGGACCTCGGCATGACCGAGCACCTGCAGGCGAACCTCGGGCTCGAGCAGTCCGCGAACCGCCTTGTCCATGTCCTCAGTCAGTTGGTAGATGATGTCGTAAAGGCGCAGATCAACCTTGCGAACCTCCGCGAGTTGCCGCGCCTTGCCGCTACTCGTGACATTGAACCCGACCACCACGGCGCCCGTCGTCGAGGCGAGTTCCACATCGCTCTCGTTGATGCCACCTACTGCGGCATGCTTGATCGAAATCGTCACATCATCAGCCTTGATCTTGCTGAGGACGGCCTTTAATGTCTCCACGGAGCCCTGCACATCCGCCTTCACCACCAGCGGCAGTTCTTTCCGCTTCGACTTTGCCATTGTTTCAAAGATGTTGTCGAGCGTGACCTTCGGTGCCGAAAGTTCCCGCTCCCGCTCGAGGGCGCGACGCTCCAGTGCAGCCTGCTCCGCCGCGGAGAGGGAGTCCACCACATAGAACTTGTCGCCGGCATCAGGAAGGCTGTCGATCCCCGAGATCGCCACAGGCGTGGTGGGATCCGCGGACTGCGCTCGCTTTCCATGATCATCCACGATGTCGCGCACCCGACCGAATGCGCGCCCCACGACCACGAAATCGCCTCGCTTGAGCGTTCCTTCCTGAACGAGCAGTTGCGCGACTGCACCGCGCCCCTCCTCCATCCGTGCCTCGAGCACCGTGCCCTGCGCATGCCCACCCCAATCCGCCTTCAACTCAAGCACATCAGCCTGCAGTGCGATCAACGCAAGCAGATCATCAACGCCAGTGCCCTTCAGACCGCTCACTTGCACGACTTCGACAGAACCGCCCCACGGCACTGGATTCAACTCGTTCGCCGCCATTTGACCGTAGATCTTCTGCAGACCCTGCTCGCTGAATTCGGGGCGGTCAATCTTGTTGAGCGCCACGATCATTGCGACCTTTGCCGCGCGCGCATGATTGATGCTCTCGACCGTCTGCGGCATGATGCCGTCGACCGCATCGACCACAAGCACGACGATATCCGTCACCCGAGCGCCGCGGGCACGCATGGCGGTGAAAGCCTCGTGACCAGGCGTATCAATGAAGGTGATCGGCCGCTTCTGCCCGCCTGCGTTCACATGCACTTGGAACGCGCGTGTCGACTGCGTGATGCCGCCCGCCTCGCCCGCCGCAACATTGGTCGATCGGACGCGATCGAGCAGCGTCGTCTTGCCGTGGTCAACATGACCGAGAATCGTCACCACGGGTGGACGAGAGCGCTCATCCGTGCGTTGACGATCCGCAAATCGCTCGACGATCTCCTCGGCCGCAGTCTTGGTGCGGTCGATTTCCACCTCCACGCCGAAGTCCATCATCACTTCCATTGCCTGCTCGCCATCGAGCGCAGCATTGATGGTGATGGGATTGCCCGCGAGCAGGAAGCGCTTCATGATCTCCGCAACCTTCACGCCGCTGATCTCCGACAGTTCCTTCACGGAAACAGGATCTGGAACGCGGATCGGTCCTTGCGGCTTCGCTACGGCACGAGTCGGCGCCGGGCCCGTGGGGCGCCGCGCGGTACTGTGACGCTTGAAGTACCCATCGGCACCTTCCATCTGACGCTTCTTCTCAGCATCGTCGCGCTCTCGGAACTTGTCTCGCTGTCCCGACCCCGCGCGTCCCGATCGACCGCTATCCGTCGGTCGTCGCGTTCCAGCGCCGCCTGCGCCCCCAGGGGCCGCAGGCCCTCCTGGCCGAACGATTCCTGCGCCACCGCCACCCATCGGGCTTCGACCAAAGGGCGGTCTTGAGGAGCCGAACGGACTTCTTGGTCGAGGCGCTGCGATCTGATCAGCTTGTTCAACACGGATCACCTTGGGGCCGGAGAGCGCAGTCTTTGCCGGCGTCTGCAACTGCTCGCCCGGATTCCGGGGGCGGGTGGGTCGCGTGGGAACATTCATGGGCGCCGGAACTATCGGCTTTGGCGGCGCCGGTGGTCTTGGCGGCGGAGCCGTCACACGCGGCAGCACTGGCGAAGCGGATCCCCCTCCTGCCGAGGGCGGACTCGGTGGTGCGCCTGTGGTTCCCGCGGACGCACCCGAGCCGGAAGCAACGCTCGAACGAATCCCCACACCGACCGAAGGGGCAGCAGTTGTTCCGCCAGCTGCGGCGCTCACCGCGCCACTCGACGGCACCTTCGGCGCGGCGGTCTTCGGTGCGGCTTGCGTTGGCGCTGCAGCAACTGGCGCTGGAGTCGTCGGCGCAGCGCCACGAGCCCCCGCAGAAGGTTCCACTGCAACGGCTGCAGCTGGCGGATCAGCCGCAGGTGGCTCTGCCACAGTGGGAGCCACAGCGGTGGTCGAATCCGACTCTCCATCCTTCTTTCGCTTCTTCGGCGCAGCCTTCTTTGCCTTTTCGCGCAGCGCACCGACATCAACATGCTCAGTGGTCTCTGTCGCACTCGATACGGCCCCACCGCTGAACCACTCCTTGATCGTCTCAGCGAGACCAAGCGTCACGGTCGCTTGTGGCGTGGTGACTCCCTCGACACCCTCGCGCGAACACTTCTCGATGATGTCCTTCGCGGAGATCCCGATGTCCTTTGCGATCTGAGTGATTCGAACTTTCTTGAGGGTCTTGGTTGCCACAACAGGCTCCGTATCTTTCGTTCAGTCTTGCAGATCCGTCATGAATTCGATCCGTTGCCGATCCGTGCGAGTGCCGCCCTGATTCCCTCGCCCATCAACTCTGGCTCGTTCCACTGCCACCAAGGATGCTGTCCGCCGCCGCTTCACTCTGTGCATCCGTCTCAACGATGGGCTCGCCAGCCGTGCCGCCGCCGCCGAGGACCGCATCCACGACCGCGCCTTCCTCTGCCTGCCGTGCTTCAGCCTCTGCCCGCTCACGCTGCATCTCCTCGGCGACCACCTTCGCGCGCGCCGTGCATGCGTCGACCACCTGCAGGGCAAGCTCTTCGCTCATGCCGCACTCGTTGATCAGGCTCTGTTCGCCAATCTCTTCGACATCGAACACACTGATCATGCCAAGCGCGCCCATACGATCGAGCATCTCGTCGGCCACGCCTTCCACCGCCTTGACCGCGGTCTGCAGCGTCTGCAGCCCCTTCTCGAACTCGGGCGGCGTGAGAATGTCCACGTCCCATCCCGTCAGTCGAGCCGCAAGGCGAACATTCTGCCCGCGACGACCGATCGCCAGAGAGAGTTGATCATCGCGCACGATGATTGTGGCACGACCGAGTTCGAAGCACAGACTCACTTCTTCGACTTCCGCCGGCTTGAGCGCGTTCGAGATGAGCACTTGGCTCGACTCGTTCCAGCGCACGATGTCGATCTTCTCGCCACCGAGTTCGTCGACAATGTTGCGGATCCGAGAACCGCGCACGCCGACGCATGCGCCGACTGCGTCCACCTTCGAATCCACCGATGAAACGGCGATCTTGGTGCGGAAGCCCGGTTCGCGCGCCATGGCTTTGATCTCGATGGTGCGTTCGGTCACTTCAGGCACCTCGGACTCGAAAAGGCGACGAATGAAGTCGGGATGCGCGCGGCTCATCACGATCTTCACTTGGCTGCCCGCATCGCGGACATCGAGCAGGATGCACCGAACGCGGTCGCCTGGCTGGAACTGCTCGCCTGGAATCTGCTCGCTCTTGGGCATGAAGCCTTCTGTGCGGTCGACCTGCACGATGAGGGCGTTCCCCTCATAGCGCAGCGCACTGCCCGTCACGAGCTCCCCCTGACGCTTCGAGAACTCATCGAGCAGTGACACACGCTCGTTCTCGCGGAAGCGCTGAATCATCACCTGCTTCGCCGTCTGCGCGGGGATGCGCCCGAGCTTCTCGAGTGGGATCATCTCGTGACCGCCATCCTCAAGATTTCGCCAGAGCGAGATTGCGCCCGTTTGGCGATCGATCGCGCAACCGAACTCCTCGAGATCCTCCGAATTGAAGTGCTTGCGCACAGCGCTCACCATGGCTTGTTCGAGGTCTTGCACGAGTAGCTCGCGGTCAATGTTCTTCTCGCGGGCAAGTGCGTCGAGATGTCGGATCAGTTCGCTCATGGTGTCAGTCCTTTCAGTTTTCGATTGAGATGTTGAGATGTACCGAGTTGTCGCCGCGAACACGAGACGCGATCCTGACCAAACAAAAAGACCATGCTCGCCGCGGCGCGAACATGGCCCGTCCTCAAACGGCGTTGTGCCGGCGGATCAGACCACGGTGGTCTCCTCGCGGCACGACACCCCTGCTCCCGAAAGACGCAAATGGACGCGATAACGCGTCATATGCGGCTTCCGACTGCCGATTCGACTCGATCCGAGAAAGAAAGGATGGAGGGTCGCATGAAGCAGCTGCACCTTCGCGAACCTTGGGGGAACCGTGACGACCCAAAGTCGTACGGAGCCAAGATCCATTCGGGAAACGGAACGGACGGGCCCCCCAAGGGAACCCTATGGGTCACCCTTGGAAGACCTGAAAGTCTAACGCACCGCGCGCGATTTTGCAAGCGATTTCGGCAGCGATCAGAAGCTCTCCGTACACTCAAGTTGTGATGACGGCCTTGATCTGGATGTTGCCTTGCATCGCGATTTTCGGGTTGACGAGCGCCCCCGTACTGTCGAGGTCACCGGACGATCCCGTGCGCGCGCGAGTCGTGTTCGCGGCAACAACCGTGGCGCCTGGGGCGGATTTGCCTGCCTCGATCGAGGTCTCCGTTGCGCCCCAATGGCATGTCTGGACGCAGTCTGGTGCGACAGTGGCGGGTGCCACCACCTTCGATGGCGCAGAGTGGACGAGCGTCGAGGTCTCCGAAGCGGGCGGTGCTGTTCGGGCCGCGTCCGCCGCCACAGGCACATGGATCACGGCACCAACGAGTGCGTTCACTCCAGTCCTTGCGCAGTGGCCGAAGTCTCACCTCGTCACTGCCGATGTCGGTGACGGACCACAGAAGTATGCGGTCTTCGAGGGCACCTTCATGATCGGGGTGCCGCTCGCGATCGCACCCGATGCACGCGAGGGCGAGTACTCCTTCACATTGCGACTGCGCTACCAGGCGTGCGATGCGACGACCTGCCTTGCACCGACGGAAATCGACATGCCCATCACGCTGCGCGTCGCGGCCGGCGCGGCGATGCCCGCACTCGATGCGGCGCTCAAGGACTTCGACCCGAGCATTTTCGCGGCGCTCCACGGCGGCGGGACTGGCCCTCGCCCAATCAAGTTCGACTTCTTCGGCCTCGCGTTCTCCATCGATCCAAAGGGTGCAGGCTTCCTGCTCGTGCTTCTGATCGCTGCGCTCGGAGGCATGCTGCTGAACTTCACGCCCTGTGTGCTGCCGGTGATTCCACTGAAGATCATGGGTCTCGCCCACAGTGCAGGCAATCGGCGGCGCTGTCTGCTGCTCGGCGCGATGCTGTCGCTTGGCGTGATCGCATTCTGGATTGGACTTGGCGTCGCGGTGTCGCTCATCAGCGGATTCACGACTTCAAGCCAGCTCTTTCAGTACCCATGGTTCACCATCGGCGTTGGTGTCGTGATCGCCGTGATGGCGATCGGGATGTGCGGGCTTTTTTCCCTGCGTTTGCCGCAGTCGCTCGCTGGCATCGACTTCCGTCACGACACATTCACGGGCTCGTTCGGTTTCGGCATCATGACAGCGGTGCTGTCCACGCCATGTACTGCACCGCTCATGGGTGCCGCGGCAGCATGGGCTGCGACGCAGCAGCCGTGGGTCGTGCTCCTGGTGTTTGGCGTCATCGGCAGCGGCATGGCACTGCCGTACCTGCTCCTCAGCGCGTTCCCACAACTTGTGCAGCGTGTTCCGCGCAGCGGCCCTGCAAGCGATCTTGTGAAGCAGGTGATGGGCCTGCTGCTGCTCGCCGCGGCCGCGTACTTCATCGGCGCTGGTGCTGCGGGCATGCTCGCATCGCCGCCCGAACCGCCGACAAACGACTACTGGTGGATCGTCGCTGCACTCGGCATCGCCGCGGGCGGTTGGATGAGTGTGCGCACCTGGAAGATCACGCCGCGCATGCAGCCGCGCCTTGCGTTCGGATCGCTTGGGCTTGGGATCCTGATCGCAAGCGCAGCGGTCGGCATCCAACTGACCGATGACGGCAAGATTCCTTGGGTGTACTTCACGCCCGAGCGCCTCGCGGATGCGCAGGCCCGCGGCGACGCAGTGGTCGTGGACTTCACCGCGGAGTGGTGCCTCAACTGCAAGACGCTCGAGAAGACGATCCTGGAAAGTGATGCGGTTTCTGCGCGGCTCAGCAGCGCCGGGGTCACTCCCATCAAGGTCGACTTCACCGGCGACAACCCGCAGGGTCGCGCGCTCCTGAAGCGCTTTGAACGACTCACGATTCCGCTGCTTGTTGTCATCTCGCCGAGCGGCGAAGAAGTATTCAAGAGCGACACCTATACGCCCATGCAAGTGCTGCAGGCGATCGATGCCGCGCAGGGACAGCCGCCCGCGTCGGCCGCCACCACGGCGGCGACTCCGCCGCAAAACTGACCGCTCACTTCTCTTGCTCGCGCTCCGCCATGTTCGGCGACGGGGCGACCGCCTGCGCCGCGCGCGAGTCGACGACCTGCCGTACGGCATCGATGCGCCCTGGCCGAAACTGCCGCAAGGGATCCGCTGCGAAAGACTCGTTGCACATCGCCGCCGCATCGATCGCAGCGCGCGCATCATCGATCCGCCCCTGTGCGGCGAGCGCCATGGCAAGACGCAGGTGACTGTCGCAGTGACGGGGGTTTGCCGTGAGAACGGCGCGCAGCGACTGCTCGAGTCGTACGGCAGCGGCCCGGTCACTCGGTGCCGCATCGAGCGCATCGTGTGCGGCGAGCGATGCAAGCCGAAGTGCCGCGAAGCGGCTCCACGCGGAATCTGCGGCGAGCGCAGCACCCTCCTGCGCGCTCAACAGAAACTGCTCCTGCTCAATCGGCGATGCCGTGTCGCGCGCGGCGGCAAGCCACTGTTCCGCGGCACACAACGCAAGCGAACGCCTCCGTGGCGAATCCACGGATGCAGCTGCAAGCGCCTGCGCTGCATCGCGCCGCGCTGCCGCGAGTCGTTCACGGGACTGTGCCTGCGCCGCATCAAAGACTCGCTGTGCTGCGGCAACCGCGATGTCATCCTGCCGCGTGAGCGCGGGTGCGGTCCACACCACGAGCCACATTGCAGCAGCGGCAGCAAAGGTGGCCCAGGTCGCCGAAGCGATGTTCGACGTACGACGCGGCTCCGCCGCAGTGGTCGCGGGCGCGGCAGCGAGCACCAACCACGCCCACAGAACGCTCCCCGGGAGCCAGAACACCATGTCGATCTGTCCGTGGGTCGCGACCACGCACGCCGCTGCGACTCCACCCACGGCGACGCCCCTGCGTGCGCGCTCATCTGCGCTGCCAGCCTGCTGCGCTGCCGCCCATGCAGCTGCGACTCCCGCGACCGCGCCCGCGGCTCGCCAGAGCCATGCATCCCCACTGAGCGCAGGCGCCTCGAACAGCGCCGAAAGGATCACGCCGAACACGACGCTCGCCAACGCGATCTCGCGCACAGTCCTGCCATCGTCGCTCACATTGTTTCGCTGCAGAACACCCGCGCCACCGTGCCACAGCAGACACAGCATCGCGGCGCCGAGAGCAAACCCGCTCACGCCAAGCGCGGCGGCCCAGTCGGCAAGCGATCCGTGCGCGCTTGTGACTTCCTCGACAGCACCAGTCGGCCGCATCTGCATGAACGCAGCCTGAAAGCCGGCGGGGCCGACGCCGACGAGCGGCGCATCGACAAGCGTCCGCACTGCACCCACGAGATATTGCCAGCGGAACAAGAGACTCTGCTCGCCCCAACCTTCGCCGACAAGTGCGCGTGCCACCAGCGCAAGCACAGCCACGATCGGCAGGAAGGCAAGCCCGTGCGCCCATCGCTCGGATCGCCGAAGCAGAACGCTCGCCACTGCGCCGACGGCAAGCGCACCAACGCCGCCCTTGGAACCGCTGGCCACGACCAGACCTGCGCAGAGCAGCGCCGCCAATGTCAGGAGCGCACGCACCACGACTCGCCCGCCGCGAAGGGCCGCGTTCGCGAGCAGGGTCGCCGTAGCGGCAGCGACGGTTGCAAAGACGTTTGCAAATCCAAACCAGCCCGTCGCCTCATTCTGCAGGAGCCGCCGCTCGTAGGTCAGCACTTCGGGCGACTGCGGGAGCCACCCCTGCGCACGCAGGAACAATTCCCTTTGCTGCTCGTAGAACGCCAGTGTCGCTTGATGCTCGACGGTCATCTGCACGAGTCCACGGACCGCAAGCGCGACACCAATGCCCGCGAGCGAGGCGAGCAACGCGCGGCGCATCTGCCCCGATCGATCCCGCAGGCAAAATCCGCATACGCCAAGCGCTGCAGCGATGGACGCGATCCATGTTGTGCAGCGCCACAGCTGTTCCACATCCTGCATCGCATGCGCGGCGGCCACGGCGCATGGCATCATGCACGCGCTCGCCATCCACGCCCACCAACGCGGGAGCAGCGCGCGGTCCATGGCGCAGCGCACAAGCAGCCACGCTGCTGCCGCAAATGCGACCGCATCGAGCAGCACGCTCTGGGCGGGCGTGGCGCCCACAAACACGGCAGGCTGCTGCGCGGGATCGAGGTCGAACACGGGCAGCGCAGCGAATGCGATCATGCACCGCGCAGCGGCGACCGCCAAGACGGCGCCGAGCGCCACGCGGTCACTCACAGATGTGACAGGCTGCGACACGCGGCTGCTATCGTAGGGAAATGGAGGACGCATCCTCGCGACCCGCGGTCACGGTCTACTGTGCCAGCGCGCGCGGCGTCGATGCGGCTCATCTCGCCGCCGCTGCCGCGTTCGGGCGTGCTCTTGCCCAGTCGAACTTCAATCTCGTCTACGGCGGTGGTGGCATCGGCCTGATGGGCGAACTCGCACGCTCCGCGCAGCGGCATGGCGCGCATGTCACGGGCATCATCACCGAGCAGTTTCTGGCGCTCGAACAGGGCTGGACGGGCTGCGACGAGTTGGTCGTCGTCGGATCCATGCGCGAACGGAAGCAGCGCATGGAGGACCTCGGCAGCGCCTTTGCCGTACTTGCCGGCGGACTCGGCACGTGGGAGGAGTTCTTCGAAACGCTCGTGGGCCGCGTCATCGGACGCCATGCCAAGCCGATCGGCATACTCAACACGAATGGGTTTGCGGTGCCGTTGCGCCAACTGATCGCGCATGGCGTCGAACAAGGCTTCGTGCGTGACGCGGCGCTCGATCTCCTGCTCGTGCATGATGAGCCAGCGGGTTTGGTGGAACAGCTTGCGCGCGCGCTTGCGGTGACTGATCCGACCCCCCACGATCCGCAGCGGATGCTGCCGATGCACGGGCCACAGGAGGGGCGCAGATGAACGCCCCCACTGCCGACACGAGCGCTTGTGGAGGAGCATTGGGCGCGCCCATCGGTTTGATTGCTGGAAGCGGCGTGCTGCCGCTGCTCGTGGCGCGGGGCATTCGGGCGGCAGGTCACCGCGTTGCGTGCATCGGGCTGCACGATCACTTCCACGCCGACCTGCCCAGCCAGTGCGACACGTTTCACCGCGCAGGCGTTCTACAAATCGGGCGTTGGATTCGCCTGATGCGTGCAGCCGGAGCGCGAGACGCAGTCATGGTCGGGCGTGTGAAGAAGGCCACGATGTACCGACCGCTGCAACTCCTTCGCCAAATGCCCGACCTGCGGACCGTGCTGCTCTACTATCAGCGGCTTCGGTTCGATCGGCGAAGTCCCGCACTCCTTGCGGCGGTCGCCGACGAACTCGCATCATCGGGCGTGCATCTGATGGACTCCACCCGCTTCATTCCAGATCACATCGCCTGCGAGGGCATCATGGGACGCACGGCGCCATCCGCCGCGCAGCAGCGAGACATCGACTTTGGCTGGCCGATCCTTTGCTCGGTGGCGAACCTTGGCATCGGACAGGCGATCACCGTTCGCGACTGCGATGTGATCGCCGTCGAGGCGATGGAGGGCACCGATGCGACCATCGATCGCACCGCCGTGATCTGCAAGCGCGTTGGTTGGACGATGCTGAAGACGACGCACGACAGCCATGACTTGCGCGCCGATGTGCCCACGGTCGGTGTGCAGACGGTGGAACGCATCGCCGCTGCGGGAGGCCGCGTGCTGGCGCTCGGAGCGGGCCGAGTCATCATGCTTGAACGCGACCGTGTTATCGCCGCGGCAGACCGCCTTGGCGTGGCGATCATCGGCATCCGTGGCGCTGCGCACGATCCGAAACTGCCGTGAGCGATCCGCTGCCTGTTCGCTTCGTCTCGCGTGCGGGCTTCAAGTTGCATCATGCGCTCGAGACCTTCGGCGTTCGCGTGGATGGACTCGACTGCGCAGATTTCGGCTGCAACGCAGGGGGTTTTACGGATTGCCTGCTGCAGCGCGGCGCTCGCCGCGTGGCGGCGATTGACACGGGCTACGGCATGCTCGATTGGCGCCTGCGCAACGACTCCCGCGTCGAAGTACAGGAACGCACGAACGCGTTGCACGCGCCTGTACCGAAGGGCGGCGTCGATCTCGTCGTGATGGACCTTGCCTGGACATGCCAGCGTCACTCGGTACCCGCGGCACTGCGATGGCTACGCCCGAATGGGCGCATCATTACGCTCATCAAACCGCACTACGAGTCGCAGGGCAGTGAACGAAAGGCGCTCGTGAAGGGCGCACTACCGCCGGAAGTCGCGGCGGCAGTCATTGCGCGCGTTCTTGATTCGATGCCGGAACTCGGTGCGCAGTTGCTCGCGGATTCGCCGAGCCCGCTCATGGGCGGAGGCGGCAACAGCGAACACCTTGCACTTCTGTCGAAGTGCTGAGTGCCTCCGCCGAAGGTGGCATTTTGCTCGATGAAATCGCGGCGTTTTTACGACCGATTCGCCACCGCAAGGCGACATTTTCGGATAGGATTTCGGGCTTCCCGTGAGCAGCGCGAACCCCCCTTCTCCCGACCCGTCGTCCACGCTCGGACTGGTGATCGACAAGACGATCGACCGTGAACTTCATGAGTCGTACCTCGTCTACGCGATGAGCACGATCATGGATCGCGCGCTCCCTGATGTGCGCGATGGACTGAAGCCTTCGCAGCGGCGCATCCTCGTCGCGATGAATGATCTCAACCTGACTCCTGGGCGAAAGCAGATCAAGTGCGCGAAGATCTGCGGCGACACGAGCGGCAACTATCACCCGCACGGTGAGTCGGTCATCTACCCCACGCTCGTGAACCTTGGGCAGGCATGGAAAACCCGCGCGCTGCTCGTCGACAAGCAGGGCAACTTCGGATCCATCGAAGGCGATCCGCCCGCCGCGATGCGTTACACCGAGGCGCGCATGACAGGCGTGGCCGTGGCGATGCTCGAGGATCTCGACAAGGGAACCGTCGATTTCCGCCCAAATTACGACGATCGGCTCATGGAGCCCATCGTGCTCCCCGGCAAGTTCCCAAATCTTCTTGTGAACGGTTCCTCGGGCATTGCCGTCGGCATGGCAAGTTCGATGGCACCGCACAATCTCACCGAGATCGCGAACGCCATCGCGGCGACGATCGACAATCCGTCGATCGGCCTCGAAGGGCTCATGGCGATCGTGCAGGGACCAGACTTCCCGACGGGCGGAACGATCGTGGGACGGCGAGGCATCATCGAGGCATATGCGACCGGTCGCGGTCGCCTGACGGTCCGCGGCAAGGTGCGCCATGAGACGCGCGATGGACGCGCGGTGCTCGTGATCGAGGAGATTCCGTACCAAGTCGTGCAGAGCGCGCTGATCGAGAAGATCGTCGAAGCGAAGAAAGAAGACCGCATCCCCGACATCTCCGATGTGCGGAACCATAGCGGACGCGACGCGCAAACTCGCATTCTGGTGGTGCTGCGCAAGGGAGCGGATCCTGCGGTGGTGGAGCGACAACTCTACGAGTTCACGCCGCTGCAGACCACCTACAGCATCATGAACATCACGCTCGTGAACGGTCAGCCGAGAACGCTGCCCTTCACCAGCTTGATCGGCTGCTACATCGATCACCGACGCGATGTGATTCGCCGCCGCACCGAGTTTTTGCTGCGGCAGGCGCGTCAACAAGCGCACAAGCTCGAGGGCTTGGTGTACGCCGTGTGCGACATAGATGCGGTGATCGCGATCATCCGTGGCTCGCGCACACGCGAAGAGGCGATCGAGGCGCTCCTCGCGCGCGCGTTCCGCATCGCACCCGACCATCCGAACGCTCCGCTCGTTCCCCAGCGAATCGCCGAGGCATCGCGGCGCGGCGACGGCGCACGACTGACGCGCGTGCAGGCAGAGGCGATCGGTGCGCTGCGCTTGATCCAACTCGTTGGACTCGAGATCGAGCGGCTTGCGCGGGAGTTCACCGAACTGCTCGCGGAGATTGACCGACTCGAGGCGCTCTTGGCGGACGACAGGCTGATCTTGCAGATCATCCGAGCTGATGTGCTGCAGTTGGCGGAACGCTTCGGCGACGCGCGCCGAACCACCATCGAAGCGGGCGAAGCGGACGACTTCAACCTTGCGGAACTCATCCAGGAGCATGACGTGGCGGTCACCGTCTCGCATGAGGGGTTCGTGAAGAGACTGCCCGTGGACACCTTCCGTACGCAGGGGCGCGGAGGCGTGGGCATTCGAGGGTCCGACGCGAAGGATGGCGACTACATCGAGCGGGTCTTCATCGCGAGCACCCACGACGACCTGCTGTGCTTCACGAACACGGGACGCGTCTACCGCACGAAGGTTTGGCAGATTCCTGAAATGTCTCGCACCTCCAAGGGGCGCTCCGTGCAGAATGTGATCGAACTGAAGGCGGGCGAGCGCGTGGTGGCCTACCTGCCGATCCGCGACTTCGAAGCGCGCGAGGATTACCTCTTCTTCGCAAGCGCGAACGGGCGTGTGAAGCGTTCCTCCTTGAAGGACTACCGCAATGTCCACCGCAGCGGCATCATCGCCGTCAGACTCAACGAGGGCGACCGGCTTGTGAACGTCGTCGAGACATCGGGGCAGGATCACATTCTGCTCGCAACGGCTGAGGGCATGGCGATCCGCTTCGATGAGAACGATGCGCGCGTCATGGGGCGCGATACGGCGGGCGTGGCAGGGATCGACCTTGCCGACGGCGATGAGCTCGTCGGACTTGTTCGCTGCGACGACACGGCTCAGTTGTTTACCTGCACCGAGCATGGCTTCGGCAAGCGAACGGATATGACCGAGTACCTCGTCCATCAGGATGACGGACAGACTCGCGCGCAGTCGCGCGGCGGCAAGGGACGAATTGACATCAAGACAGATGAACGCAATGGGCGGGTCGTCGCGGTGCATCCGATTCACGAAGATGACGATCTGATGTTCGTTTCGAAGGGCGGCATGGTGGTTCGAATTCGTGCCGCCGATGTGCGGCTTGTCGGCCGCAACACGCTCGGAGTTCGCGTGGTCAAGTTGCAGGACGACGATGCCCTCGTGGGGGCGGCGCGCTTCGACCGCGCAGATGAGCCATCGCAGGAGGCGGATACGGCGTCCGAGGGGGCTTTGGCGGACACCCCAACCGAGGGCGCGCCCACTCCAAAGGGGGATACTCCATCGGCCAACGGAGCGTGACTCGAGCCGGGTGTTGAGTACGAATGGGCTTGGGTGGTAGGCTCGGCGCATGGCGCTCAACGAATGGTCGGAGACTGTCCTTGTCGGCGAGTTGTCGGACGAACCTGGTCTCACCGACGATCTACACCTCTTGCTTCAGCGGGCGGAGGGCAAGTCGAAGGACTTTCATGTGATCCTCGACTTCTCGAGCGTCACCTATCTCAACTCCTCCAATCTCGCGCAGCTCCTGCAGCTTCGGAAGGTGCTCGCGACATCGAAGTGCACGCTGCATCTGTGTGGCGTCAAGGATGGTGTGTGGAGTATTCTTCTGATGACAGGGCTCGATCGGCTCTTCAAGTTCACGGACGACCTGCCTACGGCTCTCGCTGCGGCGCAAATGGGCGCCTAATCACCCCAAACTCTCCCGCTCACGCCTGAGCGCGAACCCATCCGCTCCATGCGCATCCGCCGAACAGCACACGAACCGCGGATCGAACTCATCCCGCTCATCGACGTGATGATGTTTCTGCTGTCGTTCTTCATTTACTCGCAGGCGCTCGCTGTGCGCGTCAGCGTCATCCCGATGGAACTGCGCAAGTTCCAGAGCGGACAGGCTGCAAAGCCCGCGCCAGCAGCCACCATTTCGATCGCGCTCGACGGCAAACTCTTTTACAACCGCGTGCCCTGCGCGCTTGCGGAGCTTGCAGGGCGCGTTGCCGAGTCGAAGCAGGAAGATCCCAAGACGGTCATTTACATCGCCGTTGCGGATGGTCAAGGAACGATTGACCGCGCGCCGCTGATGCAGGCGGTCTGGGACAAACTGCGCGGCTGCGGACTCTCGGTCAACTTCGTGGGCAAACCCCTGGATTCCGATGACAAGTCGCCGTCGACCACGCCGCCTGTCTCTCCATCTGCACCACCGCCGAGCGGGCCGGCGGCACCCTCTGCGGCACCCTCTGCGGCACCCTCTGCGGCACCCTCTGCGGCACCCTCTGCGGCACCCTCTGCGGCACCCTCTGCGGCACCCTCTGCGGCACCC
>Ga0116204_1000498_pt1 | contig 22455 bp, 21 predicted proteins | sample LakKivwa52mmetaG_FD_94481 | JGI IMG/M metagenome (GOLD analysis project Ga0116204, IMG submission 94481) | Anoxic lake water microbial communities from Lake Kivu, Rwanda to study Microbial Dark Matter (Phase II) - Lake Kivu water 52m metaG | ecosystem: Environmental > Aquatic > Freshwater > Lake... | reverse complement strand
TGTCGATCAGCCACTGAAAGTCTGGCTCGAGTATGCCCACCTGTGCGTCGCTCGTTGGCAGGACGCGCAGCCCGTGGCGGGCGAGCTTGTCGTGCTCGAGCTTCTCAATTCTGCTGCGCTCCGCTTCCGATCGATAAGAAAACTGCAGTGCTTCCATAGGAACACCGAAGTGCTGCTCCACTGACTCGGCTCGCGCAACATCGATCCGGAGTGTGACGCTGAAACGCCAAGGTTCGATCGATGGGTCGCGCATGCGGCGACCGTTCTCATAGACAATCGCAGGCGTTGCGTCTGCCCAGGCCACGGAGTGCCGCACCATTCGCGGCGCGACGGATGGCAGTTCGCTTGGGGTCTTGAGCCATGCCTCGAACGCTGCGTTGGACGGCGGCGCGGCGCTTGTCGATCGCTCTCGGTCGGGTGCGCTCGCGAGCAGGGGTACGCACAACAGAATGGTCGCGATGAGGTGAAGGGGCTGTGCATGCGCCGAACATTTCCACAAACGGCGGATCGAAAGTGGATTCGGCATGATCGCAGGATACGCTTCAGATCATGAGAACGATGCGAGATACAGCACAGGCTGTCTTCGCGCTCTCTGGCGTGCTCGCGGCAGTGCAGCCCTCTATCGCAGAGATCACGCTTGCGAACCCCGTGTTTCTGTCACTTGCTCCGCTGAATAACCCAACGCATGTGGCAGTGAAGGACATCGATGGCAACGGGGTCGTTGATCTGGTGATCACCTGCAGAGATGTGGACGGGCGAATGGGCATCCTGCGTGGGATCGGCGGGGGTGTGTTTGGTCCGCTCGAGATTCTGCCGATCGGGATGCAGACGGATTGGTGCGATGTCGTGGATGGTGATGGCGATGGGATAGCGGACATTTATGCGTCGGTCCGCAGCGGGTGGGGCCGAGTCGCGTTCCTGAAGGGGCGCGGCGACGGGACCTTTCATCCGCCGATGACGACAACGGCGGGTCGCAGCGGTGCGGGCTTGGTCGCGCGGGATTTCAGCGGTGATGGCCAGATCGATGTGGCGATGGCGAACTACACATCTGGCAGCGTGCAATGGTGGCATGGGACAGGAACGGGGGCGTTGATTGATCGAGCGCGTGATCTCGTGACGCCTTGGGCCGTAGGCATTCCCTATCCGTTGCATGTCGCAAGCGGTGACTTCGATGGTGATGGTGATCTGGATCTCGTGTGCAGCGCAACGGGGCCGACGCGCTTGGTGCTCTACCGAAATCAGGGGAATGGCAACTTTGGTTCTGGTGAGGCGTGGGATGTTCCGCCCGTGGGAAAAGAGCGCCCCGCTCTCGCGAACCTCGCGGTCGCGGATATCGATGCCGACGGTGATCTGGACATTCTGGCGAACGGACTGCTGCTCGCATCTCCGTCGGTCACAGTCATCTGGAAGAACGATGGGCTCGGCGGATTCGCGACGCGCGAGACGCGCCCGGCAAACATCGAGGGGTATGCATGGACCGTGCAGGTCGGTGACTTGGACGGTGATGGTGATTCGGATGTGCTCGCGGGTTCTGCGTTGCCGGGTCGATTGACCATTGCTGAAGTCGATGCGCAGCAGGGCGGCGCGTATGTCGCTGTGACGACCAAGTCTGGGGGGACATTTCTGCGTGATATGGCGGTTGCGGACATCGATCAGGATGGAGATCTCGATGTGGTTGCGGTCGATATCGCGACGTCGAACGTGATGATCTATCGCAACCAGATGGGTGGCGTGGCAGGCGACGGAGGCGAGGATGGTTCGCCGGCGACCCCGGCGTTCGGAAGCGCCCAAGCGGCGGTGAGTTGGCTTGCCGCGTGGGAGGGTTCGCAGGGATCCGTCGCGGGCGAGCCGCCCGCTGTGTGCGGCACGGGTGCAGGTCTCTGCGAGGAAGTACACGAGACACCTGGGTGCGTGCGAACGCTTTGTTGTGAGGCGGTGTGTGCGTTCAATCCGCTTTGCTGCGAAGTGTCGTGGGACCAGCCGTGCGTGGATGCAGAGGAGGAGTTGTGCGACAACTTCAACTGTCCGAGTGCGGGCAGTTGCACGGAGTTTCATCCGACGCTTGCCTGTGATGACGAAGCCTGCTGCCTGTTCCTGTGCGACTTTGATCCATTTTGCTGCTCATCGATTTGGGATGCGGTCTGTGCGCGGGAGGCGGTGGAGTACTGCGGCGCCGCGGCGTGCGACATTGGCACGGTGCCGGGCGCCATTCAACTCGCCGAGCCCTGCTACTCGCGATCGGATGATGGATGCAATCCTGCGGGTGGTGAGATCAACCCGATCTGCCCTGCCGTCTATGAGTCGACGCTGACGAGCGATGTGCCGAGGGACACGGACTGGTTCAATCTGTCGGCGCTGCCACAGTCGTCCGTGCGCATCGCGTTCACGTCAGAGTGTCCCCTGATGGTGCAGGTGGTTCAGGGTGTGTGCTCTGGTCCGCTGCAGGTGCGGCAACTGACCGAAGTCCCGCCATGTGGGAGCGCGTCCATCGATGTGTCCGTGGAACCCAACCTGTGGCTTGTGCTCGGTGTCGGCAACAGAGACCGTGTGATCCGCGGGGAGTTTCCATGCGATCTCACCGATCCCAAAGATCCTCCTCCTGACCCGGATGATCCGCCCTTCGTTCCGGGATACTTCGGACTGAGTTACCGCGTGCAGTTTTCGGTCGGCGTTCGCCCGGGCGACTTGAACGGCGATGGCGTCGTCAGCGGTCTCGATCTGACGGTGCTGCTTGGGGCGTGGGGCACATCAGGCAGCGCCGATCTGAATGGGGATGGGATCGTGGGGGGCAGCGACCTCACGATTCTCCTGTCGAACTGGGGTTGAGGGTTTCGTCAGGTGCCGTTGGCGACCGCTTCGTATGCGGTGCGCAGGCAGCGCTCCATCTCGGCGCGGACATCCCTGTCGCTTACCGAGACCCCCTTGGACGCCAAGTCTGCTGTGAGTTTGGCAACGACATCGTCATCGCCCGCCTTCTTGAGATCGTGTGCAATGAGCTCCTTGGCGTAGGCATCGATGCCAGCGGAGTCCAACTTGACCTTGCTGCCGAACCACTCGGCGAGAAGTTTGTTGCGCCGCGCCTCCGCCTTGAAACGCTTCTCGGCATCGAATGCGAACTTTGACTCGAAACCTTCTTCGCGCTTGGAGAACCCGCTCATCGAAAGCTCCTTTCGGGGGGAGGGGAGTGTAACGGACTCATGGAGTGCACGCGGCAGTCGGCCTTTGGAGACCGTTACTGTTATTGGCGTTCAAAGCAGAAAACTGGCGACCAAAAAGAAAACTGGCCAGGGCGTCCTGCCCTGGCCAGTCTTGTGATCCTGAGAAGCCTGATGGACTGGATCAGGTCGTGGACTGCTTCTTGGTGAACACGGCAATGATCACCAACAGGGCGATCAGGCCGACAAAGCCGCCGTTGCCAAGTTGACTGATGAAGCTCGTCAAGTTGGTGGTGATGCCGCCGAAGAAGCCGGTGTTCGTCGTACCGAAGATGATTTGCACAAGTACACCAAGCCCAATGAAGAGCAGCATGATGTCCATGAGTTCGCGAGCCCAACCCTTGATCCAAGTGAATGCCTGCATGTCTTGAAGCTCCTGAGGATTCCTGAACAAGGCAGCTGCACCATGCGGCTGCCGACAAATGATTTATCGGCAAACAGACATGATCTCGCGCGTAAATCGCCACTCATGGAAGTCCTATAACATTGGATTTGAGAGCCAGAGATGGTCAAAGTGTCTTTTATCATCGAATAATCCACTTTTGGCATCTGTTGGCTGATCAAACATTTTTGCGTGTCGCGTCCGAACTTGGTGAAGGGGGCTGCGTCTTCTCGGCTGATAGGATTCGACTCTGATCTGGAGTCGCTCGCGTTCATGGCATCCCTTCTTCAAGTCGAAAACCTGACGAAACGCTTCGGGCAGATAGAGGCAGTCCGCGGGGTCACGCTTGATGTCGCAGCGGGTGAAGTCGTTGGGTTCCTCGGGCCAAATGGTGCGGGCAAGACCACAACGATGCGGATGATCACGGGGTTCCTCGAACCCACCGAAGGGCAAGTAACGCTCGGCGGGTTCTCTCTCGATGGTGAGCCGATTCAGGCGAGGAGCAGCTTTGGCTATCTGCCGGAGGGGGCGCCCGCTTATCCAGACATGAGCGTGCTTGAGTACCTGCAGTTCATCGGGCAGGTGCGCGGACTCGCGGGTTCGGTCCTTCACGAGCGAATTGCAACTGTGATCTCGCAAGTCCATTTGGAGCGAGTCGAGCAGCAAACCATCGAAACACTTTCGAAGGGATTCAAGCGTCGAGTCGGCATTGCTCAAGCGATCCTGCATGACCCGCCGATCCTGATCATGGACGAGCCGACCGATGGGCTTGATCCCAATCAGAAACATGAAGTGCGGCAACTCATCCGCAGCATGGGTTCGACCAAGGCCATCGTTCTGTCGACCCACATTCTCGAGGAAGTGGAGGCGGTCTGTACCCGCGTGATTCTGATTGCAGCCGGCCGGATCGTGTTTGATGGAAGACCGCAGGAGTTTGAAGCTCGTGCGCCGGCCTCCGTGCAGCACAACCGCATGGATCATGTCTTCCGCGAAATGACCGGCGGGGGTGCGGAGGTGCGCTCATGACTGGGCGCATGCAGCCGTGGCGGGCGATTTTCCGCCGCGAGTTCCGCGCCTACTTCGCCACGCCGCTTGCCGCGGTGTTCCTGGTTGTGTTCCTCTTTCTCGCTGGGATCTTCACCTTTTCCCTCGGCGGTCTCTATGAACGCGGTCAGGCGGATCTCCGACCATTCTTCGATTTCGCGCCTTGGCTGTTGCTGTTTCTTGTGCCTGCCGTGTCGATGCGGCTCTGGGCTGAGGAACGCCGGCTCGGCACTATTGAGGTGTTGACCACGCTGCCACTGCCGCTTTGGCAGGCTGTGCTCGGGAAGTTTCTCGCGGCGTGGGCGTTCAGTGTGCTCGCAATCGTGCTGACCGTACCGCTCTGGATGACGGTGTCGTGGCTCGGTGATCCTGATCAGGGAATGATCATCGCGGGCTATGTCGCAACCGCACTGATGGCAGGGCTTTTTCTTGCGCTCGGTGGTGTTGTCTCAGCACTGACGAAGAATCAGGTGATCGCCTTTGTGGTCACCCTGGTGGCTTGCTTCTTGCTGATGGTGAGCGGCTTTCCTGTGGTCCTTGATTTTCTTCGCGGCTGGGCGCTGCCGAGCGTGGTCGATGCGGTCGCTAGCCTCAGCATCCTGACGCATTTCACGAGTCTGACGCGCGGCGTTCTGGATCTCCGTGACATCGCGTACTTCGTCGTGGGCATCGCGGCACTTGTGCTGGCGACGGCGTTCCTGATCGATTGGAAGAAGAGCGCCTGACATGCCGCGAACGAGCAAGTCATCCTTGGCACTGAAGGCGAGCGCGCTCTTGCTTTTGGCGTGGGTGGCGTTGAGTGCATCCCTGTCGATGGTGCCGCTGCCGATCCGAATCGATCTCACCGAGGGTTCTGTGTACACGCTCTCTCCCGGTGTTCGTGCGATGCTCGCTTCGCTCGACGAACCTGTGCGATTGGAGTTGTTCTTCACCGCGGAGGGCTCGCGTGATTTGCCGCAGATACGCAATCATGCGCTGCGGGTGCAGGAGTTTCTTGAGAGTCTTGTCGCGTTGTCGAATGGCAAGGTGGATCTGAAGATTGTCGACCCGCAGCCATTTTCTGAGGCCGAGGACACCGCGAAGGCTGCGGGCATCGCGCCAATCACTGCCGATGGTGCTGGGCGCACGCTGATGCTGGGTCTGTTGGTATCAGGCGCGACGGATCAACGCGAGTGTCTTCCCTATCTGAACCCTCAAGAGGAGGCGTTCCTTGAGTACGACGTGTCGCGCGCAATCATCAGCGTCTCAAGAACGCAGCGAGCAAAGGTGGCGCTCGTGACTGGATTGCCGATGGACAGCAGTTTCGATCCGCGTTCGCAGCGCATGACGCCGCCGTGGCAAGTGATGGCTCAGCTTCGCAACCTGTTTGAACTGGAAGTGGTGCCACCGAGCAGCGAGAAGTTGCCCGAAAAGTTCGATGCGCTGGTCGTCGCACATCCGAAGGGACTTTCGGAGCCCCTCTTGCGCGCCATCGACGCATACGCACTCGCTGGTGGACGAATGCTTTTGTTTCTTGATCCATTCTGCGAGAGCGACTCTGCGCCCATGGGGCCTGGCGGATTCGGATCTGGCGGAACGCCGAGCGACTTCGGATTGCTGCCAGCGTCGTGGGGAATCGCCTGGAAGGCGAACGAAGTCGTTGCGGACCGTGCCTTCGCGCAGCGCGTGCGCGCGCGCAGCGACACGGGGCTTGCCACGGTGGACTTTGTCGCGTGGTTGAACTTGAACAAGGATGCGATCACTCGCGACGATCCGGCGTTTGGCGTCTTGCAGACGCTGATCCTGATGTCCGCTGGATCGCTCGATCGCAGCGAGGGGTCGAAACTTGAGATGGTGCCGCTCGTGCGAAGCTCGGTGGACTCGATGCTGATCGATGGATCAAAGCTCGGGCCATTTGCCGATCCATCAGCGCTGCTTCGCGACTTCAAGGCGGACGGTGTGCAGCGTGTCATCGCGGCGCGGTTCACGGGTGTCGTTCGGAGCGCATTCCCGCCGACATCTGTGCCTGTGGAGGGAACCGCGCCCGCGAGCATCGTGGTCGTCGCGGACGCGGACATGCTGAGGGATGAGACATGGATTCAGGAAGAGCGGCTTGGCAACTTGAGTCTTGGTTGGCGCGCGTTCGCCGACAACGGGTCGCTCCTGCTGAACACCGTCGAGCAACTCAGCGGCAATCAGGCGCTGCTCGGTCTGCGCGCGCGCGGCAGTAGCCAGCGTCCTTTTGATGTTGTTCGTGCGCTGCAGCGTGATGCGGAGCAGCGTTTTCGATCCCGCGAAGATGAACTGCAGAAGCGGATCAGCGAGACGCAGCAGCGCATCACGAGCATGCAGCAGCAGAAGACTCCCGATCAAATGCTGCTGCTCACGCCCGAGCAGCAGACCCAGCTCGAACGCCTGCAACAGGAAGTGATTGACGCGCGCAAGGAACTTCGGCAGGTGCAGTTCAGTCTGCGCGAAGATGTGGAGGCGCTCGGTCATCGTTTGATGCTGTTGAATGTGTTGGTGTGGCCCGGGATCGTGGCGGTGGCGGCCGTGTTCTTGGGAGTGCGTCGGCGCAGCAGATCGGCGAGGGCGGCAGCATGAACCGTCAGGTGGTGCGCGTTCTTCTCGTGGTGGCCGTCGCTGCGGTCCTCGTTGCAGTGTTCATTCGGATGAGCCGCAGCGGTGGCACGACCGAGGTTGAGCAGCCGTTGGTGATGTTCGCATCGGATGCGGCAGCGATCGACCGCGTCGAGATCGAGCAGGGCAGTGACCGAATCGATGTGCAGCGAAAGGATGGGCGGTGGGTTCTGCTTTCGCGCGATGGGTTTCCTGCGAAGGCGGAGTCGGTGCAGGAAGTGGTGCGTGGGCTCGACGGACTTCGGAAATCGCAGCGCATGACGGCGAAGCCGGATCGGCACGCAAATCTCGGCATCGCGTGGCCCGATCCAAGTGGAACGGCGCGGAGGGTGCGAGTATTCGCCGCCGGCAAAGAGAAGCCGCTGGCTGACTTGGTGATTGGCCGAACTGCGTCATCGCCCGCTGGCGTGTACGCGCGCGGCAGCGATGACCCGCAAGTCTGGCGCTGTGCGGGCGTGCTGAACGTTCCCGTGGGTGTGTCTGGTTGGCTTGCGGGTCCCGTCGCGGACTTCGCATCCGATCAACTGCAGCGCATCACGCTCGCGGATGTCACACTCACTCGTACTGGGAGCGAATGGAACATGACGGGTCCTGACGGGCAGCCGCTGACCGCGACGCCGCGGCTCGACGCGATCAAGAGCACACTGCCGTTTCTGCTGACTGGGTTCTCGCCAGATGATGTGCGGCGTGAAGTTTCCGAGGATGCATTGCGTGCAGATTCGATCGAGGCGCAAGCCTGGGTCGATGACGCGAACGCTGTCGCCGTTCGCATGTGGATGCAGGACGGGAGGGTGTGGGTTCGATTGGCACCGGGGGCCTGCGGTGCGCAGCATGACGCGCGGATTGATGCGGCAGCGCAGGCGTGGAACGGTTGGATTTTTCAGCTGCCTTCGTGGCGTAGCGATTACTTGAAGCCGATGTTCGAGTCCACCGCGCCCGCGGCCGCGCCGGCGGATGCTTCCCTGCCCGCAACGCTTCCCGCTGTGCCATAATGGTGGCATGGCTCGCTCCACAACACCCAGCGTGAAGAAGAGTGCGCCCGCCAGTGGCGGGGCGCGCGTCTATGAGGGCGATGGCGACCGCTTGGTCGAGATCCCCGCTGCAGGGCCGAAGGTGACACTGCTTCCTGCGGGCGATCCGCGCGCCGCGGATGCGTCGCGGCGGATTCGGGTTCAGTGGGGGCAGCACCTGCTCGATGATCTTGTGGACGGTCGTTATCGCACGCTGATCTGCGGTGTGAATGAACAAGACAATTCGCATGGCATCCTCGGCGAGATTCTGAAGCTCATTCCGACGAGCCAGTGGACGCTGAGTTCTGCAACGAGCTATGCGCAGATGTTCCGAAGTGCGGTGCAAGTTCACGCGAAGGAGGACCGCGAGCCATACATCTTGAAGTTCGACCTCGATCGCTTGTTGGTCCTCGCGCTGCTCCGACCTCATGGACGCGACCACTTCACGCTTGAGGACATCTACCGCGGATTTCGGACTGCGGCGCGCATGCTCGAGGGTCGGGCGGATCGGCAGCCTGTTGCCACGATCTCATTTCTCGGCGCGAAGAGCAATCGGCTGTTGAATCATTCGGGTGACGAGCCGAGCCTCGAAGCCGTGCTCAAGGCGATGCATGATGCAGGCTTCCACGGCGACTGCTATCCGCCCGTGTCGCTCTGGGATTGTGCGCGGACGGGCGTCTTTGCGCGGTATCCGTTTCCTGCGGGCGTGGACCGCATGCGTGAAGGCAGCAGCTGATGTCAGGCCAGGCGCCGTTCAGCCTGCCAACCGTCGCATTCTTCGGGCGGACGCTCGCGGAGTATCTGCAGTGCTTCTGCCTTGATGCGAAGGAACTTCGTGGGCTTCGGGTGCTCGACTGTCCTGGTGGACCCGGTTCGTTCGCAGCAGAAGCCGCGGCGATCGGCTGCGAAGTGATTGCGGTGGATCCTGCCTACGAAGCCAGTGCCGATGAGTTGGAACGGCGCGCGCGCGCGGATATTGATGCGTGCATCGCGCAGATGCGTGCGAAGCCGTGGGCTGCGCCTGCAGGCGATCTGGACGCGTACGCGAGTGCAAAGCATGAGGCGCTCGAGCGGTTCATCAAAGATTTTCGGGCGAATCGTGAGCGTTACCGAGCAGCTTCGCTGCCCAGACTTCCGTTTGCGGACCGCCACTTTGATCTGGTGCTCTCGGGGCATCTGCTCTTCCTCTACGCGCCGCTTGCTGAGGATGGCTTTCTTGAGGGGCATCGATTTGATCTCGCATGGCATCATGAGGCAATCGGTGAACTAGCACGAGTGAGTGCCGCGGAGCTTCGCCTGTATCCAACGCTGGCGCTGAATTCAGCGCCGCGCCGTCACTGCTATGCATCACCGATCGAGGCAGACTTGGAGGCGCGCGGATGGCGCTGCAGTTTCCTGCCATCGGTCTATGCGCAGTACCCGCCGAGTTGGAACGATTGTCTGGTGGCTCGTCGTCTCAGCGTGGCGGCAACGACAGGATGAGGGCCGTTGCGGGGAGCGCAACGAGTGCACCGCGCAAACAACTGAAGATGCCAAGTCCTGTTCCGAACGCATCGTGGAACATCGCTTCGAGCGGTGCCCACGCGGCAATCGCCAAGAGCGTGGCGGCGGCCGCAGCCGCATCGGGCAGGCGTGCGCGTCCACGAGTGATCAGAAGCACCGCGGAACCCGCGACTGCCGGAAGCAGCAGTGGATGCACGGCGCCCGGTGCGATGGTCAGCATGAACGATGCAAGCAGAATGGAAATCGCATTCGCCGCGATCATCGTGCTCCAGAGTTCCGCGACTGCTGGAACGCGCCTTGAGGTTGGAGTGATCGCTCGCCGCGCGTTCAAGCGCCATGCGATTTGTCGAGGTGCCCATGTGGCGACCGCACCGAGTGCAACTGCAATCAGTACCCATGCGTTCACCGCAGCTGGCCACGGAAAGGATGCAGGGGCGATCCACCGAGACACGATGGAGAAGATCCAGCCAATCGATGCGGCGAGCGCGAGTCCTGCCGAGAGCAGGAGCGCATCTCGCAGGATCGCGCGCAGTGGGACTTCACAGCAGCGGCGTACGGCAGTGACCGTGCCGAGACCTGCCAACACAAGAAGCGCGATGGAAATCCACCCATCCCAGCGAACGATCAGACCGCCGAGCGCGTTGAACCAGACCGCGCCTCGTCGTGAGGCAGCGCCTGACTCGCGCGTCCATGCGGCGTGCTCGCTCGGTGTTGGCATGGGCGTCGAACCTTCGGCAAGTGACCGCAGCAGCGCGAGTGCTGTCGAGCCCATCTGTCCGACCGTCGCGACATCCACTTGGTTGATGCGGTCGTTTGCGGTGTGGTAGTTGCGCGGTGATCCGATGAAGGCGATGTTGAATCCTGGGCGACCCGTGCGCACAGCCACCGTGAAGTCGGTGTTGTTCGGCATCAGTCGATATGCCTCCGCTGCAAAGCTGGTGGAACACACGGGCGCGTTCAAAGACGCGATGAGGCGTGCGTGAGCCGCTGCATCGGCGCCTGTCTCGAAGAGGATTGCCGGGCCGCTGCTCCCACGCGCATCGAGATTCACGATGGCACCTGCTCGCATCCACCAGGGGTGTTCCTCGGCAAATCGTCGCGCACCCCAGAGGCCGACCTCCTCGCCATCGGTGAAGACAACGATCACGGTACGCGCTGGCGGATCCGACAGGAGTGCACGGATGCACTCGAGCGCACAGGCAACACCCACGCCATTGTCACCCGCGCCAGGACCGCTTGGCACACCATCCCAGTGAGCCCAGAGCATCGGGAGTGGTCCGTCGGTGGTGTGACGCCCTGGAACTTCGACCAGAATGTTGTGCATCTCGACGGCGCCTCTGTTCCAGCCTCGTGCGAAGAATCGGTGGGTCGTTGGCAACACGCCAAGTTCGCGCAGTCGATCAAGCAGCCGATCTCTCGCTGCGCTGTGTCCCGTGCTGCCCACCGCGCGCGGGGTTCCATCAGCGACGAAGCGCACGAGTTCAGCGTGCGCACGCTGCGCACCGAAGCGTGCGGGATCGGCGTCATTCGCTGGAGTCGGTGGGGCTGATTCCTGAACACACCATACGACCATCAACCAGCCGAGCACGAATGTCGCAAGGCGCCAGGGACGCTCGAGCGACGCAGGACCCGCACTCATGCGCGCGCCTGAACGCCGTGCTGGATGCCAGTGAGCTGCGTGTGCCGCTGCAGATAGCGCAGTGCCGTCGTGATGAACGCCGCATGGGACCAGGTGAGAGGACTGACGGAGAGATGCGCACCCGAATAGGGATCGAATTGCTCCGCGAGCACGCCCGAGGCTGAAGCGCGCTGGCAGACCCACTCAAGCAGTGGAATGGCTTCCGCAAGTTCCTCCTCACTCTGGGCGCGCGCGATCAGCCACTGTGCGTACCACAGTGTGGTGATGATCCATGGATTGCCAGGAACGCGCTGCAGATCATGTCTCTCGATCTGGTGGTAGTGGTCTGCTGCGTACCGTGCCATGCCGCCGACATCCGTGTGGACCCAGAGCTTCTCGCGCAGCATGCGCATGTGACTGACAACGCGCGGATCAGTCGCCTCGAGCGCTCCAAATGCGAAGAGCCCGCACGCGCTCGCATCGGCCGTGAAATCGAGGTGATAGCCACCGACACCATCGGGGGTCGCCATTCGTGCGAAGCAGCCGCGTTCCTCGCTCCACATGTGACGGATCATCGCCTCGCGCATGCGTTCAGCGCCGAGATCGAACTCCGCGCCGCGGTCTGCGGCACCCACCTCATCTGCGAATGCAGCGGCAGCCTTCAGCGCACCGATCACCGATGCAACGGTGAAGAGATGAATCCCGCGCCGCTCTTCCCACAAGTCCCACGAAGGCTGCGGCAGCCCGTTCGAGTCGCGGTAGCGCAGCATCCAGCCCGCGGGCTCGATGACAAGCGGGTTGTAAAGATCGCGCACGAACTCAACATCTCGGAAGGTGATGAAGTGACGCCGCAGCGCCCAGACCACCAGTGCCGTTTCATCCTCCTGAATCGGCAAGATCCGCTTCCCATCGAGCACCCATGGATGCCAACTTGATGCGACGGTCCCAGTGGGGTTGTACTTGTGCAGGAAGTAGCCGGCGGGCTCAATCACCTTTGCAGCAAAGCGGAAGAACGCCTGCGAGAGTTCACCTTGCCCCGCAAGCACCAGCGCGTGCGAGACGAGCGCGCCGTCCCGCGGCCAGAGATAGGAGTATGTGTCGCCCGCAAAGCGAGTGATGTCGTAGTCGTTGGCTGCGATGATCGCGCCACCCTTGTCGATCTGTGTGCGAATGATGAGTTCGCTGCGGATGAAGAGATCGCGAACGGTCGTCGGCAGGGGAGAGAAGTCGATTCCCTCCTTGGTCGCCCACAGACGCCAGTAAGCCTCGGTGCGCAGCATCATGCGCTGCGGCGTCTTTGCGCGCACCTTGTCGTCGAGCGCTTTGACCTGCGCGTAGTCGTGGCCCGCACAGATCCAGTACGTCACGAGCGCACTGCCGCGCGACGCAACACCGAGCGTGAATCCGACCGTCGAGTCGACCGATCCCTGTGCGATGGAGTTTCGGCTGAGCACGCCATCCTCCGCATCGCGCCATGTGCCTTCTGCATCTCGGATGCGTTTCTGCCCCGTCGACCATGTGTCGACGCCAGTCGCCCGCGCGCCGTAACCGTTGAACAGAAAGTAGGTGTCGTCCTTGAAATGCACGAGACCGCCGGTCTGGGGGTCGTAGTGCACTGTGTCGCCGACGGCGCTCTCGCCAATCGAGAGATCTTGATGGAAGAAGAGCCGGACGTCGCGCGAATGATCATGCAGATTGTGGACCCGAACCTCGCGGAAGTAGACGGGACTCCAGAAGTCGACCGCATCACGGCAGTGCAGTCGCAGACCGAGGCGGTCATTTCGCAGGTGAACTTCCGTGACGAGCGAATCGCGCGTGTAGGTCAACTCTCTTGTCCATCCAGGAGCATCCACCCAGGCGAACTGCCCATCGACCCACACACCGAACCGCTGCAGATGTCCGCACGTGTGATTCGGCATGCCGACCCGCGGCCAATACAGGTCGCGAATACGGTAGAAGTCGTCGAATGCAACGAGCATCTCGCCGTTGCCGACAGGAATGTTGCGTGGCATCTGGGATCAGGCCCGCAGCGTTCCGAAGACAAGTGTGGTGTTGTGGCCGCCGAACCCGAAAGAGTTGTTGAGGGCAATGCGGAGGGTGCGTTGCTGCGCGGTGTTGGCGACAAAGTTCAGATCGAAGCCCTCATCGGGCTGATCGAGGTTGATCGTCGGCGGGAGCGTTCCCGTCTGCAGCGCTTTGATTGTGGCGATGCTCTCCACGCCGCCCGCAGCACCGAGCGCATGCCCCATCACGGACTTGGTGGAACTCATCGCCAACACATGCGCATGGCTGCCGAAGAGCCGCTTGACAGCGCTCACTTCAGCTGCGTCGCCCAGCGGCGTGCTCGTACCGTGTGCGTTGATGTATCCGACATCGGAGGCGTTCACTTGGGCATCAGCCAGAGCATTCTGCATCGAGCGGAACGCGCCCGCACCGTGTTCTTCGGGAGCGGCAATGTGGAACGCATCGCCCGAACAGCCGTAGCCGAGCAGTTCCGCGTAGATCTTCGCACCACGCTTTCGTGCGTGCTCGAGTTCCTCAAGCACGAGCACCGCGGCGCCCTCGCTGAGCACGAACCCGTCGCGGTCCTTGTCGAACGGACGGCTCGCCAGCGTGGGTGCGTCATTCCGCGTCGAGAGCGCCTTCATCGAGGCGAATGCCCCGATGCAGAGCGGCGTCACCGCAGCTTCCGCGCCACCTGCCAGCATCACATCTGCGTCGCCGCGCTGAATGGTATGGAATGCAGATCCAATCGCATGCGACCCTGTGGCACAGGCGGTCGCCGTCGCGATGTTGCTGCCGCGCAGGTTGAATCGAATGGACACCTGCCCGGCACCCGCGTTGACCATGAGGCGCGGCACGGTGAATGGATTGATCTTTCGGCTGTTCGTTGTGACCATCCCACGGACGCCCGTCTCAATCGTCCCGATCCCTCCGATCCCGGATCCGATGGCAACGCCGTGGCGGTAAGGGTCGCCCGTTTGAAAATCGATGCCGCAGTCGCGGACCGCCTCATGCGCGGCGCCAAGAGCAAAGATCGCGAAACGATCGACTCGGCGCTGTTCGCGAACATCCAAGAAAGCCGACGGATCGAAGTTGCGAACTTCGCCTGCGAAGCGGACTCCCCAATCTTCGTTCGCATCGAACTGCGTGATGCCTGCGATGCCAGAACGCCCGTGGATGAAACTATCCCAAGTTTCATCAGCAGTCTGACCAACAGGCGTGATAGCACCGAGCCCGGTCACAACCACGCGTCGGAGTGTGATGGTCCTCACAGCAGGAATGCGCTGCACCAGCGCGTTTCAGCCAGTCTTTGCTGCGCCGCCCTTGCCGCTGCCAAAGTTGGTCTTGATGTAGTCGATCGCAGAACCGACGGTCTGGATCTTGTCGCCCTGATCATCGGGGATCGAAGTTCCAAACTGGTCCTCAAACTCCATCACCAGTTCAACGATGTCAAGGCTGTCTGCGTTGAGGTCGTTGGTGAAGCTCGTTTCGCGCTTGATCTCAGCCTTGTCCACCCCCATCTGCTCTGCAACGATGGCGATGACCTTCTCTTCGATCTCTTTTTCAGTCACTGGAGGGCTCCTCTAGAGGTGTTGGAAGTTGCTGTTGATCCGTCGAACGACCAAGAACATCGGCGTTTTGTGCCGCGTCAGAGTATAACCGCGGAGCAGTGTTCTGTGCAGGCGGGGCAATGGTGGTCCGTCCAAGCGGATGGCTATGATCGCCGCCCTGCAAGGAGGCAACCATCGAAAAGCGTGTCGCCATTGTTACTGGAGCAAGCCGCGGGATAGGTCGGGCCATTGCTCTTCGACTTGCCGCAGATGGCAAGCATGTGGTGGGAGTGGCGCGCAATGCCGAGCATTTGGCCGCGCTTCAGGTTGAAATCACCGCGGCAGGCGGGAGTTGTGAGGTGGCGGCGTGCGATGTGGGCGACGGGACCGCGCTCGCTGCGCTCATCGATGGCGTCGCGGAACGCCTTGGGCGGCTCGACATCATGGTGAACAATGCGGGCATCACCAAAGATGGGTTAGTCCTTCGCATGAGCGATGAGGACTTTGATGATGTGATCCGTATCAACCTTCGCAGCGCGTTTGTGGCATGCCGATCCGCAGCTCGGCCGATGATGCGTGCGCGTTTTGGGCGAATCATCAACATGGGTTCGGTGGCTGGCGTTATGGGAAACCCAGGGCAAGCGAACTACGCCGCTGCAAAGGCAGGATTGATCGGCATGACCAAGTCGATCGCGAAGGAACTCGGTGGGAAGGGGATCACCGCGAATGTCATCGCGCCAGGATTTATTGATACGGATATGACTGGCGCGCTCGGTGCGACCATCAAAGAAGCAGTGCTTCCGCACATTCCCCTGAAGCGCTTCGGGCAGGTGGACGACATCGCCGCAGCGGTGTCATATGTGGCCTCCGACGGCGGTGGTTACCTGACAGGGCATGTGCTGTCGGTAGACGGTGGTCTCGCTATGTGAGAGATGTTGTCGCCGCTTGATCGCGGCGGTCATCGCCCCGTCGCATCCGCGTCGCATCCGTATCGCATCCGTATCGCGGGGGGGGGACGGAAGGTCGAGCAAATCGCCCCGCGAAAAGCCTCGAAAGACCACTCAGTCAGGAATCGGCGCGCGCTTCTGCTTTTTCAGTGCGCCGCCGCCTGTGCCGCTTGGAGGCGTGGGCGTGTTGCCACCACCACCACTGCCGCCATCGCTCGACTCTTCGCTCTCTTCCATCTTGGACTGTGGAATCTCGACTTCTTCGTCGGGGAGATTGGCGTACTTCTCGAACATGTCGTTCACATACTTCTTCCATGCGGCGATCGAGTCGGTGCCCGAAAGGTGATCGAGAATGTCGGGAGGACCAGGGAAAGACGTGAAGACGAACTTGCCGTCCTCTTCCATCGCGTCCCACAGGAGAGCTCGGTCAGGCAGATCGCTCGCGATGATCGCGAAGGTCGCAAAGCCGTTCGAGTCGTTCTTGCACTGCACTTCGATGGACTTGATGCCTACGGTCGACTTCGCCCAACCACCACCATCGACCAACTTTTTCAGAACCGTTGCATCGCGATCCGACATCATCCCGCGAGCCGCAGCCTCGTCCCCCTTGGCAAAGGCGTTCCAGAAGAGCAGCACGGCCTTGCGCTCCTCGGTGGTCTTTGGCGCGAGATCCTCCGGCAGGCTGATGCGCTCATCGATGGAGAGCGACTTCATCAGTGACGCGATGTCCTCCACCGTCGGCTCGGGCGGCGGGGGTGGCGGCGGCGGAGGGGCTTGAACAATAGGCGCAGCTTGTTGCGCTTCTTCTTCGCTGCACGCTCCGAGCATGGTGATCGCAGCAGCGCACACGCACCACGCCGCACAGCGCACCATCAGCATTGCGTCAGACTTTCGATGCATCGGCAGTTTCAGGCTTGTCATGAGTAGTGACCTCGCTAGTTCGGTCGATACGCCGCATCAGCCCCCTGAGCACCATGCCAGGAGCCAATTCGTGCAAACTTGGCCGCGCTTCACCCGAAGGCAGCCCTGCCAAGAGAGCGGTCATGCTCTGACTCCACTGTACAGGGCGGACGATCTGGTCCACAAGCAGCGTGCGAAGAAGTGCAGCGTTCCCAGAATCATGCGGACGGGCGGTGACATTGCTCCATACAGGCAACTTCAACGGTTGCAGAGCGACGCGATCGAGAACGGCGGCCATTGCCTCGGCGGCGGGTGCCATCAGAGGCGAATGGAACGCACCCGCCACCTGCAACTTGGTGGCGCGGCAGCCGACTGTTGCAGCTGCCTCGAGCGCGCGGTCGCACGCGGACGCGTGTCCGGAAAGCACGATCTGTCCTGGCGCATTGAAGTTTGCGCAGACGAGCACCTCGCCCTGCGCGGCGGCATCGCACACCGCCTGCGCCTGCGCTTCGTCCGCACCGATCAGTGCGACCATCCCACCCTTGCTCGCTTGTGCAGCAGCCTGCATCTGCCGTCCACGCTCGGCAACGAGTTGCAATCCATCCTCGAATGAGAACGCTCCCGCGATATGCAGCGCGGTGTACTCGCCGAGCGAAAGTCCTGCCGCACTGCAGATATTCGTGCAGGCGCCGCGCTCCTGCAGTGCGTGCAACGATGCGATGGCGCATGTGTACAGCGCAGGCTGGCTGACATCGGTTCGGTGAATCGTTTCGGGCGCTCCTTCGAATGCGATCTTGGAGAGCGGTTCGCCACCGATACGAACAATCGCGTCGGCGCGCTGAAAGATCGTCGCAGCAGCGGCGCTCGACTCGAGCCACGCCCGACCCATGCCGGGCGCTTGCGCACCTTGACCGGGGCACAGAATGATTTGCTGATGTGTCATGGGAAATGAGGTATCGACATGAGGTATCGACGATGCGGGTGAAACCGATTACTTCATCGGAAGTTGTACCGCACGGCGGCACTTCAGAGGAATGCTCAAACTCGCCACACGGAACTTGCCCAGGTGAGTCCGCCGCCGAAAGCAACCATCACGAAAGGTCGATCGCGTTCGATCTTGCCGGCTCGCGACAGTTCATCGAGGCAAAGTCCCACGCTTCCCGCCGAAGTATTGCCATACTTGTCGATGTTGATGAAGACCTTTTCCTGTGGCAGACCGAGACGCTCGCGCGCGGCCTCGATGATCCGCAAGTTGGACTGATGGCATATCACCTGTCCGACGGACTCCGCCGTCAGATTGGTCTGCTGCATTGCGTCTTCGAGTACCTCGCGAAACTTGGTGACAGCGAAGCGAAAGACCTCCTTGCCGTTCATGCGGATGTTGCCGAGGCGAATTGGATTGTCCATATCGGCGGCGGGGATATCGCGCTCCTTTCTTGGCAAATAGAGCGAATGCCATCCCGTACCGTCCGCCCCCATCGTCTGATAGAGGCATCCGATGCGAGGGTCGGGATCGCGCTGCAGGATCGCGGCGCCCGCCGCATCGCCAAAGAGGATCGACACCGAACGATCCGAGTAGTCCACGATGCTGCTCATGTTCTCCGCGCCGATCACGCCGATCGTGCGGAACATGCCTGCGCGGATCAAGCCTTGCGCAACATTGATTCCATAGACGAAGCCGCAACATGCTGCGGAGACATCAAACGCAGCGGCAGGCACCGCACCCACAGCAGCGCCAACACGCGCAGCCACCGAGGGGCATGTCATTTCGGGCGTGACGGTGCCGACGATAACGAGGTCGAGTTCGGAGCCCTTCATTTGGGCGCGCTCGAGCGCGCGCTCGAGCGCGATTCGCGCCATATCGAAGGTGCTCTCTCGCGTGGGATCGCAGATGCGCCGTTCCCGCACGCCCGTTCGCTGGACAATCCATTCGTCACTGGTATCGAGGATCTTCTCGAAGTCCGCGTTGGTCATGCGGCGTTCAGGCACATACGACCCAGTCCCGCAGATGCGGACTCCGCACGCGGGCAGGGCGCTGCTCATGCGATGAGGTGCTGTGCCGCTGCGAGCCGTTCAACGATCTCATCGTTGACGCCAAGGTCGAGGAAACTCCGAGCTCGGCGAACGGCGCTCGTGATTGTTCTTGCCACGCTCGAGCCGTGGGAGATCAGGCACACGCCGTTGACGCCCATCAGCGGTGCGCCGCCGTGCTCGTGGTAGTCGTACTTCGCGTAAAGGCTCTTGACCACAGGTTCGAGGCGTGAGGCGAGCGTCGGGTCGATTGCAAAGACCTCCTTTGCGAGTGCCTTGAAGATGCCCGACGAGAGGCCTTCTGCCATCTTCAGCATGACATTGCCGACGATGCCGTCCGTGATCACAACATCCGCCTCGCCGTCGAAGACGCCACGGCCTTCGACGAAGCCGCTGAACTGCAGCCCATCCGTCATGCGCAGCAGATCGCGCGCATCGCGCATCTCCTGTGTTCCCTTCTGCTCCTCGCCGCCCACATTCATCAGTGCAACGCGTGGGTTGGCGATGCCGAGGACTCGACGCGCATAGATGTCGCCCATGACTCCGTACTGCGCGAGATGGTGTGCCTTCGGTTCGATGTTCGCGCCGACATCAATCAGCACGATCGGACCCGCAAAGGTTGGCACGGTCACAGCAATGCCGGGGCGGATCACGCCCTCGAGGCGACGCATGTGCAGCTGCGCGGCAGCCACACAAGCCCCAGTGTTCCCGGCGGAAATCACGGCATCGAGACGGTTGGGCTGCTTGGGTGATGCCATACGGCCCATCACCACGATCGAGGAGTCTTTCTTCCCGCGAACGGCGTCGACCGGTGGCTCGTCCATGCCGATGACTTCGGTGGTCGGAACGACCTCGATCATCGAGCGGTCGACACCGCGCTCGCTGATCGCCTCATCGATCATTGGACCGTCACCAATGAGAACCAACTGATCTCCCGCGACCATCTTGGGGATGGCAGCGAAGCAGCCTTTCAGGATCTCATCGGGGGCGTTGTCGCCTCCCATCACATCGACGCCGATGCGCATCAGGAGGTCGTCAGGCGCTCGCCTGGAAGCCCTTCAACTGCAGCCCCGGGCGGACATAGCCGCAAGAGTTGCACGCATGATGGGGGCGCTTGGCTGCGCCGCAGTTCGGACAAGTGACCGCATGGGCCGCGCGAAGCGCCTGGTGGTTTCGGCGTCGGCGAGTTCGTCCTGGGCTGGTTCGAAAGACGGGATTCATGGGGGATTGTGCCTCGCTAGCCCCGAAGCGGGGCGGACCGCAGAGTCTATAGGAATGGCCCGCTCTGTCAAGATTGTGCAAGCCAATGGGTTGCCGCCGCGGGCGCGTTCCTGTACCCTACTTGGCTCCCCAAACGGGAAGCACTTATGCCGACCATCAACCAGCTCGTTCGTAAGCCACGCCGCGATCCCGCCACCAAGAGCAAGGTCACGGATCTGGCAGCGTGCCCGCAGCGCCGAGGCGTGTGCCTGCAGGTGAAGACGGTCACCCCGAAGAAGCCAAACTCCGCGCTTCGCAAGGTGGCGCGTGTGCGGCTTTCCAATGGGCGTGAGGTGACGGCATACATCGGTGGCGAGGGGCACAACCTGCAGGAGCACTCGATCGTGCTTGTGCGCGGAGGTCGTGTGCGCGATCTTCCTGGTGTGCGTTACCACGTCGTGCGTGGCACGCTCGATTGCCTCGGTGTGGATGGCCGCAAGAAGGGCCGTTCGCTGTACGGCGTCAAGCGTAAGGCTGCCGCTGCGGCGAAGAAGAAATGAACGCGTCCCGCCGCGCAGCCGCTTGACGGCAGCCGGCGGTCCGCATCAGGTGCGCCGATCACTTTCCTCGGCTGCGGGACGGACGGTCCGCTCGCAAGGCAGTAATCGGGTCGCCTCGCTCCGGAGATGCCCAACCTCCAGCGGCCCGGTGAACACCGCGTGCCTTTCGGCACGCAAGCCCCGAAGGAGAGTGTCATGCCAAAGCAGTTCACAGCCAGCGAATCTCAACTCAAGCCCGACCCGCGTTATCAGGATCTGACGGTCGCCAAGTTCATCAATTGCATGATGCGTGGCGGCAAGAAGGCGACTGCGCAGCGCGTGGTGTACGACGCCTTTGATGCCTTGCAGGTGCGCCTCGACAAGGAAAAGAGTGACGCGCTGCCGAAGACATCAATCGAGTTGTTCCACAAGGCGATCGAGAATGTTCGGCCAAGTGTGGAAGTTCGCTCGAAGCGAGTGGGCGGTGCCAACTATCAGGTCCCGATGCAGCTGAATCGTCGCCGCGCGCAGAGTCTGACCTTCCGTTGGATCATCGAAGCTGTCCGCGACGAGAAGGGAAAGCCTGTGGCGATCCGTCTCGCCAAAGAGCTCTTTGATGCGGCAAAGAATGAAGGCAAGGCTGTGACCACGCGCGAGAACACGCATCGAATGGCGGATGCCAACAAGGCGTTCGCGCACTTCGCGTGGTGATGTCCAGGTGAGTTCGCCGTGATCCGCCGCGGTTCACCTCCGAAGGTGATGCTGCGGCAGTGGTCGCGCACGGGCTGCCGTTGTGGCGGCTGCTGTAGCCTGTGCTCATGAACCTTGGTAGCGCCATCGCACCTTCGCTTCGGATGACGATCGGTTACGCCGAGGAGATCGTTCGCACCATCCCTGCCGATCGCTTTTCGCACATGCCCTTTGCGGACATGAACAGCCCGGCGTTTTGCATCGGGCATCTGGCGATCTATGCGTCACGTGCGGGCGAAGCGATGGGCGTGAAGATCGCGCCTGCCCCGAGCGCTTGGATGGACCTGTTCAAGAATGGCGCGCCGTGTGTTGACAAGGCTGGTCACTACCCGGCAAAGGACATCCTGATGGCGGAGTTCATGCGTGGATGGAGCGAAGTGGCGGATGGACTGCCGGCGGTTCCCGATGCGACCTTCGCCGCTCCGAACCCCGTGGCGTCTCTCGCACAACGATTGCCGACGACGGGTGCGCTGCTCACGTTTCTGTGCCTTTCGCACAACATGGTGCACTTGGGGCAGGTCAGTGCGTGGCGCCGTGTGGTGGGGCTAGGGTCCGCGATGTGAGGGGGCGTGCGGCCGAGCGAGGTCGCATGCTGCGCGCGGTTTCGCGCGTTTCCCTCTGTCTGTGGTGCATCTGTTTGATGGCTGCACTCGGCTGGCAGTCGTTGCCGCCGCGTTGGTTTGGCGATTCGATCTCGCTGGGTGATCTCATCACGCTGCTTGAGCGCGCAGGAGCCGGCGAGGTTGCTCGCACCGCGGCTGTCGATGCAGCGCATGCGCAGTATGAGCAGGCATGGCGGACTCTGCGAAGCGGAATCGTCGGACGATTTGAGTTGGCGAATGCGGATGTGTCCCGCAGCATGGTCGGCGTGGATGTGGAGCGACTTCGTTCGATCGTGCCTCAGTGGGAGGCGATTTGTACGAGCCGAGACCGCATTGAGTCCGCACTGTTTGACGCGGTACAGCGTGCTGCCAATGCGGGAGAGCGCGATGCTGTGGCGTCTGCGCGTGCTGCACGGCGTCGAGTGGTCCTGGGTGCGGATGTGCAGATTGATCCGCCGACGCTGACGCGACTGGTGGACTTCCATGAGATTCTGTGGACGCTTCCGACGCTGAACTGGGGCGCACAAGACTCGGCTGTACG